>VFQT010000181.1_pt1 | contig 101770 bp, 78 predicted proteins | sample 3512381 | NCBI WGS metagenome assembly VFQT01 (sample SAMN10412376, study PRJNA504923) | tailings metagenome | isolation source: Relicate 2 Philex TSF3 active mining site | place: Philippines: Tuba, Benguet | collected 2017-08-29
CCAGCGAACGAACATAAGCGAAGGTGCCAACACAGAGAAGCAAAGCGCAGTCGGCAGCCGAGATGATAAACAAGGATTTCTTCAAAACTCCCCTCCCGTCAGAGATGTCCCGTCAAAGACCTTTCCCGCTTTGATCGCGAGACATTATATATTTCCGAGATGTACAAACGCCGCATTTACTGTCAATTCGAGGCAGAACATCGGGCCATCCTTCTGTCAGTTGAAGCAGTCTGTCAGTTCTGCAACTCTCCGCCAAGCGATTTGGCGTGTTTCAGGTTCAGGGTTGGTGGCGGTGGTGCCAGCCGCTTCAATGGCTCCGCGGTCTTCCTCCCGTACCCGATTCAGACATTCGTAGAGTATCGGGCAAAGTAGCCGTCACTCTCCGAGTGACGAACCTGCGATTCTTCACCCTCTTTCAACAACCACAGGATGTTCGTTTGGGGCGGAGTGTGTCCGGGGAATCGCAGAGCATCACTCGGAGAGTGATGACTACTTTGGTCCGGTGTGACGGCGGACAGGTTAGAACATTCTTACCGAGCGAGTCGTGGTGTCATCCGCTTCGATGGTGCCGCTGTCTTCCTCCCGTACCCGATTCAGATCGTCGAAGAGTGTTTAGATCCCTACGATGCCTTTGTTCTGCGGTTCGATCCTGTTGATTCTTCCTTCGAGCATGGCCAACGCCGCCAGGATTTCGTCGAAATTGGCTGGCTCCGAGAGATACATGTCGCGCATCGCCTGGTAGTCCTGCTTCAGCGAAGAAAGCCTTGCTGGCGGCGGCACGAGGCGGAATGATCCTGATACCGCTTCGTCATACCTGGCCCATGAACTGCCGAAAAATCGACTCTTCCAATGCACGACCCGGGAGCGCAGTTCGTGGTCCCCTGTAGCTTTGCTCGCATCGCGGTGTGTTGCCAGCGCCGCGGTATCGGCGTAATGGCGCGAGAAGCGGTCTGGGGAGTGCTTGTCAGCAGGACGATGGAATTCCGTGTGGAGTATGGTGGCTTTTTCCCAGAAGGTCCGCTGTACCTCCAATGCGACTACTTCGCACTTCCAGTCAGGAAATGCTTCGGGAAGGACGTCTGCGATCCAGGGAGTTACCGGATGACGACCGGTCGGTTGCTGGTCGGTCAGCGATCCGAACTCCAGTTTGACGGAGCGTTTGAGATACGCGAATCCATCTGGCTGCGTTGTGGGATAATGGAAGAGCAGCACCGGCGAATGGGTGGCAGGATCGATGAGGAATTCAAACCATGCCTCGCCGTGATCGCCGAGGGCGTCATGGACGGCGGACTCCAGCAGGGGCGCGATGAGGTTTTGTACGGCCTGGCCGCAGGCTGCCTCTGCCTTTTCAAGCCATTTATTGGCTTGGGTGCGGCTCGTGCCGGCTTCTGGCAGGTTCAGGAATTGCGGCGAAAGCGAAAGGTCGATGTCTTCGGAAAAACGGTCGATGACGCCAAAGACCTTCGATAGCGATGTTCCGCCTTTGAAGACGATGTCGTCCGCGAATGTTGATTCGAAGAGGATGCCCAGCAACCAGCAGACCCAGAAATCCTTTTCCATGATCACCGGGGAGAGGTTTCTTCTGATCGCTGCCTGTTCGATATAGAGGCGGCGTTCGCCATCAGGCAGTGCCAGGAATTCGAGCTTCATGCATTTTCCCCGGCAAGGTCCCGGAAGATCGGATGCATCCATGCTGGAGCGAGCCGAATGTCGTTGAGCAACTCTAGTCGCTTACCCGCCGGGATGGTGCGTTTGAGATGGGCAATACGGGCAGGCGTCACATGATCCTGGCCAAGTTCGCGGAGGGCCTGAATCAACAGACCGCTCAGGCGCCCGGCTGTTTCCATATTCTTTGGCGTCGTCCGCCGTAGCTGGATGGTGGTCGGGCCGACCTTGACCGTCCTGGCTGGGCCGTCGGTCAGGAATACGATTTTGGCTGGTACCTGCTCGGACAGTCCAAGGGCGTTCGCCGCATACGCCCCTGCGGGCTGGAGCCTTGTGCGGTCACGTCCGGCCAGTGCGCCAGCGATCGCCTCGGCGGACGGTTCCAATGGACCAAGGACCGGGTGTTCCTTAGGGAAATCGTAGATACCCCGTGCCAATCGCCGGATTACGCCTTGGCGGACGAGGCGATGAAGGGCGACGTCGACCGCCTCGCGGCTGCCGATCCCGAGGAAATCCGCTGGAACAAAGACCGACCCGTCTCCTTGCTTTCGGATGGCTGCAAGGATTTTGGAGTGAATGGCCTGTGGTGACCTATTTCTGCCGCTCATGTAAGAAATAGTATCCATTATTTCTTACAGAATCAAGCGATTTATCGGGGCCGTTCTGCTCTTCGGGTGGTGGCACGCCACATGGTCGGCCACAAGCACGATCAGCAAATTTGCAGGTCTGGCAAAGTAGCCGTCACTCTCTGAGTGACGAGCCTGCGATTCTTCACCCGTTTTCAGCAACCACACGATGTTTGTTCGGGCGGAGTGCACGGGAATCGCAGAGCATCACTCGGAGAGTGATGACTACGATCAAACGCAGCGACCCCATGCGGGCGGAGCCGGCATGGGGTCGTGGTGAGTTTATGGTTGTGTCACATCTGCAGATCAGATGTGCTTGTACACGGATTCGAAGTCGATGTCGTATCGCTTCATCTTCTTGTACAGAGTCGTTCGGTTGATGCCGAGTGCTTTGGCGGTCTTCTGACGATTCCAGCCGCTGGTTTCCAGTGCCTGAATGATCAACTGTCGTTCTGGTTCGGTCAGAGCCACCTTCAGGGACGCGTTGCCCAGCTGAGCCCCCACGGCGGCTCGATGTTCGTGATTGGCGAACAGCTTTTCCGGCAGGTCCGCGGGAGTAATTCGTCCGTCACGGCACAGAACCACAGCTCGTTCGATCACATTCACGAGTTCCCGGACATTGCCTGGCCAGTGATAGTGCTGCATTGCCTGCATCGCCATCTCATCGATTTCACTGACATGGCGACCAGTCTGCTCGCAGAACAACTTCAGGTAGTGTTCCGACAGCAGAGGGATGTCACCGATGCGATCTCGCAATGGCGGCTGAGTCAGCGTGATCACGTTGATTCGATAGTAGAGGTCTTCGCGGAAACGGCCCTGACGGACTGCTTCTTCCAGATTCTCATTCGTTGCCAGCACGAGGCGAACGTCGACCTTGTGAGTCGTATTGCCGCCGACAGGTTCGAATTCGCGATCCTGAAGGACTCGAAGCAATTTGACCTGCAGAGCCGGAGACGCCGTTGCAATTTCGTCCAGGAACAGCGTACCGCCGTCGGCCTGAAGGAACTTGCCAACCTTGTCATGCGATGCTCCGGTGAAAGCACCGGCCACATGACCGAAGAGTTCGCTTTCGAGCAGCGTTTCCGGAAGAGCACCGCAGGCGACTTCCACGAATGGCTTCTCGCGGCGATTGCTGAGATGATGAATGGCTCGGGCAGTCATCGTCTTGCCCGTTCCGCTCTCACCGAGAATCAGAACGGTCGTGCGAGTATCCGCGACGCTTTCAATCAGCTCGAACATTCGCAGCATCTTATAGTCCTTGCCGATCACGCTCGACAGGCCATAACGCTGAGTCAGCTGAGCTTTCAGCTTCTTGTTTTCTTCGATGATCTTACGCTGACCAATCGCGCGTTCGATGGAGAACCGGAGTTCTTCATCAATCACGGGCTTTGTCAGGTAGTCGAAAGCTCCCATTCGAATCGCCTCGACGGCGCTTTCGATGGTGCCGAAACCTGTGAGCAGGATCACAGATGTTTCAGGAGCATTTTCTCGTGCCCACTGAAGCAACTGGAAACCATCCTTGTCCGGAAGGTTTACGTCACAAATGACGACCTCAAAAGGAAACTCCTCCATGCGTTCCACCGCTTCGTTGCAGGTGGATGCAGTTTCGGTCCGATGACCAAGACTGCGCAGATAATCGGCCATTGCGGCCTGAATGTGACGATCGTCGTCTACGACCAACAAAGAGCCGGACGAATTCCGAGCCATGTAATTACCCCTCGCGATTTGTGCTTCGGAACATCATCCGCGGGCGCGAATGATGCCAGTGCGAAACTTGGGAGCTTGTCCGCATGCCGCACGCACTTCCGATGTCACCATCAGAGGTTGTTGTGTTGTAGGGCAACACAGCGTTGGATGCAGGAGAGGGGGTCTCAGAACGTTAGGTTGCCATTTGCCAGCAGGTCGGTGCCGCTTTGCAACGAGCCTCGAATTTCCTGTTCACTCATGGAGTCGCGCGTTATCGTCGGATTATTCGTCATAACCCATCCTGTAGTGGAACTCGCCAGAGTTCCTCGTTCACCACCATACTGTGATTTGAATCCTCACAGCATGAAGCCCGGGTGAAGTGTTGAGTGCAGGACTTCTGGCGAAGTCCACTACGTTTGGAGCCTGGAATTCCCATGCCGCGCAGAAGTGAAACACTGGGATGGCGAAGTCAACAGTGTCCGTTAAAGTTCCCGGACACCTCAAATCTCACGAAAAAAGCTTGGAACACGGCTGAACAGCTCGAACTGACGTAACGCCTTGTTCCGGCATTTTTGTTTCAGACACTTCGGGTTTCCCATGAGTTCACAAATTCACTTCAGTCAGCACGCACAGCGGTCGTCGGAACAGGCGATTGGTTACTTAATGCAACAGGCCGTGGAGAATGCGGACTGCATTTCTTTGGCAGCCGGTCTGGTGGACGAACAGTCGCTGCCCGTGACGCTGGCTCGATCGGCCGTCAACGAAGTTCTGGCAGACGAAGCGGCGGGCCGCAAGATTCTGCAGTATGGAACGACGCAGGGACCGGAACCGCTAAGGCGTGTCTTTCGCAGTTATCTGGCGGAACTGGAACATTCGACGAACGAGCTGCGTGACCTTCCACTGTCTCAGATCTTCCTGACGACCGGTTCGCAGCAGCTGCTGTCACTGATTACTCAGGCTTTGTTCGACCCGGGCGACATTTGTCTCGTGGCTGCTCCCACGTATTTCGTCTTTATCGGCGTCCTCCAGGCGGCCGGGGCCAGGATCATTCCGGTCAAGTCCGATGAAAACGGGATGTGCCCTGACGCATTGAACCAGGAGCTCACGAAGCTTAAACAAGAAGGTCAGCTCCATCGCGTCCGTCTGGTCTACGTTGTCAGCTACTTTGAAAACCCGTCGGGCGTCAGTGTTTCCACCGAACGACGACCTCGCCTCCTTCAGACGGTTAAGCAGTTCTCGACCGAATCCAAAATCCTGCTGCTTGAAGACGCGGCCTATCGTGAACTTCGTTACGACGGTGAAGTGAGTCCATCAATCTGGTCATTCGACACGGATCGAAGCACCGTCATTCTTGCTCAGACGTTTTCCAAGAGCTTTTCGCCGGGTGTTCGAGTCGGCCTGGGCGTGCTGCCTCCGGAACTGGTCAAACCGGTTTCGGACCTGAAGGGCAACGAAGACTTTGGATCGGCTCATTTGAATCAGCATGTTCTCGCGCGAGTACTGAAGAACGGCTCGTATCGGAATCATGTGGAGATTGTTCGAGCCAGTTATCGGGAAAAGCGAAATGCAATGCTGAAGGCCTGCGAGCAGGAGTTTGCGGGGCTTTCCGGCGTTTCGTGGCTTCATCCGTCCGGCGGAATGTACGTGTGGATGCGACTCCCTGATGATGTTCACACCGGATTCGACAGCGAGGTCTTTCGTCAGGCGACTCAGGTGGAAAAGGTCATGTATGTGCCTGGGGAACTGAGTTATCCGTTCGACTGGCCTCAACGCCCCAAATGCGAAATGCGACTAAGCTTTGGCGTTCAGTCTGTGGAAGGCATTCAGGAAGGGATTCGGAGACTGGCGCGAGCGGTCAGGACGGTCATGACGGGGGCGAAGTGATTGAAAAAAAGCCGAGAGCGGAAAGCGGAAAGCCGGTGTCGTGCGACGGATGAAAAGTCGTCAGACAAAATTGCTGCGACTGAATGCTCAATGTGGCAGGGTGAGTCGATTGCCCTGCATCTCAACGACGAATCATGTTTCCACAGGTGTCAGGTGGTTTCCTTCAGACTGGAGCTGAACCATGGGTTGGATCACTGAAAATCCGTGGCCAGGGATTCTGTTGCTCGCCGGCACCGCACTTGTGCTGCTGATTGTGGGTGCGGGACGGACGAAGCTGGCAGCGCTGATTTGCATCCTGTGTGCAGTCGGTTTGTATTTGGTGGAAGCTGCGATTGTGACAACGGGTGAGCAGCTGGAAGCAAATCTCAATCAGATGCTGGAGGGCTTTAAGGCTCGCGATTTGAACGCCATCGCATCACACATCTCTGCCGATGCGCCGAACCTCAAAGAGACGGCGGACCAGGGATTGCAGATGGTGGACGTAGGGAACTCATTGCATATAAAAGATGTCGAAGCGACGCTCGACGAATCCGGGAATTCGGCATGGGTGGATTTGCGAGCCAACGGCATGCTGACAATCCGCAGCAATAACACGCCCTATCACGCGTCAACTCGCTGGAAAACGCTCTGGAAACAACAGGACGGCGTTTGGAAACTGGCGGAAGTCCATCGCCTGAACCCCGTCAACGGCGACGAAATAGGGGTGCTAGCGCCCCAGTAGGTGCCGCTTGCCGAGCGGCACTTCGCGGCCCCGCCGCGACCAGCGCCCTGACGAGGTTGTTACTGGATCGCAGGTCGACGTGGAAACGCAGTCGCGCCATGCCTGAGCGTTTCGGCTGCGTGGCTTTGGTAGGGCCGCGTGCGAGAAGAGGTTCGCCTTGCGGCGAAAGTCTCGCCCGGCAGGCGAGACCTACCTCACATTCGTCACGACCCCTCTTTTCGACTTAATCGATTCAGCTGACGCCCTACCCGTCGGGATTAGTGCGCTTCGTTGATGCAGGAACGCAACCTCGACCTAGATGTTGATTTGGAGCCGCATGTTTTTCTGGGCTGCCACATCCACCACTTGTTCGATACTGGTCACGGGCGAGGATACATCTATGCTGGACCGCATTGCTCGACTCTTCCGACCGGAAGATGCTCAAAAGAAGGCGAGTCTCGCGTTGGCGCGACTCATCTCGCAGCACAACCTTGAAACGCTGCCGTTTCGCGAAGGTGTTGCTCCCACGCGACGGAAAAGCGATTCTCAGCAGGTTGCTGTCGGAGTCTGGCTGATTCCCTGCGAGATCAACGCGAAGGACACGGTGATCAACTTCTCGTCAGCGTCCCCGGCCATCACTTATGATCTGCGTCGTTCAGGAATCGGCATTCTGTCTCGCGAAGTGATGAAGGGAACTCATGTCGTGGTCGCAATGCCCGACATGGAGAGCGTCTGGCGTTTCTTTGAGTGCAAGATCGTGCACCAGTCGAAGCGTCCTGGTGGCTGGCATCTGATTGGTCTCTTCGTCCAGCGGATTGTGGAAGCGGATCCGCGCGAGGTCACTCTGTTCCGTCAGCAAATCGGTGACTTGCCCGAAAAGGCACCTGAACCAGAATTTGTGGCGCGATGGTAACTGTGAACTCCCATCCAGAGTGGCGGGTAATTTGACATTTGACCGTCGAGGCTGAACACTGACGAGACGAAGTCGTTTCGTCGCACCCATAGTTTGGCACACTACGCAGCTTCATTGACTCGGCGATCTATGTCCCTGTTCGACAACATTGAGCAGTTTGAACGATTCCGGGAGGCATGGAATCTCGTCCGAATCGAACGTTCCGTCTCCTACGGTCTCTTCACGTTCGGCGATTCGGACCTTCCCTACTACCTGGTCACGACATCAGACGCCGAAAAGCTGGTGAAGATTCGCCGAGGCAACGTGACCATCAGCCGGGCCCGAATCATCACGCCGGATTCGATGCACCCCGAACTGCGAAACTTCTTCGAGGACCACGAAGAGACTCAGTTCATCGATTTTCTGATGACCAGATCAGCCGCGTTTTCCAACCTGCGGCTCACCAATGATGCCGGACCAGAACGCATTGTCACCGACACCGTTGAAGAGGCCGTCGCACGCCTGAATCGTCAACTGGATGACGAAGAAGAAGACCGCGTGGCGATCCTCTCGGCACCTTCCGAGTTAGCAGGCTTCGCCATTTTTCGCTACGCCTCCGAAAAGGTCCTTTCCAGCGCTCCGGGGAATATTCAGGAGTTGCGGGAAAAGGGACTACTGCCATAATCGAGCGTTGATTACCGTAAAGGCGATCCTGATCTCTTCACCAGCATTGCTCGAATCCGCCGGCCACGTGTGACTCTTTGAAAGTTGCGATGTCATGCATCCAGAACGCGTTGGACCGTATCTGATCGATCGCAAGATCGGCGCAGGCGGCATGGGCAACGTCTACCATGGCGTCCACGAAACCAGTGGTCAGGAAGCGGCCATCAAGGTGCTCCCCGCGGCAATGGCGCGCGAAGAGGGGTTTGTTCAGCGATTCAGTCGCGAGATTGATGCGCTGCGTCAGCTGTCCAACAAACACATTGTTCAGCTGTTTCAGGATGGGACAACGACCGATGGAACTCCGTATTACGCGATGGAATTTGTTGACGGGATTACTCTGACGACCGCCATCACGGATCGGCGCCGTCTGCCATGGAAAGACGTCATCGAGCTGGCTCATCAGATTGCCGCCGCTCTCAAAGCCGCTCACGACGCCGGCATTATTCATCGCGACCTGAAGCCCAGCAACCTGATGCTGACGTCTGATGGCGTGATCAAACTCACCGACTTTGGAGTCGCCAGTCTGTTTGCCTCCTCGCGGCTCACGCGAACAGGAGGCGTCGTCGGCACAGCAGAATACATGTCGCCGGAACAGGCACGGGGGCAACGCGCATCGCGGCGCAGTGACCTGTATTCTCTGGGAGCCGTGATGTATGCCATGCTCACGGGCAGACCGCCGTTCACGGGACCGACCGCAAACGACATTCTTCAGAAACACCAGTTCTCGCAGTTCGATCGTCCTTCAAGATTCGCACCGGATATTCCCCGGCTGCTGGAAGAACTGGTCTGCCAGCTTCTGGAGAAAGATCCCGCGAAGCGACTTCCCGATGCCCTGGTGGTCATGAAGCGACTCGAACAGATTCGCAGTCGGCTCGAGTACGTGGAGCAGAATCTGGAATCGGAGACCATCGAACGTCCGGGCCCCGGAACCACTCTGCAATTCCAGGATGAAGCAGCGGAGATTGATCAGTCGCCGGGACCTGCGACGATGGTCCGAAACATGATCCGCGAAGAAGCCACTGCGTCATTGCAGAAGACGCCTATCGCGCGGTTCTTCGACAACGTCTTCGTCCTTCTGACTCTGCTGGCATTGCTGATCGTCTTCGGCATCTGGATGAATCAGCGATCCGCGACGGACCCGCTGGACCAGCTGGCCGAAGCAAAAGCAATCCTCGAAAGGACCGCAAGCCCTTCGTGGATTCGCGCGCGTGATGATCTGCTGCAGCCGCTTCTTGATAACAATGAGATTCCGAATGCGCAGACCGAGATTCAGGACCTGATTCAGAGAGTCAATGAGTACGAGTTTTGTCGCACGCTGAGGCTTGAACCGGCGAGAAAAGGCGATTCGACGGATGAAGTGGAACGATTGATTCGAAAGGCCGTGGCGAAATACGGCGAAGGGGATTTTGCAACGGCCAGGGAACAGCTTGAGTCCGTTCGGCAGCTGCTCAACGTGTCACGTCCGCGAAGTTACTTCCTCCAGTACATCGATGAAACGCTGGAACGTTGGGCCGCTCCGGAAGCGGAATCCAGCCGAGCACAACTGCTGAAGGCAACCATCGCAAAAATCTCGGAGCGCAAGGCGAACGGTGCCACACAGGAGGAACTGCTCCGCATTCTCGAAAGCGCGGAACAACTTTATCAGGATGATCGGACGGTGGCGGCAGAACTGGAAGAACTACGGTCCCTGATTTTGAACACAAGCCCGTTCACCGACTCCGCTGAAAAAGGTTGACGCCCGTTTGGAATGAGAGGGCGAGGCGACTGACGAGCCGTTCGAATGTTGCACTCCGTCCGTTCTGCCCTACTGCGACAACTGCTTTGTGATCGCGTTATCGTGTCAGACCGGAGTGCCACTGTGGGAATCGTTGTCCGTTGCGGCAGGTTGGTCCTCGTTTGACTGCGAAGCAACAGACGACTGCCACGCGCGTCGGCCCAGAAAAATGCGCCGAGCTACCAAGGGCATCAACCCCAGCGCGGAAAATGCCGCAATGACTTTCACTGACAGGATTCCGGAGATGCCCTGATCAGCGATGTTCTGCAAGGTCGGGACGCTGGCTCCGGCCGCGACAAACAACACGGTCCCCGGAAGCATTCCCAGCTGACTCACCCACCAAAATGTTCTCAGACGAATGGGAGTCAGTCCCATCACAATGTTGATGACAAAGAACGGAATCACCGGAACCAGGCGAAGCAGAAAGAGGTAGAAAGCTCCGTCACGTTGCAGGGCCAGCTCGATCTCCGCCAGCCGATCCGCAAACCTGACTCGCACGGGTTCTCTCAGCAGCTTTCGGCTGATGAGGAATGCTCCACACGCGCCGGTCGTGGAGGCGAAGCTGCACAGGACCAGTGCAGGCCAGAAGCCAAACATCCATCCGGCCGCAACCGTCATCCCGGCCGCCGCGGGAATGCTGGCACCGGTCGCAAGTGAGTACGCCAGGTAGCTTCCGGCAAAGGCCAGCACAGGATGATCACGCACAACAGACCGAAGAAACGTGTCATGTTCCGCCAGCCGCTGAAGGCGCAGTTCGTCACGCAGGAAGTACAAAAGGATGCACCCCATCGGGATCAGACTTAGCAGCGCCAGCCACCGAAAGACTGCTATGTGACGACCTCGACTCAACACACACTCCGAGGGCAAAAACGCCCAAACTCCGCAGCCACCTCGGAGAAATCCGAGCGAAACCAGCCTCTTTGAAAGTCCGTTAGGCCGAATCCTGGTGCCGCCAAAGCCGGAATGCAACGCCAGGACAGGCGAGGCACGTGAAGTACCAGCACTGACGAGGCATCACGCCGATCGCAACCGAAGGTTCTGGAATAGGTTAGCGACGGAATGCCGGGAGTTATCATAGTATCAGTGTAGTGGATTTCGCCAGAAGTCCTTAATACTATCCTGCGGCGGAAAGCACCTTGATGTGACCGAAATCGCAGACGGTTTTGAACAAGGGAATTCTGGCGAATTCTGCTACGTGAAGGGTTGAACCATGACGGAGCCATTCGAGCGAGACCATCTTCGTCGGCTCGACGAAGCAGCTTATTGTGGCCAAGCTGTCGTTCACTGGACGATGACGATCCATCATCGACAAACCGGGTGGCTCGATCAGCCGTTCTTTTTCCGATTCCGCGAGCTTCTAACACATACCCAATTCCGTTTTTCCATTGCCTGTCCGGTATTTTGTCTTATGCCCGACCATGTCCATCTCATCTGGATAGGAATCTCGGAATGTGCGAATCAGAAACTTGCGATGAGGCATCTAAGAACTCGATGCAACCATTCGCTCAAAGAGCGAGGATTTGAGTTGCAGGATCAGCCGTACGACCATGTCTCCCGTGCTGATGAACGGCAGGAATCAGCGCTGATTGAAACATGTGAGTACATCGCGCGGAATCCGGAGCGAGCGGGACTTGTCTCGGTCGACGAATACCAGAAGTATCCCTTTACTGGCTGCCTTGTTCCGGGTTACCCGGAATTGAGTCCTTTTGAGCCGCAGTACTGGAAACGCTTCAACCGCGCAGTCGCGTGGCTACGTGTAAACGGCCTAACGCATAGCAAACCATTAGAGTAGAGGATTTCGCCAGAAGTCAGCTACAACGCTTCTGCTCCGAAATCGCAGAGAGTTTTGAACAAGGGAATTCTGGCGAATTCCACTACACATCAACTACGTAGTGGACTTCACCAGAAGTCCCGATGGTCCTGCAGCTCCATGTTGAATTCAGGAGTTGCTCGACCAAGATCGCAGACAGTGTTGAACAAAGGAATTCTGGCGAATTCCGCTACACATCGACAACGTAGTGGACTTCACCAGAAATCCCGATGGTCCTGCAGCCCCATGTTGAATTCAGATTCTGCGTGACTGAAATCGCAGAGAGTTTTGAATAAGGGAATTCTGGCGAATTCCACTACAGGGCCCAATCGACAATCATCGCCAGATCAATCTCCCGCTCCGACGGATTCGCAGACTCTTCCTGAGCGGCAAGTTGTCCATCAGCAGACGCGAGCTGCATTGGTGGCTCGGTGGCTGCGAGGGTTTGATGCGGAGGCGTCGATTTCTTCGCAGACCGGATCTTCTTCAACGAAGGTTCTGCCTGAAGAGGATTCAAGTCAGACAGTTCCAGCGACGTATCTGCATCCGGTAACGCTGCGACGGTGAAGTCGACGTAGGTGCTCCAGTCGCTGATCACGCCTCCGGTGCTGACGGCTCGCACCCAGACTCGGTAACTGCCAGTGGCAAGTGTCACGCCGGAGTTGTACGTCGTGCCCGTCAGGCCGGTTTGATTGATGACAACGGACGGCACATCCAGCCTGGAAACCCAGATTTGATACGATGCCGCCCCCTGCACGGTGCTCCAGGAAAACTGTGGCTGACTGTTGGTGGTGCCCGCTGGTGTCAGAACGACAGGCTTGCCGCCGACGTTGAAATCCAACGGTGCGCTCCAGCTGCCGAGCACGCCGGAAGCACTGACGCCGCGAACCCACCAGCGATAATCGCCTTTCGCCAGCGTTGTCGCAGGAGTCCAGGATGTTCCTGTGCGACCGGCCTGGTTAAGCACAGTCGCTCCCGTCATTCGGTTCTGCACGAAGATTGTGTACGTCGAAGCGAATGGAACGGTTTGCCAGGTGAACTGAGGCTGATTGGAAAACCCTGGCGTGTTTGGTGACACCCCGGTAGCCGCTGCGGCCGTCGAGAATTGCCAGACACTCGACCATCCTGCTGCGAGCCCCGACGCGTCGATGCCACGAACCCACATTTGATACGTGCCAACTCCCAGGTTGGTCGTGACCTGATAGGAGTTCTGTGTCAGTGCCTGCTGTCGAATAAACTGTGACTGGCCCGTCGTCACGTTGGCGATCCAGAGGTCATACTTCGCGGCACCAGCCAGGTTGCTCCATGCCAGCAGCGGAGTCCCTGTGGCAACGGGTGACGTCTGTGTTGTGATGGCAGGCGCCGTGTTGATGGTGAAGTCACGGCTGGTTGACCACGCCGAAGTGACGTTGTTCGCAAAGCGAGCACGAACCCAGACTCGAAACTTGCCAATTCCCAGCGCAGTAGCCGGTGTGAGGCTGGTCGTTGTGACGTTGACCTGCACAACAGGATTCACACCGGTGGACAGATTCTGGATCCAGACATCGTACGACAATGCACCGTTCACGGCTCCCCAGGTGACCGTGGGAGTTTGGCTGGAAGTGGTGGCGGCCGGACCGGTCAATGTGGGTTTCGGCGCCACGGCCGTCAGAATCAGACGATTGCCTGTCCCGGTTCCGATCTGCATGCGAGGAATAACGATCAGTCCATCGGCGTCAGACGTCACCGTTCCGGACTGCACGATGCTTCCGGTGTCGTTGTCGACATTCTGCCAATTGACGACCGTGCCTGCAGGTGCAGCAAATGCCTGCAATCGCTGCGGCGTCACTTCGGCCTGCTGTGTCGTTCCGTTTGTTGAACGAAGCGAGATCTCATAGCGAGTCACAGTGTCGACGATGGCCGCATCAAATGTGTTCCACGGAGTGGCCCACTGAATGTTCATGTTGTAAGAATTGGTTCCCGTGTTTCCGGGAGTGTTTGGCCCGGAGCCGGTAGCGAGCGACAGTCCTGGGAAGCTCATGTTCTTCGGATAAACCCAGTCACCGAGTTCGCCGATGGAAGGACTGAACATGGCGTCCTGAGCAAAGCTGAATCCCATCCAGTTGTGATCCCACGCGCCTCGCATTTCAGCCGTGTAACCGACGTTCGCCGCATTGAGTGCCGCAATGAAAGGTTGTCCCTGAGTCGCCCAGTCAATGATGTTGTCTGCTTTGCCATGGCCAACCATCAGGAAGGCCATGGTCTCCCCGCGTCGCTGGGCCAGCTGTTGCGGATGATCCATCCAGTTGTAGATGCCGATTCCGTTGTACTGAGTCAGATGCGCCGCATACGGGCCTCGATTCACGATCGGCAGGTTCGATGCCTGACTTCCCCAGAGAACAGTGAAGTCCGTCTGAAAGTTGGGGCTCGCCGCGTAGTCCGTCATGGGCTCACTGGCGTAGATGCCGGAGAACACATTTCCGTATCGCATCCCCAATGACAATGATCCTGAAGCTCCCATGGAATGTCCCTGGGAATGAATCTTCTGCTGGTCGACATTGAACAGCGCTGAGACTTCATCGACAGCCTTCAGAATTCGCTGCTCAGTAAAGTTCTCGATGGATCCTGAAACAGGAACTGATCCGTTTGTCTGATAGTTGTGGTCAGCCGCAAAGCCGTACCACCATGTCTGGTACCGGTCCACTGTGCCGCCGCCAGAGTCATCAAGAAACAGCTCGATACACGGCCAGCTGAATTCCGCCACTGGCTCGAATCTCATCCGTTCGCCATAGGCATGCGGCATCAGCTTCAGTGGCCATGCGACGTTCGGATCGTAGTTCTCCGGCAGTGCGACAGCGTAGTTGTAGGCATAACCCTGGAACGTCGGGTTCCAGTTCGCGTAATCCATGTACTGTGTGTAGATCAGTCCCTTGCCGGCATTCGTCGACACTGTCAGAACCGGCTGCGGAGTAGCAACCTGCTCAGCAACGCCAGTCGACAGCGTGTTCTGTCCGGCCGTGAGCGTGAATGATTCAGTCCCGTTGGTGACCTGCGTCACAGCGTAAAACCAGGTGCCGGATGCTCCATTCGGCGTCGTATAGACAAACAACCCTTTGTTATCTGCCAGCGGCGTCGCAAGGTCGTTGATCACGAATCGAGCCGGGACACTTGCGCCCGTCGCCGCGAATTTGTGCACGGACGTCTGATCATCCAGCGCGCCCCATTTGGAGGTCAGCTTCTGCGCGCTGCCGATATTGGCTGTCGTGATCGGAGCATTCGATCGATAGATGTGATAACCCTCACCCGTCACGGCACCGTCTTCCGTCCACGTGACGAAGGTCTGTCCGGAACGATGAAAGGCCTGAATGGCGGTTGCGGCTAGCAGCTGTCGAGCTTCGAGGACCTCCGGCATTGTGGCATCTGCAAGCCGTTGACGTGCGGTACGAGGACGAACGAGGTGTCGCTTCAGGCCGGAAAGTATGCTTTGAATCATGGCGCTTCGATCAGTCAGGGAAGTCAATCAGTGCCCTTGTTCAGCCGTACAGAGTCACAAATCTGTGACCACAGCCGTTCAACAGAGCGGTTTTCTCATCCCTACTGTTGATCATGGCATTCGGGAAACAACGACCTCTCTCCACGTTGTGAAATGAATGCGGGTGATTTTCTTTGGCAACGTCCGCAAAGCGGGGATTTGACGTAAAGTGCTTCTGCGCAATGTTGTTGCGAACAGGCATCATTCGAAGCGAGACACACTCAACCGACGTTTTTTGGCAACATCTGAAGAATTTTTGTGCGATGTCCCCGGCGTTCTTCGTTTCTCTCTTTGTGCGGGACTCGCTGACAACAGGAATGAGTCGAAACGGAAGTCAGCCCGCCAGAAACGATCTGCCAAAAAGGAAATGGACGATGAGTACTTCAGACCTCTGCGTTGTGCATATCCCTGAAATGGACGAAGACATGCTTCTCAGCACACAGCAGCAGATCGTTTCCGAATTGTCCGCAGGTCGCAACGTCGTGGCCGTCTGTGAGAACCTGCATGTGCGACGTGCGGAACAGCTGACACTGGCCAGTGCCGCGATTCGAGGCCGCATCGGTCGGTTCGCCGTGGTCGCTCCGAATCCTCAGGAGTTCGAATCACTCCCTCAGTCGGTCCGCCAGCACTTCTCCGTGTTCTCAACTCAGGACGAAGCCGTTCAGTGGCTCCAGCCTGAATCACGCATGCACACAAGCACCCTGATCTACTTCGAGCTGTAATCCAAATAGCGGAACGGCGCAAGCCGTCCGGTGTCACTGGTCAAATTAGCGGCGCAAGCCGTCCGGTGTCGTGTTCAACGCAAAGTGTTGAGCACGGCTCGGGAGGCTCAACCCTCCCGAATCGTGCTCTTCAACAAGCCGCTACGGCGCCGGTGGACCTGCAGCAACAACCGCCGAGTCAACCGCCGACGCATACTGCTCAAAGTTCTTGCGGAACCGAGCAGCCAGCTTCTTCGAGGTTTCTTCAAACGCCGCCACATCGCGCCAGGAAAGCCGAGGCTGCAGCATCTCGGAAGGAACTCCTTCACACGCGGTGACAACGTCCAGGCCCATGATCGGCTCACGCACAATCGGAGCCGATGTCAGCGCTCCTGAGTGAATGCCATCGATGATGGCGCGTGTGAAACGCAGCGGCATGCGACTTCCTGTTCCGTAAGATCCGCCTGACCAGCCTGTGTTGACCAGCCACACGTTGGACTTGAACTTCCGAACCTTGTCGGCCAGCAGACGTGCGTAAACACCAGGATGCCAAACAAGGAACGGACCACCGAAGCATGGCGAGAACGTCGCTTCCGGCTCAGTGACTCCCATCTCCGTCCCCGCCACTTTCGCTGTGTATCCACTGATGAAGTAATACATGGCCTGATCAGGAGTCAGACGTGAGACCGGAGGAAAGACTCCAAAGGCATCACAGGTCAGGAAGATGATGTCCGTCGGGTGACCGGCAACACATGGGATCTTCGCATTCTTCATGTACTCGATCGGATATGCTCCGCGAGTATTCTGCGTGATCGACGTATCATTGAAGTCGACATGGTGATGAGATTTGTCGTACACGACGTTTTCAAGTACCGCTCCAAATCGCAGCGCTTCGAAAATCTCCGGCTCGGATTCGCGAGTCAGGTAGACGGCTTTGGCGTAGCAGCCGCCTTCGATGTTAAAGACACCGGTGTCGGACCAGCCGTGTTCGTCATCACCGATCAGATACCGCTTCGGGTCGGCGGACAAGGTCGTCTTGCCGGTCCCCGATAGTCCAAACAGAACGGACGACTGTCCTGTCGTTCGATCGCAGGTCGCGGAACAGTGCATCGACAGAATGCCCTTTTCCGGAAGCAGATAGTTCATGTAAGTGAACACTGCCTTCTTCATCTCACCGGCGTATTCTGTGCCCAGCAGAACCACTTCACGGCGTTCGATGCTCAGGTCCACACTGGTGCGAGATGTCATGCCGGAGGTGTAGCGGTTCGCCGGGAATGCCCCCGCGTTGTAGATGACCAGATCAGGGTCACCGAAAGTCTCAAGCTCTGCATCCGTTGGGCGAATCAGCATGTTGTGCATAAACAGAGCATGATACGGTCTGGCACAGATGACTCGTACCTTCAGCTTCTGCAGCGGTTCCCAGCCGGCGTAAGCGTCGACGCAGTACAGTCGAGTCCTGGTGTTCAGATAGTCGACCGCTCGCTCACGGTTGATCGCAAACGATGATTCATCCAGCGGAAAATTCACCGGGCCCCACCACACTTTGGATTCGGAGTCCGGATGGCGAACGACTCGCTTATCTTTCGGAGACCGTCCAGTCTTTTCGCCAGAGTACGCGATCAGGCACCCTGTGTCCGAAATGCTTGTGCCGCTTTCGTGACGAATCGCTTCCTCATACAGACTGCTGGGTGGCAGATTGCGAAAAATGTCTTTGACTGTGATTCCGTGCTGTCGAAGTGAGAACTGAGTATCCACTGGATTTTCCCGTACGAATTCTTCCAAACGATAGAAACCGGTCTGTGACAAATCGTGCCGCAATTCCGGGCGAGTATGACACATTGTGCGTCAATCGGCCAGACGATCACGTCCGGAGTCGCCTGTTACCGACACCATCCCTGCTCAGCAAAACAGGTTCCCAACCAAAGTGCCCCGTCACTCCGTGGCGGCAATCTCGTCCTGGAATTCGCCAGAACTCCCTGCACCAAACCGTAGTGGAATTCACCAGAATTCCCAATCACCAACGTCCTGCGATTCCAATCCCTGAACATCAATCAACCACTGAGTCGCAATAAACGAAAGGACTTCTGGCGAAGTCCACTACACCGCCAACCCGGAGTTGGAATTCGCCAGAACTCCCTGCCCCAAACCGTAGTGGAATTCGCCAGAATTCCCAACCACCAACACCCTGCAACTCCAACCCCTCAACACTTTGAAACCAATGAGTCGCAAGAAACAACAGGACTTCTGGCGAAGTCCACTACGGGATCAAAACAGAGCCGTCAAAGGTTCACCGACATCCAGCAGATTGTAGGGACGGTTTTGATTGTCAAAGGCCGTCAGGTCCGAAATCCCCATCGCGTGGTAAACCGTCTTCGTGATATCCGCAGGCGTGAGAGGTTTGTCTTCCGGATACTCCGCGTAACGGTCACTCGTCCCATAATGCTGTCCGCCTTGGATTCCGCCGCCGGCAAGCACATCGGTCAGGCAATGAGTCCAGTGGTCGCGGCCTGCGCCGGTGGGGCCACCGGAACGAGGATCTCCGATCTTTGGCTTTCGCCCCATCTCACTCGTGACCAGCAGAAGAGTCTGGTCCAGAAGTCCCCGGTCGGACAAATCCGCGATCAGAGCCGAGAAGCCTCGATCAAATTCTGGCAACAACCAGTCTTTCAGGCATGAGAAATTGTTGCCATGAGTATCCCAGCCGCCGCCGCTCGCGCACTTTCTCTGATTCGCCGTCTTCTCATCCCCCATCCAGAACACCGTGATAAAGGGCACGCCCGCTTCGACAAGCCGCCGAGCCAACACAAGGCTGGTCCCGTTGATCGAATTCCCATAGCGTTCCAGCAACGCCGGACTCTCACCGGAAAGATCAAAGGCCGACGTTGTGGTGGATGACATCAACAGCGACATCGCTCGATCCTGCTGCGCATCCCAGAGACTGACCGGCCCGGATTGATCAAAGTCCCGCCGAGCCTCATCAATGGCTTTCAGCATCGAGCGGCGCTGTGTCAGCCGCGCGGTGGAAACGTCGCCCTCCAGTGTGATGGCCGGAGCCTGAAATGACAGCGGCTTCTCTCGGCTTCCAACCACGTACAGCGGATCATACTGCGTTCCCAGCCGCGCTGAAAACTGGCCAGGCCGAGTGTAGGTCGGAGCACCTTCGATATGCGGAAGAGTAATCGCGTTGGTCAGTTGCGGGTGAGGACTTCGCCGTGAAGCGACAACGGCTCCCATATACGGCCAGTCCGTCTGATAGGGAGTTCTGTTGTTGCCGAGACTCAGAAACGTTGCGTCCGGAATATGTCCCGTCAGGTTGTAGTAGTAGCCGGCATGATGGTCGTTCGTGCTGACACTGCCACCGATGCTGTTCACAATCGCCAGATTATGAGCCTGCTGCGCCAGCATCGGAAGATGTTCGCACAGAGTCACTCCGGGTGCAGACGTGGCGATCGGCTGAAACGGTCCTCGATATTCCTGAGGCGCTTTGGGCTTCATGTCCCACATATCGATGTGAGACGCACCACCACTGAGAAAGAACAGAATGGTCGACTTCGCAGTCCCGGCCGTTCGACCCTTTTGCTCACTTCGCGCGGAACCGCCAAAGGCAAGCCCCGACACACCGACACTTGATGCAACCAGAAATGTTCGTCGATTCATGTGCTGACTCCATCACCTGTATCGCATTTCGGGAGGGCGAAGCTCCTGCCGGGCCGTTGAAGCAAAAGGTTAGTCCACATAGAGGAACTCATTCGAACTCAGCATGATCCTCGTCATCGCACTCCAGACGCTCGCGTTCGCTTTCAGTTCTGAGCCGGCAGTTTCTTCAGCACGCTCCGATTGTTGCAACTCCGCCAGGTCCTGAAGTTCGGCTTCCGTCGCTGCCCGTCCAAAGATGCTTCGAGTGAGCCAATTGAGTCGATCCGCGTCCGTCCCCTCCTGCTTCATCGCCTTCTGTGCGATCGTTGCTGCAGTCCGAGTGACAAAGCCATCATTCATGAAGAACAATGCCTGAGTCGGGACGGTTGTGACATCTCGAACCGGGGTACTCGCATTGGGATCGGCCCCGTCAAACAAGGCAAAGAAACGAGTTCTTCGATTGCGCTTTTGCATTACGTACACAGACCGGCGGTTCGTCTCATACTCCGCGGCAAATGGCCCGTGTTGAGAAAAGCCCCAGCTGGATTCCGGAGGGAACGGGTGAGATTCTCCCGGAGAGCGATCCAGCTCATTGCTCACGGCCAAAAGAGAGTCCCTCAGCTCTTCGGCTGTCAGTCGCTGGCGAGGATACCCGCGAAGCCAGACCGCATTGGGATCCGATGAGGCCACAGATGCCTGACGATACGTCCTTGATTGAACGATCAAACGATTGAGGGTGCGGATATCCCAGCCACTCCGCACGAAGTAAGCGGCAAGGTAGTCGAGAAGCTCCGGGTGCGTCGGCAATGCCCCGCGAGTCCCAAAGTCATTCGGAGTTGCCACAAGTCCTCGACCAAAGTGCCATTGCCACAGACGATTGACCATGACTCGCGCTGTCAGCGGGTTCTGCGGCGAAGCAATCCAGTCAGCCAGCTCCCGTCGTCCGCTTTCATTTGGATTGGCGAGTGAATGATCACCGAAGATGGTCGGTATCCGCCGTGGAACCTCTTCCCCGGGCACGGCCGGATCGCCTCGTTGGTGCAGTCGAGTGTTCCTGGGCGTTCCTTCCGTGACTGCATAGGCCACTGGCACGATGGTCTCGCGCTCAAGCTTCTCGAGTTGTTCGCGGTTCGTTCGAATTTCCGCCAGTGACTTCGTTGTCTCGTCAATCTGATGTTGAAACTCTGCATCGCGGATTCGCTCCAGCTTCCACTGGATTCCGTCGGCACCAGGATGGGCATCGGCAATTGTCCCATTGATGCTCGCATGTATGTCGGACGGACACTTCCACGCGATTGCCACCGGCCCCGTGGGGCCAGGGTGCACGAAGAATGACCGTGCTGGCAGAGTCGTCCAGACCTTCACTGGGCTGGCGGATCGATTCACAAAGACGGAAGGTGTATCTCCCTGCCTCCATGCCGACAGGCTCGTCTGACCCTCAATCGAATTGATGTACTCCGGAAGCAACGAATACCCCGATGCTGCATTCAGAAACGTCCATGCACCGCCATTGGCTGTGACGCTGGGATTCCCGTTTCCGATGACATCAATCACATCGTCCGTACTCCAGACCGCTGACGCCAAATTGGAATCGCGAATCGTCAGCTGAACGAGTGTCGAATCAGCTCCATGATTTCCCCCCGGCGCAACGGTCAGCAGTAGTAGATCGCCCTTGTGAAGCTCACAGGAGATCGATGTTCCGTCTGCGTTTGTGATCAGCTGCGAACCACCATCAGCGATCTCCCCGCTGGCCAGTGGCTGAGCTTCCGAGATCCTTGCGTTTTTCAGACTCTCGCTGCTGATTGCCAGACTCTTCTCCTGCTCGCCAATGGTCGCTCGCAGTTGTTCCATTTGAGTCTTCAGTGGAGCAAAGCGTGATTCCATGGTGGCCGGTGGAATCAGCGGCACGAGGTCTCGAGGTTGCTGCTTTGGTTCACACCCGGGAAACGCAAAGCGGGTGCTTTCAAACACTCCATACAGTGCGTAGTAGTCTTTGGCGGAGATGGGATCAAACTTGTGATCATGGCATCTTGCACAGCCAAGCGACAGACCAAGGAACGACTTGCCGAGCGTATCGATCGTGTCTTCCATGGTGAGGTGCATGTCGGCGTCGATGTCATGCCCAAACCGGCGAGCGATCGCGAGGTAGCCGGTCGCTGTTACTCCGGCGGCATATTCTTCCGGTGCGGCATCTTTCAGAAAAAGATCGCCGGCAAGCTGTTCACGAATAAAGGCATCGTACGGCTTGTTCGAATGGAAGGCGTTAATGACCCAGTTTCGATAGCGCCAGGCGTGAGGCAGCGGATGGTCAGAATTCTCTCCCGCCGTATCGGCATACCGAACGACGTCGAGCCACTTCCGACCGAAGTGTTCTCCATACTGTTGTGTTGCCAGAAGCCGATCCACGATCTTGTCATACGCGTCATCACTCGTGTCCGCAAGAAATGCGTCGACATCTTCTGCAGTGGGAGGCAAGCCCGTTAAGCCAAAGGATAGTCGTCGAATCAAAGTGTACTTGTCTGCTTCCGGCAGCGGCTCAAGTTGATGTGCCCGCATTGATCTCAGGATGTAATGATCGATCGGGTTCGTTCCCCACTCCGGGTCGGCAGGCGGCGTGTCATCGGCAACCTTGACTGGTTCAAACGCCCAATGCGATTCCGCCTTCAATTCTGAATGAGTCGCAGGCCACACGGCACCTTCTGTAATCCACTGCTTGATCGATTCAATCTCGTCAGGACGCAGCTTCTTGTCATCATCAGGCGGCATCGCCGAGACATCCGATGATCGCTGCACCGCCTTGAACAAAAGGCTGTCCTCCGGGTGCCCTGGAGTCATCGCGGCACCAGAATCGCCACCTTTCAGAATCAGTTCACGTTGATCAAGGCGCAGTCCTCCAGAGATCTTTTTCTCATTGTGACACGTAAGACACTTGCTGATCAGCAGCGGACGAATCTTCGCCTCAAAGTGCTGCTCACGTAACGCAACCGAAGCCTCATCGCCGGCTTGCAGACTGGCCTGCAGTTGAAACAGTAGAAAAACCGCAATGAACGCGGCTCGCTCGAAAACAACCATGGCGGGACTCCAGCGGGTTCGACGAGCAACCTGGCACAAAGCGCCAGGCCCCGTCATTCCCCCGCAGAAGGGAAAAGGGCAGGAGATCGACCCAATGATAACGTTCCCCCGAGCCCGACTCCAGCAGATCGTTCATCACCCGTCATTCCCGCGCAGGCGGGAACCCAGCAACGAAGAACCAAGCCCACGCAGGTTGCGAAATGCGTGGGAAGTATGTGAAGCATGCGAAGCCAGCGATTGAGGACAATCGCTCTACACTGCCAATCTGAAATTTCAAATTTCAAATTTCAAATCACCCTCCACCGTCATTCCCGCGCAGGCGGGAACCCAGCAACGAAGAACAAAGAACCAGCACTCTCATTTTGCAATTTCCATTCTCCAATAACCACTAACCATTCCCCCCAAACCAAGAACCAAGAACCCCCCTGCCGCCTCTCCCGTGAACGTTTTCCGGGCACCGTCCGAAACTCAGTTTCGGAAAATGAAGAATCCATCAGGCACTTCATCAATCGTTAACAATTGGCGGAAAGACTTTGCTCACCAGTGGATTGGTAGTCATGCCGTTTGGGTGGATTCTGCAAGTGCTGGAGAGCCTATGAAAATTCAATTGTCCCTTGTGATGCTAAGTGTCCTGTGTGTCGCTGGCTGCGGAGGAGATCCTCCGGCCGACAAACCAAAGGTTGAACTGATTCCTGTGACAGGAATCATTCAGGTGGATGGAAAGCCTGTTCCAGGCGCGCGAGTCGCGTTGCATTCTCAGGCAGGAACTACAGATGTCGTTGTTAATCCCAACGGGATTACAGATGCGGAAGGAAAGTTCCAGCTGACGACCTATTCAGTTCACGATGGTGCTCCAGCCGGCCTCTGGGCCGTGACTGTTTCATGGGCGGATATCCTGAATCCAGGTGCGAGTGAACCCGAGTACGGAAAAGAAAAACTGCCAAAGCGCTATCAGGCTCCAACAAGTTCCGGACTGTCCGTTGAAGTGAAGCCTGAGTCCTCTGAGCCGATCCTGCTGAGTCTCAAGAGTCGTTAATCGAGAGCCGTGTGGCTCCGTGTGCTTACATTCTGGTTGTCCATTGTTTTGAAAGTAAAGGGAGTGTTCCAAATGTCAGTGTCAACTCGTCGTCACGTGCGCGGATTCACGTTGATCGAGCTGCTGGTGGTGATTGCCATCATCGCGATTCTCGTTGCTCTGCTGCTGCCAGCTGTTCAGCAGGCACGTGAAGCAGCCCGCCGCACCCAGTGCAAAAACAACCTCAAACAACTCGGCCTTGCTCTTCACAACTATGAAAGCACCTACGGGATGTTCCCGCCAAGCCGAATCAATCTCACTGGTCCAGTCTTCCAGATTTCCTGGAACACCATGATCCTGCCATACATCGAGCAGGATAACGCGTACCGTCAGTACAACACGAATACGAACTGGTACAACCCGGTCAACGATCCGGTCACAACTGTTTCCCTGTCTGCCTTCGTGTGTCCTTCAACTCCAGGCAGCCGTCCGCTTCCAACTCAGGCTCTGTACAACGCGATTTCGAACAACACTCGCACCGGACAACCACTGTGGGGTTACAACGACTACGGTTCGATCAACGCCGTGCGTAATGCCTTCATCGTCATGGCCGGTATGCCATCGATTGGCACAAAGGACGCGATGGGAGCAATGGGCCGAGGACCAGGCGGCACGAAGATTCGAGACATCACCGACGGCACTTCAAACACGATGCTGATAGCAGAAGATGCCGGACGTCCTCGCCAGTATATTGGTCGTAACCCAGGCCTGAACCCACGAGTTGGAAACATCGCCTTCGGAACTCAGTTCACAGCTGATGGCTGGGGCTGGGCGGACATTAACAACGGTTTCAGCGTCGACGGTGCAAACAGCGCTGGACTCCAGAACGATACTTCCGGCAGCGGTAACACCACAATCGTCGGTACCTGCGTCATGAACTGCACCAACGACAGCGAAATGTTCTCCTTCCACACCGGCGGCGTCCAGACTCTGCTCGCCGACGGTTCCGTCCGATTCCTGTCCGAGAACATTTCAGCTCGCACCATGGTCGGTCTCATCACCCTCCAGGGCGGCGAAGTCGTCGGCGAATTCTAATCCTGATGATCGTAGAGGAACTCGCCAGAGTTCCTTTCAGACGACTCCGTCGCATCGCGATGCCCCCAACCTGTCATTCCCGCGCAGGCGGGAATGACGACAGGTGGTGATTTGAGATTGGGAGCATGGCGCGATTGCCCTCAATCCCTGGCTTCACATTCTTCCCATGCTTCACATGCCTCCCACACACTTCGCAACCCGAAGACGGCAGAGTTCTTGATTGCTGGGTTAACGGTGCAACAGGAACTCTGGCGAGTTCCACTACACATCGTCATTCCCGCGAAGGCGGGAACCCAGCACTGCGATCTGCGTTCCAAATCACACGGCCTGTCGGGAAGCTGCGGCTTCCTTACAGGCCGTTTTTCATTGCCACTCTTCGAGCATCCATGGTAAAGCTCAGAATCGCATAGAGCACAAGAAGGCCAAGCGTCGACTGCGAGATCACTGCTCCGTACCTGAGCCCAGGAGGCTTGAACTGCAACACAATGCGGTTTGCACCAGGGCCAACTGTCAATGCCATGAAGTCGGCATTCGCTCGTACGATCTTTGTCGGCGATCCGTCACTGGTTGCGACCCAGCCACCGGAATATCGCTCGTTCATCACAAGCAACCGCGACGCTTCGGTCTGCGTCTGCAGTTCAATGTACCCAGGCCGATCTGCAACGACTTTGATCAGTTCATTCGCTTGAAGATCTTTGTTTTCAAACGGAATGTCAGACTGCAGAATTTCTCCCGATTCAGCACCCACCAGCCTGGCAGCCGTTAACAAGTCGGGCTCAACAATCGCACGATGACTCAATCGAAACCGTGCCATCGGGTTCGGACATTCCAGCCAGTGAGGATCATCGGATGCGACAAGACCGTGGATCTTTGTGTGAACCGGGGCATTGACAATCCAGCGCACTCCTATCACGCGAAGCGCGTTCACCGAGAGATTCTCATCCGGCAGGAAAATCTGCGGGATCAGCCCTTCATAACCGTCCGCCTGCTGATAGCCGGCGAGCACCAGTTCATTGCCACCGAAGCCTTCCACAGCGTCCGGACCATGAGTCTCCGCGAGGACTTTGCCGGTGTCTGGTTCACCAGGAGGTCGCTTCAGCTCATTCAGAACCTGCTCCGATGATTGAACATGGGCCAGAGCTTCATAGGTGAATCCGTAACTGACGAGGTCTCCCAGTACGAACAGCAAGAGCCCGGTGCATGCCTTTCCCTGAGCAACATCCTTCAGCATCAATACGGCGAGGCCGGAAAGTACCGGACCGATGATCAAAAGCGTCAGCGGAGCCTGCGGGACACTTCGCACAAAAACCCAAACGCCGGCAGACACCAGGACGCTCAGAACGGGAATCGCCCAGAACTTTTGCACCAGGCGAGCCAAGTGGAATCGGATATTCGGATTGCCCTTCACTTCATCAAGTACGCTGGCCGCAAGTAATGCCGCAGCAAGATGAATGAGTACCACAATCCGCGATGGCCAGCGAAACTTCCCAATCAACGGCAGATTTGTCTGCAGAACATACAAGCCCCCTGCTCTGCCAAACGCCAGCCACAGTGAAATGATAAACAGCACAACAGCAAAGCGTACAAGTGGCTTTCGCCAGAACGCACGCAGACGCAAAAAGCAAAAGGCGACCAGGATCAACGGAACAGCTCCGAAGTACGCTCCCAGTTCATGAGTATTCAGACCGAAGACTCGGCTTTTCGTGACATACGGCGAGATCCACTGAAGCAGGTCCGCAGGAGACAGTGGAAACAGCCCAAAGTACTCGGCCGACATCGCCGTCCGCTCCGATTCCTTCAGCGCTTCCATCGACGGCAGCAGTTGAATCGCGCCCAGCAATAACCCCAGCAGCTTCAAAATTGCGATAAGGCATGAGCGTCGGAGCCAGGCTCTGCTTCGTTCTACCACCAGCACGCAATACAGCATCTCGGCCAGAACGGAATACCAGACGTACTGAGGATACCCAAGCAGAATCTGCGACCCCGTGAACAGCGCCAGACCAATCTCCGTCGTCAGTCGCGAGCAATCAAGGGAAGGCGAGGCTCCTGGCGAGCCTTCATTGTATTGCGCAAGAACGCGGTCGATGAAGAACAGCAACCAGGGAAGATGCGAGACAACTGCAACCGCGTTCGGATGCAGAAAATGCAGCGTGCAGAATCCGCTGAACGTAAACGTAATGGCTCCCAGCCATGCAGCCTCGGTAGTCGCCACGTGTCGCTTCAGGAACAACAACATTCCAAGGAACATGAATGGATAGCTGGAAAGAACCTCCAGGTTGAACGCGACATCAAGCGGCAGGCAACGATACAGCAGCCAGTGAAACGGATGATACGTTCCCGCCTGCCCGGAGCCGGTCAGATAGAATCCGCTGAAGAGCGAAGGCATCCAGTCGAACGCATCGCCACTCTGCAAGCAGTTTTGGTAGAACTGCCGAATGGGATAGTGGTAGTTCAGCAGGTCATCTGTGACGTAGATCTGCCCCGTGAACAGCGTACGGAACATCCACAGAAACACACAGACGACGGCCAACTGAATCAGTCGCAAACTGCCGGACGAACGGATACCAGAAGCCGCGTCATGCGGAGGGCTGCTATCACCCAGCGAGTTGTCTGGTGCATCGTTCAAGGCGATCCCTGCCCGTTAGAAACTCGCTCACGCAACAAAGGCGATCAACTGAATATGATTGAAATCGGCCACGGCACTCCACCTGGTCTTGCCATAAGCGTACAGCTGGCCCCGGATCTCCGCCAATAGATCCGCACAGCGCTGCAGAATGGCCGGCGATGTGGTCGCACCCTTTGCATAGCGTTCAAGAACGATCTCACAGAGTCGTTCCAGTTCCATAATATTCGAATGCCACGGAAGCTCAGCACCATGAGGCATCCGCTGGATCGTGGAGTGCACCGAGCGAATCGTCTCCTCGAAATCGGCAGGCGCCAGAGTGTCGTCAGACGTCTCTCTCTCAAGCGGCTCCGGCGTCCCCCCAGTCAACGAGTTGCTCGCCCCGTGAACTCGAGCTGCGAATGGTACACATAGACTGACACCCGCCCCGGCAAGAGTCATCAGCATCGAACGTCGTCGCATCACCATCACTCCTTCAAGGATCCGACCGGACCAGCCGCAAATCACCCGCGACAGCAAGTCCGCCCCAAAGAACTATAGCGACTGCCCGGAATTGTCCAAAGCCCTGATAGCCTGCCAAAGTAGGTCCTTTCTGCCGGAAAGGACTTTCGCCGCAAGGCGAACCAAGGTTCTGGCACGTTCGTCATTCAATCCCGCTCGCCACGGAGCAATCTCATGGCGATGTCGTTTCCACGTTGTGCTGGTGCGTTGGTCGCGGCGAGGCCGCGAAGTGCCGCCCGGCAGTCGGCACCTACAAAAGTCCTCCACCAAAAAGGGAAAATTCGCCCAACAAATCTTAAGAGATGAATTGATACTCACCCTGGGAGCGTTTACCGTAGGTCACCTCGCCAGAATTCCCCTATCGCACCCATGAACGCAACAACCAACCAGAGCCGGGGGAATTCTGGCGAATTTTTGCTCTCCCACAGTGTAAAACGATTGTCCTCAATCGTTACTTGAGCCACGCAAAACGATTGTCCTCAATCGTTCCCCTGCCCATCGTTTCCACGGCAAACCTGCCTTCGAGCCAGCACCAATGCATGGGACTGAAAATTGCAAAGTGGGAGGGGGCAGTTCAGCTCGACGCTTCACATTCTTCCCATGACTCTCAGACTTCTCATGCCTCAAGAACCGTTTACCATTGCCGTCGAACCACCAGGCGGCAATGCAAGCGATTGAGGACAATCGCTCTACACTACGCCCACTTTGCAATCTTCATTTTCCAATAACCATTAACCATTGGGCTCAAGAACCAACAACTAAGAACAACGCACCAAGAACCAAGAACCCGCCGACCCCTCCTACTTCCCGCGAAGTCGTTCTGTTCCAAAGTCGCGCAGGAAGTCCTGGTACGCGGCCGCGATGCCGTCTGCGAGGGAGATCTTTGGTTGCCAGCCGGTTGCCTGAATGCGGCTGATGTCGCACAACTTGCGAGGTGTCCCGTCGGGTTTAGAAGGATCGGTTTCGATTGAACCGGTGAAGCCCACCGTTCGAGCGACCAGCTTTGCGAGTTCCAAAATGGAGATCTCTGAACCACTGCCGAGGTTCACAAGGTCAGGAGGATTCTCGAGTCCCAGCAGGTGGACAATCGCGGCGGCGAGGTCGTCGACATGCAGGAACTCTCGCAGAGGACTTCCGGTGCCCCAGATGGTCACGGACGAATCGCCCCGGACCTTTGCTTCGTGGAATCTCCGAATCAGTGCCGGAAGGACGTGGCTGTTTTCCGGATGGTAGTTGTCTCCGGGTCCGTAGAGATTCGTCGGCATCGCCGAATGGTACGTCACACCGTACTGCCGCCGATAGAACTCGCACATCTTCAAGCCAGCGATCTTCGCAATTGCGTAAGCTTCATTCGTGGGCTCAAGCGGGGAACTCAGCAGGCTGTCTTCGGGAATTGGCTGAGGAGCCATGCGAGGATAAATGCAGGTGCTGCCGAGAAACAGGAAGCGTCCCGTTCCGTTCTTCCATGCCGAATGGACCGCATTGGTCGCCATCGACAGGTTTTCGAACAGAAACTCCGCCGGGTACGTCTTGTTCGCCAGAATCCCCCCGACCCGAGCCGCCGCGAAGACAACGACCTCCGGCCGCTCGGTCTGAAAGAACGACTCCACCGCGTCCTGCGACGTCAGATCCAGCTCCGTGCGAGTCCTCAGCAGAAGATTCTGGTACCCCAGTTCCTTCAACCTCCGAACCACCGCCCCGCCAACCATCCCCCGATGACCAGCCACATAGATCTTCGAATCCAACCGCATCACATGAAACCCAAAAGGTTAATGACCAGGCACAAAACGTAGTGGACTTCGCCAGAAGTCCTTCCAGTGTAAAACGATTGTCCTCAATCGTTCCATTCGCAAAAGGCGAGAAAGGCGTGGGAATCATGGGAGGTGATGTGAGGCATGAGAAGAATGAGCATGCGTCAAAGCCACACACCCAAAGCCCTCCCCCGGCCTAATCGGCCGACCCCTCCCGAAACCGGGAGGGAAGCATTGCTTGTTAACCAAGAACGAAGAACGAAGAACCGGTCCCCCAATTTGCAATTTCCATTCTCCAATAACCATTGCCCCGAACCACCGGGCAGCACCTCCAGCGATTGAGGACAATCGCTCTACACTTTGCCGCAAAATCAATTGTAGGTGCCGACTGCTGGGTGGCACTTCGCGGCCTTGCCGCGACCAGCGCCCCCGTCAGTCGCCATATTCTTCAAAGCACAACGTGGAAACGACATCGCCATGAGACCCCTTCATGGTGAGCGGGATGGAATGATGAACGTTCCGGAATCACGGTTCGCCTAACGGCGAAAGTCCTTTCCGGCAGAAAGGACCTACTTTCGCATCCAAAGCCCTCCCCCGGCCTAATCGGCCGACCCCTCCCGAAACCGGGAGGGAAGCATTGCTTACGAACGAAGAACCAGGAACGAAGAACGAAGAACCAAGAACGAAGAACCAAAAACCCCGTCTTTCTTCCTATGGCTTCGCCTCATTCACCTGGCGAAGCTTTTGCGATTTCTTTAGCTCTTCCTGTTGAGCCAGAGCCTGGTGCTGTTCGGCGACTTCCTTCATGCCAAGCTCCGTGTAGATCTCTGCCAGTTTTGTGTGGACGGCGCCCTTGTTGCGGATTCCGGGCAGTGCTTTTTCCAGGTCATTCAGAGCCGGATTCCATTTCTTCTGCATCTTGTAGATGGTTCCCCGAGTATCCAGGAAACTTGGATCTTCTGGCCGCTGTTGAAGCGCCTTCTCGACAAGCACCAAGGCTCGTTCGAGATCTGGCTTTTTCTCATCTGTCGCAAGCAGCCAGGACATGTTGTTCATCAGGACAGCCATGTCATCACGCAGTTCCATTGCTCGTTCAAAATGGAACATCGCCTGGTCCGTGTTCTTTTCGAGCCAGCAGAGATTGCCCATAGCAAGATGGGCCAGAGCTGGCTGTTTGCCTTCCGCGATCACTCGGGCAAGAACCGTTTTCAGTTCGACGTTTCCGTCAACCGTCGCCGTGGCGTACCCCATCAGTCGATTGAGTGCTCCGCCGTGGTTTGGGTCGTAATTCAAAGCCTGAGCCAGGTAGCCGAGCAGTTCAGACAGCGGCGTCTGTTCCGTGGACTTCACATCATGGTAAGCCACCATGACGGAGGCCATCATGTTCATCCACGGACCGTCCGGTGTCAGCAACTTGCCTTCTTCCAGAATTCGCTTCGCATCATCCAGACGTCCGACCTTGATCAGCACAGTGGCATAGTCCACTCGAGTCCTCTGATCTCCAGGAGCCTCTGTCAGCTTTGTCGAAAGGTAGTCCGCGGACCGCTGGTAACTGGTCACCGCAGCTGCAGGTAAACCGGAAAGAAGTTCGATCGCCCCCAAAGTCTGCCACAGCTCCGGGTGAACGTCAGCAGCTTTCAACAGATATTCACGGGACTTCTTCAGGTCTCGGAGTGCCAGATAATAGCGTCCCCACGCCATGCAAAGGTCCGGAGAACCATCGTCTCCCACACACGACAAGTGCCAGTGGAGACTCCGAATGTCCTCGACTTCACTTCGGCTGCTGATGTCTTCAGCCAGCATCATGGCAAGGCGTCGATGAGCTTCCCGGTTGCCCCGCTGCGATTCCGGAGCCAGCATTCGAAACAGCTGCAGTGCTCGCCCTTTCTGGCCATCTTTCTCAAGCACAAGTGCGAGTTGGAAATGGGCATCCGGTTTGAGTGCATCGTTTTGTTCGATCACACGAGTCAGCAGGAATTCGGCACGGTCCAGCTGATTGGCACCAACAGCCGCCTTCGCTTCGGCAAAATAGTCCGCAGAAACAGACCGCTCCGGTCCGCCTGCCTTCGCAACGAAGATCGGAATTCCAATCAGCCCGATCAATGCGGGCAGACCCAGCATCAAGTCCCACAGTCGCTGCCGCTTCCAGTTCTCAATGAACCAGTTGATCGGATACGACACGATCGTCCAGTAATAGCCGAACGTGAGGAATCGCGGCCAGCGAAAATGTCGCATCCGTTTCTGGTACGCACGTCGCAGATTGGTGAAGAGCTTCAGTTTCATGGTCGCTTCTCCTTCAGATGTGCGATGGCATGTCCACTGAGTTCCTCAAAGAGTGACTGCAGAGACTTCTGTTCAAGGTCCAACAGAGTTTCTTCTCCCACATAGGTTAACTGAAACTGAAACACTGGCGGAACAATTTGTTGCTCCGGCGGTGCCACTGCTCCCAGTCGCTCAAGCAGGTTGTCAAACGTCCTGATTGTCCCGATGGTTCGCTCTCCAGGAGCGACAGGAGCCAGAGCGGAATCGAAACAGCTGAAGTAGCTGACCAGCTGGTGACCACTGTCTTTGTACATGTCCAAAGAGGTAGCGGCCTGCTGTGGGTCTGAGGTGATGTTGGTCTGGCTCTTGATTTTCCAGCCAAGGCCGGTGTAGCAATACGCCAGGTCGTGCCAGCCTTCGTAATAGCCGTCCACGGAGAAGGTCACAGTGAGGTCTGAGTTTGAGTAATGGAAGATCGTTGACGTCATTCCCAACGGATCGTCAGGCGATCGGTCTACTTTTTCGACCTCGACAAGCTGCCAGTCGCGGACGGCTTGAGGCATCGCAGCATCAACGGAAAGCTGCTCTCCATAGGTCCCTGCCTTGATGGGTTCGGCAGGAGAAACTTGATTTTGAGCAAGTCGCTGTCGAACAACTCGAGTCGCATCAGCAATCGTCAGCGGAGCATAAATCAGGATGGCCAAAGCCAGGAGCGTCATCACTGTGGCCCTCTGGCTCAGACGGCCTTTGTTCAGGAATCGCTCCAGATTGTCCTTCAGCTTTGCAGACGTGTTCTGAAGGTCCTCAATGGTCGAATTGGCCGTGTGGAAGTTCTTGGAAGCCTTCACCGAGTCTGGTGTAACCACGGGGACAAAGAACCGGACAAGCCGATCGGTGCTCAGCGACATTCCGAGAGCCATCACGTAGGTCACGACGCCAAGCAGTTCGTGTCGCCAGCCGGTGTCCAGCGGCAATCCCCAGCGAGCTTCACTGTAGACCACCATGAAGACTCGCAGCACATTGGCAGCGATCACCCAAAACACCGCCACGCTGGTGACGGCCAGAATTCGCAGAAAAGCGTACCGATTCCAAATGCAGAAGAAGACGACCGCACAAAGGCAGGAAAACAGCGAATGGATGCCGCTACAGGCTTCCTCGACCATGTAGCTCTTCTGCTCCGTGATGATGGCAATGCCGGAGATGTTGTGCCGAATCTGGAAAAGATCCAGCAGCCAGCTGGCAGCCTGAGATGCCACCTGCTGCAGGGAGATGATCAGCTTCCGGTCAAAGTTCAAAGGAATCGGCAGGATCAACAGCAACAGGAACAGGGGGCCTCGCAGCTGATCGGCTCCCGAGCTTCCCGTGAAGTGCCAGATCACCGCCCAGGTGGCGGCCAGCCATGACAGGTAGCCCAGCCAATGGCTGTGAAAGAGTGATGCGATCACAAACAGCAGGAGGCTGGTGCCAAGAACAGTGAGCGTTCTGACTCCCAGTTTGAACGAGTCGCTCAGCTGGATTTTGTCCCAGCGTTGATAGGCCAGAAACGCGGCAGCCAACAGCACGGCCGGGAAGAACTGGTAGTGCGGCCGCCCCCAAAGCCAGCGACCGAGATTGAACAGAAAATGAACATGAACCAGGCAGACAACTGCGAACGCGACGATCCACTGACGATTGTCCGTCCGCGATTCCGAGTGGGAAGACATTGAATGGCGACCTCAGGAAACGAAAAAAGGCCACGGCAAAACTGCCGCGGCCTCGATTGTTTCCCCGGTTGGATCAGCGAATCAAGTCGTTTCCAGAGACTTTTTACGACGTCGAGCGTAGAACATTCCCAACGCCCCGCTCAACCCGAGCAGAGCCAGCGAAGCTGGTTCTGGATTGGCTGCGATCAAAGAATTCAGACCGTTATTACGAACACGACGCGGAGGAGCACCACCGTTGTACGTCAAGTCGATTTGAATTCGATCGATTGAAGCGTTGTTTGCAGTGGTCACCTGAAAGTCATGAATGTTCGGAACAGATCCGCTCACTGGCGTAAAGTTAAACGTCTGTGCCACACTGGCAGAGTCGATCAGAGTGATTGCGGCACTCCAGCTACCTGAAACTTCTTCAAAAATATTGAAGTAGAGGTTCCGCGTCCCACCTGTGTTCATGTTGAACGGTGTCAACGCATTGAAGTCGTACAGCAACCGCAGGGTATCGCCTGCAGCACCAGCCGTGACAAATAGGTTACCGCCACCAACCGCCAAAGACGCTACGGTCGATGTGTTCAGAACGGAAAGAGTACCATTCAACTCTGAGTTACCAGCACCCGCTGGCGGACTTGTCAGGTTGTACAAAACCTGAGTGCCGTCACCGTTGTTCCAAGTTGCGGAACCTGCATCAAAATCGTCAATCACGAAGTCGGCTTTCGCGACTCCGCCTGCCAAGCTCAGACAGGTCAAAGCAACCAGCAAGCTTCTCATCAAACCACCCTACTTTCTTTTGGGGGAAACATCAAAATCCACCAACCCGAGGAGTTCATCAGACGGAATAATCAAAGTCAACCAAAAAACACGATCTTTTTTCGCAAAACCCCCAAACTGCCAATTCTCCACGTTCGGCACTCAATCTTGGCATAGCGGCAGCAGACCAGGCTTCCGATTCAACGACTCTTTTGCTCAGCACTTTCCAGACACTTCTGAAGGACATCGACAAAGAGATCCGCGAGCAGAAGGCTACCTTCTATCGACAAATGGTCGTCATCGCGGTAGTAGACAACATCGCCACGTTCGCCCAGCCAATCACCATCGGGGCTGCAAAGTTTCTGAGCAGGATCTACGATCTTGACATTGTGCCGCACATTTGAAACGAGACTGCTGTTGGCAGCTTTGTTTCGAGTGATATGAACGCTTTGTGGGGTCGTGAAAGCTGGTAACGGCAGTCGCAACCATGCGCGGCTGGCTCGTTCCTCTGGTGTTGTGCTATGGGTGGCCACATCCAGTACGCAGACAACCTGGACCCCAAGACCTGTCAGTGCATCAATAGTTCGTTGAACGGCATCGTCAAACTCCGGGTCAGACGAGTAACTCCACCACGCGGCAGCAATGATGACGACATCGACGTTGTTGGCTTCAACGCAATTGAGCACGCCTTCCGCATACTGACGATTCTGTTCGCCAATCCCGAACTCAGATCGGTAAACGAAATCGATCAATGGAGGGGTTGAAGAATGGGTTGCCTGCAGTCCGGCGACAGTCAGTTTCCGGCAAGCTGCGTCAATCCCGGGAATCAGTGCCATCGCATGGCTGTCGCCCCAAACCAACACTCTGGCAATACCGTCTGGAGAACCGAAACGGGGCAATTGCTGATGAAGGAGTTCTTCGTAAGAGACTTCATGCAGGAAAGCACTGCTTCTCGAAGCCCGCTCATACTTTGCAACGGTCTCGGGGACTCTCGACGGCAGCCCATCAAATTGGATTACAAATAGGCAAACTACGGAAATGACTGGCAGTGAACACAATATCCAGCGAGTCGTTCCGACGCCTCCCTTCCGCAAGGGAGTCTCGACAAAAACATACGAGACATATGAGATTACTCCTGATAATCCGAGCAGCATGATCCGGATCCAGATACTCTCGAATTCGAAAAAGATCTGTCCAAAGACGATCACTGGCCAATGCCATAAGTAGAGGGAATAACTTGAACGTCCGATAAGCCGCAACCAGGTCGATCCAAGCAACCTTGAAGCAGTCAATCCGGAGTCTGAACAAACCCAGATCAAACATCCTGTGGCCGCACAGGGCAATAGTGCGTTGAGGCCAGGAAACGATGTTCTGCTGGTGTACAAAAATGCGGGAAAGATCAATCCAGCGGCAATGGCGATCCAAGCCGTTGCTCCGCAGGTTGCTTGTTTTGGGCGGCGTCGTTCATTCAACAGCCAAACGACGGAACCTAGCAGCATCTCCCACGCACGGGTTGGAAGAAGATAGAAAGCTGCCGACTTGTGGTGGACAACACCGTAAACGGACACGGCAAATGAACCAAGAAACAGGATACCGCTCGCAGGAAGAACCCAGCCTTTCCTGGTGCGGGCGACTGCCACCAGAAACAAAGGGAAAACAGCGTAGAATTGTTCTTCAACGCTGAGCGACCACACGTGTAAGAGGGGATTGTTCTCTGCTGGTGCGTCGAAATAGCCGGTTGTGCGCCAAAGATAGACATTTCCAACCCAAAACTGTTGTGCGAGCGCGGTACTGGCGGTCAGGAGAAGTCTTTGGGGTGGGAGGATGAAAAAACCAACTGTCAGAACAGCGAACATCATGAGGGCAGCGGCCGGCAACAATCGCCGAATTCTCCGGCTCCAGAAATCACGGAAACTAAATTGGCCGGATTCCACAGAGGACAGTATTACACCTGAGATTAGAAAACCTGAAATTACAAAGAACACATCCACGCCCACAAATCCGCCGCTGACACCAAGGTCGAAGTGAAACAGCAGAACGAGCAGTACGGCAATTGCCCGAAGCCCGTCGATGTCGTACCGATAGGCGATTCCCCGATGGTTACTCATTCGACGAGGTACCCTCTGTCAGAAAACTGTTTGGTCTGCAACACCGCAAGTTCACCGGAAGTACCTCGGCGGATCGAAACTCGCTGGCCGGCATGGCCAGATTCAATCCGCCATTCATTGTCTCATGACTATTTGTGCAGACACCTCTGCAAGATGCCGGCACAAGTCGTCGAAGAACAGGTCATGAGCATACAAGGACAAATGCTCTGCATCTGAGTACAGCAGTTTCTCCTTGTCACGAACCCCGCAATCCCCGGATGGCTCACAGATATACGGCTCGAGGGAAAAGTATGAGGCGCCTTTGATTCCCTTGAAGAATTCCCTCAGGTGAAGGTCATGACGATGAAAGAATGCCGTTTCCTCATTCTCTAGTGGAGAAATCTTGTGATGTGACGATTCAAGGTTGAACCATTGCGGAATGATCGCCGTTGACAAAGTTGGGTTTGCACCAATCAGAACAAACCTGGCACCCCTGCTTCTCACACTCTCACAAAGATCGCAAAGTGCTCTGTCATAAGCATCGACCGGCGGCAGATTGTCCGGTCCGCGATACGTCAAATATTGCCGCTTGGACGAGTATACTCTCAATACAAGGATATCACCCGGCTGCAATGAAGAGAGTATTTCTGTGATAAGAAGCTCATCGTCGACATCGGATTCCCAGAATGACGTAGCTGCCTTGATCTCAGAACGACGAAATGGGTATGGGCGACCATATCCAAAAACAATCCGGAAATCATAGCCGATCTTCTCGGCTATCACAGAAAGGTGTCTTGCCGATGACTGGGCGAAACTGTCACCAACGAGAACCATCTTTCGTCTGCCGGGCATTGTGCCTGAGAGGCACCTCTTGAAGAACGCACTGTCCAGAGTTGGCTTCGGCCGGTAGTGCTCACCAGAGAGTTGATGAGGGCTCATGTTACATTCAGTCAGGAGTCTCTCGGTTTTCTCGACTACAGCTGGATATGAGTTCAGAATGTCGGAAGTGGACTGGTACACAATCGCCGAGCCGGTGAAGAATGCTCCGTAAAGTGGGTACCTCAGGACCGTAAGCCATGCTGCGACGCCGGCAAAAGCCATCAATCCCGTTGCAGCGGATCGCCATCGACGGAGCGACCAGTCTGAGGTCCGACAAGGGGTCTCAATGAAATGATACGAAGCACTGGAGATGAGGAATATGAATGCAAATTGAATCGGCACTGACCACCAGTGTATTCCAATAGTCCAGCGGCTGAGAGCCAGAATAGCCCAATGCCAAAGATAGAGTGAATAAGAAATTCGGCCAATGTAAACTACCGGGCGAGACGTAAGCCATGCATAGCTGCCAGTCCGTGGTCTGAGGCACAAAATTAGGGCCGCTGTGGAAATCACGACAGCGATCGTTGAAGGAACGGCAAATTGCAGCGGACAGAACAGTAGGGCGATAATTGAGAGGATGAGGAGCGAGGGTGGGAGGCGTTTCTGAAGTCCCGGGAGAGCAGGTTGCGTCAGGAAAAGGAGGCAGCCGCATCCCATCGCCCACAGGCGCGTGGGCATTAGAAAGTAGGCCGCAGGTTGATTTTTTGGATAGAGGCTGACAAATAAGAGAACTGACCCAATGACCATAGCGCCGACTGCCCAGGCAAGATGGCTGCTGCCTCTTGCGGACAAACGACCGAAACCGCTGGTCCAAACCAAAAGGGGGAACAGAAAGTAGAATTGCTCCTCCACCCCGAGCGACCAGGTGTGGCTGAAACAGTTAAGTTCTGTTGAAGTGGCGAAGTAGTCAGTAGATCTGCGCAGTAGGTAGAGGTTGGAAAGTCCAAAGAGAGAGCTAAATCCCGTCTTTAGTGACACATCCGGCGTTGGATCAAAGAGACACAGAATAGTGCCGGTGATGAGTGTAAAAAAGAGCAGTGCCGGTGCGAGTCGCTTTAGTCGCCGTGTATAGAAGTTGATCAGAAAATCACGGAGAGTCTGGTCATTTCTGTGTGCCAGTGACTGTGTGATCACAAATCCAGAGATGACAAAGAAGATATCTACGCCTAAGTAGCCGCTGGGTAGAATGCTTCGGTCAAAGTGATTGATAATTACAGAAACTACAGCAACTGCTCTAAGTCCGTCAATTTCCGGTCTGTAGTGGTGCTTCCCTGTTTGCTCCGGTCTGGGGATGTTCTTCGGAGTCTCGGAGGGTTCCATAGGAGTTCGAGTGCCTCGATGAGTTTTACGAATTGTTTACTGATGACGATCCGTGATCCTGCGCAACAGAGTTGGTTCTTCTGTCTTAGGGATGAAGATCGCTTCGATTTAGTTCACCAGAATGTGAGTTGTTCACCCGAGAAATGACTACGTTTCCAGTGACAATCACGTCCATTTGAGTTCGCAGGAAGCACCTCATGGCTTCGATTGGCGTTCTGACGATTGGTTCATTTTCATTGAGCGACGTGTTCAGAATGATCGGCACTCCAGTCTTTTGAAAGAACCGGGTGATCAGTTTGTGGTACAGGGGATTTGTTCGCTTCGAGACCGTTTGTAGTCGGCCACTGCCATCGACGTGCGTGACTGCTGGAATAATGGAGTGCTTTTCCTGACGAATTGGGAACACCTTTTCCATGTAGGGTGTCGGTTCGTCAATTTCAAACCACTCTCCAACATGCTCTTCCAGGATGCTGGGCGCGAATGGGCGAAACCTTTCGCGGAACTTGATCTTGAGATTGATGATGTCTCTCATATCTGTGCGTCGGGGATCTGCGATCAGGGATCGATTGCCTAAGGCGCGTGCTCCGAATTCCATTTTTCCCTGAAACCAGCCTACGACTTTGCCGCTGATCATTTCATCGACAACACGATCGAGTAGCGCTTCCTGGTCCAATACCTCATACCGAAGGCTCAGTTCTTCGGCGGCGGCGACGGCCTCAGAGTCTGTGGACTCACATCCCCAATAGGCATGGTCCTGAATGAAGGAACGAGGCTTTTTCAACTGGCGATTCCAGACATGAAAGGCCGCGCCGAATGACGTCCCATTGTCCGCAGCTCCTGCCGGAATGTAGACATTCTCAAATGGTGTCTTTGACGTGATCTTGCCGTTCGCCACTGAGTTCATCGCGACGCCACCGGTCATACACAGGTTCTTACTGCCAGTCTTTCGATGAAGCTGCTGAAGAAGATGCATGATGATCTCTTCGGTGACAACCTGCAGAGATTTCGCCAGATTGTCATGCCGAGGCGTCAGCGGCTCATCTTTTGCGCGTGGCTTACCCAGCTCCTTGATCAGGAGTTCACTGTAGAACGGCTCAATGACAGGCGCTCCGTCATTCCATGACATGCGAATCCCCTTGCGGTGGTGCGTAAAGTAGTCCAGATTCAAAGCGAATGTCTCGCCGCTGGGGCGGATCAGCTTTCTGAAGAAGTCAGCAAACTCAGGCTGACCGTAGGGCGCGAGTCCCATCACTTTGTATTCATCTCCATAGTACGGAAATCCCAGGTACATGGTGATCGCTGTGTAGAGGAATCCAATCGAGTGTGGGTAAAACACACGATTCAGCTCCGTCCAGTCATTGCCCTTCGCGTGCGCTGTCAAAGTGCTGGTAAAGTCTCCCATTCCATCGACGGAAAGAACGGCTGCCTCTTCAAAGGGCGAAATCAGGAAGCCTGCGGCAACATGCGTTTGGTGGTGTTCGATTCTGTGGAATTTGGCGCGAATTGCGCTGCGATCAACTCCGGTGGCCCTGGCAAATTGTTCTTCCAGCCCCAGTGTCTTCCCCTGCCGCTTGAGTCGATCAAGGATCGACGACGGAGAGGGCCAGTGAGTTGCCACAAACCCAACTCGACGAAGCAGATTTGCACGAGGGTTAAAGGAGATGGCAACATGATCGACATCGCGTACGTCCAGCCCGGATGATTCCAGACACCACCGTATTGACTGTTCCGGGAAGCCAGCCCAGTGCTTGATCCGATTGAATCGCTCTTCTTCAACAGCGGCAATCAGTTTCCCGTCGCAAACAAGTGCTGCGGAGGCGTCACCGTGAAAGGCGTTGATTCCAATGATATTCATAAACTCACTTCATTCGATTTCAATTTGACGATTGCCCCTGGGGTTCCACTGTCGAGGCACTTGCATTGGGCCAAAACAGATTCTCGTATCTTGCCCGCAAATCGGAACTGGACAGGAATTCCTGTGCGACACTTAACGCGCCGTCCTGCCATCGTTCGTGTTCCTGTGGCCCCATTTGTCCAAGCAGGTCGAATGCCTGTTCAAAAGATTCCGGTGATTCCAGTGGCAGATCCCAGCCAGCGAACCGCCTCGGAAGATCTCTCCAGATTGTCCGGTCACTGATGATGACGGGCACTCCCGCGGCGAATGCCTCAAAGATGGCATGGCCGAAATTCTCTCCTTCAGTCGGAAGAACGAGTGCATCGGTGTTCTGAAGTTGCTGCGAAATAACCTCTTCAGGCTGCGGCCCAAGGAATTCGACAGTTAGGTTTGATGGCAAGTGCGCCGCCATTTGTTTGCACTTGTGGACGTAGGTGGAATCTTCCTCAGGCCCAATAATCGAAAGCTCCACCTGATGGCGGATAGTCGCCAGGCGTTCCAACAGGTAGTGCAGATTCTTGATGGGATGAATGCGCCCCACAAAGAGCAGTCGAAGGCGGCCCTGTACTTTTCTTGACGAGACAGGCTTCTGCTGTGGACTGGCCGGAATGTTAGGAATGTGCACCACATCGCTTCCGGGAAATGCTGCCAGAATCTCGTCGACCTCTTCTGACGAGGTTGCGTGGAAGCAAATTCTCTTCACAAGCCCCGACCATTTCAGGAAACTCAATAACGGTTTCTTTTTCCACGACTTGTGAGCCAGAGCTGTCGATTTAAGCATTCCACGCGGCGCGAGGACACACCGCAGTCGTGGGGCAACTAGCTTTCGAAGTAAGAGAGGGAACAGTGTGCCGCATCCGGAGAACATGCTGTTCAGGTAGATCGTTGTATTGGCGCTCGTTCGCGCGGACCAAACGACCTTCAGTGTTTGCCAGAGTCTTGCCGCGGTGCTGCTGGAGTAAAAGACACGGGTCGCGTTCTTCCACGGCTCCCACTGATTGACAGGGATACCATCGTACGGCTCGCTCACACCCAGATCGAATGCACTTGTCACGACCCAGATCTGGCAGGAGTCGCGGAGAAGCAATGCAAGATTCGAACAACTCCGAATTGGGCCACCGGCCCGTACCCCAGGCGCAAACCAGTCTGCGAGGATCAGCAAGGTTCGCGACATAGTTCAGGCAACCGCTGGAGGAACAGAAGCCCAGGATCTCCTGGGCGGAACGAAGTTCATCGCAATTGTCGCAATTTCACATCGCCAAAAGCAAAGGGCTGGGGCGTCAATCGCTCCCCAGCCCCTCAATTCAGTTCAATTGGCCGACAGATTCAGAATTTGTCTGGATGTTGCATTGTGGCAACAGTCGCCGTGCCCTGAGAGAAACGCACTGCTCTACTCTCGAAGTCGGAATTGCTTTGAAGCTCACGTAGCAGCGGGGTGTGACGAAACCTCTGCACTCACCCGATTCACGATTTCCTCATCGCTTCAGAATGTTCCAAAAAGACGCCATGAGCGATTTCGCGGGCGGATCTTGCTTCTTGCGAGAGTCCAATGCCGCATTAAAAGTCAATTGGTGCGTAGCTCTGACAGGCAATGCACCTTCCCGTTTGTTCGGCAGCAAAAGTGCCATTGCCATGCCCCCCCACATTTCGCCACGGCAAGCCTCGTTCAGGTGAACAATCCCTGGGAGAAAGTCAATCTCAACGAAGTGACAATACTCACACGCTCGCCAATCTGACGAAAGGATGCCCTCTCGGCACTCAGGATTGAAGGAGTCATGCATCAGCACTACGCACTGCGTGACCGGACGGTACTTCAGCACATTGTTGATATCGTGCCTCACAGACTCCTTTCCATGATCCCCGTCAATGAAGACGAACTCAAGGGGCGTGCGTTCACTATTGAATCTCTCGATCAACGGCGGAAGTACATCATCAGATCTGGCAACAAGATACTCGCCATTTGGGAAATCTGCTGCTTGCCGGTCTTTGCAGTTGGGGTCCGGATCAATAGAGATCGCTCGCTTTGAGTACTCCGCAATCAGCGAGAATGTCTGGCCTTCAAACGTTCCTACCTCAATAGACACTTCTGGCTTAATAGTCGAAAGGATGGCCTTCAGTACAGCGAACTGCTCGAATCCAACATGCAATCGCTCGGGCTTTGCCGGAACATACGCACTTCGCCCGATGATTGCCGGAACGACGTGCCGATCTATGAGCTCAATTTCTTCTTTGGAGTACGGTAAAAAAGAGGCGGTATTCATACTCTTCTCCACAACATTATGGGTGTGTGACTAGATATCGATCTTGGGAAACTGCCTAGAACAAAAAGGGCAAACCCGACGTGCCTGTGCGACTAATCAGAAGAATTTTCAAAGACCATTTGGTAGAGCCTGGCATACTGCGCTGCAATCTGAACAACGTCAAATCGTTTTCGATTCTCCCGCCCTGCAGCGAGGAGTTCTTCGCGGTATTCACCATCGTTGATCACTCGTAGAAAGCCTGCCCGAATTGAGGCCACGTCCAGCGGATCGACAAGACAGGCTCCGGCCGCTGCGACTTCAGGCATGGAGGAACAGTTTGACGTCACGCAAACGCGTTCCATGCATTGGGCTTCAATAATCGGCATCCCGAAGCCCTCTTCCGTGGAGGCAAAGGCAACGATATCACACTCTCGATACCGTTCGATCAGTTCGTCGTCAGTGAGACGGCCATAGGATCGATAGGCAAGACCTGATTCCTTGAGGGCCACTTTAAGGTCCCCATCAACGGGGCCAACGATGTCCAGTTCGACTGGAAGTCCTGTTAGTGCTTGAACCAGACGAAGCACGTTCTTGTTCGTTTTGGTACCGATCTGCAGGACTCTTGGACAGACGGAGTTGAAGAGGTGTGGCTCCGGCTGGAATGCAGAAGAGACGCAGACGGGAATCACATGAATACGCTCGGCGGGGAAATCCACTTCCCGAAGAAGCGCATCTTTCGTTGCCTGTGAGACAACCGTGATGTGACTGACGCGACGGCAAGGCAAGGTGAACCAGAACAATTTGATCAGGGCTCTCCGCCACCCCTTCAATCGAGATAAGATCTGGCAGTCATGAATCGTCAAAATCGTCTTTGGCTTTGAGAGCAAAAGGGTGGCGTAGTGGATGTCTCCCGTGACATGGTTAACATCGGCCTGGGATGACCAGGCGGAAAGAATGTTCCGCAACCGGCCGATGATGCCTTTGCTGTACGCTGGGACACAATGCTGCCTTAGCTGGACTACTTCTTCCAGGTACGGCCTAAGTCGAGCAAAGTACCCCTCAAAGCTGAAGTGTGTCTCTGTTGGCTTGCGGTGGATCTGTACAGCTTTGATAGTCAGTGTCAGGGCCTTGTTCTCGAAGAAGCGATCTCGCCAGCGACTTCAAAAAGCCTTGTTCAACGCAGTAGATGAGGAAGGGGCTGCAATTGCCCGTCGTGCTTTAAAGTGCATGTGCGTCACGTAATGGCCAGCAAAAGCGACCATCGCCCCTTTGAACACCTGATTCATCACAACCAGCAATTCGGTCTCGGCCTTCATCGCCTGATAGAAAATCAAGGGAAGCCAGAAGAAAAATGTGGGGTGCTTAATGCAATATCGAAGTGTTCCATAGTAAATCAAAGCGAAAAAGGCGCCAAAGGCGATCATGAAAGCAATACCGCCTGTTACGGCATAATTCGCGTACGCTTCCCCGAGCGGGCTAATCCCCATTGATGTTCCCTCAGCAATCTCTAGTCCGGTAAAGCGACGAAAATTTTCCCGTCCACCTGCGGCCTTCTTTTCCGACCAAATGAATCGTGGAAGTGCTGACGCGAGGATCGCTTCCTTGACGGTCTCCCCTTCTGCGAACGGTTCGAACTCGGGGACGTTCTGCATGATGGCCGAAATGATCCATCCCTGATTGAGACGAGTAATCGAGATCGACATCACGTCATTGTCCCACGCTCGACCGGTGGGAACGACGTACTCATAGATCAATGTGACGATGGATCGTGGCGTTCCAGATCGCATCAGGGAACGATACTCTGCTTTCACCGCTTGGATGGAGAAGAGAGCGGCAGAGGCGATCGAGAGCACGGCAAGCTTCACAAAGAAAGACCATTTCTTTTGGGCAAACCAATAGCAAAAGATGATGGCCAGCCAAAGAATCAAATCGTGAAACATGCCCGTGCCAAGAGATGACACAAACAGCTGCGTGCAGGAAAGAGCCGCCAGGACAAGCCGGATGGGACTTGGGGAGAACAGAAAATAGAGAGCACCAACATAGCGAAGCTGAGAGATGAGGTGAAAGAAGAAAGCGAGACCAGATTCTCCGAATCGCGGTGCAATGATCCCAGCGACATTCGCTACAATATTCAACACAATTCCAGTTGCAAAGAACTGTCGCCGGTGGACACCGGCCAGCATTGCCTGCTGATGAACCGACGCTCCTGTGGCCAGCATGACGGCCACAAAGAAAGCCGTGGCTGGCAGCGCATAGGAGAAGTAATGTTCCTGCGGAACATACATCGTGTAACGAGCCACGGCAATGGGATAATTGTAACTCAGCATGGGCCCGACAAGCCATTGAAGCGAAGCGATCAGGCATGTCAATTGCAGCAGTGGTACACCCTTGTCCAGTTGCTTCTGGAATTCGAAAATCACAATCGCTGCGATGCCAATCACCAGTGGTTCATTGGCAATCACCTGCATGGAACCAAGCGCGCCAAAGAGGACAATGAAGATCAGTCCAACAATGGACGCACTACGCCGCTTGATAGCCGCCTTGAAGATCGCTTTCCAGCGGGATTTGGATGTCGTTGCAGTGGCCATTAAGGGGCTTTGGTCAATTTCTTCGGCTGTTCAGGAATTACCTGCAGAGTATCAAAGACGTCGAGCGTCGTGAATGGGCGATTGCCACATCGTGGCTCGTGTCTCCGACGCGAGATCAACTTCGCACGAATTTCCGTTTGTATCGGTCGTGAGCACATTGATGATGTGATGCAGGAGTGCAACAGAATTGTGGCCCGTGTCTCCGACGCGGAAACTCGTTTTCATGTAGTGGACTTCGCCAGAAATCTTTGTGATCTTGGAATTGTCGTGGGTGGTTCTCGCGTCGGAGACACGAGCCACGATTTTACCCCAACAACGAAGAACTATGAACGAGGAACCAAGAACAGCTTGGGAACCCCGGACTTCTGGTGAAGTCCACTACACATCGGTTGTCCGTAGTGGAATTCGCCAGAATTCCCATATGCACCGGTTTCAGCAACGAAGAACCAGGAACCAGGAACCCAGAAAGAGGAATCTCCGCCACGGAGTGACTGGCTACTTTTCACTGCAGCTGTTTCAGTCCCCGGGAAAACGCCCTGCGATGGACCAGTTTTCGAAACCACGGTGCCATCTTCAGGCGATCCGTCAGAGTATTCATGGGATCCGTAAACACATCCCGGAATTGCCAAAGCCTGTTCAGTTGCGAATTGCAGCCCAGACCGATCACGGAGAACGCGGCTTCGTAACCTGATTCCCGGACACACTCAACCACGTTCCGGTTGAAGCGGCCGCCTGGATAGGCGAGATACCTGACGCGACAGCCCGCTTGATCTTCCAGCTTGCGCCGACAATCTCGGACTTCCACAAGTAACTGTTCAGGGGAGATCTTTGTCAGATTCGGATGAGTCTCCGAATGGGCGCCAATCGTGATCCCGAACTTTTGAATCTCATGCAGCCGCTGAGATGTCATTCGGGCCTCCCGACTGCTGCCGGAGATTTCTCCCGATACGCAGAAGATCGTTGCCGGAACATTCAACTCCTGCAGCACCGGTACGGCGTATTCAAAATTGTCGTTCCATCCATCGTCAAAGGTTACGGTTGCCAGCCACCGATCCTGACAGCCCCTCATCGTCAGATTCTGCTGGTACGTCGCCATATCCACAAATCGCCAGCCGCGATCCCGTAGTCGCACCAACTGAGCCCGAAAATCCTCCGGGCCGATGGAGTACTGCCAACCTTCAATCGGGCTACCATTCGCCGGCTTTCGGTCCGCCGGAATAACGTGGTGATACATTAAGATCATAAAAGATCGTGGCTCGTGTCTCCGACGCGAGAACATCCCAATAAGGAATTCAAATTCCCCCGTCATAACCGGAGGTCTCGCGCCCTTCCGCTACCTATGAATTGCCTTCACCGCCACAGAGTGACGGGCCACCATCGTGGCTCGTGTCTCCGACGCGAGAACACCCCCACAAGGAATTCAAATCCCCGTCGCAACCGGAGGTCTCGCGCCCTTCCGCTACCTATGAATTGCATTCACCGCCACGGAGTGACGGACCACCATCGTGTCTCCGACGCGAGAACATCCCGTAGTGGAATTCACCAGAATTCGGGCGCAGTCGCAGATCTTTGTGGGTGCCGACTGCCGGGCGGCACTTCGCGGCCTTGCCGCGACCAGCACACCTGTCAGTTTCGGTGTTCGGTGTTCTGAAGGGGCCTTTGAACGAAGAACCAAGAACGAAGAACAATACCCTAACGTTACTGGGTTCCCGCCTGCGCGGGAATGACGGGGTGGGGCTTCTTCAGAGCACGACGAAGAAACGACATCGCTATGAGATCTTCGTTTCGAAACTTCAATAGTCCCGTCTCACAATTCCAGCAGCCTTCACCGCCACGGAGTGACGGGCCACCATCGTGCCTCGTGTCTCCGACGCGAGAACGGAGGTCTCGCGCCCTTTCGCTACTTATGAATTGCCTTCGCCGCCACGGAGTGACGGGCTACTTTCTGCCGACTTTCGATAGTACGACAGAATCGTGTCCACAGCGCGGCGATAGGTGAAGAGCGAATCTTCGCAATGCTGCTTGGCTGCGACCCGAGCAGCCTCGCGTTCTTCCGGGTGATCAAGCCAATAACGGACAACGTCGCCGATGCGGTCGACCTGATCAAACACTCCCACATGCTTGTCAGGCTCAAAGCAGGACCTGAGATCCGGAGTGTCTTCGTGCAACAGAAATCCGCCGCAGGCCGGAATCTGCCAGGTGCGAGCCGTTGTCGTGTCACCCGCAACCGCATTTCGTCCCGCTTCGCTCAGAAGGCCCAGATTGATTTTGGAACACGCACAGATCGCCGCCAGTTCATCGCCCCACGCACCTCGTCCCTGCCAGAACTTCTGCAATGATGCCGAAGCGTGGTTCCACGACGGTCCCCAGATGCGAAGGTCAATGTTCGGGATCTGCGACGCCAAAGCGGTCAACGTCTGCTCCTTCTTGGGCGACCATGCACCGACGAAGGAAACGTCACATCCATAGGAGGCAGACAATGAAGTGCCTACCGTGACACTGCGATGAACATCCGGATCAAAACCGTGAGGAACAAGGACCAGTTTCTTCACTCGCTTCAGCACTTCCGAGTCCTGAAAGTGGAACGGTTTCGTGGTGAAGACGATGTCGTAGAGCGGCAGGCAGTCCCAGATGTTTCGTCCGTGGTCTCGAAAACTGACGTCCGGATACAGACAGTAACACGGAACGCCCTTGTCCTTGAACTGCCTCAGCGTTGCCGCATCCAGCAACATTCCTTTGAAGACCAGCAGGAAGCTCAGCTGATCGATACTCAAAAGGTCACGGACAGCTCGGTTATAATCACTCGCCATCAACGGCCGAGTGATCTTTCGCATCAGGCGAAGAGCGAGCAATCTCCAGCGAGTTGGAAAGTGGTCTTCGTAGTGACGCTCAACCAGCAGATGTCCCTGACGACGCAGCTCCGAAGCCGTAGCGCGAGCATCGCTGCCCCACCAATCGGCCCCGAGAAACCCAATCAGACATTGTTCTGAGCGAACGGACATTGCAGGCCCATTGACCACATGCCTGCAATCGCGTCACCAAGGCGGCATAGACCTTTGGTTTCAGCAGCAGACACTTCAGTTGACAATCTGCACTGCTCAGCCTTCGTGAAGCAATCAGGGGTGGGAGTCCTGTCACTATCTCCAGGATGACGTGCTCAGAAGATCATACTGAGAGTCTGGTTCGAATCCACAATTGATGGAAAAACTTCTTTCAACAACAAAGAAGTTTTCCAATCGTAGCCCGTGTCTCCGACGCGGGAACCTCTCGCTCATACACAAACAAACACACAAGGACTTCTGGCGAAGTCCACTACCCAACGATCGTCTGTAGTGGGATTTGCCAGAAGTCCCATGTGCACCGGTTTCAGCAACGAAGAACCACGAACTGCCTGAACCGCGCGGATTCCTGTTCTGTTGGCATTCGGTGTGGTGATGGATTGCGATTCAGGCCCGACAGGCCGTCACAACCCCTGCCGGTGTGCGTAAGCCACCGGAAGCGAAGTGAGATCAGTCCACAAGGCCCGAAGGGTTGACACATTGACGCGATCAGGCCACCGGATTGTGTCGGCCTTTCAGGCCTTTGCAGCTCAGAGGTCCGCAGACCGGGGCCTGCGACCCCGGCAGGGGATCTGTCAGCCCTGCCGGGCCTTAATCGCAGATTCGCATTTCTCTTCAGCCTCGATTGAGCATCCGCTCACCTGAACCCCAGACTTCTGGCGAAGTCCACTACACATCGATCGTCTGTAGTGGGATTCGCCAGAATTCCACATCTACGAGGAACAACGCGATTTGAACTTGGCCAGAATGTGGGAAAGTTCTCGCGTCGGAGACACGAGCCACGATTTCAGCAACCCGCAAACCAGGAACCAAGAACCAAGAACCAAGAACTACTCGAGCTGGGGACTCGCGCGTATTCCGCGTCGGAGACACGGGGCACATTAGAGCTGAAACCCAAGACTCCAAAGAATGTGCGACAAGACAGCCTGATTGCTAAAGCGCCCTTTGGTCACACGCTGATAGCCCGCTTCTGAAATGCTGCGAAGGCGATCCGGTTCCGCCAGCAGCTTCCGAATCTTTTCGGCCAGCTCCGAAAAGTCCTGGAAAAAGATGCCGCTGGATTCGTCAAAGTACTGAGTCGTCTCCAGATTGGATTCCGTGGCCAGCGCCGTGCCGCAGGCCGGCATTTCAAACGTACGAGTTGTGTGAAGCTCCGGGAATCGTTTTGTGACCAGGCCGAGACCAACCGATGCGCGTGACAAGACGTCCGCGTAGTGATCTCCAAAAACAGCCGGACCTTCAAAGTGCAACAGGGGACTATCATTGCGCCCAACAAACGAATCCCAACCCTGACCACCGATTCGCACTGGAATTCCAGCGTCAAGCAACGTGCGGACGCAGCGTTCCCGATTGGGTTCACACAGCCCGATCAGCACGGCTTCAGGCCGCTTCTCGTGAAACGCACAGCGAGGATAATGCAGGTTCTGATCGTACGACTGAGTGACCAGGAACAACTTTTCCTGGGAGACGCGCCGACCGAATTCTCCAAGCTCAAAGCTTTTTGTCGTGACGATGGCGTCGTATTCATTCATCGTCGCATTGACGAAGCGCGAAGAGTTATCGAAGAACGAAGTGTCAGGCGTGTAGTAGACCATTTTGTCGCACTGACGGCGGATGGCACGAATCGTTTGCGGCCAGAGACAGACACCCTTGTCGATCCATGCCAGTGAATAATGCTGGGAGCCAAGCTGTCGCATCACTTCGCGATTCATATCCGCAACGGCGGTTCCGATGCGAAGCCGAAATGCCAGGGACCGCATCAAACGACTATGACGACGGAACGGCACATCCGTATCGACCAGATTCCAGTTCGCCGTCGCCAGCAACGCGCGCAGTGCATCTGCCCTCAATTGCGAGGTCGTTCCTGACGTTTGAATTCCTATATAAACAGCTTCCATTCTCAAGTCTGTAACAGTGACTTTGCCGCGAGTTGTCAAAACGCTTTCGAGAGCTCTTACGTCAAGGAACCTGCAATACGGAGGCTATCGGCTCGCATTCGAATACTGTCCGACAGGCGGTTTCCCAGACTGAAAATAGTCATCATGCCACCATTTTCTGCGATGGAACATCTGTTGAGTAGTTCGCGTATCCCCGAACGCTTCTGCGAATTCGGACCTGACAAAGAAACCATTCAACCCACTCTTGTTGCAGCAAACAAGCCGATATCCCAACTCTGCTCCCAAGTCACTGAGAGCTTGTATTGATGCGCCAGTGGCGATTGAGACACCATCCCAAAAGAAGTCGGGATCGTACGGCATGACCCATGCGATCGGGGGGGGCACAAAACCATTGTACTCAATAACGACTACGCGAGGCTGAATAACTCTTATGGCCTTCCAGAGGTGATAGTCATTTCCATCCACGTCAACACTAAGCAGGTCGATCTCCCCGGAATACCCTGCTTCGGCTATGACAGCGTTGATGTTATCTACTGAGAGCATTGCCTGCTTGACCCGCAATTGCCCGGACTCCACTGCGTGACACCACAAACTGTGAATACGCCGACAGTTCGTTTCACTCCCGTCGATCCAAAGTCCATGCCATCCCTGAGACGCCAGAAATGCGGTATTGTTCTCCTCTCCAGCTCCAGCTCCGAACTCGACGAATCGGCGGTTCACTGTACCGATGCGATGGAAAATCTCCTGAAGGATGCCATCTTCATCGTTTTGAGAATATCCCTTGAATCCATAGTCCTCCAGGAATTTTTGCGACTCATTCAGCCGCGAAGTACGAGAGGCTACTGATTCTTTCATTTGTTCGCAGTTCACTCGATAAACTCGCTCAAGCATTGAGTTGGACTGCTTCAGCAGTTGTGCAATTTCCCGGCATTGCTGTGGTAACAGGCGAAGATCCAGTGAACTCTTAATGAATGCTGATATTCTCTTCACTATCGACATTAGTTATATCCATAACTTAAGATTGAACTCATGAGCTACATCAGATGATCAACAGAGAGAACGCTTGCGTATCCATTATTGTACCCCTGAAAGGCAATCCAGCTCTTGCGGATTGACTTGATGAAGAGCATCAGGTTTTTCGCGGCTGCAAATGGGCCTGATCGGAGCACGCCACGATTGAGAAATGCAGACCGGAAGAGGTAGTACGAATCCTTTGCTGTGAGCTTCCCTGCCGGTTCGGAGTGAATTCTGTAGCGAAGTGCCCATGAATTGATGCATCTTTCACGACTTCTCCAGTAATCGCCCGACCGGAGTTCGCAGCCGCCAGGAACATTTTCGTCGTGATCGATAAACAAGGAGCGGTCGAGCCAGAACTGCATGCCCCGGCGCAACATTCGCAGGAACAATTCCTGGTCCTCTGCGGTTCTTGCAAAACGAAACAGAAGTTCGTCAAAGCCGCCGCTCTGTTGAAAGTACTGGCGTTCGAAGAACACTGCTGCGGTGATTGAGTTCCTGAGCTTGACTAACTCGGGAACTGGCCCGGCCGAGGCTTGGTCGATCATTTCCGTTCCGGTGATCCTCCCGTCGACCAGAATGACGGGGCAGAGGCAGCGAACCGTTTCAGGAAACTGCCGTAATCTCTGCATACCCCGTTCGCAAAAATCGCTGCCGGCGACCAGGTCGTCATCGACGAACAGCACGACATCTCCGCTGGAGCGTTTGAACCCCAGATTGCGGGCAGAACTGGCATTTGGTTCTACCAGGAATTCAATCCTCAGCGGCAACTTCGCCGCAAATTCGGGGAACCAGTCAGGCGCTTTCTGTTCAGGATTCTGATCGATAATAAGAATTTCGTGGGGTTGATGCGTTTGGGTGGTCAGCGATTCCAGCAACTGAGGCAACTTTTTGCTGCGACGGTACGTCGGAATCACAATGGACAGAGTTTCTAACATCCCTGTGCAACTCCCTGCTCAAGGATTGACTCAAGTCTCGCTTCGATTTGTCGATAAGCTGTTACCGTTTCCTCAGGGGTTGAACGCGTGTCGCTCGAAATGGTTCCGGGGACCGGGCCAACAAGATTGAACACGGGCGCTGAGTCATTGAAGACCGAAGGTTTTTGCCGATCCCGGAGCACGGACTGGACACGATATTCTCCCTTTAGTCGAGGGACAAGACCAGGGAACAGCGGAAGGACTTGCGATTCCAGAATGCTTCGAAAGGGCGTCGCTAATCGAACCACGCGGCCTACCAGACTGGATCTCTTCGAGGCGACTTGCGTCGTACTGTACTTCACTTGAAATTCCCGTGAAGACAGTTGCTGATAGGTGGCATAGAGTTTCGCGAGTGTCCATTGTGGGTTTGAGACAACCGTTTGAATTTGACCATCGTCGACCTTGCCAAGTGCGGCCTGCTTGTAAGCTTCTGCGACTGCGTGAGCGAAGGCGACGTTGCAAAGCGATTCCCGCGTACCCATCGCGGTAAAACCACCTCGCTGGATCATACCCATCAACTGACGAGTTACTGACTGCAGGACACCATGCACCTGCCCCAAACGTAGATGGCTCGTTCGGATCGAGTGGGATTTCCCAAGGGTCGTAATACGCTGTTCGGCCAGTCGCTTCACCTTTGCATACGACGTCCTGGCAAAGCGGTAGTTCTTCAGTTCCGGCGAATTGTTGGGCATTCCAAAGGCGGAGATGCTGCTGGAGTGAATGAAGATGGATCCCTTCTTCATCAGCTGCATAATCGCGCGGGTGTTCTGTTCGATCAGTGGTACCAATTGTTGCTGCTGCCCAGCAGGAAATGTGCAGTCCACGACGGCGTCCGCATTGGAAAGTACTTCTTTGGCAGCGGGGGAAATCTGCTGATGATCGAGAACCGTCCAGGGAATACTGGCCAGTTCCAACAGAATGGCACCGTATTCGGCACGCACGAGGCCGGAAATCCGGACATCTGGCTGCATGGAAAGATGAAGGCACACCTCTGTGCCCACCTGACCATTGGCGCCGAGGATCGCTATGTTGACTGGACGAACCATGAGTTATTCAATACGAAATAAACAGCGGAAGGGCGCGAGCCCTCCGGTTTCTGTTCAAGTGCGACATCTTGCGGCACCGGACGGCTCGCGCCGTGCCGCTAATTAGACTCATCTGCGCCGCACTTATTCTCAACGGGCAACTGGATCAACGGCCTCGCATCCATCGATGGCCGAGGTTGTCATCATCGAGCCATAGATCTGCTCTATCCACCTCGAGGTCATCACCGAAGTACACGCAGAGGTGAGGTTTGCTGTTTCGTTCTGCATCCCGTTGAGAAATCGTTCCCAGAACAGGGCGAACGCTTTGTTGATGTTGTGAGCCGCCTCCGGAGCAAATTCGTCAGGAACGATTGCATGCCATCCAGAATCCGATACTCGCGACTTCAGCAGCAAGGGGAACTGCGGTTTTGTTGGCAAGTCCACAACGGCGTTTTCAAATTGAAAGTGAAACACGTCGGGAAGACTCTTTAATCGCGAGATAAAGACAGACACGGGAATCTCCCGTCCGTCCGCCACCGTGAGTCGCGAATCGCACTGCATCTGATAGTCGATGCCGTCGCGCACAATGGACTTGACGTTGAATGTCTGAATATTTGATGCAGATGTGAGATATTGAATCAAATCCAGACTATGAATCGACGATTCGATTGTGATACCGCCACCCGCATGGCTGGCCGACGTTCGAAACGACTTGGCCCCTCCGCAACTGAGTGTGAAGTTAGCTTCCGTCAGATGAATGGACTGCAATTCACCCAGCATCCCGCTGCGAATGATGCCTTGCAGCGTTTGCACTGCCTGATATTCCCGCCGCTGGAATCCCACCGCAAGCTTGTGAGATGGCAATTGTGACATCAAAGCAATGTGTTCCGCTTCACTCCTGGCAAATGGCTTTTCCACATAGATCGCCGTGCCGTATTGGACACACCGATCCAGATACTCTCGCCGAACTCCAAAGGGAATGGCGAGAAGGCACACATCGATGTCCTGGATTTGATGCAGTGCCACTTCCGGCGAGACTGCAGGAATTTGATACATCTGCGAAATCAGCTCGCGACGGTCCTCTCGCTGATCCGTAATCCAGGCGATAGAGACATTCGGAAGCGTACGCAAGACCGGGAGGTGCGCGTCCTCCACAATTTTGCCGGCACCGACAATTCCAAGTTTCAATTTCTGACCTGAGACGCGTTGTGACATGAATGAGTTCTGTTTTCGTCGTCGGACTGTTTCCTGATGACCTACCATAGTAGCGGAAGGGCGCAAGCCCTCCGGTTGTACGACACCGGACGGCTTGCGCCGTTCCGCTAAATGGAAATCTGATGCTCAGTTCTTTGAAGCCCAACCACAGTGATCAAGGATCTCCTGACACCATTGATCTCTCGTCCGCAAATTTAGGCACTTGCGTGACGACTGTTGATGAGTACTGCACAATCGAACCATCGCGTCGGTCAATGATTTCTGGTCATTGATCAGGAATGCTCGGTCACAGGACTGAAGGATTTCCGACACGCCCGACTCTTTGTGAACGATGAGTCGAAGTCCCCTTGCCAGAGCCTCCAGTCCCGGCAGGCCATAGCCCTGCTTGGCGGGCATCACAAAGACGCTGCTGTTTTGATAGCAGGCTTCTAATTGCTCCTCGGAAACGTGTCCAGGGAATTTCACCTGGTCTGTCAATCCGCACTCAGTGGCGACAGATTTCAAGCTGTCTGCACAGGATCCGTCCCCCACGATGTCGAGCCGAGCATTTGCTCGAAGAGACGCCGGGATTTCGGAGAACGAACGAATGATCCAGTCTACTCGCTTTGATGGTTCAAGTCGGCAAACGGACAGAAAGACGCACTCCGGGGGATTCGGTCGGTCGTCCGGCACGACTTCTGCGATACCCGGCGGAGCCACAACAAAACCAGCGCCAAACGTACTTTCCAGTTCCAGTCGATTGCGGTCCGTCATCGTCAGTCTTTGGAATGCTCCTCTGACACCTCGGCGAACAAGTCGGAGTGTCAGTTCTCCTTTGAGCCTTCGAAGGAAGGATGGCCTGTCTCTGGCGATGAATGATCGAATTCCAGCAGTGTAGGAGTACTTGATGATGTCTCGTGGAAGCAGATCTGGCGTATCGGCAATGTGCAGAGCGTAGCGGCATTGCAGAGCTGGACCATAGAGCACACCGCACATCTCCATCACCAGAAGCTGCTGGTCTGACGACAGGGTCTTTGACCACCTTCTCAGTCGAAGCATTTCACTGGCTACGCTGCGTGGTCCGGCAAGCTCTACAATCTCAAAGGGCAGATCAGTGTAATTGCAGAAATCCACGGCATTCTTAAAGCAGACGAGAGCAGTCTCGATTCCGCGCCCGTGGCATTGCTGATGAAAATCAATCAGCAATCGCTCGATTCCCCCGAACGATTGGACGAAGGGGTAAAAAATGAAGAGTTTTGACGGTTTCAAGATATCGCTAGTTTCTTCTCTCAAACGTGCCACGTGTTTCCAACGCGAACACCTCCCAAATAGCGGAAGGGCGCAAGCCCTCCGGTGCCTCGGCCACAACGCACAATTCTCCCCCAACCATCAACCAACATCATGGCAACTGCCGGATCCGGCGATTCTGCTTCATTCGCTGAACGTGGCCCCAGCCCAATCGCGTTGCCCAACTCTGGAGCCTCCGGACAGCCCTCCAGCCGAGGGTCTTGCTCAGCTGCTGAGCGAACTTGCCACCAGGAAATTCGAGGTCCGCTCCACCAAGTTCATGAGCAGCGGACTCTGCCAGATCAGTGAGGTCAGGAAAGTCCGGGAAAAAATCGAACGCCCACCTCTGAAACCGTCGGGCACAGATCTCACGAATTCGGGGGGAATCTTCCCTTTGCAAAAGGAGCCCGCAGCCGAGTTCTGTCGTCAGAAGGGCGGACTCCATGGCCTTGCGAGACCGGCTGCGGCTAAGCGACGACGCAAAGCCCTTTCGATAACTATAGACGGCATCAGGAGCAAATCGAACGCCGTTGGAGGCCAGAAGAATCGCGATGCTGGCGTGGAAGTCATTATTCAGGCTGAGCCGCACATCATATCCCCCAGAGCGTTCCCAGACGGCTCTCGGGATCAGCCACTTCCAGCCACCCATCATCCCTTCATCTTTGGTAATGGAATCCACAATCCAGTCCACAGGACTGTCATAGTCGCCATCAGCATGTTCGCTGCGAACAAGCGGAGCATCAAACCGTTCTCGAAAGTACCCCCAGCGACAGGCCGAGACACAGTCCGATGTCCCCTCGAGCGAATGCACCTGCGAAAGAAGATGGTCTGAATTGATCCAGTCATCAGCATCGACGATCTTGATGAACTCTCCTTTTGATTCCGCAACTCCACGATTAATGGCTGCAGACTGTCCCGAGTTGCTTTGCAGGATCACTTTCAGCCGCGAATCACGAACTGAAGAAAGCAGCTGCTGTGTATTGTCTGAAGACCCATCGTCAACCACGAGCAGTTCGAGACTTGAGATGGACTGCCCCAGTACAGCTGTGACGCACGTGAGAAGAACGTCTCCCGCGTTGTACGATGGCACCACGACAGATACTAAAGGCGCTGGCATTTGCAACGTGAGCTCAAGCTCAACGAAGGTCAAGTTCCTAACGTGAGGAAACAGACTTCAGGAGACTCTTGATTCCACCCTTCGCAGTTCGAAACGCACTTCTGAAAAAACGTCCACCACTCGTGTGAAGCACCCGGTTGGCCAACCGTCCAAAACCATAGAAGTTTCGGTTAATCTGCCGTGAGTAGATCTGATACTCCCATGAATTTGAATGATGAGCGATCTTCGAAGGATCGGTATACTTCTCCGAGACCGACGCGAACCACTTAAAATGTGCCACCGTGAGAACCTCAGGATAGACGCCCCAGGGTTTGTTCGGACAATCCTCGTAACTATGGTGACCCGGAGTAGTATGAACGCCCGCGCGATGCAGCATGACCTTCCCCGGGTTTCCAGGAAAACGAAAGACAGGTTCTGCAACAGTAGAGCACTGCTCAAATAGGCTCACCGCGTCTCTCGGGGGATGCAGCCGCCAATCGGCTGAGACAAAGTCAACCAGCCTGCCAGTGACCACAGAAATGTCGCTTTCTTCGAGCCCCTTGATGAATTGCAAGAGAGGTTGTGGGTAGATATGAAACTCATCGGAGTCTGCCGTCAATACCCATGTGCTATCGGGGAGATCCGACACGGCTCTTCTGTGGCGGTTGGCATTCTCTCCGGTGTTCCAGTTTTCCGTAATCCAGATATCTGCCGCGGTGATTCCGTCTGATGCGAGCAAATCCCTTGCAATAGTGAGATTTGGTGACTCTGCCGAACCAGCATGAAGGATCAGGCGAAACTCAGTAACCCCCAAGCTTCGGTAGTGCTTAATGAAGTGTGGCAACAGAAATAGATCGCGATCGACGCCAAATGTGCTCCGGATGACTGGCATAGTTCCGATCCCACGATTCTCCGAAATTCGACGCAGGGTGTTGACGCTGGTCTTGCCACAAGGCATCCACATTGTCGTACACAACTGTCGCTGCAATCAAAAAGCGTTGCTCATTGATCTGATCCTGGAGGCATGCAGGGAAAGCCACATGGTCGTGCTTGCCAGCAACAGAATCGCAAGGGCACCAAACCAGGCTCCAACGGCGACAGGTTTCAAAATCGACTTTGATCCGTTTGGCGTGCTGTAAACAGCCTGAACACTTGCCATCGGCATCATGTTTACTGGATTCGATGGATCAAGGGCGAACCAGGCCTGCGTCATCAGGCTGGACGCCTCTTCAATGTGCTTCGCCACTTCCTGCTGTTGAGCTTGAGTCAGAACGTTTTCCGTTCTTCCGGAGGCTGCCCGCGACAGCGCGTCACAGGCCCTCTCCTGAAGTCTTTGAAACCACGGATAGTACGCAACGGCCTGAAACGGAATAGAAGACCCGTCGGAGATTTGTGGGACAGACGTCTTTTCGATTGGACGCTCGTCTGGAATAGATCCCTGAAGCAGCTCTTCCGTTTTCGAAAGCTCCCGACGCAGTGCCGTGAGGATCCTGGCTGTTTCGGGGGAGTAACTGCTGGCTGGAACAACGGACGGCACAATCGTGTCATCAGGAAGGCGATCTGCGCCCAGTTGGCGTTCCGCTTGATTCAGCAATTGTTTCAGGAGTGCTTCCGTCTGTGTGTCGGAGCCATGTTCCGCGGAAACGGTCAGGAGCCAGGGTTCAGAGCCAACCGCCACGGCAATCTTAAGATTTGGTGATGTATGCTTCGCCGCGATGGCCTCAAGTTCTGAACGCCAGACTTTGGCGGAGAGTGTCCAGTAATCTCTGTTCGCGTAGGACATAAAGGGCGAATCAAGCCTGAGCGGCATGATCGTTCGGAGCGGCTGCGGTGATTCGTGAGTCACAACACCAATAATGGAGCCAGCAATGACAAACAGAACACAGACGATTCGATACCGCCACAAGTACGCCAGAAAGCGAACAAAGTAGTCGTCGTCCGACTCAGATGTTTCACACAGGTTCAAAGCGTTCGCCATTATCCATGAAGAAAAGAATCAACCAAATCAAATAGCGGAAGGGCGCAAGCCCTCCGGTGAGGTCGTGTTGAAGAAAGAGAAGGCAAGTCCCCTGCCGAACCGTCCTAGAGTTCCAGGTCTTTGGGGCGTGGCGAATGGAAGGCACCGAACTCCGACACCGGACGGCTCGCGCCGTACCGCTACAAAATCGCGAGTCACATGTAGCCCAGCAAACCGCTCAGGAGTTCTGTGGAAGAAAGCCCGGATTCACGGAACAGCTTCCAGGCCGCCCCTGGTCTGCGCCCCTTGACCGCCATGGACAGGATTCGCCGAGCATGATTTCGGCGAAGTCGCTGAGAAGCGGCGGCCTTTTCATTGCCAGTCAGGTGTTTTGTTTCCCGCAAGGCATCCAATTCAAGTTGCAGCCGGACGTTCAGCACTTCCGGCCGTTTCATTTCCAGCGACATTTGTTGACCTTCGTGCCGTCGCCACCAGACAAGAGCTGGCGGAAGGAGCACGATCGGCCAGCGTTCAGCCAGCTTCAACCAGAGTTCCGTATCTCCCACGAACTGCCGGCCGCTGAAGCCGCCCACTGATTCAAAGCACTCTCTCCGGATGATCGCGGCTGAGGGGCCAACGCCGATTGGGCTACGGCCAAAGAAGTGCCGGCGGAAGAATTCTGGCGGTTCAATCAGCTCGGGATAGGGGCGATCCGGGTCAATCACGTTCGCCGAGAGAGCCAGAGCAGCCTGAGGAAACTGCTCCATCGCATCGACCATAATTTGCATGGAATGGCGATAGATCAGGTCATCCGCGTCCAGGTACTTGAGATACTTCCCGTTCGCCAGCGAAGCTGCTCTGTTGCGATTGCCGTAGTCTCCGAGATTGGATTCGTTTCGAAAGGCCTTGACTCCCGGATGCGTTGCAGCAAGCGTCTGACACAGTTCCCACGACGCATCCTTTGAGCAATCATCGACGAGTATGATCTCAAAATCTCGAAACGAACACTCCAGCAGGCTGTTCACCGTGTCGCCCAAGATGCCCACTCGGTTGTAGACAGTCACAAGTGCAGAAACGATCGAAGTATTCATCAAAACTCAACATTCCGGAATCGATGGCAAGATGCCGACAAATCGCAAAAGGCGAATAAGCTTCCGCAAGTCAGCCACCGCTGAATCCCAGAACTCTCCTCACCCTTCCGGCTACGGCCCGCATCACCCTCGTTTTGAGATCCCAGCCAAAAATCTTCTTCAACTCCTCAGGAGACTTCCGATTATCCCATCCCACTTCAGATCGCCCCCACTCTACTCGCAACGGAGCATCCCTTGGTTCGGTAAAAAAGTCTGGGTACCTCTGCCGGAGGTACGCCTCCGACACGAAGTACAGAGTCGCTGAAAACGCCTCCGGTGAATTGAGAGCAAACGCATCGTTTGCGAAACTCTGCAAGTCCCATTTTGCCATCGTTCCCCAAAGCGAGACGCGACACCCCAGCGCACTCGCATAGGCGAGATGAGAGCCGAAACCATTGCTCGTTACGAATTCAAATTGGGAAAAAATATTTGTGATTCTTTGAAGACTGTTTTCGTCGGTGTGGCATGCGCCTCGTATCCAACGAATACCACGCTTCTCAAATGCCTTAGTCCAGTACCCCTTCTCGACGCAACTTCCGTGTACACACACACAAACGTCGCTGAACTGCTGGCGAAGCGTGCATACTTCGTCAGCATATTGATCGAAGTCCCAATCGTGGTCACTGTGAGAGAGACTATGCACTGGAACCACTAACAGACTTCCGGGCACGCGTCGTGAGACTGACAATGGGCAGTAAATGATGGGAAGACCGATTGCTCTCACTTGCCTAAACCCACACTCAGTTAAGAACTCCACTTGGTCCTGGCGAGCCACAAAAAAAGTTCCACCAAGTCGACTTTCATAGTTCCGTCCGTCTGTCGCGAGCACCGCCTCATGATGAACGTTGAATTGGCTTGGTAGCCACCCATGTTGCCAAACTCCAGGGCACTGCCGAGGGCATCGCAGAAATCCACAGTATTCGGAGGCCAAAGCGAATGATCCGTATTCTCCCCTGTACCATTCAATCTGATGTGTCATGACAAACTCTTCTGGCTAAGAACAGCATTTGTATTCCTCAGATAAGGATTTGCCCTTCATGGAATCCTCGGTCTACACACAGATCCTGGTCTGGATCAGGGGGGCTGAAGACAAGACGACTGAAACTTCTAATCACTTATCAGCTTTAAGCTAGTCGTTGAAGGCCTTAATAGAAGCTGAAGGATAAAATCAAATAAATTAATCATCAAGACCGGTACCCATAACGTTATGCCGCAGTTGCCACGATCCGTCAGTGTCTTTTGCCCAGAGATGTGGCGATCGAAATTTGTCTGAGAGCAACATGAACCTTTCGCAATCCATTTCAAGGTATTGCATGATATCTCTAAAATATCGATCAGGAAATTCTCCGTCGAACTTAGAGACGAGTCCAACCGCCTCATCGCGCGTCAAGTGTCGATTCCGAATCTCCTGAGACGCATCGTAAGTCGCGCGGCCGATACCAAACTTCACAAAGGTCGTCCAGTAATGGAGGTCATCAATCTTGTCGTCAATACTATTGTACTTACTGTAGGTGCCCTGCGTGCGGAAAGGCCGAGCCTTGAATCCACAGTTCTCCACCGCGTAGTAATAGACTTCTTGGGGGGTCCAACGCAGATAATAGCCGAGATAGTGTACTTGCACGTTAGTCTTTGCGAGGTCTGTGTCCTCAGCAGGTAGAAAGGCGGTGAGGTCGTTCAGTCTCAGTCCATACCGAGTACGGAGTTCTGAAATTGAAACACCACCTAGATAGATATCGTCGATGCTTTTGTAGGTATGGAAGCTTTTGCTTCGCAGTGACGTAGCTGTGTCCGCAATTGGATTCCCGTACTCCGCTTCGTTCTCACCGTAAAACACCAATGGGATGCCGAGCTTGGCTGCAAGTTTTGGTCCAAGGTTCTTTTGGCCCAGTATGAATGTTTGAAATGGATGGAAGAGATTCTCAATCGAAAGTCGCGTTAGGAGTTTCATTGCTTTGCCAGACCGACGAAATGAAATATTGTCAAATCCGCCGACGTCTATCCAGTTAATCCAGTTTTCGTAGCCATAGTCGGTGTAGAGGATTGGCGGCCACGTCACGGTCAACGGATTCATTCCATATTTATATTTCAAAATATGTGCTTGGTAAGCGCTGTCCTTTCCCCCACTTCCTGGCACTATACAGTCGTAATGCCCATCAGATCTTCGGTATTGATCCAGAAGTCTTAGGAGGCTCTCCTCTCTTTGATTCCAATCAATCTTTTCCTTTTCTTCAGCTACTCGACACGCGTCGCAGACCCCCTCCGAGTCAATCGCTAGCGTCGCCTTCTTGCTTTCTCGCGTGTGCATGAATTCCACTGCGGAAGAGGGCCTCTGGTTCGACATGACGCATCGCCTGCAGAAGCGAACATCAATTGGAAGACCAAAGAACGCCTCAGGCTTCTGTTTAGGTGAATCTTCAAATTCCATGGTTCAATTACCCTTCTTAATCTTTGCAACCCAATTTGCGTAGATATCAAGTCCAGTCTGGCCACTCTTCTCCGGATGAAACTGACATGCAAAGATGTTTCTGGTCAGGACGCTGGAGCAGAATGTGGTATCTCCATAAGTCGTTGTTGCAAGAATGCACTCGCTTTGGGCTGGTATTGCAATGAATGAGTGGACGAAGTAGAGCAGGTCGGTGTTCGAGAGCTGAGAAAGTGGAGATTTGAGCTTTGCGGCGTTGTCTGGAAATTCAAGGTTGTTCCATCCGATATGCGGAATTTTCAGCAGGTCGCCGGAAGGTGTCTTTGTTGGTAGTCTCTCCACTGTGCCGGGAACTAAGCCAAGCCCTCGGTGGCAGCCAAACTCGCTGCTGCTTTCAAAGAGAAGCTGAAAGCCAAGGCAGATCCCGAAGAGTGGTTTGCCAGATTGGACGACGTTCTTTAGCTTGGCCTCAAGCCCATGCTTGGACAAGTGTTGCATCGCATCCCCGAATGCGCCGACGCCTGGTAGCACAATGCCATCCGCAGCTTCTACCTCGGTAATGTCAGAGGTGATGATGGACGTGGCGCCCACCTTCCGGATGGCCCTCTCAACGCTGTGGAGATTTCCAAGAGAATAGTCAATCACGGCGATTTTTGGGGGTGTGGTCATCTGCACAGTACTCCGAGGCTTCGTAGTTCCGCTTTCAGAGACACGAGGTTCATTGGGGTTATCCTTGAGAATGGCCGTCCGCTCTTTAGGAAATCCACATTCCCTTCGTCATCGGTGGAAATCTCCGCCCGTCGCACGAATTCGATGCAGTCATAATGAAGGATTGACGCAACGGCGACTGCATCCGCATGACCTGCTGAAAACGCTTCCGCCACATGATTCGCGTTTCCAACTCCACCATGTGCAATGACTGGAATTGCTACGGCCTTGGTGACAGCTTCGATGAGCTCACAGTCTAGTCCCATGCCCGTTCCCTCACGATCCACAGAAGTCAAAAGTATCTCGCCCGCGCCAAGGGATTCGGCCTTTTGCGCCCATTCCACCACTTCCAATCCCGTTTCCTCACGACCGTTGTCCGTAAAGGCGAAATAGTCTCCTTTCGCAGACCTGGTGGCTTCAATAGATATAGTGATGGTCGATGAGCCGAATTTTTTTGATGCCTCTCTGATAAGGTCAGGCTTTCGGACCGCTGCAGTATTAAGGGAAACTTTATCCGCTCCCACACGAAGTACTCTGCTTATGTCGTCCACCGAACGCAGCCCCCCTCCTACAGTGAGGGGTATCGCGATCTCCTCGGCCGTCCTTAGGATGATTGAAGAAAGACTATTCTTATCATAGAGGCTTGCAACGACATCCATGTAGATCAGCTCATCCGCGCCGTCAGCGTAGTACTTTGAAGCGAAGAACTCCGGTCTCCCAAGAACTCTAAGCCCTTCAAGATGAATTCCCTTGACGAGATTTGGCCCCTTTATGTCTAGTCGCGCAATGATTCGCTTCGTGAGCATGATCTAGATATCCCCATTTGGTTGTGGGCTATTTCTGGCTTCATCGTGCAACTCTCGGCGGAGTAACGCATCACACAATAGGAACTCGGGCAGCGCATCGATGTCGAAGGATCGATCAGCGGGCATAATGTAGGCCCGAGTATTTGGTGTCTGGAAGTCCTCGTGCCGCCGAAATACTCCCGCTGTGGTGATGTAGATCGAACCGTTAATCGCGAAGACCTCCGGGAGATCTTGTCGTCGAGTTGCCACTGGCTGAGGAAACAATGGGTTGAGAAGCCCCGTGGATGTGATCGTCTTCATCCAGTTCGGGTGTGTCTTCACCGTTGCGACAGAGATGAGAGAATCACATTCCGATTGGAAGAATATAGATAGTGCGTTGTCAATATCGACTGAACGCCGTAATGGTGAGGTGGGTTGGAGGAGGACTATTGTGTCATCGTCAGGAACGGCTAACGATTCAAGCAGGTGGAGAATGACTGCCGACATAGGAGTCTCCGATGTTGCAAGACTGAGTGGACGCAGGAATGGGATCTCTGCGCCATTTACCTTTGCAATTTGGGAGATTTCGGCTGAATCGGTACTGACAACGACTCGGCTGATGTATCGTGACCCACGAGCTGCGAGAAGCGTCCATTCGATTAGTGGCTTGCCGGCGATTGGGAGAATGTTCTTTCTGGGCAGCCCCACACTGCCCGCTCTTGCTGGAACTATCGCCCATACGTCTTTTGCTGTCACAATCAGGCTTCCTAAAAGCGAATGAAAGGGAAATCGGAACGTGCCTGCTCAAGATCGGTGACAGTTCCGAGGTCTTTCCAGTATGCGTAAAGGGGATACATAGACACGCGTGCCCCTTCAGATTTTAGGATGTCAATCGCGTCTGTCGCATGCAGGGGAGGCCTTAGTCTTCCATTCGAAAAGCACTCTGAGTTGAAGAGATAGATTCCCGAATTGCACCAAAACTCATAATCTGGCTTTTCGCGGAGCGACAGAACGTTCGGTCCGTCTGTTTGGAGCACCGCGAACGGTATGGAGATGACACGAGGGAACGCGGCGACAGTCGCAACTGAATGATTCCGCTCATGGAATAGGAAAAGATCCTCAAAATCGATTGTTGACACAATGTCTGCGTTCATCACGAGTACATGAGAGTGACCGAACGCTAGGCTGCAGGCTCCGCCAAGAGTTCCTAGCGGAGTTGGCTCCTCGACAAAATCGATCTCGACACCCGGTATGGTCGTCTCGCTGAAATAGCTTCGTATTTGCTCAGCAAGATATCGTATACATATAGTTATTCGCTTTACTCCAAAGTCAGACAGCCTCGTCACGGTGTGGTGAATTATTGGCTTGCCTCCAATTGTCAGCATTGGTTTAGGGCAGTTTGCCGTTAGAGGACGCAGTCTCTGTCCTTCGCCTCCGGCCATTAAAACCGCGTGGACCGGTACGCAAGAACGATTGTTTCCTAAATCTAGAATATCTACGATCTGCTGCTTATCGTTGAGAATTGGCAGGAGTTTGATCAAGTGTGAGTCGCGTAGGGTGACGATTTGTTGCAGCGAAAGCTTGTTTCTCTCTAGAAACTTGGGCGATTTGTTCATTGCTGCGATGACCTCTTCCTGCACGTTCGAGGTTATCAGCAATCTTCGGCGAATGTCCCCGTCTGTCAGTGAGCCAAGCAGTCTCTGCTGAGAGTCTGTGATAAAAAGAGCAAGTGTCTGGCCTTCTTCGAGGGCATTGATTTTCTTCAGCGCAGTCAGTATACTGTCGCCTGATGACACAGTATGGCTAGACACAAGGTTTGATGGTGAATTATTCATTGATTCTTTTGCACTAAATGAAGGGCATTTCCGTTATGTCAACGAAACTGCCCTTGAGGGCGTTTTGCATGGATGGTGTATTCGTGAGCGTCTCCACAATCCGTTCCACAGCATCGCCATGATCGTATGGATTGTTGCATTCGGCGATATTCAGGCGGAAGTCTTCAGAAAGTGCGGTTCTGATTCCAGCAGCAATTTCGGTCCGGTTTGATCGAGTTGTAATCACACTGTTTGCCATGACTCTCCCGGTCTGTCTGTCGCCGATGTTGACGGTGGGGACGCGAAATGATGGAGCCTCGAGGATACCACTTGAGGAGTTGCCAACGACTGCACCTACGTGCGACATTACAGACCAAAGAAGCGTTTGTCCGAGGGACATTATGAACACAGCGCGTGTTGGGTGTTTGGCGACAAATCGCTTGATGCCGTCTGTGATGTCCGAGTTCCCCGGATCAGCATTTGTTCCTGTGAATACAACTCGGAGAGATGGCAGTTCTTCAATCGCTGCTAGCAGTTCTTTAACTTGATCGAGTGCGGATTGTTTGCTGCGTGTTTCAGGATGATAAGTGACCAGTATGCTACTTCTTCCAAGCCTCAGCCCTACTGCCTCTTCGGTCGATTGCAGATCATACAACGGGCAGTCGTGAATTGCGGACACTCCGAGCCCTCCACATGTTACAACAGTCTCTGGGCGTTCGCCCATTTGGATTACTCTCCGCCGATACTCATCGGTGGCTACAAAATGGAGTGAAGAGAGCTTGGTGATGGCGTGGCGGAATGCATCATCTATGGCCCCAAGTGTCGACTCTCCGCCATGGAGGTGGGCAATCGGTACATTCATAATCGCAGCTGTCGCGGCGATTGCAAGAACCTCATAACGATCACCTAGCAGCAAAAGCCAGTCTGGTGAGTACTCACGTAGTGTATCGGCGAACCCCATCGCAGCCAATCCGAATGTCTTTGCTGCACCAGTATTGCTATTTGATGATAGGAGGATCTCGACTCGCTTTGTAATGGGGATTCCATCGGCCTCAATCTCACGAACTGTTTCACCATGTTCCGGACTAAGATGTGATCCGGAGACAAAGAGTAGAAGGGAATATCGCTCGGAGCAATGCAGGCGTTTTAATAGCGAACGAAGCAAGCCATAGTCTGCGCGACTTGTTGTTGCGACAGCAATCTTCATTGCTGTTGACATCTTGTTCAGGGTCTCGTCAATCATTGATCGCATGTCCTAGTCGGAAACTTCACTCCATGAACCGTATTGGCACGCAGATACGATGTCTTATTTGCGCTAAGATGTGTCGGGCCGTGTCTTGTAGCCGACTGGGGCGGGTACGCAACTATCCCCGCATCTGCCTTTTTAGGACAAGCTCATTCGAGCCCGAGTGTAATGGGCTCGTCAGGATCGAAATTGCGATTCGCGCGTCGACCGATAACCAGATCCCAATACGATGAAGAAATTCCGGATTCGGGGCGTTTAGTTGTGATGTTGTCTTGTGTGAAATACTCTCCCGCTTTGATCAATCGGAGGGCGACAATCGATTTTCGTGCGGCTGCTCGATTCTTTAATTCACTTCTTGTTGGACGTTTTATCCCATCCCCCAGTGCGACTTCAACGCGCCGGATTGATTTCACCATCTCGCTGAATTGGTCGGGTTCCAGACTTGCGTTGTGATCGGGACCTTGAAGATTTCGGTCCAGGGTTAAGTGTTTCTCAATTACCACGGCACCGAGTGCTACTGCGGCAACGGGGACCTCAATACCGAGTGTATGGTCTGAGTAACCAACTTTGAGCCCGAGGGCAGTCCCAATACTGTGCATTGCCCTAAGATTGACATCATGCATAGGTGTCGGATACTCAGTGTTGCAATGAAGCGCGGTGATGGATGATCTTTCTGTGCCGGATTCTTCGATTAAAGCAACGGCAGCTTCGATCTCTCCAATTGTGGCCATCCCCGTTGATAGAAGGACGGTTCGCTTCAATCGCCCCACCTGTCTCAGATAGGGAACGTTCGTGATCTCTCCGGAAGGCACCTTGATCAACGGTAGCTTTAGCGATGCAATGTAGTCGAGACTCTCTAGATCGAATGCAGTCGAAAGGAAGGAGATTCCCGACTCTATGCAGCACTGTTGAATCTCTCGGTGCATCTCGTCCGTTAATTCCAGTGCACGAAGCATCTCGAGTTGGGAGTCTCCAGCACTCTTAATGCCGGCTGTGGCCCTTTGCTGGTACTCGGCCTTCTTGGCCTGTCTGGTCACCAAACGCTCAGCCGAGAATGTCTGAAACTTGATGACATCGGCGCCACTTGCCGCCGCGGCATGTACTAGCCGAAATGCCATGGATAGGTCGCCGTTGTGGTTAACACCAGCTTCCGCAATGATCAGAGTACTATTTTCCATGACTGCCTCGCACAACGGCATTGTCCTTGACATCGTGCAGCACCAAACTGCCGGCGCCAATGATCGCATTGCTGCCTATTACGACGGATTCTCTTATGATGGCCCCACTGCCAACAAATGTTCCCTCTCCAATCCGAGCCGCTCCATTTATAATGGCGTTCGTGGAGATGTGGCAATGATCGCCGACAGTTGCGTCATGCTCAATTAGCGACTGGCTATTTATAATGCAGTTCATCCCAACGGTTGATCCGGCATTTACGATTGCGCCATGCATGACAATCGTCCCCATTCCAATTCTGGCATGTCTTGAGTAAACCGACCGTGGTGAACAGATCGTTGGAAGAGTGCCGCGATTCTCTCGCACCAATAGGAAGAGACGACGTCGCAACGCGGCGCTCTTTATCTGCCCTACGGAAATCATCGCATGCTGATACTTAGCAAGCAGAATCGGTAAGTCACGGTCACCACCGAGAATTGGATATCCGAGAATCTGGGTTTCAAGAAACGGCTCTTTGTCAACGATTCCTACAATGCGATAAGATCCTTCAGCTTCGATTATCTCGATGCAAGACCGGCAATGGCCACCCGCACCAAGCAAAAGCAGTGGCTTCATACAAGTCCCGCGCTACTTGGAAGATTCAGGATGCGTTTCGCTAAAGAAGTGGAAACCGGTAGTGGAGCCTTTGGGCAGGTGGCATATGGTCCGAGGTTCGAAAGCAACTCCCACGCTGGCCGCGTCATGATCCCACTATCATTTGTAAGTGTCAGTGTTTCATTCAGGAACTCCGCTTGATCAGCTGGCAAGATGAGCGTTTGTAGCCAATAATTGCTCTCACAGAACACCGGCTCTCCAAAGATCTTGATTGGAGTAATGGCAGTCTGGTCACATTTGCTGCTGCTGCTGCTGCTGGCTAGGGCACTGTGGAAGGAATGTTCATACGCTTTGAAAAGATCTCGCTTTGACTTGAGAAATCGCGGTAACTGCTCAAGTTGGGCGCAGCCGATGGCAGCGTTGATATTTGGCATACGAAAATTGTATCCAGGCTGGTCGTGTATGTATGACCATCTGTGAGCAACCTTTGCCGTTGTTGTCAGGTGCTTGGCAAGGTTTGCAAGACTGACATTGTTGGTTATTATTGCTCCGCCACCACCGGTTGTGATAATCTTGTTTCCATTGAAACTGATGCAGCCTAGTTGCCCAAAGGTTCCTGCGTGCTTACCGTTGAAACGGCTCCCAAGCGCCTCGGCTGCATCTTCAATCATTGGGATACCGTATGAGCTCGTTATCTCTTGCAGGAGTTCAATGTTGCATGGATGTCCAAAGGTATGCATTGGCACAACGGCAGCAATTCGCCTTCCGGTCTGGCGGTTTCGGAGTCCTCCGTCACTCTTTTCAGTGATTGAGCTCAGCCAATCCTTGAGCGCAATGGGATCCATTCCGAGGGTCTCCTCGTGGACGTCTACGAAATGGGGTACGGCGGATAGAAAATGTGCAGCATTAGCGGTGGCCACAAATGTGAGCGAAGGCACGATGACTTCTTCGTTAGCCTTTACTCCTGCTAGCTGTAGTGCGACCTGCAACGCCGCAGTCCCATTAACTGTAGCAACTGCCCTCTTGGCCCCTGTATAGTCGGCAAGCTCTCGCTCAAATCTATCGACATATTCTCCGACGGACGAGACGTATGTTGAGTGGATGCAGTCGAGGACATACTCTTGCTCTCGCCCGTCAAAGATGGGGGAATGCAGAGCGTGTGGTCCGATGCCGATTGTCGCCTGAATCGCTCTGAGTATCAGCGAAGGGAGGCTATTGCTAGAGGTTGGTTGCGGCTCGGCGGTCATATGTTGTATATGTTTGATTTGTAAAAATTAGTGTTTTCCTCTAACGTGAACCAGTCGATTGTCTTTGCGAGGCCACGCTTGAATCCTTCTCTACCCGTGAATTTAGGTTTCCAGCCGAACGCGTTCTGTGCCTTGGAGTTATCGGCCCACAATCTTTCCACTTCAGAAGTCTCTGGGCGCTTTCTGGCATCGTCAGTCGCTATTCTCAGTTCTGCGTTCATGAGCTGCGCAATAAGATTTGCTGTTTCTTGGATTGATACTTCGAAATTTGATCCGAGGTTGAAGATTTCGCCAATGCCGGTATTGCTCTGCATCGCGGCTATGAATCCGTCAACTGTGTCTGATACATAAGAAAAGTCTCGGGTTGGCGTGAGTGCTCCTAGTTTGATTTCGTCCTTGCCAGAGGCTATTTGGGTAATTATGGATGGGATTACGGCTCTTGCTGATTGCCGCGGTCCGTATGTATTGAACGGTCGAACAATTAGAACTGGGAGATTGAAAGATGCGTAAAAAGCACTTGCCAATTGATCAGCTGCGATCTTTGTGGCCGAGTATGGTGATTGACCTTGCAATGGGTGACTCTCGGTGATAGGCACGAATCTGGCTGTGCCATAGACTTCGCTTGTTGATGTGTGAATGAGCCGGGTTACATCGTGCCTGCGTGCTGCTTGTAGTACGTTGAGTGTTCCCTTGATATTGGTGTCTACATACGTGTCAGGGCTATGATAGGAATAGGGTATCGCAATTAGTGCCGCCAGATGAAGTACGGTGTCGCATCCCTTCATCGCTTCGTACACTCCATGTGGGTCGCGTATATCACCAGAAAAAGTCCGAAATTGTCCTTTGATGCTCGCGTCACAATAGTCAAGCCATCCCCAGGAATTGAAGGAGTTGTAATATAGGAAGGCGGTGACTTCGTGACCGCTCTTTACGAGAGCTTCGGTGAGGTGCGATCCGATGAATCCATCGGCTCCAGTTACTAGGATCTTCTTTTTTTCTGTCATTGAAGTTAGGTGTTTTACTTAGGGGTTTGTGTAGTTCCAGTGTTTTTCGTTTCGATGTTTAGGGGATTTTTGTATGTGTATGTCGAACTTACATTTTGGCTTCTATCGGCTGGATTTGCTCTACTGAAGCATGATTCATCTGTATTGAAAGCCAATCAACCTTGTTCATCACAATGGTTCGGTACTTCGACTTAAGCTGCCATATTGCTTTTGTCCGCCCGAGCATGCTGCACCAGCCAAGTGCGGGACGTGGGTCGCGTGGGTGGAGTGCCGGGTGATGAAGCAGATGTCGCAGCAGATTCCAAATGCCTCTGGATACCTGGTATGCCCAGTGCAATCGAACGCGATTACGGAAACTCTGCTCTGGATGGTTGGCAATTCGATCCGCGTCCGAGGAGATCGTTCCGGCGCCGAATCCTTCCCATAGCCGCAGAGCGTAGTTTCTAGAGAGTCGGTTGGAGGGAATCCAGTGTCGCAGTGAGAGTGTCTTGTCGAAATACAGCCGATATCCGATGCGTGAAATCTCACGGCAGATTTCCGCATCACCGCCTGAGTTGAGGCTACTGCCCTTGCGATCAGAGGTTACAAACTGGAAGCCCGAGCTCAACAACTGAAGGAATGCAGACTTGCGGACGACCATTCCAGCCCCTCGCAGGAACGCGTCGAGGCCCTCAAGGTAACCGACATAGTCGCCTTCACCGACAGCCCATGCACCGCTTATCGACGCAAACCACTCGGGTGGCGTGACTTCCGGAGCTGCGATACTGCACCCCCCTGCAAGTCCGACATCAGGATGCTCTGTCATGATTGCGTGGGCGTTTTGGCAGTAGTCATCGTTGAGCCAGTTGTCGTCGTCACAAAGAACGATCGTATCAAATGCCGCCGCACGAATTCCACCAATTCGTGCTGTCGTTAGTCCAGGTGTTTCTTCCCGCACAATTGTCAGTCGAAGGTTCGCGTTGCTGACGCGGTGAGACTCTGTTGCCACCGAAACCGTTTGGTCGGAACAGCAGTTATCCACAATCACAACTTCCAGACCGCCTTCGAGGAGCGGTTTTTGCTTCCAGATGTGCTCGAGGGTTGCCGGGAGTCGGTCAGCGCTGTTATAGCAGCAGATCACGATGGATACTCCCGAATTGTTCAGTATCGACACTCAGTGTCCTCCTGAGCAACTCGGACAGCACCGCACGAGAAATTCAGGTCAGCCTGACGGATCGATTCGCGCACTTCGCCCCCGTCGGTGACAGACACTATGCTAAGGTGGCTGGAATTCATGGGGTATTTCGCTGCGTCATCCGCTCTGCCGCTATTCGACTGACGGACTTTCCGCAGGGCATGGTGAGTCCGTTTGTCGTGGTTGCAGCAATTCTGCAGCCTGTTAGTCGAATGACAAAAGTAGTAGTAAGAAGGACTCAGGCAATCTGGCCAAAGAACCATCGAAGCGCCGAACCCGGGGTGATTATGGCTGGGCCAGGTAATCTGCAATCGCTTTTGCCACCGTGCGGTTGGCCAAAGGCGTCGGATGACCATCCCCAAAATACTGCATGTCGGCGTCAGAAGGATCAAAAAGACCCTGCAGGTCCAGGATTTCAATTCCCGCATTGCGACAGAGCTCCACAGTGGGAGTTGCTGCGGCATGTCCGGGGTATACGACGACCAGAAACCGGCTGCCCGGAAATTGCTCCAGAAACAGTTCGCGTGAACGACCAATGATTGCCGCTGTCAGCGCATAGTGCTGCGGTGAACGACGGGGAAAATTCAGCCCCAGAAACTCTCGGGTGCGACTTCTTCCCATGACTCCATATGCGAATGTCGTCAGTGGACGCCCACTGGAAAATGACCCGTGCCTTTGCAGCAGTCCTTCCGAATCCCGTTCGTAACACGGGAAGTCCCTGCCGAAACTGTTGACGATGTCCATTTCGCCGACGACACGTGATTCGTGAACCTCCGGCAAATACAGATAGACACCGGTGGAAGCAGGAGAATACATCTGGTAGGGAAGTCGCTTGTTTTCCAGCAAAGTCAACATCTGCTGTGTACCCCAGCCGGGAACACCGTAGTTCGTTGCCATGTAGCCTGGAGCCAGCCTGCAAAACTGAGATGGAATTGTTTCTGAATCCTCGCTGCCTTCTCCGAAGAGGAATGAACATCCAAAGAACACGACTGTGGCCTCAGGTGTCTTCGTTCCAGGAAAAAGCGTACGGCGACGGCCATACTCATCAGTGCTGTAGTGAACATCCCACAGTGAACGATCGCCAACAGTCAACTGGCAGGAGACACGTCGGCCAGGTTGCAAAGTAACGCCTAGTTCAGGATCTTCACGAAAGAAGATGCCTGGAGCCAGATAATCTCCTTCATACAATTTCGCGGGAGCCGCTGGCCGCCGTGCCATCAGATATCCGCATGTCACTTCTGAAGCGATGATTATCAGGATGCAGCAAAAGAAGCCCAGCATTCCGACCAGTATTCGCCATTTCCAGCGTTGCCTGACGAGTGCTGCGAATTCGAAATCTCGAAACGCCCTCGACGCCAGAAGGCAGGTCGTGCTGGCGGTCACGAGCCAAAGCGCCACAATAGTCCAGCGTCCAAACGACCCTTGCGATCCAAAATGCACAAATAGTCCGTAGACAGCCAGCCCCAGCATCACTGAGAACACGCAGGTGCGAACTTCACGGAAAGGAGTGGGAGCGAAAAGCCGTTGCAATCCGCGATCAACCATTAACCAAAAGCAAGTTGCTGTGAGCAGCGGCAGGGGGACAATAGCCGCGGACGGAAAATTCTCCTCACACCAAAGACTCCACTTCAGACCGACTTTCAGGCAACCGAGCAAAACGCAGGTGAGCCCGAGGATCTGAAGAAGACCAAAAACAGTATTTCGATTCAATTCTGGTTCCTGAAATCTGTTTCGGGGGGTCTGGCTAAGGCGTCAGGAAGAGGCAATTAGGCAATCCAGGATAATACAAAGCGACCTTCGCTGTGTCTTCGCTTCAGTTGATATTCGGCTGACAACATTCCCGCGGGGCACGCTGAGTCTATTTGTGGGTGTTGCAGCAAATCTGTTCTGTGTTGGTTGAGAAATCGAATAACAATCAGAGAGACGCGACGAGGATGCGTCCAATCCGATCAAAAACGCGATGGGCTTCGGTGGCGGCCAGTTCCGGGGATGTTGTCAACCAGCGAGAATTCACATGCTGGACATGCTCCAGGTCCGAGTCGAGCGCCGCCTGAATGGCTTTCCTGCCGGGGTATCGAACGTCAGAAGGGTCAATCCAGAATGCGTCCTTCAGGACGGAATCGCGGACATCTGACGAAGCACGGTAAACCGGAATACAACCGGCAATGATGGACTCCACAAACTTCTCTGTGAAGTAGCCCGGTTCATTCATGTTTTCAAGACACACGCACACTTTGTGCTGACTCAGCAGGATTCGCTTCTGGTCGCTCGGCCAGTCCCCCGGAATTTCCCCACGATAATTCTTTGGGGCTTTTGGCCAGCTGAACCAGTGGGGGCGATACTTTTTCCATCCGGATCGGCCGTAGAGATCGACCACTGGGTCGGTAATGAGCTGATTGCGATATCGAATATCAGGATGACATTTCCACGGTGGGCCGCCATGGTTTGAAACGATCGCAATGGCGCGTTGCTTTCGATCCCTGTTGCAGTTCATTTCGATGTCCCCCACATGCGTGATGTGGGGGACTCTGAAACGAGCGTCTCGATGACCATGGTTTAGAAATTCCTCGGGGGCAAGCCGAGCTCTGATGTCCTTCCATTGACCTCCGCCCAGATAGTCAAACTGGCATTTCGGCTCGCAGCAGTACCAGGCTTTCCGTCGTGGAAATGCGAAGAGTTCAGGACTGGGTGCCCATTCACACAGAAGAGCGTCTGCGCGATCCGTCGGGATTTGCGTGCAGAAGACAGCATCTTCAGTTTCGATCCGCGTTGTCCACGGAGAGATCAGGCGAACCTGCAGTTTGCTCATAGCTGTTGGGAGGGACTCGGGATGGATTGACGGCCCCTTCGCCTTCTGAATTCTACGAAGGGGCGGAAGCTCAGATTGTCGGGAGCCAAGGGATGTAGCTCTCGTCGCGCGACTGCCGTTGAAGCTAAAAAGAAATGCGAATCTGCGATTAAGGCCCGGCAGGGCTGACAGATCCCCTGCCGGGGTCGCAGGCTCCGGTCTGCGGACCTCTGAACTGCAAAGGCCTGAAAGGCCGACACAACCCGTTGGCCTGATCACGTCAATGTGTCAATCCTTCGGGCCTTGTGGACTGATCTCACTTGCTTCCGGTGGCTTACGCACACCGGCAGGGGTTGAGACGGCCTGTCGGGCAACGCTGTGAAGGATTTTCGACAGCGAATTTCCTGAGCTGCGAGCTGTAGTGGAACTCGCCAGAGTTCCTGCATCAACCACAGTCGTGGGATCTCTGGCGAGATCCACTACAGAATCCTTCACAGCGTTGCCTGTTGGGCCTGTATCGCAATCCATCACCACACCGAATGCCGAAAAAACAGGGATCCGCCCCTACAAAGAGTTCAATTGAAGAGTTTTGAAGACCGATCACACTGGGGCCCCGCCTGCGCGGGGATGACGTTGGGTTTGCAGTTGCTCTTGCACCGATGCGAATTGCCTCTCAGCGAGTGATGCGTTTTCAAACGTTCCGCCTCTCGGAAAGTAGTCGTGAGGCAGCAGGAGCTTTGAAATGCGACGTGCGATTCGAAGAATGACATAGGCTCGGTTTCGGAAGAACTGAGCCGCGTTCAGATAGAGCCGGCTGATTGCGTGGCCAATGACTTCACCTGCCCAGTCCGTTTGCCATGCGTTCAATAGTGCGGCAATTCTCTCACGCGGATTCTGAGTTCGGAAGAGAAGAAACTCACACTCGACGAAGTATTGCCCCTGCCAGGCAAGTTTCTGGCTGTCCGTTCCATTAGACCGAACAAAGGGTGTCAACTGACGAAGCCGTGTCACCCGTGAGTCAAGCAGCCTGTCGGAAAGTGTGTTCGTGATGCGATCGTGGTCTGATCGACGCACAAAGGCATCCGGCAACGACGCAGTCGATTTGGCAAACTGACACTCCAACATCAGAGCTCGAATGTGCAGATCGGCGTCATCTCCATACATCACGTGTTCATTGAAACCGCCAGCTTTCTCCAGCGCCGAACGCTTCCAGAGTGGTGACGACGTGTGCCAAGGGGGATCGGATCGCAGGAATCGCATCAGATCATCAGTTTTCCCCAACTGATTCCAGAGAACGTTCAAGTCGCCAGGCTGCTGCTGAAACAACATCACAGGAAAGACCCATGCGTCTGCTTCCGGGTGCTGTTCTGCTGTTCTAAGGCGTTCTTCAAAACACCATGGGGCCAGCAAATCATCGGAATCCAGAAACACGATCCGGGGCGTCTGCAGCAGCTTCCAGCCAAGATTCCGGCAGCGGGATGGCCCCTTAAAGCCATCTTCACGACGGGTGATAATGACTTTGTCACTGGCGAAACTCTGAATGCGCATCCATTCTTCAGGATCTGATCCATCGTCGACAACGACAGCCACCCAGTTCTTGAATGTTTGACTGGCGAGCGAATCTAACGTGATCTTAAGAAGTGCTGATCGGTTGTAATGTGGAATGACCACCCCGATCGCAGCTCCGGCCACTGAATCTCTCATCCACTGACCTTCTCATCTGGCCTTTGGACGAGTCGTCTGGCAAGCCTTCTCGCCAAGGACCATGGCGCGAACTTTCTCAGCAGTCGCCAGTCAGGACGCCACGCAACTCGGCATTCGGGACGGCGAAAATTGTGCAGGATGGTTCGTGGAAGACTCATCAGATTGTGAGGATACAGGTAGGCATACGGAGGAGGTACGTGCAATCCCTGAATCTCCGCTGGGTATTCCGACCGCTGTCCGGCATGCAGATGGTAGGCTCGCACCGAGAATGCCGGGTTGATGACTTCGTAGCCGGCCTGTCGCAGTTCCCAGAGGATCCGATTGTCGCACCGGGGAATGCCGACGCAAAAATCCGACACAACGGGACGAATCTTCCCACGAAAGACCCAGGCATCCTGACTGTCACTGCGATCGAAGAGCGCGGCTGTCTGTGGTTCGTTACTAACTCGATCCCAGCGAGAAAGTGCACCACAAACGTCAGAACCAATTGTCTCACTCAGCCCACTCAGACTGCCGTCGAAGTAGATGTCGGAGTTCGCGATGACCGAAATATCCTGTGTGCTTGTGACTCGGCTGTTTGCAAACGAAAAAAAGTCCTCATAGGTCGGACGACTTTGAGCTTCGACCACCACGAGTCGGTCATTTGAAATGTCGGGAAATGCTCCCCCTTCCAGCAGAAGACACACTTCCTCGAAAACTGCTGATTCAAGGTTGTGGCGAAGGCACTTCAGAATCTCTTCTCGTCGTGCAGGGTTCTTTTCAGGATACCACGATGTAAATAGTCGAGTCTTCACAGCGGATACCCAACGCTCTTTTCACCAAGCCCGAGCTGCTTTTGAAGGAAATCTCTCAGGGTTGCTTCCTCAGCATGAGGAGGCTGCGGCACGGGGGGCATTTTCTGCATCGGCAGGTCGATGGCGTAGCGCCAAGTCTCTTCGGCGGAGTTTACGACGGTTAGACCACAAAGATCTTTGTGGCCCCGTGATGCATAGGTATTTCCAATCACATGAATTCCGCAACAGACAGCTTCAATAACCCGAGTCAGCGAACCAGAAGTCTTCACGTGATTGATGAGTTGGCAGTGGGCGTGCTTCTGCAACTCAAGCAAACGCTCTCTGCTGACGGCCCCTTCAACCGAAACGCCATCCCGTTGATGGTGCCGGAGGCACTCTGTTCCATGCCCGGCAATAACAACTTGCAGTCCATTCATCTGTTTCAGAAGTTGACTGTTGAGCGAATCCAGCAGTTGCTCCATTCCGATGCGCGTCGGGGGATTCGTTGCGGAACCAAGCACCAAAACGATGTTCCTCTCTCGCGTCGCCAGCCGTTGCTCTCGTACCTGAAGCAGTTCCTGGAATCGTTGCTGAGCTGGAAAGTATGGCAACGTGAAGGCGGATTTCACGAATGGTCGAACAGCATTACAGTCTTCAGCGGAGATGCAAACACAACCTTCTGCTGAATTCAGCAACCTACACTCCAATTCAAAATCACGTTCTGGCACTTCGCTCAAGCGTCTGGCCTGACCAGGCACGAGAGATTCAATGTTGTGAGCAAAGACAATCGTTCGGAATTCACAAACGTATCTCAGAAATGCTGGTACGGACCAGTAGTACTGTTCAGTGGCGATGACCGCATCACGATCAAGTTCAAACTTCCGCAGCAGCATTCTTCCCATGGATGCTGCGTGCCGAGGGAAACAACTTGCAAGTTTTGCGGCCTTTAGCAACATCCGCGTCCCAGGGACTGCTCGTTTTCGTCGTCGCTGGTCAATAGACGAAATCGGGTGCACTGTGGCCAGAAACTCCGCAACCTGAGCGCTTCGCTGGTTACCACCATGCCCGGAGGGATCCAATGGAAAGGCTGGTACGTGAAGAAGCACGTCAGTCCTTCCGCCTTACGACGTCCGTCCTGCGACTCCGAAAATGCCTGTAGAATCTTCGGATTGCGAGGCGGCCTTTTCTTGCGAAGTTGGGTGCAAATCGCATTCTCTTCGCGAGTGCGAAGTACTCGTCGCTGGCCGTTGGGTTCCGGTAGACTTCATACTCCGCCTGGATCCAGACGCAGTTTGCAAGCCGAGACAGAAACTGCTGGACCTGGGAAGACTCAGTGCGTCGTTCCAGGATCTCCACAAGCCGGCTAAGAAAAGGCAGAGCTACGGAGTGTGATTCCGCATTCAACGATTGCTGATTCAGCACCTCATGAAGCGCCCGTCTTTCAGTCAGTAAGACAGGTATTCCAAGGTAATCATACAATGCATGACGCGATATCTCGAGAATATTGTTCAAACAGTCGTCATTACCTGACGTTATTGACGCGGGATGGAGACGGACTTTTACCAGTGGTCGGGAGATGTTTGCGAACATGGTCCTTGAACTGAGTCGGCACCAGAGGTCGTAGTCTTCAGCGCCGCGATCGAAGTTCGACCGATACCCACCTAACTCGCGAACCAGTTCTGTGCGGTACACGGTTGTCGTATTCCAGAACGCCGGATGGAACAGCATCGCGAACTTGATCTCGTGGTCAGTTTCAAAAATCGTCTGACGAGGAGGTTGTCCGGCAGGATTTCCAAAGAAGGAAACCTGTGACCCTACGACACCAACATTCGATACCGAATTCAGGAGAGCGACTTGCTCGGTCAATCGTTCCCTCAGATGGATGTCGTCGGCATCTGCAATTGCAAAGTACAGTCCTCTGGACTCAGAGAGAGTCCTGTTCCTGGCCATTGTGAGACCGAGATTCGTCTCGTGGCGAATCAAGCGAATCCGATGATCAGCCTGAGAGAGTGCCATTGCAATTCTGTAGGTGTCATCGGAACTGCCATCGTCGACGATGATCAGTTCGAGGTCCTGGTACGACTGCTCAAGAACGCTTGTAACCGACTCCTTGAGATAGCTTTGCGCGTTGTACGCACACATGCCGACCGAGACACTGGGGGCTGCCTGACTCAATGCACACTGCCTCCTGGACAGTGTTCCTCGATTTGCTCCAGGGCGTTTGACGTGATTACCTCCCAGTCAAAGCACTTCTCAACGAATGATCTGCCAGCGTTCGAGAACCTTTGTTGCTCTGCAGGATTCCGAAGGAGATCAATCACTGCCTTTGAAAACTGCTCGGGAGTGTCGGCAAGCTCTAAATCGTATCCATTTCGATACCCAACGCCTTCGGCTCCAATCGTTGTACTGACGACCGGCAGGCCCATGGCCATGGCCTCGAGAATTTTCAATCGCGTCCCGCCACCGCTTTTTAGAGGGACAATGGCTAACGTCGCTCTGCAGAATTGTGTTCGCATGTCTTCTGGATTCGCGACCACTTCGATATCGGCAGTATCAACTCCCTGGAGGAGATCTGCGGCTCTGCCGGCGACAATAAGCTTCGTCCGCGGCTCCTGGGCCTTAATGAGTGGAAAGATCTCATCAATGAAGTATCTCACGCCTTCAAGATTCGGCTGGTATGACATGGCCCCGGTGAACAGCAGTGTAAACCCATCATGACGGCGGCTGCCTCCCGTGTTGAAGTAAGACAACTCAACGCCGTTTGGGGCGACAACCAGATTTGCCGCCGGGCAGAGCTTTTGAAACTCATCCTTGTCAGCCTGAGAACATGTCAGCGTCAAGTTGACTGATTGGAGACATTTCGCCTCCGTTTTCATTATCGTGGCAGCATCTGTGTCACCAGATGCTGTGTTCTTAGTCAGTTGCCTCGCCAGCAGGTACTCAACGTTGTGCGAATTACAAATGAGATACTTCGCACGGACAGACTTCTGAAGGATTCGAATCAATGGAAAGCTAACTGTATGTTCAAACCAGAGCACATCATATCGGCCGCCGGATTGGCCTCCGGCTTCAATGAGCGAAGGCGTGCAGTTCTCCAATGCATTGAAGTAGAGTGAACAGCTTGAAGGCGGATTGACACGCAGCCTTTCTCCTGCGGCGCTGAAAACTCCAAGACATCTTTGCGCGACGTGAAGCATCACCCTGGTGAGTGCTCGATTTCGGCCGTGTTCAAGGGACCTTCTGACACGATGCAGGCAGTCATACAGCGGTAGCATCGCGTCAGAAAACGGAAAGAGCAGACACTTCGCGATCTTTGGCCAGATGGAGCCCTTAGCTGCAGCGTTTGGTTGAAGGGAAATGACTCGCTGGCAAAGTTGTTCGAGCGAGTGGCGCTCCGCGTCATGCACGGGCTGAAGGATCAAGAGATCGACTTCATACTTCGCGGAGAGACCTCTCAAGAAATGAAATGTGCGAACAATCGACCCGGAGCCTGTTCTTGCCGGCACATCGAGGGACACAAACAGTACTTTTCGGCGTCTGTTCATCTGTTTATAGAGGCCCTAAAGCGAGACACTCGTCGATCTTTGCCTGGATCCGCTGAATGTGGTCTCGCTGACTGAAATTCGTTCGAATGTGGTCCCTTCCGCGACAACCAAGTTGGCTGGCCAGTTGTTCATCTTCGAGCAGTCGAAGAATATGTGCTGTCATTCCTTTGACATCGCGCTCCTCTACAAGGAACCCGGTTTCCCCGTGGAGCACTGCCTGCGGAATTCCTGCATGTCGAGTGGAGACAACCGGCAATCCCGCCGCCGCCGCCTCCAGAATCGCAACGGGCGTTCCCTCCATTACCCCGTCCACAGTTGTCACTGAGTGTTGGAGAAACATCGTCGCTTTGCTGAAGTACTGTGCGGTCCTCTCTGGCGAAACACTTCCCGGAAAATTCACCGAGTTCTCGATTCCAAGGGCTTTCGCCATGTCGCGACAAACAGGCAACAGTGGCCCGTCTCCAAGAAACTGCAACTTCACATCGGGCTTTCGCTGAAGTACTTCTGCAAAGGCCAGCAATGTTAGATAGGGGGCTTTGGTCTCGACGAACCGCCCGAGAGCCAGCAGAGTGCCACACGGGTCGCGATTGGCCTCAAAAAAATGTTCCCTCGGTCCATAAGGGTTCAGGACGATTGTCTCCGCACGAGCACCGAGTGACAACAATTGTGATCGCATGTGCTCTGAAACGACGAAAATTGTTGTCGCATACTCATACATGTCCCGGAGTCTGGACTCGTAGATTTGAAGATACTCTCGGTGGTAGGCGTCATGACCATGGAAGTAAACAAGAAGAGGGATGCCGGCCCGTCTTGCATGCGGGACAAGGTCGCCGCCCGTCATGCCATATTCAGCAAGGATGCAGCCAACATCATGTTGTTTAAGGAATTGATCAATAGCCCTTTGACACAGCCTGTGCTCAATGTTTGCCTGAATTCGATCGTAAATGACTGCCGGTAGTAGTCTTTGCCAACGTTCTACCAGAGTTCGCTTCCCGTAGACACCCCTCAACGACGTCGCTTCATAAGACAACCTCGGGTATGTGCCATGCAGCAGCTTCGCTGCAGGCAGAAGTCGTTCCTCATGCTGTCTTATAAATGTCTCACTGATTAATCGACCGCCGGAGACAATACACAACTGTCGCGTACTATTCATCGTTCCTGATCGTCAAAAAACTAGTGAAGATGCTCATAGACTTTCAGCCTCTACAGCGACCAGACTGACGCGGTCCAAATTTCAACATCAGAATCAACGACTGACCCGAAGGCGCCAGCTACCGAAAAAGCGTTCTTGCCAGACGCCGGAGTATTGTACCCAGTGATTGTCGTCGTGGTGGCTGGCGCAGTCGTTCAGGGATTCGGCATGGGTGATAACCGCAGAAGACACCGTCTGGCATTGTTCCGAACAATTCAACCGAGGAAGGAATTTGTGAAAGGTCCATCTTCGAAGGCTTGTGCATAGCACTCAGAAAGTCCCACCACTTCTTCATCACGACACCGTAAGAGTAGCGTTCGGTTGCCGTTCTTAAAGCGTTCCTAGACCACTCCTCCCACGTCGCCTTATTCAGCAGCATTCCGATTGCCGTGACAACGCTGACATCGCGGTCACTTACCAGTTTCCCATTATGTCCATCAATGATGACTTCTCTCGATCCACTTGGTTCGTCGAAGCATACTGGGACTAGTCCAGTCAACATACCCTCAATTAGCGCAATTGGAAGTCCTTCATAGTCAGAGAGCAATAGAATCACCTGATGCCGCTGCATCTCTGCCTGGATTTCGAGAGGAGGCACTTTACCTCTCAGGGTGATCCGTTCGTCCCCAGCAATCTGTTCTTTAATCCATTCCTCTTCGCTACCAGCGCCAAAAATGATGCATTGTGTTGACTCAAAATTGCCCGTTATCTCCTTCATTGACCGAACAACATCTCGGATCCGCTTCTGTTCCTGCTCAAGCCGCCCACAATACATAATACGAAGCGGTGCGTCGCAAAAGACCGCTGATTCCGTCCTTTTCTCTGCGCCGCATGGGATTACTTCAAGTACGGTTTCGCATGATTTTTGATCCTTCACCAGGCTGGCGATGTATTCTGAAACAGCGACACACCCTGATAACTGATAGTGAGTATCTTTGCTCAAAAAGACCCTGACAAAATCCCTATAGAAAGGGTCGTGCTGTGGATTGGAATGCAGAACACCAATTGATTTCGCCCCTGCGAGCTTGATCCACTTTCCGGCGATCAGTGCTGGGAGGACCAGATTTGCCACAAACAGTTCGCTCGGACTGTTCTTCCACTCATTTAGGATCCACTCTACCTGATCATCAAGGGTTGGCGCCTTCCTGGTATCCAGCAGCCTATAGGGAATTCCAATGGATTCACATCTATCAGCAATCTGACTTCTTTCGAGATCGCCAAAGGTCAGGATGAACGCCTGAATTTCAGCGCCTCGTTCTTTCATTTGCGCCATGAACACCGGAGCCCATGCAAAAGGGCCACCGCAGCTGTCTTTTGTATCGTATGCGACGAAAGTGATGCGCATGTGGATAGTTGGAACTTAAGTGCCGCGATCAGCGGTCGGTTGTGGTACGAAAGAACTGCCGCAGAATCCTGGCTGGCCTGAAATTGCAAATATACCACGTGTGGGGGTTTCGGATCCACGTTGCAAAGTCCTTGCGCAATGTGGTCAGTCGAGGAAACATGTTTTCAAAGAGCACTGAGACGAAGCATGACACTGCATAGCTTGATCCATGACACTCCTTTGTCATTAAGGCTGCGGTCTTTACAATGCCAAGACGGCTAAAGAGATTGCCGAAGATTCCATTAGTTACCGGAATGGCGAACTGGGCCAACAGCTGTTTAATTCTCTCGGGGGACGCCCCTAGTCTCTCATAGAGCCTGAGAAGGTTCGGTAGTCCATTGCAATACACTCGAATACGACTGACTGGATCCTGCCACGACTGGGCGCCATTGAAGATCGTGAACATGCATTCGGTGATTACAAAGCACGGTGCATGGATACCCGTGCACGCTGCTGTGACCGTGTGCGGGTATGTTGTTTCTGCGTCGGAGTAGTCATCGCCAATGGCTCGGCCTCTCCAGTAGTCTCTCCACAGGTCGGTCCTGAGGATGTGCACATAGTTTTGAGTACATGCGGCGCTGTGCGGTGTTAGAAGATTGCACCATGACTTCTGAATTCCGGGGTGGACGTCCGGATTGCCCACGTATGAGAACTCGCCTTCGTGCCCAGCGACCGCGGATTGCGGCCAGTGTTCGGGGAAGTTCGCTGCTCTGTAATTGATGTAGAACGCCTGGATGTCTGGGTGAGCAGCAAGTTCCCGCACCACGGTTGTCAGAGCATGTGGTCGTAGCAGATTGTGGTCACCAAGGACCCATGTGTAGAGCCCGGTCGCCAATTGCGTTGGGCCCATCACGATGTTTCTGGTTGGCCCGATGTTTTTGGGTTGTCGATGAACCAGGAAAGGACCAAGTTCGCGTGATGCCTCAAGTATTTCGGAAGTTTTGTCCGTGGACCCGTTATCCAGAATCCATACCTCGACGGCCTGCCCCTGCTCCTTCACTTGCGGCAAGAGCGCCTGCAACATCACTTTCAGGAAGTCAGCCCGATTACACGTGGGAATGCAGATCGACAAAATGGGCTGATGTCGATTTTCGTCCGGCATAGTTCCAGACGTTTCCATCAAGTGGCCTCCATTTCCACTGGTTTTGCAAACGGCTCCATTTCGGAGATTGGTCGGCCAAATGCCAGTTTTGGGTAGGCATTGACGCCGAGTTCCACTTCCACTTCAAGGAGATATGGTTCGAGTGGATCCTGCCAGAACCGTTGAACTTTCGCTGCTGCCTCTGCCGGATCAGTGAGCAAATCTGACTGCAATCCATAGGCCCTCGCGACATCTCTGAAGCACGGTGTGGAATAGCCCCAGACGGTGCCCGCGTAACGTCCGCCGAAATAGGTATCCTGGAATTGTCGAGTCATGCCATGGCTGCGATTATTCATTACCACGATCTTGACCGGCAATCGATGATGAACAATCGACTGGAGTTCTTGAATATTCAGCTGAAAGCCTCCGTCACCAGCAATCACGACGACCGGTGCTGGTTCGTCGGAGGCGAATGCAGCTCCAAGAGCGGCCGGCAGGGCAAATCCCATGGCGCCCATTCCGCCTGAGGTCAGGAATCGACTTCCTGCAGCGATCTCCAGCGATTGCGCAGCCCACATCTGGTGCAAGCCGACGTCAACACACCACGCGGCCGGCGATTGATTTGCCGAAATTTGGTGCATGAGGACATTCGGGTTCACTCCTTTGCAATCTCGCAGTTCCCCCGTATCGGGCCATTGGGCTCGTAAGTGTTGAATTCGTTCAAGCCATTCGGTTTTGGCAGCGCAGGCGACTTGTTCGGTCGCAGCCGCAAGAAAAGACCTCAAGTCGGACGTCAGACCTTCGCATCCAGTGACTCGATTGTTGATTTCGCCCGGCTCTACGTCCACGTGAAAGATTCTTCGACCGTCGGCAAATGACTTTGTGTCGGCCCCCGTTTGTCGAATATCCAGACGGCTGCCAAGAACCACGAGCAAATCGGATTCGGCGATTGCCAGATTGGCCCAGCGATTCCCATAAGTTCCGATCATGCCAATGGCTTGCGGATGTTCGCAGCCCAGCAGGTCGCAGGCCAGAAGAGACCAGACGACAGGCAGGCCGGAGGCTTTGCAGAACTGACCAAACTCCCGCTCCGCCGCAGCGGCCCGTACACCGCTTCCTGCAAGAATTAGGGGTCGCTTTGATGCATTCAGTGCAGTCTGAAGGTTGCCAATGTAGCTGTTCAGTTCGCCAGTCTTTGTTCGGTCGACAATGGCATCAGGGCGACGCCAGGGATGGACAGGTTCATTGACGGCCGACCGGAAGACATCCATCGGTATGTCCAGCAACACCGCGCCTGGCCGACCGGAGACCGCTATGTCAAACGCTTTCTTCAGGGCATCAGGAACCTGTGCGGCATCTGTGATGCGGTGAGCCCATTTCGTGATCGGGGCGGCCATGGAAACAACATCCGTTTCCTGAAACCCCAGCTGACGAATGTTGCGTTCACCGCGCTGCTCATGTCGATTGACTTGCCCGGTAATGAACACTGCGGGTGAGGAATCAAAATACGCGCTACCCACACCAGTGAGGAGATTGATTGCTCCGGGTCCGCTTGTTCCAAAGGCCACGCCTGGAATCCCGGTCATCCGTCCGACCGCATCAGCGGCGAATGCTGCTGCCTGTTCATGATAGACATTCACCAATTTCAGGCGACCGTCCCTCTGAACCGCATCCAGCAGATGCATGATCATCCCACCGGAAAGCTCAAACGCATTTCGAACCCCAGCCTGGACCAGAAATTCGGTTACGTACTCAGAAACGTTCATTTAGACTTCCGAGATCTTAACAAGACATACGGGAGACGAATTTGCGCCAAACACCCTGAAGCAGCAGGCTATTTACCAGCCGTGCAAATAACCTCGGCCAGTCCTTCGGCAAGTGTTCGCACTGGATGCCATCCAGCCATTGTTCGTAACCGTTCCGTGCTCACCTGCATCCTCATCACCTGATCCGGGCGGTACGGAACTTCTCCGAATCCAAGTGGTGCGTTCGGGTTGATGAGGTCGCGGACGGTTTCAATCACCTGTCGAAGAGGCAGTTCCTCTCCAGAGGCCAGATTGAAAATGCCCGTGGCACTTACTGAAGCCACCGCTTCGAAAGCCGACGCGGCGTCATCGACATGCAGATAGTCCCATGTTTGCTCACATGCTGTCAGGCTCGGCCGTTGTCCCTGAAGCAACTTTCGGATGAGACCGGGCAACAGCCAATCCGGATTGTCACCGGGACCATACGTGGAAAAAATTCTGAGCCAGGCATGACGCACACCAGCGAGTTCACAGATTCGTTCTGTGAGCACATAGGCTGACAGTTTCGCGGCACCGTAGAGTGTCGTCGGTGTCGGGCATTCTGTTTCCACAATGCAATGGTGTTTCGGGCCATATTCCGCCTGACTTCCGGCCCCGATGAATTGGCGCGCCCCGGATTCCACGCACAAGCTGGCTAGTTCACAGGCAAACTGCACATTCGCAAACTGCATTGCGGCATCATTGCGGTGCACATTCCCAACACCACTCCAGCCCAAATGGAAGACTGTCTCCGGCTGCCATTCACGTAGCTCCTCCGCGAATCCAGCGACATTCTCGCTGCGCGATCGGATAAGGCGCAGTTGTCCTTCCAGACCTCGCAGCCTCTCCCCCAATGAGTCATTGCGTTGCAGAACGGCGACTTCCCAGCCCTGCTGCAGAAGCCGACGCACGACAGCCGCGCCAATGAAGCCTGAGGCACCGGTGACGAAGGCTCGCTTCATCCGAGAGCCTTCTGAAATGCGCCCAGTTGCTGATTCACCAGCCCAACTGCGTCCTTTGTTCGAGCAAACTCCGAGTACCACTCGGCGGTGCGGTACAGGGATTGTTCGAAATCCCAAATCGGCTTCCAGCCCAACACATGTCGGGCTCGGTCGGTACAGAGATGCAGCAATCCCGCCTCATGAACGACTGGCCCCGTCTGAAGGTTTCGCCAGCTGCCGGGAATATGTTTCAAAAGGGTTTCCACAACATCTCGCACCGGCCGACTGGATTCGACCGCCGGGCCAAAGTTATACCCGTCACAGAGCGAGACAGCTTCCGTTGAGGCAACGTCTCGCACATCCAGCCGAGAGCCCAAGAGTAAGTAGCCCGACAAAGGATCCAGAACATGCTGCCACGGACGAGTCGCAGACGGATTCCGCACATCAATCGACTGCCCGGCTTGTAAGGCCCGAATACAATCCGGCACGATCCGATCCAGTGCCCAGTCTCCGCCGCCGATCACATTGCCCGCCCGCGCCGATGCCAGACGGATGCGACCATCCGCCCAGTAGGATCGTCGCCATGCGGAGACGGCCAGCTCTGCCATTCCCTTACTGCTGCTGTACGGGTCTGCTCCTCCCATCGGATCCACTTCGCGGTAACCGTAGCACCATTCACGGTTTTCATAACACTTGTCGGTAGTGATCACGATGACGGTACACGGATGATTCCACTGTCGCACGGCTTCCAGCAGATAGATCGTCCCGAGCACATTCGTTTCATAGGTTTCGACAGGTTGCTGGTATGAATAGCGAACTAATGGCTGTGCTGCCAGGTGAAAGATGAACTCGGGCTGGAAGTCCAGAATTTGCTGCTGCAACGTGGCCAGATCGCGAACATCCCCGCGGACGTCCTGCAGTTTTGCACTCAGCTTCAGTTCATCAAACAGTGCCGGCGTCGTGGGAGGCTGCAAGGCATAGCCTCGAACGACGGCCCCCAGATTCAAGAGCCACTGGCATAGCCAACTGCCCTTGAAACCCGTATGACCTGTGACCAGCACACGACGCCCGGAATAGGTCTGTCGGAGCTTCTCGGACATTATGACCAGACCTTCCACGGTGACTTCCCGCTGTCCCACAGTTCGTTGAGGTACTGGAATTCTCTGAAGGTATCCATCGCAAAGAAGAATCCTTCGTGCTGATAAGCGACCAGCTGGTGTTCACGAGCAAGCCGTTCCAATGGCTTCTGTTCAAAGATGCATTGCGGCCCATCGAGGTAGTCGAAGACTTTTCGGTTCAGGACAAAGAAACCAGCGCTTGCCCAGCCCTCAGTTTTGGGCTTTTCGGCGAATCGTTCCACGGTGCCGTCTGAGCTCAGTTCCAGCATTCCAAATCGCGAGGTGGGTCGCATCGCAGTCAGGGTTGCCAGTCGGCCGTGTGAGTGATGGAAATCCACCAGTTTCTGCACGTCGACGTCGGCAACTCCATCACCGTAGGTCAGAAGAAAGGTATCGTCGTCGATGTAACGCGATGCTTTTTGGACGCGGCCACCAGTCATCGTGTGCAACCCGGTGTCAGCCAAAGTCACCTGCAAACCCTGTTCGCGATGGGTGTCATGGAACTGAATCTGTTCTGATTTGCCGAGAGCAATTGTGAAGTCATTGTTCATGGCTTCGTACTGCAGGAAGTACTCCTTGATCATATTCCCGCGGTAGCCAAGGCACAGCACAAATTCGTTGAACCCAAAGTGCGCATAGATTTTCATGATGTGCCACAGGATGGGGCGTCCCCCAATCTCCACAAGTGGCTTTGGGCGATACTCGGTCTCTTCACGCATACGCGTGCCCTGCCCACCGCACAAAATCATTGTCTTCATACGAAATACAAACCCTGATCAGACAGGAATTGGAAGTTCACAACGGGAAGCGGACCACTCGGCCGGGACAATCATGCTGGCACCGCTGGGGCAGGCAGCCACGATGTTGACGGCAAAAGCACTATCGTGTCGACACAAAACTTTCAGATCTTCTGACAGCACAATAATGCTAACGCTGTACTTTCCAGCGTTGAGCAAGACGTGCCGAATAATCGATCGGACCTGAACGCGGCCATCGGCAGGAACATCAAACAGGTATCCAGACAGGTCTGATCCCATCACATCCAGAACCGGAAGTAGTTCTGCATTCCAGAACAGCAGTTGAATGCGACAGCGACGGATGGCAGGATGAATTTTGAGCGAAACATCGACCGTGATGTCGCTCCCGAACGGCAGCTTCAGTGTTTCCAGCATTGTCGCTGTTTCATCTCCATTCGTTACACTGACATCCGTGACGACGGCCTCGCCGGATCCGGTAATGGCCTGTTGGTCTCCTGCAAACTCATCAAAGTACTTTGCAACACCGTTTGCCACATCACGGCCCTGATAGGCAGGCTTCCCATGACTGAGCAGCATGATCTGACTGCAGACACGAAAGACCTGGGGCATCGAGTGTGTGACGAAGATCACCGCACAGCGATTCATTAGTTCCGACATCTTGTTCAGCGACTTCATCCGGAACCCGACGTCTCCGACAGCCAGAACTTCGTCAATCAGCAGAACATCAGGTTCCAGGTGGGCAAACACGGAGAACCCAAGTCGGATCTTCATCCCGGAACTGTAGTTCTGTACCGGAGTGTCAATTGCGTGTTCAATCTCGGAGAACGCGACGATCTCGTCGAACTTCCTGCGTACTTCCTCCGCTGTGAATCCAAGCAGCGCCGCTTGATTGTAGATGTTTTCACGGCCAGTCAGGATTGGGTTGAAACCAGCTCCCAGCTCGATCATCGCTCCAATGCGGCCACGCATCGTGATGCGTCCGCGATCGGGCGGGATCAGGCCGTTTAGAATTTTCAGCAACGTGCTTTTGCCGGCACCATTGTGACCAATCAGTCCAAGGCACTCGCCACGTCGCACTTCAAACGAAACATCGCGCAGACTCCAGAATTCGTCCTTGCGAAGTTCGTCGTCGGAGACCGGTCCCTCCTTGCTGAGTTCCCGCGCGTGGCCCAGAGGGTTGAGCGAGCGAAGAACTTCGGTCACTCCATACCAAAGGGAGCGTCTCAGCGATTTGCAGAACCGTTTGGAAACGTGTTCTGCCTTGATCAGGACTTCATCGGTCATTCGACATTATCTCAAGTTTGTACCGTTTGTTGAACCGATTCTCTGGGTCCCCGCCTTCGCGAGGATGACGACCAAATTAGCGGAAGGGCGCAAGCCCTCCGGTGATAGCGTTCGAGCCCACGTTGTAGTGGATCTCACCAGAGATCCCATCGCTTTGAATGACGTCCAAGTTGGCGTAACCGGAGGGCTTGCGCCCTTCCGGTATCTATATGTTGCAACATCAGACGTCTCACGCCGCGTTCTATCTCGCTTTTCCCGGACGATCGACTGGGTCCCCGCCTGAGCGGGCATGACGATGCAACTAGCGGAAGGGCGCAAGCCCTCCGGTGATAGCGTTCGCGCCCACGTTGTAGTGGATCTCACCAGAGATCCCATCGCTTTGAATGACGTCCAAGTTTGCGTAACCGGAGGGCTGGCGCCCTTCCGCTACCTATGTGAGTACCATGCCTCAGCCGCCGCCGAGTCGTTCAATCAAATGCGGCATCGCCACTTTCAGCAGAGCAATTCCGACGATCAGCAGTGCAAGGCATGCCGCGCTGATGATCCAGAACATTGCCACCTGGGGTGCTTCGCCGCCAAGGAACCAGGCTCGACTGCTGACGATCAGTGGTGTTGCTGGATTCCACATCATGATCTTCCTTGCCAATCCGGCGGCAGGCAGGGGAAAGATCACAGGAGTCAGAAAGAACAGGAATCGGGACGCGAGTTGTACGGCTCGTGACAAATCACTGAACAGAGCTGCGATGGGGACAAGGATCAGCCCAAAGCTCAGTCCGGCAATCATGGTCATCACGATGCCGACTGGAAACAGCAGCATCTCCCAGTGGAACGGGGTTCCGTAGTACAACATAAACGGCGGAATGACTAACAGGGAAAGACTCACGTTCAACAGAGACTTCCAGAAGACAACAAGCAGCAACGCTTCATGAGGGAAGCTGACTTTGCTGAGCGTGCCACCCGCTTCACCCAAAACGCCAAGCCCGCCGAGCAAACATCCATTGAAGGCCGTCCAGAGCAGGTTTCCTGTCAATACGAAGACCGGATAGGGCACATCGCCCGTCTGGATGTTGACAACCTTGGTGCCGCTGAGAAACATCCAGACCAGTGAGTTGGCCAATGTCGGGATAACGATCCAGAACCAGCCGAGAAAACTTCCCCGGAAGGTCGCCTTGGTATCTCGAATAAAGATTCGCCACGCCAGATTGGTCGAGAACTTGTAATCTCGAACCACGGACAACAGCGCATGTGAGAATGCAGCTGTACCGCCACCCGGGGTGATGATCGTGGTTTTTAGTTCAGACACTCGATTCGTTCTTAATCAGCAGGATAGAAAATTCTGATAACACGTTTGCCAGACATCGGCTGGAATGAACTTGTAGTGCATCTCGCCAGCGACCCACGACTTTCGATGATGCTGGGAACTCCGGCGAGTTCCACTACACCTATTTGATGCTGGGGAAATGGTTATTGGTTATGGAAAACTGCAAAATGGCAGAGTAGAGCGATTGTCCTCAATCGCTGATCGCGGTTTGGTTGGGGGATGAAGATTAAGGTTAAGATTAGGATTAAGAACTTGGGGGAAAGGGTGCTGGGTTCCCGCCTGCGCGGGAATGACGAAATGTGCAGCTAACCCACTTTCTTCCGGCTCTTCTGCCTCAAGCTCTCAGTCACTTTAGGTCTTCGTCATCCCCAACCCTTCGTCATCCCCGTGGAGACGGGGACCCAGACTGCGAGATCGTCCTCAGAACGGAACTCCCAACCATGGCGAATCGGCCCCCTCCCGATCTTGCTGACGCTCGATCGACCTCCCCCAAACGGTGTTTGAGGGCGGGGCGTGTGTTTGACCATATTGTGATGCTTAGAACACTTTGCCGTTGCTGCAGCCGAACTGCGTTGTCGGAACGCCAACAGAATTGAGCATTGAGACATACAAATTGCAGAGCGGCGTGGTTCCGTTTTCGAAATGCAAATGCTGGCCAAGTGGGACACTGGCATTTCGCCCGCCTGCTAACAGGATCGGCAAGTTTCCGGGATCATGCCGATTGCCGTCGGACATGCCGGAACCGAACAGGACCAGGCAGGAATCCAACAGAGTACCAGTCCCTTCCGGGATGGCTTTGAGCCGTTTCACAAACGAGACAAAGAGTTCAACGTACCATTGATTGATCTTTTGGTACTGTTCAATCTTCTCTTTCCGATTCTCGTGGTGCGATAATTCGTGGTGTTCTCCATGGATCCCTGGGAGAAACGAAAAGCTAACGTTGGAGAATCCGGTTCCCAGCATCAGACTGGAGACTCGCGTCGTATCCGACTGAAATGCTGAAACCAAAAGATCCAGCATGATTTGCGCGTGATCTGCAAACGTCGCCGGGTTGTTCGGTTCGATCGGCACCACTCGCCCGGACTTTCGCTCCGTGCCTTTGTCGGTGGATTCCAGATAGTCAATCTTTGCTTCGATGGCTCGAACAGAATCCAGGTATTCGTCCATCCGAGGACGGTCGTCGCGCCCTAATTTCTCTCGCACCCGTTTTGCATCCTCCAGGACTCGGTCCAGCAAAAGTGCAGAGTGCGGCGGTAGTGCTTCAAGGCCACCAAACAACACTCGGTATGCAGCCTTTGGCGAGATGATGGGAGTCACAGGACGATTCGTGGATTCCCACGAAATACAGGAAGCGTAGATTCGCGTATAGCCAACGGAGCGATCCACGCCGGTTCGAATGGAATCAGCCCCCAGTGTCAATGAAGGTACCGGCGTGGTTCCCTGCCATGCTTTAGAAAGAAGCTGGTCTACCGAGATGCCGCCAGCGCTGATATCACGGCCCTCTGTGCGATGGACCGGCATTCCAGTCAGGAAGTTTGCTGTCTTGGCATAGTGTCCGTCGCCAGTTCGGCTGTGAGGCTGGTCCAATCCTGTCACGGTCAGCACATCGGCTTTGATGTCACTGATCGGAGCAAGCGTTTTGCTGAGCTCGTAATTTGGTCCCGTCGACTGTGGAACCCAGTCTGCTTCCCACACTCCATTTGGAAAATGCAGGAACGCGGTTCGAAGCGGCGCCGCGGTGCTTTCTAAACGCGAATCTGCACTCAACGAACCAAGAAATGGCAATGACAAGCAGACGCCTGTTCCTCGAAGGAATCGTCGTCGTCTCATGGTCGATCTCCGGCGAGTGACGCGGCCTTCGTGGCACTGCTTTCTCGCGGCGTGTAGCGGTACTGAAACGGCCTGCTCAGGCAGATTTCACGTACCAGAACATGAGAGTGATAACCGTTTGCCTTCAACTGTTCCAGGCATCGATCCACAACGCAGTCATCGAAACTGCTCAACCCACGACCAACCGCGAAGCCCAGCAGTTTGCGAACGAAGTTCTTCAGGAACTCGTCACGACTGGCATTCAACATTCCCTTCAGATCACCCGCACCGTTCAGGCGGGTTCCATCCGGAAGCGTAGAAGAGCTGTCAATTGGAAGTCCTCTTTCTTCAGTTCTCCAGCGACCGATCGCATCGTAGTTTTCGAGGGCAAACCCGAGCGGATCCATCTGGCTGTGACAATTCGCACACGCCGGATCCTCCCGATGTTGCTCGAGCCTGGCTCGCATCGTCTGAGAAATCTCAGTGTTTGTGCCAGCGTCGAGTGACGGAACGTTTGGAGGCGGAGGAGGCACCGTTCGTCCCAGCAGCGAATTCAGCACCCACTGTCCTCGAAGCACGGGACTTGTTCGGTGAGAATATGACGTCTTGGTCAGGACTGCTCCCATCGTCAGCACTCCGCCACGTCGCTGATCTTCCAGTTGCACTTTGCTCCAGCCCGCGGGAGCAGTCGAAAGCCCATAGTGTTTTGCGAGTCGAGGATTAACGATCGTCCAGTTCGAATCGAGTAGATCCACGATCGAGCGATTTTCTGAGAAGATGGATGTCACGTACCGAATGACCTCCTGGTCCATGTCATGGGCGAGGTCAGCATCGAATTCGGGAAAGATGTTAGAGTCTGGAGTTCGTACGTTGTCCAACAATCCCAGCCACTGCAGTCCAAAGGCTTCTCCGAGAGCGGATGCCCGCGAGTCGCTCAGCATTCTTGAAATCTGCTGTTCGATGATGGTTGGATTAAGGATCTGCCCGGAATCGGCAAGTCCGAGGAGTTCTTCATCAGGAATCGAAGACCACAGAAAGATTGACAGCCTGGTTGCCAGTTCATGTGGCGACAGGCGGTAAACCCCCTGTGATTCTGGAGCCGGTTCCAGAACAAACAAAAAGTTCGGAGACATCAGGATCGACTGATAGACCAAAATGATGCACTGGTCGTGACTAAGGCCCTTCGTGCGACCAGATGCCAGAAGCTCCTGTAGTTGATTAATCTCTTCGGAAGCAACAGGCCTGCGCCACGCCATTCGACAAAATGCTCGCAGTGACTCAGGTGACAGGCAATCCAGCGCAGTTTCATTGTCGCTGGTAGCGACCCAGCGGCAATTATTCCTTCGAGCTTCCGTGAGAGCGACTGACGTGGAGTGAAGGTAATCTTCAATCTGTGATGTCCCGGTAAACAGGATATCGCCGACGTTGTCGAATCCCTCCCCGCCGAAACCATCCTGACTGGGCAAATCGGCTTCGGAGAGTGTGACACCGAGCAGGTCGCGGATCGCGTTCCGGAATTCCAGCCGTGTCAGTCGGCGAGAATGGATGTACCCCTGGTAGTTCCGCGTTGATTCGTCAGTCTCGAGTTCCTCACATAGAGCAAATGACGGACGGCCTTCAAGCCAGGTAATGAATGATCGAACGGACCGTTCCGGGGGAACAGGATTGCCTTCTGGCGGCATCGTTCGATCGCTAAGAACCTGTGCAATTCGCTCCAGTTCATCCAGAGTTCTGGAAACACTTTCACCGGACGACAGAAGTTCCAGATTCAGTCCGCCGGATGCGTCCGTGGTATTGTGGCAGCGTTCACAATGCTGACGCAAGAATGCCTGATGAGTCTTCTCGTAATCGTTCTTCCAGTCAGTCAGATCTCGCCGCGCCAGCTCACGACGAAAGTTGTCAACAGCCTGATCATAATCGGCTGAGAAACTCACAATCGAGTTTGCATCAAATGATGGGTTTGCTCGATCACGACTATGTGGCAGGTAATGCGTTGCAATCTTATCGCTTGTCGCCACACAGATCGACTCGTGTAATGCAGTACGCTGATATGTATTCAGAAGAACTCGCCCCTGAACCGCCTTATCGGTGAGTTCCTGAACTCTTCCAAGTGACTCGCGGGCTGTATCAATAGAATTGGCTCGCTGCATTTCACTGAGGCGGATGCCGGCCGCCGCCCGAACTTCTGTTGTGAGGCCATCGTCAGAAGTAATGTTCCGGAGACTGGCAGGATCCTCGGACCGATGTTCCCACGCATTTCGGATAGCAGTCGTCAGCTGATTCACTTCAGTTTCGGGAACAGAAACACCCGAGAGTGCAGACTGAAAGATCTGCTGATCGGACAAACAGATATTGTAGACAGCGATTTCGTCAACATCCTGAATCGCAGATCCAAGTCCGTTCCCGGTAAATCCTATACGAAGTCTTGAAGACTTACGTGCATTGTGGAATTCTCCGTCCCATTGCACGCGATCACTTAGCAGCCCGTCCACATAAAGAGAAAGAAACTTGCCATCCCAGGTCGCTGCGATGTGATGCCACGTCTGAGGACAAAGCCGACTCTGTGCGGCGAGGGAAATCGCAGGATTGGGTTTCGGTTGCCCGACATCAAACATCAGGACGTTGTGAGGATACCTGAGCCAAAAGCGAAAGCCGCTCCAGACGCCGTCTCCGAGTGCAAGGATCGTAGCGTCAATGTCCGAGTTCGGACCGGGATTCAGCCCAGGTCGATGGTGCCGAAGCCACATCTGCACGGTGAAAGCTCGGTCAAACTGTGGTGGTGCAATTTCAAGGGGACTTTGGTCTAACTGAATCGCATACTTCCCGGGCCATCGTCCGGATACGAATTTGTAGTTTCTAGGATCCGTGTCCTTTGGTGGTACGAGCTTCTTCCAGAGCGATACTTCGTCCTGCCCCATCGTCGCCAGGGATTCATCTCGCAGGAATGCGAAATGATGGATCAGTCCACCTGGTGCTGAGATCACTGCTCGATGCTGTTCCCACAACGCCTGTGTCTCGGACAGAAGTCCGGATACCGGCCACGGGGGAACGGCCCGACCTGCAAGGAACAGACCTGCGGAAAGAAACATCAGAACCGTCAGCCATCGGGCGAGACGTCTGCCGCTCCTCGTTTTCGGTTCTGTCACTTCAATCGTGGTCTGGTCGTTCACGTCGCTCGGGGCGTTGGTTCTGAGTCCCCGCAAGTGCGGAGATGATGGAATTGCTGGATGGAGTTTGAGAAGGAACTCTGGTGAGTTCCACTACAGATGGTGGCGACTTAACAGTCTGTTACCGGGAAACTGACGTATCGCGCTCGCCGGGGTGGGCGTTCGAGGGGTATTGCTTCACCGGAGGGCTTGCGCCCTTCCGCTATTTTTTTGTTCCTGCACTTTGTAACCAGGTGCGTCGAAATGCGGCTCGGGTTTGGTTGTGCAGATCAAGGATGTCTGTTTCGGACTGTGATGAGAGCTGCCCGGAATACGGAGTGAGTACCTGGCATTGTCGAACGCCCGAGACAGTGCTGTTCCGCGTTTTCTTGTTGTTCATCCGAGTGACGAGGTTTTTCAAGAAGCCTTCATCTGATGGTCGCTGCCCCACGTAGGCTTGAGCGTCGACCGGATCACCATCGTCGAAAAACAGGGAAAACACCAGCAGTGCTGATTCATCGTTTTCCTTTTGCAGGCGGACAACAACACACGGCCAGACAATGCCGTCGACTTCCTTCTCAACAACGTGCCTCTCCTTCGGAGACCAGCCATTTGCCTGATAGCAGACTGTCAAGTCGTGCCAATGTTCAAACTCTGCCTGATCAAATGAAACCGTCCCTGTCAGTTCTCCATTCGAGTATTGCCAGAGATGCGACCACCAAAACTGGCCTTCCGGCAACTGACTCGCTTCCGGTGGCGGCGTAAATCCGTTCCGTGTCCATCTTCCAAGCGTTGTCGGCAGGTCGTCCGCCGCCAGTCTTAAGTCGCCTCGTTCAATTCCCGGAGCCGACTTCTTCTCCTCCGCGTTCCGTGACGTCACGTCCACGACGAACATCGTGCCCAGAATCACCAGGATCCACCAAAAGACATGTCGCGATGGTCTTTGTGGTGAAACAGGCTGAACAGAGGCGGACACGGGAGGAAAGGGGGTTCTTGGTTCTTGGTTCTTCGTTGGTTGTTCAAGTCAAAGCTCCCCGCCCGATTTCGGGAGGGGTCGGCCGATTAGGCCGGGGGGTGGGAAAGGCTTTGGGTTACGATTAAGATGAAGATTAGGATTAAGAGTTTCGGGGCCGAAGTGTAGAGCGATTGTCCTCAATCGATTGCAGTGCAGCCCTGTAGGTCCTTTCTGCCGGAAAGGACTTTCGCCGAGAGGCGCTGCATGCAGCCCGGTTTCTCGAGGGCAATGATTAATGGTTATTGGAGAATGAAGAATGCAAAGTACTGGGTTCCCGCCTGCGCGGGAAAGACGGCGGAGAATGTGCATTTCTCAATCGTCAGTTTTCAGTCGACAGTGCGTTTTGCTGAAAACTGAAAACTGAAAACTGAGGACTTCCTACGGCCTACTCCTTCGCAGCAAATTTTTGATCATGGTCGACCATTAGGCGGACCATTTGCTCGAAGGTGAGAGAAGGCTTCCAGCCCAGGGTTTTCGTGGCTTTTTCCGGATTGCCCAGGAGTGCCTGAGGGTCGGCTGGGCGTTTGAATCGATCGTCAACTTTCACATGGTCCTGCCAATGAAGGCCTACATGGTCGAATGCCGTTTGAAGTAAGTCTCGAATGGTACGAGACTGGCCTGTTGCAAGGACGAAGTCGTCAGCCGTCGGCTGCTGCAGCATCAGCCACATCGCTTGAACAAAGTCACCGGCATAACCCCAGTCACGGGCTGAGTCGAGATCGCCGAGAGTCACAGACTTCTGGAGACCGGCCTTGACTCTGGCGGCGGCGAGTGTCACCTTGCGAGTCACAAAGTTCTCGCCGCGACGCGGACTTTCGTGGTTGTAACAAATGGCATTACAGAAAAAGAGCCCGTGTGATTCACGGTAGACTTTCGTCATCTGAGTCGAAAATGCCTTGGCGACACCGTAGGGCGAATTGGGATTGATGCGTGTGTTTTCATCCTGAGGACTGACCGTGGGAGTCCCAAAGATCTCGCGACTGCTGGCATGCAGGAACCGCGGGGGATTTTGGAGATCTCGAAGGATCTCCATAATCCGCAAGGTCGCCATTGCGGTCAGGTCACACGTGCTTTCCGGAATCTCAAAGCTGAGCCCGACGTGAGACTGTCCTGCCAGGTGATAAAACTCCGTCGGCTTGACCTTCAAAACGATTCGACGAATCGTCGTGGTATCGGTGAGGTCGGCGTAATGAAGGAACAGCCGCTTCTCGTAGACGTTTTCGTTCCCGTAGAACTGAGTCAGGCGCGATCGTTCCAGCGTGCTGCTGCGACGAACGATTCCATGGACTTCGTAGCCCTTCTCAAGGAGCAATTCCGTCAGATACGAACCGTCCTGGCCAGTAATGCCTGTGATGAGTGCGATCATAAAGTAGCCATCACTCTCTGAGTGATGACCCGCGACTTCTTCGTGATTTGTGAACAAACGGCACTTTTCAGACGTTCATCGAACATCTGCCTGCGCGTACTCCGTCCCCTTGGGTGACAAATGATCACCTGAACAGTGCTTGCAGCTTTCATGCATCCACAGATACACCGCTCAGAAGACGTAGTCAAAGACTGTTTACAACCTCTTAACGGGCTAGGGAGTTGGGTCGGAAAATGGAAGGTTTGGGAGGACCTTGCAGCGTGTACGGCAGCACCAATTTGCGGTTCAGCACGGATGAATCGTTTGGCTAGAATGGGGTGTTTGGAATGTTTTTTCATTTTTTTCCTGACGGTTGAGTTGAGACTCCAACAACCCACCGGATCGCACGCCAGCGCGGAAATGCCGTCGTGGGACTCGCCAGAGTTCCTTTTTGCTGCAACTGCGGTCGTGGTTGGGCAAAAAAATGCTGGGGCAAAAAGATGATTGCGGCTGGTGTGCAGGGTTCCCGCCTGCGCGGGAGTGACGATTTTTTTTGCCGACGTTCTTCTGCCCCATTCGGCTGCCCTGCACCACATTGTGAGCTTGGATCGTGAGACCGGAGCGTTGACACACTCCGCTCGCCGGTTCCGGGGTACAGGCTTCACCTGTGCTGCCCGGCGTCGCGGTTCGCTCCGTCGGACCTGGCGACTTGCTCCACGGTGACCTCACCTGGCGGGGAACGACTGAGGACAGTCGTTCTACACTCTGCTTTGTCTTTGCAATTCCACCTCATTCTGATGATTTGCTACACTACCCATTGTAGAGCGATTGTCCTCAAACGCTTTCACACAAGACAAAATCGCAAACGGCTGAGGACAGCCGTTCTACACTGGGTGTGTTCGAACATCTGCTTCGCTGCTTGTTGTAGAGGGTAATTTGCGAGGGCAGAGGATTTCTGGCGAAATCCACTACGGTAATGGCCACGATTCAAGGCGGAATGAATGGCTCCTACGACTGATACTTCGATTTTGATTTTCGGTGCTTCGGGCGATTTGACGTCTCGGAAACTGATTCCGGCCCTGTTTCGACTCTCGCAGCAACAGTATCTCTCGGAACGGTGCCCCGTGATCGGTGTGGCGCGGCGGCCGAAGACTCATGATGAGTTTCGGGAGGAGATGAAGACGGTCGTTTCTGCGAGGCTGGGCGACAAGTTTGATGCAGCGGCGTGGGAGGTCTTCGCGAAGCAGCTCTTCTATCAGCAACTGGATATCTCGACGCCAGCCGAATATGCGACTCTGAAAGCCGGAATTCAGACGATCGAAACTCAGTGTGGGCTCTCGTCCGATCCGACTCGCATCGTCTACCTGGCGACCACTCCTTCACTGTTCGCGTCTGCGGTTGAGGGGTTGAATGCCGCGGGCATGATTCCGACCAGGGAACTGGCGACGAAACTGCGTGTCGTGGTTGAGAAACCGTTTGGGCGAGATCTCAAGTCAGCTCAGGAACTGGCGGCTCAGCTGGATCGGTATCTGCACGAAAGTCAGATGTACCGTATCGATCACTACCTTGGGAAAGAAACGGTCCAGAACATCCTGCTGTTTCGCTTCGGCAATGCGATCTTTGAACCGCTGCTGAACCGGAACCATGTGGATCATATTCAGATCACAGTGGCAGAAGCACAGGGAATGGAGGGGGCTCGAGGAGGATACTACGACACTTCCGGGGCTCTTCGAGACGTCCTGCAGAATCACGTTCTTCAGCTGCTCTGCCTGATCGCCATGGATCCGCCATCCCTGTTCCAGGCTCGTGAGATTCGTGACGAAAAGCTGAAGGTCCTGCAGGCTCTGCGTCCCGGGATGCCTGGATCAATCGGAAACTGGGCCGTTCGAGGACAATACACGGCTGGGTTGGTGAACCGGCAGCCAGCGTTGGCGTACCGCGAAGAAGAACGTGTCAGTCCCACGTCCAATCGCGAGACCTATGTGGCGATGCGAGTTGCAATCGACAACTGGCGTTGGGCCGGCGTTCCGTTTTATCTTCGAACGGGGAAACGCTTGCCGAAGCAGGTGACCGAGATTGCGATCCAGTTCAAGAATCCGCCGCTCAACCTGTTTTCGACGGTGGAGTGCGACGGAGACCTTTGCGATTTGGTGGAAACTCGCCCGAACCAGCTGATCATCCGGATTCAGCCACAGGAAGCGATCTCGCTGCGATTTTCGACGAAGCGGCCTGGGATGAACTACCAGGTCCAGCCGGTGTCAATGGACTTTGCCTACGACGAACACTTTGATGCTCAACTGCCGGAGGCCTACGAACGGCTGCTCCTGGATGTGATGCGAGGTGATTCAACATTGTTCACTCGGTGCGACGAACTGGAAGCGGCATGGCGTTTCCTGACACCGGTGCTCGAAGCGTGGGAAAGCAGTTCTTCGTCACCCGATTTCTACCCGGCTGGTACCTGGGGACCGCCATCGGCAGATCGACTGATCGCGGAGAGCCGTGCTCTGTGGAGAACACCACGCTGAGTGGGAGGCGGGGTTCTTGGTTCTTGGTTCTTGGTTCTTGGTTCTTGGTTCTTGGTTCTTGGTTCTTGGTT
>VFQT010000183.1_pt1 | contig 101636 bp, 116 predicted proteins | sample 3512381 | NCBI WGS metagenome assembly VFQT01 (sample SAMN10412376, study PRJNA504923) | tailings metagenome | isolation source: Relicate 2 Philex TSF3 active mining site | place: Philippines: Tuba, Benguet | collected 2017-08-29
CTTTCCTCGAATTCGCCACGGAACTTGCTGCCGGCAACCATCGCACCTAAATCCAAAGAGATAAGCGTCTTTCCTTTGAGGCTCTCGGGCACATCGCCTGCAACAATTCGCTGAGCAAGACCTTCGACCACAGCGGTTTTACCAACTCCTGGTTCACCAATAAGCACTGGGTTGTTCTTGGTTCTGCGGGAGAGCACCTGGCTGACTCTTCGAATTTCGGCATCGCGACCAATAACTGGATCGAGCTTTCCCGCTCTCGCTTGAGCAGTGAGGTCAATGCCAAAAGCCTCTAGGGCTTTTACTTGTTCCTGCTGTGGTTGCTGGTTCATTACCTTCTCCTCCAGAGCACAACCGAGCCGCTTTTTGCTGGTCGCTCACCAGGGTTCAGTCGAATGACGCCCTGCTCGCCCGCTGCAAATACTCGGCTTCCCGGTTGCTTCATTAGCTGATCGGCTAGCTCTCTTTCTAAATCTCTGACGCGACTCTGCAGCTGAACATTTTCATTAACTAGTTCCAGAACGCGCCTGATACCTTCAAGCGAAACACCCTCTGCGCTAAGTCTTGCAACTTCCCTGAGCTTGGCCACATCCTGCATGGTGTAGCGGCGGGAGCGACCTTCAGTTCTAGTTGGAGAAACAAGTCCCATGCGGTCGTATTGGCGAAGCGTTTGCGGATGCATCCCACACAGTTCGGCTGCAACCGAGATTACAAACAGTGGTGTATTTTCATCAATCCGCATTCTTCACCTCCTAGAGAAGTCCTGCTTTGCTCAGAAGATCAGCTCTCGGATCTTCCTCGGGCAATTCGCCTTCAAATTTTTCAAGTAGTTCTTTTGCTTTGCCAGAAAGATGTGCAGGAACAACAACTTCCAAAGTTGCAAGCAGATCACCCTGCTTGTTTCCATATTGAACACCTTTGCCCTTCACGCGCAGAGTTCTACCGCTAGGTGTGCCTGGTGCAACTTTTAGTTTCACCGGTGACTCGCCTAGGACTGGAACTTGAATGGTTGCGCCAAGTGCAGCTTCAGTAAATGTCACTGGAACAGTTACGCGAACGTCATTGCCGTCCCTGGTGAAAATTGGATGTGGCTTGACCTTGATAGTTACCACTAAGTCGCCGGCTGGGCCGCCATTGGGAGATGGTTGACCCTTCCCCCTTACCTTTAGCTTCTGAGCATCTTTGATGCCAGCGGGAACTTTGACGCTGACGCTCTCCCCGCGAATGTTGAGTTTTACGGTTGTGCCATGGATTGAGTCAATGAAATTCACGCTCGCCGTAGTTAGAAGATCTTGGCCAGGCTGCGGCCCAAAACCACCAAATCCACCAAAGCCGCCTGGGAAACCGCCCTGCGGGAATCCCCCACCGAAAAGATTCGAAAAGACATCCTCGAAGCCGCCCTGGCCGCCTGCTGTGAAGCGGGCGCCGCCTCCCATGGCCCGAATAGCGTCATATTCCTTGCGCTGCTCGGTGTCAGACAGGACGTCGTAGGCCTCCGAGATGTCCTTGAAGCGGGCCTCGGCCTTAGCGTCACCCGGATGCAGATCAGGGTGATTGTCCTTAGCCAGTTTTCTGTAAGCCTTCTTTAGCTCTGCCTGTGAGACATCTTTACTCACACCCAGAATCTTGTAGAAGTCTTTTTCGAGCCAGTCTTGCGATGCCACGGAATCTCCTCTACTCCGAGACAAACACCGCGACCTTGGCTGGTCTCACCAGTCTGTCGCCGAGTTTGTAGCCTCGTTCGATTACATCTGCAATGGTTGGTGCGCTCACAGTTTCGGAAACGTTCTTGACCAGTGCTTCATGGATTTCAGGATCAAATAGCTCTCCCTTTTCACCAAAAGCAACTAGGCCAAGCTTCTCCCCTGCAGCGCGTAATTTTTGAGCAACTGCTGCCATTGGGGTTCCCTCTTGAAGATCGCCGTGAGCCGAAGCTCTGTCTAAATCATCAAGTGCTGGAAGAAATGCACGAAGGGTATCAGCCACTGCCATTTGTCTTTCAAGCCCACGGTCTCTTTCCACTCTTGCCTTGTAGTTGACAAAGTCAGCTTGAAGGCGCTGGAGATCTTGAAAGATTTCTAGCTCGCGATCAATTTCATCAACCGCTTCGTCTGTAGGTTGCGGTTCTTGAACCACTTCCTCAGCTGGCTTATCGGACTCTTCCTGCATTACTTCTTGTCCTCGTCGTCTTCATCAACAACCTCAGCGTCAACCACGTCTTCATTCGAAGAAGTGCTTTCAGCTTGTGGCTCTTCAGACTTAGCGGAGTAAATTGCTTCGCCGAGCTTCTGCGATGAGGTCATTAGTTTTTCTTGAGCTGACTTAACCTTCTCAACATCGTCTCCGTTCAGAGCACTCTTCAAAGCATCGACATCTTCCTGAACTTCCTTTTTAGTTTCTTCCGGAAGTTTGTCCTCGTTGTCCTTGATGAGTTTCTCTGTTGAGTAGGCAAGCTGCTCGGCAGCGTTTCTAACCTCAGCCTCTTCGCGACGCTTCTTGTCTTCAGCAGCGTGTGCCTCGGCGTCCTTGACCATGCGTTCGATTTCCTCTTCAGATAGAGAGGATCCGCCGGTGATGGTCATCGACTGCTCCTTGCCCGTGCCCTTGTCCTTGGCCGAAACATGCACGATTCCATTGGCATCGATGTCAAAGGTGACCTCGATTTGCGGGATACCGCGAGGAGCTGGGGCAATGCCCGTGAGTTCAAAGTTTCCAAGGCTCTTGTTGTCGCGAGTGAATTCGCGCTCCCCCTGGAAAACCTGAATGGAAACCGAAGGCTGGTTGTCGTCAGCTGTGGTGAAGGTTTCGCTTCTCTTGGTCGGAATCGCAGTGTTGCGTTCAATCAGCTTGGTCATAATTCCGCCCTTGGTTTCAATTCCCAAAGACAGTGGCGTGACGTCAATCAGAAGAACGTCCTTACGCTCACCCTTGATGACACCGGCCTGCAGAGCAGCTCCAACGGATACAACCTCATCAGGGTTAACACCCTTGTTTGGTTCTTTGCCTCCAGTGAGCTTCTTAACAAGTTCAGTTACTGCCGGCATGCGTGTTGATCCACCAACCAAAACTACGTGGTGAATATCAGAAACTTTGATGCCTGCTTCGCGAATGACGTCTTCGAATGGCTTGCGGGTTCTTTCCAGAAGATCAGCAGTCAGCGATTCAAATTGTGCACGAGTCAAAGACTCATCGAGGTTTGCAGGACCATTCTCAGTTAGAGAAAGATATGGAAGCTGCACCTGTGTGGTGGTTGCTTGGCTCAATTCTTTCTTTGCCTGCTCAGCTGCTTCCTTTAGTCTCTGCAGAGCAATCTTGTCTTTGGAAACATCAACACCAGAGGTTTCCTTAAATTTCTTTACTAGGTGATCAACTACACGCTGATCCCAGTCATCTCCACCGAGCCTGTTGTCTCCAGATGTTGCACGAACCTGAATAGTTGAGAACTCATCGTCCTTACCAACTTCCAGAAGCGAAACGTCGAATGTTCCACCACCAAGGTCGAACACCAAAATTAGTTCGTCTTCTTTTCCTTTATCGAGTCCGTAGGCAAGTGCAGCAGCGGTTGGCTCGTTAATGATTCTTAGAACATTTAGTCCAGCAATCTCGCCGGCTTCTTTCGTTGCTTGACGCTCAGCATCATTGAAGTAGGCGGGAACTGTGATGACGGCGTCAGTCACGCTCTCGCCAAGATAAGTCTCGGCGTCGCGCTTGAGTTTCATCAGAATGCGAGCTGAGATCTCCTGCGGGGTGTATTCCTTGTCATCGACCTTGAACTTCCAAGAGGTGCCCATGTGGCGCTTGACTGAGGAAACGGTGCGATCGACGTTGGTCACGGCCTGTCGCTTGGCGGTCTCACCGACCAGGATGTTGCCATCCTTGGTGAAGGCAACCACCGAGGGGGTGGTCCTGAAGCCCTCTGCGTTAGCTATAACCTTTGGCTCCCCTGCCTCCAGCACGGTTACCGCGCTGTTGGTGGTTCCTAGGTCGATTCCTACTGCTCTACCCATCTGTTTCTCCTATTTTTGAAGCTTTTTGACCCAAGTTGAGTCATCTAGGCTCAAGTTTATTTATGTCAACCATCTTGTCAAGATTTTCTTCCTGAAAGTTGAGTGTGAATGGCTCAAGAATTGGTGTTCAACTGACGCTTACCGTGCAGCTACGGAAAAGGCTGAGAAATAGGGCTACTCTTTGGGCTATGACCAACAGCGGCGTTGAACCTAAAAAGCCAAGAGGCACCTTTGCCTGGGCCCTCTGGGATTGGGCCGAGCAGCCCTTCCCCACTATCTTCTCCACCTTTATCTTTCCCATCTATATCACCTCCGCAGCCTTCGGACCAGAGGAGGACACCTCCAGGGCTCTTGGTGTAGCGGCGACCCTGGCTGGTATTGCCGTTGCTTTGGTTGCTCCGGTTTTCGGCAGAAGATCAGACGAGGCGGGAAGAAGAAAGTTTTGGCTCTTTATCAATACCTTGGTCCTGGCCGGGGTGATGGCAAGTCTTTACTTCATCGAACCAAACCCACAGATGCTGTGGCTGGGATTGATTATCTTCTCCTTTGGTGGTTTCGTTCAGGAAATAGCGTTCATCAATTACTACGCGATGCTCAAACAGGTTTCTAAACCATCCAACATTGGAAAGATCTCCGGCTTTGCCTGGGGACTTGGATATATCGGTGGCATTGTTTTGCTACTTGTATCTCTTGTTGGATTTATCCAGACAGACACTCCCTGGTTTGGCATTCCAACTGAGGATGCTCTCAATGTGCGCTCTGTCTTTTTGTTCTCAGCAATTTGGTTCATCGTCTTCTCAATCCCGCTGTTTGTAACAGTGCCGGAAGTAGAGGCAAAGTCAAATCGAGAAAAAGAAAACATCATCGAAAGCTACTTCAAGCTTTGGGATCAACTTAAGTCTTTGTACAAGCAGGCTCCAGAGACTCTTAAGTTCTTGATTGCTAGCGCAATCTATCGCGATGGCCTAGCTGGTGTATTTGCCTTTGGTGGAGCGCTAGGTGCATTGGCATTTGGTTTTGAGTTAGCAGAAGTGATTCTGTTTGGAATTGCTGCGAACGTGATGGCAGGTATTGGCGCTGCAATTGGTGGAATTGCGGATGACAGAATCGGTGGTAAGAACACCATCATGATCTCGCTCATTGGTCTCACGGTTGCTGGATTTGGCGTGTTTGCTTTTGCAGAGCTGGGTCCAATCACCTACTGGATTGGTGGACTTGCTCTCACATTGTTTGTCGGTCCTGCGCAGGCGGCGTCTCGTGCATTTGTTGCACGGTTCACACCCCCGGGTAGAGAAGGCGAAGTGATGGGTCTTTACATGACAACTGGTAGAGCCGTTAGCTTCCTCAGCCCACTGCTTTGGACAACATCAATCTCGATTGCCCTATCGCTCGGAGTGAATAACGCTCAGGCGACAGTCTGGGGGATACTCGGACTGATGGTGGTGTTGGTTGCAGGTATCTTGCTGTTGGCGAGAGTTAACGCCAAGCCACAGGTGATTGTCGACTAATTGAGTGGCTGATTTCCAACATCGGTGATGTGGAAATTCAGGTGGCTTCTGGAAGCCGTAGGTCCACGCTGACCCTGATAGCGAGAACCATACTTTTCACTTCCATATGGATTCTCGCTCGCTGAGGAAAGCTGGAAGAAGCAGAGCTGACCGATCTTCATGCCTGGCCAAAGCTTGATTGGCAGGGTAGCCACGTTAGATAGTTCCAAGGTGACGTGGCCCTGAAAGCCTGGATCAACAAAGCCTGCGGTCGAGTGGGTGAGGAGGCCGAGTCGGCCAAGTGAGCTCTTGCCCTCAAGTCTTGCTGCAATGTCATTGGGCAGTGAAACATATTCATAAGTCGACCCAAGGACAAACTCTCCAGGGTGAAGAATAAAAGCTTCATCAGAAGCGACTTCAACAAACCGCGTTAGTTCATCCTGTTGCTCGCGAGGATCGATGAACGGATATTTGTGATTATCAAACAGTCGGAAGAAGCGATCTAGCCTGACATCAATGCTGGAAGGTTGAAGCAGTTCCAGGTTGAGTGGTTCAAGACCAATTCGCCCTGCCTGCAACTGTTTTCTGATGTCGGCGTCTGATAGCAGCATGGGGGAAAGGTTATCAGTGGCTCAGGCCGATTTTTGCGTGGATAGCCTTCATCCACTTGGGTGCCCACCAGTTTGCCGACCCCATCAAACGCATGATGGCGGGAACCAGCAGGCCTCTGACAACAGTGGCATCCAGCAGGATTGCAAAGGCAATTCCTAGGCCAAGCATCTTCATGATTGAAACTCCGCTGGAGGCAAAGGCACCGAAGGTGACGGCCAAGATTAGAGCTGCGGCCGTGATGATTCTTCCTGAGCGCTGCAGGCCGAGCGCCACGGAGTTGACGGTGTTATATCCGGCATCATGCTGCTCCTTAATACGGCTAAGAAGGAATAGCTCGTAGTCCATTGAAAGACCAAAGGCAACCAGCGCAATCATCACCACAGATGATGTGTCGATAGTTCCAGTGACGGAGTATTCACCCAGTAGCCACTGCAGCTCTCCGTTTTGGAAGATCCAACTGACTAGACCCAAAGTCGCACCCAGTGATAGAACATTCAAAACAATTGCTTTGATCGGTATCAGAACGCTTCCCGTGAATAGGAAGAGAATTATGAATGTCGTGACAAAGACCCAGATTGCAGCAATTGGTAGAGCGTTTTCAATGCCTTGCTGGCTATCGGTGTAGAAGGCAGCATTTCCACCAATCAAGACTTCATCTAAATCAGTTTCTATGGCTCGTAGAGCAACGACTAGTTCTAGGCCGTCGGGACTTCTAGTTTCAACATCCGTGATTGCATTGATTCGCACCCAGTCTGTGCTCTCTTCGGTTGGCACTATTGCCACGCGAACAATGTTGTCCTGATTCTTCACATCGTTGATGTACTGCTGAATTTCAGCATCTGTTCCCCGCACGAGAATTTCAACGGGGGAGGATTCCCTTCCCTCGAATCGCTCTCTAAGCAAATCACTTGCCACGTGAGCGGGATTGTCCTTAGGAAGAACGCGATCATCTACCTGACCGAAAACCACCTGGCTGCTTAGTGAGAAAAGCGATGAGAGAAAGACAATGCTGACAAACAGGATTGGCAGCGGTCTGCGCATCGTGAAGCGTGCAACTCTTTCCCAGAAACCAGTGTCCTTCGGGGTCAGGTCTCTTTTGAGAACCCTGAGTTTGTTCACCCTGTCGCCCAGAAGATTCAGCTGCGCAGGCACAGCAATTGCGGCACCAATCACCGCCAGGGTAACGACCGAGACTCCGGCTAGAGCAAAGGACTGCAGGAAGTACTGGGGGAAGAAGGCCATTGAAACCAGCACCAGTGCAACAGTCAAACCGGAAAACACCACGGTCTTTCCTGCCGAGGCCACTGTGTTGATCACTGCAGTTTGAACATCATTACCAGCCGCTCGTTCCTCTCTGAAGCGGTTGACCACCAGGAGGCTGTAGTCGATACCGAGTCCAAGGCCAAGACCGGTTATGAGGTTTAGGGAAAAGATGGAGACATCGGTGAACTGGCTTGCCACCCAGATGACAAAGAAGGAACCAACAATTGCAAGACCACCGACAAACAGCGGAAGTCCCGCGGCCACTAGAGAACCAAAGACAAACAGTAGAAGAATGATGACGATTGGCACAGCAACAATCTCAGCTCGGATTATGTCTGATTCAATCTGCTCGTTAATTGCCTTGGTAACGGCACCGAAACCAGAGACGTGTACCTGCGCTCCGCGATAGTCGCCGGTGTATTCATCCACAATCTGCTTCATAATCGGAGCCTGATTAGCAGAATTTTCTAAATCAACTAGGACGTAGATCAGCTTTCCGTCTTCACTTTTGAGCTGTGGGGGAGAGCCGAGCATGTAGTAGTTGATGGCGGACTTCACGCCCTCTATATCCGCAATCTCATCGGTTAGGTCTTGAACTAGCGGGAAGAACTCTGGTCCGGTTGCGGTCATGCTGTCGGCCTGTCCGGGCAGATCAACTAGGACAATAAGCTCAACGGGATCAACTCCGAACTCAGTCTCTAGAATCTCCAGCACGCGAGCCGAATCCGAATTGGGGTTGTCATAGCCCCCGCCCTTGAGATTGCCGAAGACCTGAAAGCCCCAGAAAGTAGAGGCAATAATCAAACCGACAAAGCCAAATAGAACTAGTTTTGAGTGATTGGTGATGAATTGGCCAAGCCGCCGCATGTGTTCCTTATTGAGAGATACCCTGAATACAAAACCAGATAAACCGAAAAGATTCCTGAATGGTCAGAAAACACACAGTTAGAAGCTGGATTTACCTCACTCTATCCATCCTGGGCCTGGTGACGGCCTGGGTTTTCAATGCTCTGGCGGTCTTCGAGCAGGCCGATTATCTGCGCTCTTGGTTTGGAAGCTCAGTTGACTGGGTCCTATCCCTGGATCTTCTAGTTGTCGGGGGAGCAGTCATCACCTTCATGCTCGTGGAGGCGAAGCGGCTGAGAATGAAAAGAGTCTGGCTCTACTTTCTCGCCTCAGGAATCACTGCCATGGCTTTCACATTCCCGCTCTTTATGTTCTTCCGTGAAAGAAAAATTCTCAATGAAAAACTGGCGGGTGGCAAACTGCAGCGTTTTGACTTTGATAATCACAAGGTTGATATTTGGGTTCCGCCAACTCTGAATGAGAAAACGCCCGTAGTTCTGATGCACGATGGAAGAAACATCTTTGATGAGTCTGACAGCTTCACTGGAAAGACCTGGGAGGTGCTGACTGCACTGAAGGAAGAGGTTAGGGGTGAGCTTCCTTTGGTTGTTGCTGTCTGGGGATTGAGCGATGACACCAGACTGAGAGAGTTATCACCGCAATCTATAGTTGAAAGACATCCGGACATCTGGGATTTGGTTCCAGAAGAGTACAAGCCAACTGGTACTCAGAGTTTTGGTGATTCATACGTTTCACTAATCTCAGATGCAATCTTGCCTTTTGTATTAGAACGCTACGGAATAACCCACGACAAATCTCGCACAGCAGTTCTCGGAGCTTCTATGGGTGGACTGATTTCTCTTTACACAATGGCCAACAGACCCGAGCTCTTCGGAACAGCAATTTGTTTTTCAACTCACTGGCCCTTTGGTAAAGAAACTATGGTCAAAGAACTGATTGCGATGCTCCCCAACGGAGACAATCACAGAGTTTGGACTGACTGCGGAACGATGGAACTTGATCAGTACTATCCGCCATTTCACGCCATGGCAGTTAGTGAACTGAAAGCCAAGGGTTATCAGGAGCGAGAATCACTAGCAGCAACTGTCTATCCATACACCGGTCACCACGAGGGTTACTGGTCTAGAAGGGTGGCAGATGCTCTGAACTGGTGGCTAAAGGCTCCGGGTCGATATGAAACGACCTGGGTTCTCCCGACATAAATCTCACAACATCCTGATCCACCATCACATCGCGCATGTTGATTGGTCGATTGAGATACAGACCCTCCAGTGATCGAACCCGAGAGAGTGCAACATACGTTTGTCCTGGAGAGAAGGCTCCGCTTCCCATATCAATTTGGACCTGGTCGTAGGTCTGACCCTGAGATTTATGAATTGTCACAGCCCAGGCAAGGCGCAGGGGAACCTGCTTGAATTCAGCCAGGGTAATGGGAACTAGGACCTCCTTGACCTTCCCGGTCGCCTCATCAAAGTCTTCCTCAACCTCGTAGCGGATCTTTTCCCAAGTTGATGGACCGACTTCAATTTCCTCTCCATCGACATCGACAATCACCAAGCCCGATTTAGGGAGGTCAACCACACGGCCGATTGTTCCGTTCACGAAGCGTCTTAGCCTTTGTCCATTTGAATCTTTGAACATGGTGTTGTCATCGTTTTTTATAAACATCACCTGCGCACCAACCTTTAGTTCCAGATTGGTTTCTGCAGGAAGTGCTTTGCCGAATATCTTTTCAGCACCCTCTGAATAGCTGGCATAGAAAAACTTTGATTGACTTTTGATCAGCCCCATTCGATCTCTATTGACCTGATTGACTTTCTCATTAATCGTCGCCAGCCGAATTACGTCTTCATCCTCCGGTTGCCTATTCCCTGCACTATTTAATTCTTCGAGCATCTCTTTGGTTACTGAGCCATCCCGAATGGCGTTGAGTATTTCCTTGAATCTCTCGTCCGATTGTCTAAAGATCTGACTCAGCTCAAACCTCTCAATGGCTGCTTCTCGCCAAACGTGGGCGTCAAAGAACCAGAGCGACTGATAATTCTCGGAGATGTATTTGCGCTCATCGGGGTCGTGAGGCTCAACCGGTGCCAACTGGTATGGATCTCCAAACATGACAATCTGAGCCCCACCAAAAGGAATCTTTCGCTTGCCGCGAGCAGCTCGCATGGCTCTGTCAATGGCATCCATCAAATCCGATGACACCATCGAAATTTCATCAATCACCAACATGTCTAGGGCTCTAAGAACTTCCCTGGTTCGACGAGACATGTGTCGGGCCACATCTACTTCACCAAGCAAACCGATTGGAAAAGTGAAGAGGGAGTGAATAGTCACACCCGAGACATTCAAAGCAGCGACACCAGTCGGAGCACAAACAGCAAATGACTTTTCAGTGTTTGCAGTTATGTAACTGAGGAGCGTTGACTTACCTGTTCCTGCCCTACCGGTTACGAAAACATGATTTTCCGTGTCCTCGATGTAATCAAAAAGTGCCTGCTGCTCAGGGGATAGCTCGATAATCATCTGCTATCCGGAGTCTTGCTTAGGCGAGAGAGCATCTCGTTGTATTCGGTCAAGTCTTTGTTTCCACTTCTGTCGCTGGCCCTATCCAGACGCCTACGCTCTCTGTCATCAGAGCGCGACCACTGCCAGACCACGATCAGAGTAATGATGATGGTTGGGATTTCTCCGACTCCCCAGGCAAAGGCTCCTCCGGCAGCCTGATCCGCCAGCGGGTCATCACCCCAGGTTCTTCCCATTGAGCCGAACCAATCAGCTAGTAAGAGGCTCTTCTCGTTCATCAGCCCCAGGCCAAAAAACGCATGGAAAGCCATTGTTCCAATCAGCAGCATCAGTTTCAGCGGGAAGCTTGGTTTGTGTGGCTGAGGGTCAACACCAATCAGCGACTGAACAAAGAGATAACCGGTAATCAGAAAGTGAACAATCATCCACTGGTGTCCAAGGTGTTCCTCAGTTGACCACCTAAACAGCGGCGTGTAGTAAAACAGCACCAGCGACATAGCAAAGTTCAATCCTGCGAAAAGTGGATGCGATAAAAGCCAGGCATAAGGTGTGTGAACCGCCCATAGGATCCACTCCCGAACTCCCCAAGAATCATCCTTGCGTGCCTGCTGCACACGAGTAATTAATGTGACCGGAGCACCTGGAACCAGAAGAACCGGAATAAGCATCGAGAGCATCATGTGCGCGACCATGTGCATGCTGAACAGATATTCCTGATACGCATTTGGGGCTCCGCTAGTGACGTAGGCAAGCACCAGCATGCCTAGTACCCAGGACACTGTTCTTGCAACAGGCCAGCTGTCACCACGTGCTTTCAAACGCCTAACGCCATATAGATAGGCAGCGATGGCAAAAATTGAAACAGACAGCCAAAGGATATCGATATCCCAAACTGTCAGCCAGGCAAGTTCAGTGAGCTCTGGTGGAAGTGGTTCACCAGTGAGTATCTCTGCAGCCGTTGGCGGAACAAATTCATTCGGGTTTTGCGGAAGAGCAGTGTTGGCGAGCGCCGTTCCCAAACCAATCGCCGCACCCATAACAAAAAGCTCGAACGCCACTAATCTCCAAAAGACACCCGGCTCTGTGGCTATTTTGCTGACGACCCCCGTGCGGTATCGAACTCCGATCAAAAGTAAAACAGTCAGCAACAAGGCTTTGCCCATAAGGAGCAGTCCATATGGTGAGAACAAATCACTTGGCGAGTAAAGCCTGATGAAGCCTGAAGCCAGTCCAGACACTGCGACCAGCGAAAAAGCAAGCAGAGCCAGAGTTGAATAACGCGAAACTAAAACAGCTGATCTTTCTCCATTTCTAAAGACCGCATACAGTGCAAACAATCCACCTACCCATACGCTCACCCCAACCAGATGCATCAGCATTGAGTTGACCGCTAGCGAGTGATTGGCATCTGATGAAGCGTGACCAGATTCAGCCATGGGATAAAGGGCAGCTAGGGAGAGGGCAGCATTTACCGCTCCCATGATCCTTCCTCTAAATGCCAAGGTGGTAAGGCTAAGTATCAGGGCGAACAGAAGGTTGATTGCCAGGAGTCTGCCCAGTTCAATCTCAGTTGCAAAGAACCAGAGACTTTCGCTGAATCCCTGGCCGTAGGAAACTTCACTGCCAGAAACAACCAGATAGGTGAGAACAAAGTATGTGCCTGCTGAAGCTAACCAAATGCTGGCAGCCCAGCTTGCTACTGGTTGCAGTCTCTGCCGCTCGAGAGCATTTGCTGCGAAGGAAGCCAAGACAAGCGAACCAACAGTCACTGCTATCGAAAGATTGAGAATCAGTTTGGTGATTGGCTGAGAGAAACGAACAAATGCACCAGGATCGGCAAGTGCAAATGGCTCAGTAATGCCGCCAATTACGAGACCTACGATGATTGTGCTAAGTGCTCCAACAGAAATTAGAACTATTGTCTTCAGCACATTTGATTTGAGTTTCTCGCTCACCTACCGAGCCTCGGGAAAAATCTTGGAGTCTTCTCTGCATACTTTTTATACTCCGGATACTTTTCTCGGAGCATGCTTTCTTCAAAATCTGCTTTGATACTTAGAAGTGCGTAGAGCATCATGTAAACAATTACCTGAGGCCAGTAGCCAGAATCAAGAATTACACCGAAGCCCATTAGCAGCAGTGAGAAGTAGATTGGGTGACGAACTCTTGAATACATTCCAGTTGTAACCAGCTTGCCTTCCGCACGAGGAATTGGCAGAGCAGTCAAGGAATTTCCAAGTCCTAAGAATGAATAAAGAAGCACAGCTGAACCAAGCATGATGAAGGCAAGGCCAATCAGGCCAATAATTTCGCTGGCATCGCCGTAAGGCTTTTCCATTCGTGGTGATAGCACCAGGAGAAATATCAGTAGAAACTGAATTACGACATAGAACCAGGCGCGACTTCTTTGATTCATAAAAACAACCCTAAGGCTTAAAAACATAAAGCGGCGCCCCTTGGGAGCGCCGCCTAATGCTTGTAAAAGCTACTTAACTGAAGCCTTCATCTTGCTTCCTGCAGATACCTTTACGGTCTTGGATGCAGGGATCTGGATGGTGGCGCCAGTCTGTGGGTTACGGCCGGTGCGTGCCTTGCGGTGTCCAACCTCTACGCTGAGGTAACCAGGAATGGTTACCTTCTGACCCTGCTTTAGGGCAGCCATTAGGGTGTCGAACATGCCGTCAATTACGCGGCCCACCGCAGCCTGCGACTCGCCGGTGTGCTTTGCAATAGCGGCGATAAGTTCGCTCTTGTTCATGTGGTCCTCCTGGAATTTATTAGGGACATTACTGTCCCTCACAACCTATAGCCCGTAAATACAGGGCTTGCAGGTACTTCTCGGCGTGTTGCATAGAAAACCGCGTATTTTAGCGGTTTTTTTGCTTTCGATTCGCTTTTTGATAGCCCCAGGGCCCGCCAAAGCTTAGCTCTTTACTGAACCTGCCAAGACTCCTCGGACCAGCAGTCTGGAAGAAAGCAAGAAGACAATCAGAATCGGAATTGTAGCGATCAGCCCAGCCAGGGCAATCTCGGGACCTCTAATTGGCAAGTCTGTCGCACCAACTCCAGGGTTGATGGCAGGGGTTTGGGAAAACAGGACCCCCATACCAACTGGGAGGGTGAGTAGCTCTCCCTTGGTAACGACCATGTATGGAAGAAAGAAGTTGATCCAGTTTGCCTGGAAACTAAAGAAAGCCAGCATGCCAACTAGGCCAGTTGACAGTGGCGCGGCAACCCTGAAAAAGGTCCCCCACTCACCTGCTCCATCAACCTTCGCGGCGTCATAAAGCTCTTTGGGAATAGTGGTGGTGAAGTAGATGTAGGCAAGGAAGACACCAAATGGATAAAAGGTTCCTGGCAAAATAATCGCCCAAGCCGTATTGAAGATACCCATCTGGGTTACCTGGATAAACATTGGCAGAACAAAGGCAACCTGCGGAACAATCATGGCAATCAGGGTGAGAATCAACAAAGGCTTCTGAAGGGGAATCTTCGTTGCAGCAAGCGCATACCCGGCCAACATAGCGACAAAAGTTGCGACTGAAACTTGAATGACCGAATACCAAACCGAGTTCCATAGCCAATCCAGAATTCTTGCATCTTGAAATAAAGCAAGGTTGTTCCAGGCGTTTATGTAGCCTTCAAAACTTCCAAAAGATAGTGGTGGATTATCCTGAAGTTCTGGTTGTGACTTTGACGGTGCGAGAATCATCCAAATCATTGGAATCACACTGAATACTGCAAACCCTAGAAGTACAATCCACTTGACTAGCTGTGAAGCCCCGCTTTTTGCTTTCGCAACCGGGTTGGAAACTGTCTGACGATTCTCTACGGTGGTTGCCATTAGTCAGCCTTTCGCTTCTTACGACGGAACTGAACCTCATCGAAGAAGTCAGTTCTATAAATTACGAACAGTGCCAAAACCAAACAGATGACCAGAAGAATAAATGACAGAGCAGACGCTGCTGCCAGATTGCTGCCGCGGAATGCTAATTCATAGGCGAGCTGATTCAGAGCCCAGTTGTTTGTCAATCCCATAGCCGAAGGATTGAATGCGAATAGATACGGCTCCACGAATATCTGAATACCCGCGGAAAAGGCCAAAATCATCATGTAAATCAAGTACTTCTTGATAAGCGGTAACTTGATGCGAATTGCAGTCTGCAAACTATTAGCGCCATCAATTTTGGCTGCCTCCAGAAGTTCGTCGGGTATCGACTGCAGCGACCCGTACTGAATGACTATCCAGTTTCCGGCACCTGTGGTGAACGCAATGAGAGCGAAAATCCAGGCAAGATTTCCAGCATTAAATACGTTTCTTCCTTCTACCCAACCGACCTCTCGAAATAGATCTTGAAACGGTGAGTAGTTTGGTTCGAGCATGAAGTACCAGACCAGAACGGCTACAGTGCCGGTTATTGTCGCTGGAACCAGGTATAGAAGACGAAGTGGGATTGTGTATTTGGTCTTAATTGTGTCTAAAAGCAATGACATTCCTGACACGATGATCAGCATTGCGGGGAGATAAATGAGCAGAAATGTAGTGACATTTATGACCGCCGGTAAGAATCGGAAGTCATTTAGAACAAAAACGTAATTGCCAAAACCAATCCCTGGACTGACTCGGGATGGTTGAAGGGACGTCCAGAAAGCAAGGACTAGGGGATAGATCGCCCAGAGCATGAGAAGAATGAAATAAGGCAAGAACATCAAGATGCCATTGATGCGACTGGCGCCGATTCTAGATAATCGCAAAGCTCACTCCACTCTGAGTGGTCAAGTGGGTGTGGCCTAAGCCACACCCACTTGAACTCAACTAACTACTTTGTGACAGTGTACCCAGCTGCAGGAGCCAGGTTTTCCAGAGCAGTGATGTATGCACGCACCGAAGCTTCGATGCCCTTTCCACCGCTGATTCCAGAATTCAACTCACCAAATTGTCCCTGCATGTCATAGCGAACTGGCTTGTTGTCCTGTCGGATCTTTCCAGCCTGCTCGATCATGGCGACGGTTGGGTCAGCAGCGTAGTAAGTGTCTGCTGCCAAGCGCTTGCTCCATGCTTCGAATGCTGGCTGTGATCCTGGGAAGGTCACTCCTGTTTCCATTAGACCTGGGTCAGTGGCAAGCCACTGTGCTGCAGCTGCAGCTGCCTGTGGGAACTTGGAGAACGCTGAAGCAACCCAGATTCCGCCACCCCACTCACCAGACCAGTTGGTTGATTCTCCGGCCCAAGTTGGCATAGGTGCTGCAGTGATGCGGCCCTCTGGAATTGCCCATGAGTCAGCTGGTCGAATAACAAACTCGCCCCACCATGATGGACCGATGTGCATTGCGACCTTCTGCTGCTGTGCAACTTCGGCAAGGAATCCAGCATCAAAAGCTGAGCGAGTGTCGAGAACACCTGCGTCAACAAGTGGCTGAACTAGATCCCAAACACGTGAACAGTTTGGACTGTCAGCGTTGATGTTTACAGTTGCTGGGTCAATCACGTTTACCATTGGGCAGCCGCTTGGCCAAAGGTAGCCAGCGTAGAAGCCTTGGTCACCAATGGCACCAGCTACGTAACCAGTTCCCTTTAGCTTCATCGCTGTTGCAGCGAATTCATCCATGGTTGTTGGAACGGCCAGTCCTAGCTCATCAAAAATAACCGTGTCATACCAGAGCACAGTCTGGGCCAGGTCATTCTTGAGGCAGTAGTAGCTTCCATCAATCAAGCACCAGTCATTCGAGGTGTTGTATGCCTCAAAGACTGAAGGGTCTAGATAGTCGCTTAGGTTTAGGGCAAATCCAAGAGCTGGGTCTTGGTAGATAGCCACGTTATTGGGCTGATCGAAGGTTACGTCAGGAGCACCCTCACCAGTCTGCTTAGCGAGGGTAACCTTGGAGAGGATTTCCTCTTGACCAACGACCTCGCAGGTGATTTCTACTTCACCGGCCATCAATTCTTTGTACTTTAGACATGCTGGTTCACGAACGGCGTCAACCCAAATCAACAGTGACTTTGGGCCTTCGGCATCCTGAGCAACACCATCGGTTCCGGCATCGCTTCCTGTGGCACATCCTGAGAGCGTTAGAGCGCCGATAACTGCGACTGCTCCGAGCCAATTTCTCTTCATTTCCACTTCCCTCCATGGTAAGTTCCGGAGCGAAGTCGGAAGAGCGGCTTTGCTCCGATTTCAAACGACTGTAGTCGATAAAAGGTCGTTTCGTATAGAATACAGGATATTGTTACATTTCCGTATCCAAGGATTTAGGGGCGTGCTTCGATGAAATTGGTTCGAGTGGGGCCACCTGGGGCTGAAAAATCAGGGGTATTGGTAGATGACAACCATTTTTATGACATTTCGGCCATGGGGGACGTGGGAGAGACCTTCCTAGCCAAATACACGGCTCAAGATATTGCCTCCTATATAAAGGAGCTAAAAGCCAAGGGCGTGGAGCCTCTGAGCATTCAGGGCAAGCGATTTGGCCCGCCGCTCACCAGACCACACCAAATCATCTGTATCGGCCTGAACTACGCGGATCACGCTGCCGAAACAGGTGCTGAAATCCCATCGGAACCCATCATCTTCACCAAATCCCCCAATACCCTCGTCGGTCCCAATGATGATGTCCGGATACCCAAAAACTCGAAGAAGACCGACTGGGAGGTTGAGCTAGCAGTGGTCGTCGGCAAGCAATGCCGCTACCTTGAGGATGAAAAACAGGCCGAAAAGCACATCTTCGGCTACATGATTTCTAACGACGTTAGCGAAAGAGAATTTCAGCTTGATCGCCAGGGCCAATGGTCGAAGGGAAAGTCAAGCGAGACATTCAACCCAGCTGGGCCGTACCTTGTCACTGCGGATGAAATTCACGATCCAGCCAATCTTGCTATGCAATTGAGCGTGAATGGCGAAACAATGCAGCGCAGTTCAACGAAGCAGATGGTTTATCGACCAGCATTTTTAGTTCACTACCTAAGCCAGTTCATGGTTCTCGAGCCTGGCGACATAATCAACACAGGAACTCCACCGGGAGTTGGCATGGGGAAAACACCTCCAACATATCTCAAACCCGGCGACGTGATTCAGCTCGAAATTGAAGGACTTGGAAAGCAACGTCAAAACGTTGTCAGTCACTAAAGTTCCTGGGCTTCTCCAGTTTCTATTGACTTATACAGCGCGTGCACAAGCTTCACCGTGTCAACATTGTCTGATATTGGGCTTCTAAGTTTTCCGTTGCCAGAGATCTCTTCAAGAAGAGAGCCCATAGTTCCGATGAAAGCATCTGGGATCCACCGCTGAGTGACTGGGTAGGGCACCCAACCATCGGTGGGGATAACAGTTGACTTAATTTCCAACGTGTCGCAGCGACCAACTGGGTAATCGTAAAGGAGTCCTAGCGTTCCTCGAATGGATCCTGCTGATCCGTCAATTCTGAATTCCGCAGAGTTGTCACCGCCATGATTGACGTGGTTTGCAGAAACTGTGGCGACTACGCCGCTTTCATAAAGGTATGTGCTGACGGTTCTGGTTTCGCCAATTGGCGCTTGGCCTTTGGTTCTTCCAGCAACAGCAAAAACTTTCTTTGGGTTTCCAAAAAACCAGCGAACAACATCGTGATAGTGAATCGAGTGAACCATGATTTCTAGGCGCTCCATTGATTGCGCCCAATCCCAAAGATGCCAGGGAGTGTCAAGATTGACGGTGATTGAAAAGCCTGAAACATCTCCTATCCAGCCCTTGCTGACCATGTAGTGAGCGGCTGCCATTCCCTCATCGAAGCGCAGCTGTTGGTTTACCCCTACTTTCAGGCCAGCAATCTTGGCCTTATCTGCCATCTCCTGGGCTGCCGCAACGGTAGTAGCGAGAGGTTTTTGTGCAAGAACATGCTTCTTGGCCTCAAGTGCCGCGAGCAGGAGTGGGGGCTGAGCAGCGGCCGGAACAGCGATATCAACCACCTGGATTGAGGAATCTGCGAGCAGTTCGGCAGCTGACTCATAAACTCTCGCTATTTCAAACTGCTCTGCAAGTGCCTTAGCTTTTGACAAGTCGATATCAGTAATAGCAGCGACCTTTAGACCGGCCCTGGCATATGCCGGTAGATGGGCGGCAGCGACAATTCCGCCAGCTCCGATAACGCCAATGGTTCTATGGTGAGCTTTGGGTATTTCTAGTCGGCAAGCTTCTGAAACTTCCCGAAAAATATCAATCACTCTTCCTCATCTCCTCAATTTCGCCTTTTTTGGCCTGAACTGGATCTCTGTACTTCACAGTCTGTAGGTGTTCGCAGTAGAGAACGATTTGCTCGTCATCCGCACGAAACACCTCATAGCTGACTTTGAATAAACCCATATCGTCATACTTGGGTTCCTTTCTAAGAAGCGTCCGCATGGTGTAGATAGTGTCACCAACAAAAACTGGCTTGATGAATCGAAGGCGATCATATCCGTAGCTAAAAGTGTGGATGTTGTTATGGGCCATCAGCCCCATACCGTAGGAAAAGACCAAAGCACCCGGGACAATCCTCTTGCCGAAAAGACCCTCTTCCCTGGCAAAGATGTCATCTGCAACATAGGGGTGCATGTCCAGAAGTAGCGAATTAAACAGCATCATTTCGCCCTCGGATATGGTCCTTCTTATCGAGCGATCGACTTCACCAACCTGGTAGTCTTCGTATTTTTTATCATCTTGATTCCAAACTGGAACCTGATAACGCTTTGCAGCATCTGGATTTAGGTTTGACATTACGAACCTCTCAGCTCCGCATCAACTGTTGCAGTATGTTCTCCGACCCTAGGAGCACCACGAGAAACTTTCAAAGGCTTGCCGTTGAACCGAACTGGTGCCCGAGTAGTTTTCAAAGCAACATCGGCCCCATTTTTCCCTTGCCTATGGATTTCCTGAACCATTTGAATTGCCTCGAAGCCATCATGTTTGACGAGTTCGGGCAGTGTAAGCACGGGAGCACACCAGAAATCGGCTGCATCTAACAGCTCCAACCAGTATTCGGTCTTCTGATGCTTAAGGTGCTCCGCTAGCAGTGAGGTGATGGTCGACTGCTCGGTCCACCAAGTATCAGGATCTTGATACTTTTTCAGTGCTTCAAGGCCAATCAGTTCACCGAGCTTCGGTACCGACCCCATCGCTAAAGCGATATACCCATTAGCGGTTGGATAAGTCCCGTAAGGTGCTTGGAGAAAGGCGTGAGCCGTGTGTTTCCCACCTCGCTTGACCACAACGTTTGGATTACTTAGGTGAGCACTAATCAGCTCAAATTGCAGATCAAGCATTGATTCCAAAAGGCTCGTATCCACTCTCGAGCCCTCTCCGGTTCTTTCCCGCTTCAAGAGGGCGGCTGTAATGCCGTGAGCCATATGTATTGACGTGATGATGTCCGCCAAGGCAATTCCGACCGGAATTGGCGGGTTTTCGGAACTGCCACTGAGCCAGGGCAAACCAGAGATTGATTGAGCTAAAAGATCTTGTCCTGGTCGAGCACTAAATGACCCCTCAGCACCGTATCCAGTAATTGAACCGTAAACGATGTTTGGATTTACCTTTCTCACGTCTTCGTATCCAAGCCCTAGCCTCTCCATGACACCTGGCCGGAAGTTCTGCACGATGACATCAGCCTTCTTCACCAGCTCAAGCACCTTGGCTTTGTCGGCCTCACTCTTTAGGTCTGCCGCGTAACTTTCTTTGTTTCTGTTGGTGATATGGAAGGACAGAGTGTCCCCATCCTCAACAATGCCCCCGAATGCCAAGCCTCTTCCGATATCTCCCGTGGGCGGTTTCTCTATTTTTATGACGCGAGCTCCAAGATCACCTAGTCTCATCGCCGCCATTGGGCCGGCAAGAAACTGCGAAAAATCAAGAACCAGATATCCATCCAGTGGTCTTTGGTCGGACATTGCTAATCCAGCTCCAATCTGTAGAAAGACTTCGCGGTCTTGAAGCAAATATCCTCTTGCTCACTCTGAGACAGCTTTGCGATGCTTTCCATTTGAGCTTTCCAAACTCCGACAAAGTCTCCATTGAGAAGCGATACAGGCCAGTCGCTGCCCATCATCATTCGATTTGAGCCGAAGTGCTCTAAGCAGTGATTTACATATGGCTCCCAAGATGCTGCTGTCCACCCCTGACCAGAAGCGGTGTTTAGCCCTGAATGCTTGACATAAACGTTTTGACGCTTAGCTAGATCAGCCATGTCCTTGGCCCAGTCATCCCACTGCTTCTCGGCAATGTTTGGCTTTGCCATGTGGTCGACAACAATTCTCAAATTGGGTAACGCATCGGCCAGCTCCATAACTGCCCTAGAGTGATCTGCATTTACGCTCACCATGTCTAGAGCGAGATCTCGCCTAGCAATATCGGCAAGCGTTTCACGACAGCTTGGTTGAAGTATCCACCTGGGATCAGGATAGGTGTGCGTAAGGTTTCGGTAGCCCTTCATCGCCCAATGCTTATCAAACAAATCAAGGGATTCTCTGGCTTCGGCTGGCTTATTGAAAGGGACCCAGCCGACCACTCCCTTCACATTCTTGTGTGCTCTAGCGACGCTGAGCATGTAGAAAGTGTCATCGTAGGTATCGGCGGCCTGAACAAGGACCGTGCCAGTGATGCCAGCCTTGACGACGTCGCTCGCCACGTCTTCTGGTCGAAAATCATTATTTAAGATTCCGTATTCGGGAACAATCCAGTCGTAGGCGCGTTCTGACAGAACCCAAAGATGCTGATGCGTGTCAACTACGTGTGCGATGTTGGTTGCCATTGCTTACCTTTCTTTCTCTTAGTTAGGTTTCTTTTGAACCAGGTAGATGTGCGTGAGGACCATGACCAGCTCTCCTCGCTGGTTCACAACCTCGACCTTCTCATCAACCAGGCCAAACTCGTGGGGGTTCTTCTTGTACTCACGCTTCTCAACGACGCTCGCGTGCGAGGTTATAGTGTCGCCAATAAACACGGGCTTTAGGAACCTGATTCCTTCGTAGCCATAGCTCATTGCAACTTCGTTGATCTCTCCAGCCAACATTCCAACTGCCACCGAAAGAATTAGAGTTCCGTGAGCAATTCGCTCTTTGAATGGCTGAGTCTTACAAAATTCTGCATCCATGTGATGCGGATAGAAGTCGCCGGTCTGTCCAGCGTGAAGAACAATATCGGCTTCCGTGATTGTCCGCCCGTGACTGGAACTGGAAGATCCAATTTGATAATCCTCGAAATAAATCATCAGATTTCCTGCTTCCCTAGAAGCTCATCTCGATGCTGCTCCATCTGGGCCCAGTCTGCTGCTTCGAACTTACCCTTCAAAAGACAGCGGTGAATCACCTGCGAAACATCGAACTGAAAATCTGGCCAGCCAACCAGTCTTGGTCTCACCCATGAGCGTTCAATTGAACGAAGTGTGTTTCTGAAAAAGTTTCCAGTCAGACTGTTCATCCGCGGAGATAACCAAGCTCTGAGATTTCCTGGTTGGCCATATCGCTCGGTGTAGGGGCCGTTCTGTGCCTCTGCAGATGAAAGATACGCGGCAATTTCACCCGCTAGCTGAGCGTGTTGAGAGTAAGCAGAAACCGCAATTCCTGCCCCTCCCAGCTGACTTCCGCTGGCGCGTCCATCAAATGAAGGGACGTCGTCGTAGTGTAAAACCCTGGATCTAAAGCCTGCTCTCGAATAATTCGTGTAACCATACAGCGGTGCTGCGTACCAGTAGTCATCGGTTTCGACTAAACGCTCAGAAATCTCGAATGGGTTGCTTGTTGCACAAAACTCGGGGACGAGGGATGCAAATTCAAGCATGAAATCCATAACTTTTTCAGTAGTCGGTCGATCCAGCAACTGATCGGAACCAATGGCATATCCCGTTTGAGCACTGAGGGTTGCGAATGTGCTGAAGGCATCCACTGGCTTGTAGGGCCAGAGAACCCTGCCTTTCTTCGCGTCGACCAGGATGTCTGACCAGAACGGCGGAACCCCATCTACTAGTTCAGGACGATAGACGGAAACTTGAGTTGCAGCATCAATTGCCAGAGCCCAGATTTTTCCTCTAAATCTGTATGACTCGTGTGATGGCCCCGCGCTTTCTCTTTCTAAAATCTTCAGCTGTTCCAAAGAAAGTAGGTCATCCATGGCCAATAAAGCTCCATCAATGACGCCATCGGGAACGTGAGGATGGTCAATGACCATCAGGTCGTTCTCTCTAGCGAACTCCCTGACGTGCTGATCCCCGAACTGGAGCAAGCTTCTGGCCTGCCACTCAATAGTGACACCAAACTTCTTTTCGACAAGGTCATTGCAGGCAACAACAGACTGAAACCCCCTGGGATGGTCCCATGTCATTCCCCTTAGGACTGGCTCCATTGCCGAACTCCGTAATTTAGAAAAAACTTCTTAATTGCCTCTTAAATCCTGTATCCTATTGTAAATCGGGAATTGTCGCGACAGTAGCCCAAGTAAATACTAGGCAAGGATCGAGGTGTCAACGATGACCCTTAAGTTAGAAGGCCTTGTTGCAGCCGTCACGGGAAGCGCATCTGGAATTGGATTAGCTTGCGCTCGCATGCTTCGTGACAGCGGTGTAACCGTATTCGGATTAGACCTAAAGCGCGGAGATCTTGACCAGGACATCCTCTGGCTGGAGTGCGATGTGACCAAATCAGAGACAGTGAATCTGGCCATTGGGGAAATTGAGGCCAAGGTTTCCCGCCTGGACATAGTCGTGAATAGCGCCGGAATTGGCGCAGTTGGCACTATCGAAGAAGCAAGCGAAGAGGAATGGCTGAGAGTTTATGACACCAATGTCGTTGGAATAGCCAGAGTCTCAGCTAGAGCTATGCCGCTTCTCAGAAAAAGCACAAGCGCTTCGATTGTCAACATTTGCTCAATAGCTGCAACCGTGGGGCTTCCTGACCGAGCTGTTTACAGCGCAAGCAAAGGTGCGGTCCTTTCACTTACCAAAGCGATGGCTGCGGACTCGATTAAGGACAACATCAGAGTGAATTGTGTTAACCCTGGGACGGCTGATACCCCTTGGGTTGCAAGATTGCTCGCCCAAGCACCTGATCCAGCAGCGGAGAGGGTTGCTCTTAATGCAAGGCAGCCGATGGGAAGACTGGTATCCCCTGAGGAAGTAGCATCCGCGGTTTGCTTCCTGGCCAGCCCTACGCAAGCCTCCACCACCGGAGCATCGCTCGCCGTAGACGGTGGCATGGACGGCCTGAGGACAAGGGCTCGTACCCAGCCAACGAAATAGTAAGTTCTGCCCCACTAGACTGCGCTTTATAGTTTCGCGAGGGGTATGCAGTAAATGGCCGAAAGCAAGAGCTCGAAGTCTATTCGACCCATGCGCACGGTTCTATCTGATGAGACCTATGATCGCATCAGAGACATGCTTCTTAAGCATGAGATTTCTCCCGGTCAAAGAATAAACATCGACGCCCTCGCGCGAGAATTAAATGTTTCACAAACCCCCGTTAGAGAAGCACTTGCTCGCCTCGAGTCGGATGACCTTGTGGTTAAAGAACCACTGCGAGGATATAAAGCCACGGCACTGCTCACTGTTGAGCAAATGAAAGATCTTTTTCAGTTCCGAGGAATCATCGAGCCCTGGGCTGCAACCATGGCTGCCAGACAAATTGATGATGAGGGTCGAGAAAAATTAGCGCAGGAACTTGCTAAGGGTAAATCGGCCGAGAATCTCGAACTTGAGGAGGCATACGCCGCAATGAGCCAGCATGATGCCAGATTCCACACGCTGATAGCCGAGCTATCTGGAAGCGAACTGGTTCGTGATGCATATGTCCGGACGCACTGCCACCTTCACCTATTCAGGCTCTACGCGGTCTTAAAGACATGGATTGGCGAGGCAAGAAACGATGCAGAAGTCGTTGGAGAATTGTTTGAGCTTTATTACGAACCAAAGTCTGGATTCTTGGCTCTAAAAGAGCATGAGGCGATTGCCCAGGCAGTTATGAATGGAGAAGACAAGAAAGCATCTGATCTAATGCTTTCTCACATTCAAAACTCGCTGAAGCGATTCGCTCCAACAATGTCTGCGATGGAAAATCACTAGGCAACTAACGCGGGATTGATTAGCCCCATTTCGGCCAACTTTTCGTAAAAAGCTCTGGGGACCGCTGCGCTATATAAATCAACATTGCGACGAGCCTGTTCAGCATTCCTTGCACCCAAACAGATCACCTTGATTGCGCTGTGAAGGAACGGGAACTGAGCAGCTACCTGGGGAAGGGTGAAGCCTTCCTCACTACAGGCCCTAGCAAGTGACTGCGCTCGGCTGAGAATCTCCTCCGGAGCAGGGGCATAGTTGTAGTGAGCTCCCGCTTGGGGAGAGTTAGTTGCCAGAATCCCAGAATTGAATACTCCGGCTGCAACGATAGAAACTCTTCTGCGCAGAGCAACAGGCAGGAGATCCTCCATGGCGGGTTGCTCCAGGAGCGAGAATCTGCCAGCACACATCACCACATCGAGATCAGTATTTGCAGCAAAACGAGCCAGCATTGCCGATTGATTCATTCCGGCACCGTAGGAGCGAATAACCCCCTCGCTTCGCAGTTGTTCCAGGGCAGGGAAAGCGCCTTCCATTGCTTCTTTTTCATGATTATCCGGATCGTGCACAAATGCAATGTCAATCTGGTCAAGCTTCATGCGTATCAGTGATTCTTCAATCGATTTCATGACGGCGTCATACGAGTAATCCAAAACTCTATGCAAACGATTTGATACGGCGAATCCTTGATCATCCGCTCCGCCATCAAAGTTTGGGTTTTCTCGAATGAGGCGACCGACTTTAGTTGAGACAATGACTTCTGCACGTGGCTTGGTCTCTAGGAAATCTCCAAGCCTTTTCTCTGCCAGGCCCAAGCCGTAATGCGGAGCGGTGTCAAAGTAACGAACCCCGCCTACATAAGACACCTCAAGGGCTTGATTAGCTTCCTGGTCGGACACTTCTCTAAATAGATTGCCGATTCCAGCTGTGCCAAAGGATAAAGAGCTGGTTCTAATCCCACCCCTTCCTAGGTCAACAGTTTGTATAGTCAAGCTGCTCTCCACTTTGGCCCATTAGGAAAACTGAAATCACTAATTGATTCATCTAGCATCTGCTGACTGTTTCCAGCTATATCAGTTGGCCAGTAGCGTCCGTTGTGAACAGACACCGGATCAACGAAGTGTTCATGCAGATGATCAACATATTCAATTGCCCTGTCTTCCTTGGTGCCGGAGAGAGCAACATAATCGAAAAATGCTAGATGCTGGACTGCTTCACAAAGACCAACTCCGCCTGCGTGGGGGAAGACTGGAATCTTGTTCTTGGCGGCTATGGCGAGGATGGCGAGATTTTCGTTCACTCCTCCTACCCTGGCACTGTCTATCTGAAGAAGACTTACCGCCCTACTTTCAATCATCTGTCTTGCCACAACTCGATTTGCCATGTGTTCTCCAGTTGAAACCCGAGTGGGAAAGACAGCTCGCCCAATTGCAAGATGACCGTTGACATCGTCTGGGCTAGTTGGCTCCTCCACCCAGTCAAGATCAAACTCCGCAAGATCCCTAATCCAATCAATAGCCTCGTCGATTTCCCATCGCTGGTTGGCATCAATAGCAATGGGATAACCATCCCCGCAGGCTTCTCGAGCTAAGCGCAACCGACGGATATCGTCTTGCTTATTTGCTCCGACTTTCAACTTAATTCGGCCAAAGCCCTCACTGACTGCTTCTTTGCAAAGCCTGACCAGTTTCTCATCCGAGTAACCCAGCCAGCCAGGACTAGTCGTGTAGGCGGGATAGCCCTCTGTGCGGAGTTGTTCTTTTCGTTTCTGGCGGCCATTGCTCGCTTGCTGAAAAATCTCAACGGCTTGGGGTTCAGTTAAATTAGAACTCAGGTAACGATAGTCAATTAGTTTGGCAAGCTCCTCGGGCGACATGTCGCTAAGCACTTCCCAAAGGGGTTGATTAAGTTCTTTAGCTTTGATATCCCACAGGCAATTGACCACAGAGCCAATCGCCATATGCATAACGCCTTTCTCTGGTCCTAACCAACGAAGTTGTGAATCGCCAGTTAGCTCTTTATAGAGAAGGCCCATGTCTGACAACAGCTCATCCAGATCCCTTCCAAGCACATACGGCTTAAGTGACTCGAGCGCTGCAACCTGAACATCATTACCGCGTCCAATTGTGAAAACTGAAGAATGGCCGCTCAGTCCACCAGAGATGCCAAAGGTCAGATAGGCGGCGGAGTAGTCGGGATCTTGGTTCATGGCGTCAGAACCATCCAGTTGCTTTGACGTGGGAAATCGAACGTCCCAGGTGGCCCAGTGGTTGATTTTTGCCATTTAGCGAAACTTAGTCGTGATGGAAGATTTCAGGAATTTCGTGCCACCATTCATCGCCAACAATCTCGTCTACGGGGCGCTGAAGGGGTTTGCAGACAGCCCACCAATCCTGAGTTGTAGGGTCCTCTCCCATTCTTGCCATGTCAGCATTCATGTCTGTTCCGATGTATTCAAAATACGAAAAAAGCAGTAACCCATAGCGATAGATGGAGTAGTTACGGATGTTACATTCGGTGATCTTTGACAGAACAGCTGGCCACGCATTGGCGTGTAGGCGCTCATATTCCTCGACACCAGCTGGATCTAGTCGAATTACAGAAGCTACTCTTTTGATAGCCATGGATTTCCCTTTCTCTATAAAATTCCGTGTCTTGTCCAAACTTCTCTTAGTGTTGCCCCCGCAAGCAATTCCTGCAAAACGGTTGATTCCCCTCTTGCCCTCTCCCTGGCTAAGCCAATGACTTTTTCTTCGTGCTGCTTAGGTACCACGACTACGCCATCGTCATCTGCAACTACTAAGTCGCCGGGGTTGATTTTCACTGATCCGATAACAACCTCCGTTTGTCTCGCAACCACTCTCATGCGTCCGCGATAGTCAATCGGCCTTCGGCTGCGCGAGAAAGCTGGAAAACCAACAGCGATAATCTTGTCTGAGTCCCTCAGGTTTCCGTCAGTAATGACACCTGTGGCACCCCTGCCTTTGGCCGCAGCACTAAAGAGTTCCCCCCAAAAAGCCGACGCATTTGAGCTGTCGGTTGCGATCACTACCAACTCCCCGGTGGCAGTTCCGTCGATGAAGTCAATCGCATCGTCATAAGGACGAGCTGGATCAATGTTGTCATCGGGAGCAAATTTGACAGTTCTAGCCCTTCCAGAAGTTCTGGTGCCAGGTACTAGCGGTGCTAATCGCTGCTCAAGAACCTGATTGCGCAGACCAGCTTTGTCACAAGAATCGGACAACATTGGAACCGTGATTTTGGTGTCCGCTGGGTCGCTTCCCCAAGAGACAAAACTCGCATTTGCCATCAGCATCACCTCGTCATTGAGTGCAGTATTTGATGAATACTACATCCTATAGGTTCTATGGTAGATGGGTCTAGACTGCCAGCATGAAATCCAATTCACCTAACTACGACTCCGAACTGCAAAAGTTTCTTGATGAACACCCGGAAGTTGATCGAACGTCGCTGACGTCGGAGAAGATCGCCCCGCTTAGAGAGACATTTGTTTCTGGTGGCGTTGCTGCTCTCACTGAGGGAAGAAACCTTGAGGTAGTGAATTGGCAAGTGAGGGCTAGGGATGGTCACCCCCTGGAGCTAACGACAATTCAGAAAACTAAAGGGCAGCCAGTCGCGGCAATTTTCCACATTCACAGCGGAGGAATGATTGCGGGTGATCGCTTTATTGGCATGGACATGGTTGCTGACTGGGTTGAGGAATTTGATTTGATTGCTACCACGGTTGAGTATCGACTTTCACCTCAGTACCAAGACCCTATTCCCGTCAATGATTGCTATGACGCTTTGGCCGAATTTGCTAAACAAACCAGTCCACTGCCTTTGATTGTTGTTGGAATGAGTGCTGGCGGGGGCCTTTCAGCGGGTGTTGCTCTGATTGCCAGAGATGAAGGTGGGCCAAAATTGTCAGGGCAACTGCTGATGTGTCCCATGCTGGACTCAAACAACGCCAGTGCTTCCAGCCAACAATTCAGCTCTCTGGGTCTGTGGGATAGGGAGAGCAATGATGTTGGCTGGGATGCCCTGCTCGGGGAAAGCCGAAGAACTAAAGAGATCTCCCCCTATGCTTCGCCCTCGCGCGCTGAGAGTCTGAGTGGTCTGCCGCCAACATTTCTGGATGTTGGGACACTGGAGGTGTTCAGAAGCGAAATTGTCGAATATGCGGAGCGACTGGCAATCGCGGATGTCCCTGTGGAGCTACACATGTGGTCAGGAGCATTTCATGGTTTTGATTTGGCATACCCGGATGCCAAGGTGTCTAAACTTGCCCTCAATGCCAGAAAGCATTGGCTGGAGCGACTTTTGAGAGGACACATGCGATGACTAAGCGCCGGTTTCCCAGGCCCAAGGAACTAGCGCCGCTGCTGCGCTTTCGAAAGCCAACTCTTGACTTTAAAAAACGAAGATTAGAGAAAGCACTGACGGTCTGGGATCTTCGAGCAATTGCCAAACGGCGAACGCCAAAAGCGCCATTCGATTACTGCGATGGCGCAGCTGAAGCAGAACTATCTTTGGCCCGCGCAAGGCAGGCTTTTGAAGATATCGAATTCAAACCAGCAATTCTGAAAGATGTATCGGAGGTGTCTACCAGCTGGGAGGTTTTGGGTAAAAAAGTAGCTTTCCCGGTAGGCATTGCCCCGACCGGTTTCACAAGAATGATGCAACACGAAGGAGAAGATGCTGGGGCAAGTGTTGCCGCTAAGTGGGGAGTACCATTCACTCTGTCCACTATGGGCACACGATCAGTAGAGCACGTTCAATCAGTAGCTCCACATGGACGTAATTGGTTCCAGCTTTACATGTGGAAAGACCGTGACCGCTCAATGGAACTGGTGGATAGAGCCGCCAAGTCTGGTTTTGACACATTGGTTGTCACAGTTGATGTTCCCGTTGCTGGTGCAAGACTTCGCGACAAGAGAAACGGTTTTTCTATTCCGCCAGCGCTAACCGTCGGAACAATTTTAAATGCCTTGCCTCGACCATGGTGGTGGTGGGACTTTCTAACAACTGAACCACTTGAGTTTGCATCTCTTTCCTCCTGGAAGGGGACTGTTGCAGAACTTCTAGATTTTATGTTTGACCCGACTGTCACTTATGAAGATTTGAAATGGATAAAGAAACAGTGGCCAGGAAAGGTATTAGTTAAAGGTGTTCAAACCTTAGATGATGCCAAGAAGCTGGCGAGGGCAGGTGTCGACGGAATAGTTTTGTCTAATCACGGCGGAAGACAGCTTGATCGTGCACCGGTTCCCTTCCATGTCTTACCCGAAGTTGCAAAAGCAGTTGGAAAGAATGTTGAAGTTCACATCGACACTGGCATTATGAGTGGTGCGGACATAGTGGCAAGCATTGCCATGGGTGCTCGCTTTACCTTCGTCGGGCGCGCATATCTATACGGACTAATGGCCGGCGGTGCTGATGGAGTGGATCGGATGTTCCAAATCATTACTGAACAAATGACCAGAACAATGAGACTCTTGGGAGTCTCGTCGCTTGAAGAGCTGGAGCCAAAACACGTAGTGCAAATGCAAAGACTGCTCCCAAGAAACTAGAAATTCTTCGGCTAGGCGGTTTATTTCCTATAGGATTTAGGACATGAACCCTTCTGAGATTGTCGATGTAGAAATTCGAGCTTGTCGCGGAGCGGATGAGCTGAAGCAACTGGATGCGGTCTCGGCTGTCCAGTTACCTGGCGGATCTAGACCCGATTTCACAGTAATCACCTTGAAGACTGCTGATGGGACAACTGGCACCTCTTTTGGATTTGGTGCCCTTGATGCCAAGGCTGCTGCTCATGTGATGAGTCAAGTCAAGCCCTTCTTCATTGGCAGAGATGCCTTCCACACTCAAGCCAATCTCAAAGAGTTTGAAATGTTTGATAGAAAGTGGAATCTAACTCCCATTTATGCCTACGGTCCTTTTGATAATGCCTGCTGGGACATCATTGGCAAGCAGACTCATCAGCCTGTCTATCGCCTACTCGGAGCTGCAAAAACGGAAATCCCCCTCTATGTCAGCTCCATGTTTTTGCCTGGCCCTGCTGAATATGTAGCTCAAGCGCTGGAGGTAAAAAAGCGTGGCTTCAAAGGCTACAAACTCCATCCACCAGGAGATCCAAATATTGACGTCGAATGTTACCGAGCTGTTCGAGAAGCTGTAGGCGATGACTTCACACTGATGGCTGATCCTGTCATCAGCTATAACTATGAGCAGGCCCTGAAGGTAGGAAGAGAATTGGAAAAGCTCAACTATCGCTGGCTAGAAGAACCACTACTTGACGTTAATTTCAATGGCCTGAGAAAACTGAGAGAGAAACTAGACATCCCAATTTGTGGTACTGAGGTACTAGCGGGTGGACATTACTCAACTGCTCATTACATACATGAAGGAATAGCAGACATTGTTCGCACCGATGTATCGTGGCGAGGGGGAGTCACATCCGTCATGAAGACTGGACACACAGCAGAATCTTTTGGAATTCAATGCGAACTTCACACAACCATCTACCAGGCATTGGAACAGGTTCAGATTCACGCATCCTTAGCGCTGCCCAACTCTGAGTTCTTCGAAATGCTCTTCCCATTTGACGATTTTGAATTTGGAACTAAATCCTCCATTGTCATCAAAGACGGAATGGTTCAAGCCCCTCAGGGCGAGGGACTTTGCATTGACTATGACTGGGACTTTATTGACAACCACACGGTTATGAAGCTCTAGCTGTCCAGTATGGCGCCGCCATCGACAATCAGAGTTTGACCAGTCACCCACGCAGCATCTTTGGAAAGTAGAAACAGGATCGGCTTGGCGATGTCACTCGGTTTGCCTAGTAATCCACCAGCTCTAGCCTGAAAAAGGGCCTTATCTGCGCCTTCACCGGCGTAATCCTGAAGCCAGCCAACCAGCATCGGAGTATCGACCCCTCCAGGCATAACCACATTGACCCTGACTTTTTTGTCCCTTAGTTCAAGTGCTATGTCTTTGAACATGTGGTTCAGGGCTGCCTTGCTTGAGTCATACAAAAGATTGTTCTTGTTTGCTCTAAGTGCGTTTGTGCTACTTATTGCTACTATCGCGCCCTGTGACTTAATCAGATGCTCTGCTGCGGATTGAGCTATAAGTAGGTTTGATCTTAGATTTACCTGCATCACATGATCCCAGTCAGCTGCGGTAACCTTCATCCAATCCTTGTGAAATGCAATCGCTGCGCTTAGAACGAGACCGTCGAGTCCGTTGTGCAATTCCGCAGCTTGATTAGGAAGTGCCTTGGCTTGACTGGCATCTGAAATATCTGCTTGCAAGTAGTGGGCCCTATCAGAACTGAGGAGAGCAGAAACCTCAGGGGAGAGTTCGCCTTTAGCAACGAGGCCATGAAAAACAACGTTGGCACCTTCACTCAACAGAGCTTGAGCCGTTGCAAAACCAATGCCCGAGGTTGACCCCGTGACTAGGAAACTCTGGTTTTGGAACCTAGAACTCATTGTTGAATAATGCTATAGGATTTTTTTGAGCCAAGGAGGCCTCTTGAAACCCACAATTCCAGCGATATCCCCCGCCAGCAGTTCCAACGAGCTACCGAAATGGGCAAAGGATCAGCAGGAACTTATTTCGGCATTGAAGATCGCCGTCAACGAATTCGTCGAAAAGTACGTTCGACCAGACGGCACACTAATTTGGCGTGACGAGTGGCCAGGCATGGATGGCTCGGATGATCCATATGAAGCTTTTCAATACTTTCCTCTTTTCTATGCGCTAACTGGCGACGAAAAAATATACGAACTCGGAAGAAAAATCTGGGATGGAATTACCTGGCAGTGGACCGAGTATGGACAAATACATCGTGAGTTTGATGGATATTACGACTGGATGCACCACGGTGAAGCCAATCTATTCCACTACTTCTTCGGACTCACTAAGCCTGATTCGCTTCAAGATAGGACAAGGGCTGTTCGCTTTGCCAAGATGTACACCGGTGACGACCCAGAGGCAGAAAACTTTGACAAAAAGCTAGGAATCATCAAGGCACCGATGTCTGGCTCAAGAGGTCCGAGGCTGGTTACCACCAAGGAGGACTGGGTTACCCATCGTGGTGTCTTGGATTCCTATCACGCCCCATTTGAAGACATGAAGACCTCCCCCTTCGAGCTTGGAAAATGCAACTGGTCAAATGATGATGTCTACGACGAAGTCGTGCGACTGATGAACCAGCGGACAACTAGGGGTGATGTACCGCTAAACATGAACGCATCGGGTCAGATGACGCATGCGTTTATGTACACGCAGAACAGTTACTTCACCGACTGGGTTATTCGCTACCTCAAAATTTGGCGAGAGCGTGCAATTGCAAATGATGGAGTCATTCCCGATAACGTTGGTCTAAGCGGAGAAGTTGGCGAATATCTTGATGGTAAGTGGTGGGGTGGTCACTATGGTTGGCGCTGGCCGCATGGTCTGTTGACAATAATCGAACCGATTGTGAACATAACTTCGAATGCGCTTTTGATGACCGGAGATGAGAGTCTTTTGGCTCTGGCCAGGGAACAAATCGATAAAAACTTCTCGTTGGGTAAAGATGTCGATGGGATTTGGCAAACACCAAACAAACACTTTGATTCTGGCTGGACTGACTGGCGTCCCATGAATCCCTACAACGCGATTCACCTTTGGTTCAGGTCACTTGCCGAGCAGGATCGAGAGAGAGTTGAGCGTTGCCGAGGTGCCTTGGATTGGCAGAAGGTGTCTATTGCGGAGAAACCTTTCACCGTGAAGCACTACAACACCAACACTCTGCCTTGGTATGAATACATCAATGGCAACCTCGCTGACTACCCAGACAAAGTACTGGCAGCAAATAGACGGCTGTTGGAACAGCAGCTGGGCCGAATGCGTTCAGAACATGGAAATCCCAGGATTTGGGATCAGGTTGAACAAATAAACGACTACCCGGATTCACTGAGTATGCAGGTTGATGGATATGCTGTGCATGCCTGGCAGGAATTCAACCCGCTCTATTTCGAATCACTTGTTCAACTTCAATGGGGTGCTCCAATGCACATTTCCCACGGTGGTTTTCAATTCGCTTCAATTCGCTATTTCAATCCTGCAACCAGCAAACCCGGCTTGCCAGATGGTGTGAGTGCACTGGTCAGTGAAGTAACGATCAAACACGTTACTGTCACACTGGCCAACACTGAAAGGACCGCTCAAAAGGTTGTGATGCAAGCGGGAGCCTTTGGAGAGCACACATTTACAACGGCTAAGGTTCGTGGAGAATCTAACGACTTAGAAATCAACTCAAAGTGGGTTGAGGTTGAAGTTCCAGGTGGCTCAACAATCACAATCGACCTTGGTACGAAGCGTTATTCAAACAGTCCAACCTACGAGACTCCATTCCAATCAAATGCCGAGTGGGATCCACTAATCAAGCCAAGGAAATTGCAATAAACAAAAAACCCGCCCATTGGGCGGGTTTTTTCTTGAAGTAATTACCAAGAGGACTTGGTCACACCAGGAAGCTCTCCCTTGTGTGCCATCTCGCGGAAGCGAACACGGCTAACACCGAACTTGGAGAGAACTCCACGTGGACGACCATCTACAAGATCGCGAGAGCGAACACGAACTGGACTTGCGTTGCGTGGGAGCTTCTGCAATCCAATACGAGCCTCTTCGCGCTGGTCAGCAGTTGCGTTTGGATCAACCATCTGCTTCTTTAGCTGTGCGCGCTTTGCTGCATAACGCTCAACGACAACCTTGCGCTGTTCGTTGCGTGCAATCTTGCTTTTCTTTGCCATTTAGCGCTCCTCGCGGAATTCAACGTGCTTACGCACTACTGGGTCATACTTCTTCAAAGTGATGCGATCTGGGTCGTTGCGGCGGTTCTTCTTAGTCACGTATGTGTAACCAGTGCCTGCAGTTGACTTCATCTTGATGATTGGACGAATGTCCTTGTCTTTTGCCATCGCTCTTCCTAGATCTTCTCGCCACGAGCTACGAGCTCAGCGATTACAGAGTCAATTCCGCGGGAGTCAATAACCTTCATGCCACGAGTTGAAACATTAAGTGTGACCTTGCGTCCGAGAGATGGAACGAAGTAGGTCTTGGTCTGAATGTTTGGGTCAAAACGACGCTTGGTCTTGTTCTGGGCGTGCGACACCTTGTGACCGAACTGCGGTCCAGTCTGTGTCACCTGGCAGTAAGCTGCCATTTTTCCTCCTTGGGCGCGTTAACCCGAAGTCTTTATTTGGGGATTGTTTCAGGGGCTAGGCCCGAGCAACCCCCCAAGCTTAGGCGAATTTACTGGGCTAAAGCAAGTCCCAACTAGCGGCAGCGGGAGCAGGTGCCGTGCAGCTCTACCTGGTGAGAGACCCCCGAAAACCCCTGTTTTTTAGCTATTTTCTCGATCTGCTCCTCAAAGCCGGGCAGGTCGAACTCCACTGTCTTTCCGCAAGAGTTGCAGATCAGATGGTGGTGGTGTTCGGGGGCGCATATTCGATATCTGGCTTCCCCGTCAGCAAGCAGCAAACTGTCTGCTACCCCTTGGTCAACCAGCTCAGTGAGCGCTCGGTAAACAGTTGTCAGACCCAGTTTCTTGCCCGTGGCAACAATTCTCTGGTGAAGCTGCTGAGCAGTTAGAAAAGCCTGCGACGAACCAAGCTGGTCTAGTACCGCCTGCTTTTGCCAGGTACTGCGCTTTACGCTCATGCTCTCACCCGAATCTTTTCAATCACTCTTGCCACTAAATATAAGAAGAATGAAATGGTTGTCACGTAGGGACTAATTGGCAGGGTTCCGCCAAGAGCCAAGAGTGTGCCACCCACCATCGAAATCATCGCGAATAAAACACTAAGTAGGGGAACAACTATTTGCGAAGTGCTCAAGCGAAGCGCGGCTGCGGCAGGAGTCACTAAGAGAGCTAGGACTAAAAGAGCTCCGACAATTTGCACGGCTGCAGCAACCGCAAGTCCAAGAAGCAAAATAAAAAATATTCCAAGCAGCCTGCTATTGACTCCCCTTGCTACCGCAACCTCTTGATCAAGCGATGCAAAGCTCAGCGGTCTCCAAATGATGAAAAGCGCTACCAGCACAATCGAAGAGATGACAATCATGGCATTTAGCTTCGGATCATCAATCGCCACTATCTGTCCGGTCAGTAGACCGAATTTGTTTGCAGCTCTTCCTGGATATAAGGCCAGGGCAAGAATTCCAATACCTAAGCCAAAAGGCATCAGAACACCGACTATTGAATTTCTGTCTCTGGCCCTTTCGCCAAGTAGGGCGATGATTACAGCTGCAATGAAAGATCCGAAAACCGAACCGAACACAACATCCATACCAATAAGTAAGAAGACTGCCGCTCCAGCAAAAGACAGCTCAGATATTCCGTGAACCGCAAAGGCGAGTTCTCTGTGCATAACGAAGACACCGACTAATCCGCCAATTAGTGCCAGAAGAGCACCGGCCCAAAAGGAATTAGCAACCAGCGGAAGAAGCTGATCATAGTTTTCAAAATTTATGATGTCGGAGAAATCAATCACTTCCACTCCTCCTCATCATGATGCTGATGATCATGAGCGCCTAGAACCACAATGCGTCCCTGATTGCGAACAACATCAATTTCAGTTCCATAAAGCTTTGACAGAACGTCGCTTCGCATAACCTCATCCGGGCTTCCAATCGAGTGCTTTCCCTGAGCGAGGTAAATAACCCGATCGACGTATTCGATAACTGGATTCAAATCGTGCGTTACGAAAATGACTGCGGAATCAAGTCTTTTTCTCTGGTCATTGATTAGCTCGGCAATCCGCTGCTGGTGCTTCAGATCAAGCGCGCTTAGTGGCTCATCGGCTAGCAATAGCTTCGGATTCGAGATGATTGCCTGAGCAACCCTCACCCGCTGCATCTCGCCGCCAGATAGGGAACCAACCGTCTTATCACTGAGGTCAGACGCGTCTACTTCTTCCAGGGCGGCCTCAACCAGTGCCCTAGCACCAGCGGATTGAGAGAATCCGAAGCGATGACCATCTAAACCAAATCGAACGGCGTCTCTAACTTTCAGGGGAAGTCCCTGGTCGCTAGCTCTGTGCTGGGGAACGTAGCCAAGAAGATGATTGTTCTTTCCCGGCTTCTCGCCGAGAAATTCAATGCTGCCGCTAGTCAAGCTGCGACTTCCGATTATGGATCGAAGAAGCATCGACTTGCCCGAACCATTAGCACCAATCAAGGCAATGAATTCGCCGGGTTCAACGCTGAGATTGACCTCGCTCCAGAGCGCCCGCTCTGAAAAAGAGAGCGTCGCACTCTTTATCTCAAGCAGAGACAATTAGTAAATCGCCTGCTGAATGAGATCGACGTTGTTAGCCATCCAGTCAAGGTAGTTCCACTCTGGATTGGTAATCATTTCGCTGAAGCGAATTACGGGGACTTTCTCAGCAATGGCAAGCTTCTCCAGTTGGCCTGAAACAGGATCAATTACTTGTTCATTTAGAACTAGGAAAGAAATCACACCACCCTTGATTAGATCCTGAGCTTTCTTTAGATCTGCTGGAGGAACTTCTGTCTCCTCTTCAATCGCGTTAGCTAAGCCTTCTGGTGTTTGATCGACGAATCCTGAAGCCTCAAGAAGAAGATTGCCAACGCCTTCTGTTGCAACGAAACCGACGCAGGTTGTCTTTCCGCAAGTTGCCTCAACGCGAATTTCAATGTTTGCAATTTCAGCTACAAAGTTGTCGTAGTTTTTGTTGACTGCTTCGAAGCTCTCGGGTCTCAGCTCAACAATTGCCTCGACAATGTGTTCTGCAACTTTGGTAACTTCCTGCAGGTCATACCAGATGTGTTCGTTGCCATGATCGTGGCCTTCTTCACCGTGTGCCTCTTCGGAGTGAGATTCTTCTGCGTGAGCAGATTCATTCTCTGAATGTTTGTGCTCACCCTCGACGAGCTTCAGCAGAATGCGTTCGCCCTCACTTGCTGCAACAAGTTGATCAAGGAAATCGTCATATCCGCCGCCATTGGCAATCACCAGTTCTGCTTCGTTGACGGCAAGTTGATCGCGTGCGCTTGCCTCGTAGGAGTGGGGATCCTGCATCGGATCATCAATAATTGCGGTGACATCCACCCACTCTCCGCCGAGTAGTTCAGTTACTGAAGCCCAAACGTTTGTCGAGGTAACAACCTTGATGGTTCCTGTTTCACCGGGACGGGTGAGCGTTGGGTTGGGGGTGCTGCCATCTCCAGTCGAGGTGAAGTTGATGTAGACGGTGTAAAGACCAGCCGCCATAAATGCGACCACTAGGGCCGCTCCGATTGATTTGATCCATGAGCGCATGGCTCAAGTCTAAGCCTTATTGAAAATGATTGTCAATACCAACTAATCGAGCAGTAGGGCTGGTTCCTCAATAACACTGGCCACATCCTGCACGAATCTGGAGGCGACATCCCCGTCCACAACCCGGTGATCAAAGGTCGCGCCGATGGTGGTGACGTAGCGAACCACGATTTCGTCGTCCACCACCCAGGGCTTTTTCCTGATTGATCCAAGAGCAACGATGGACACCTCACCTGGATTGAGTATTGGGGTTCCGGTGTCAACTCCAAAAACACCGATGTTGGTGATGGTAATTGTTCCGTTGCTCATGTCTTCCGGTGTGGTCTTGCCATCACGTGCTGTTGCTGCAAGTTGCTCAATCGCTTGAGCAAGCTCCAACATGTTCATTGAGTCAGCGTCTTTGATGTTCGGGACAATCAGACCTCTTGGTGTTGCAGCAGCAATCCCGAGATTCACAAAATTATGAACAATGATTTCTGAATCGGTCCAGGTTGAGTTGACCATTCTGTTTCTTCTCACTGCCCAAATCATTGCTTTTGCCATGATAAGTAGGGGAGTGACTTTAATTCCAGCAAAGTCAACCGAGTTCTTCAGTCGCTTGACGTACTCCATGGTTCTGGTCGCATCAACGTCAACAAAGATACTGACGTGTGGCGCGGTGAATGCGCTCTTCACCATCGCTGTTGCAATTGCTTTTCTAACTCCCTTGACTGGAATTCGCTCTTCGCGCTCAGTTGGCTGTGCTGGTGTAGTTAGGTTTTTGAACACTGATGCTTGTGATGCTGCGCCAACTACATCCTCGCGAGTGATCTCACCCTTCAGACCAGTGCCAGTAACGGTTTCGAGATTTACGCCAAGTTCCTTGGCAAGTTTTCTAATTGGAGGCTTTGCCATCCCACCCTGTGAGCTAACCGCTGCCTGAACCATTGAAACTGGAATGGCTGTTGCAATGGGAGCTACTTTCACAGCTCTCCTGCGGGATTTAGCTTCTGAAGTTTCTCCATAACCAACCAGTGTTGGGAGTTTGTATTCAGCTCCGGTGTCTGCCTCGGCTTTTTCTTCGCTCACCAGCTGCGGAGCTGATCCCTGAACTGAAACAGCAATTATTGGTGTGCCAACTTCAACTGTTTCACCCTCAGAAACTAAAAGCTCCGAGACTTCACCCTCGAACGGACAGGGAAGTTCAACAACACTTTTGGCTGTTTCAATTTCACAAATAGTTTGATTGACCTTGACGTGATCGCCAGGAGCAACCTTCCAGGAGACAATCTCGGCCTCGGTCAGACCTTCCCCTACGTCGGGGAGCGGGAACTTGGCAATTGTCATGGTTTTACCCTAGTAAGCCATCACTCGATCGACAGCCTCGAGGATGCGATCGGCATCCGGAAGGTATTCCTCCTCGAGTTTGGCTGGGGGATAGGGGGTGTCAAAACCGCCGACTCTGAGAACCGGGGCCTCCAGTGAGTAGAAAGTCTGTTCTGCTATGCGGGCAGCAATTTCACTCGAGATGCTGACATTGGTGGGGGCCTCGTGGGCAATTACCACTCTGCCGGTTTTTTGTGCTGATGCAAAAAGAGTTGGATAGTCAATTGGGGAAAGAGACCTTATATCTATTACCTCGATGCTGAAGCCTTCCTCCTGACCAATCTCTGCGGCTTGGAGTGCAGTGGAAACCATTGGGCCATAGGCAAGCAGTGTCACCTGACTGCCCTCTCTAAGAAGGCGAGCGCTGTGCAGTGGCATTGGTGGGATGTCTAAATTGACTGGCCCCTTCTGCCAGTATCTGCGCTTTGGTTCAAAGAAAATCACTGGATCATTGGAGTCAATGGACTGCTGAATCATCCAGTAGGCATCGTTTGGATTTGATGGTGTAACAACCCGAAGACCTGCGGTGTGGGCGAAATAGGCCTCTGGACTTTCAGAGTGGTGCTCAACGGCACCAATTCCCCCGCCGTATGGAATACGAATCACTACGGGCATAGAAAGAAAACCTTCGGAGCGATAGGTAAGTTTTGCAAGCTGCGTGGTGATCTGATCAAAAGCTGGATAAACAAATCCATCAAACTGAATCTCTACAACCGGACGATAGCCGCGCATTGCAAGTCCAATTGCTGTTCCAACAATTGCCGACTCGGCAATTGGAGTGTTAAAGATTCTGCTTGGACCAAATTCGCTGAGTAGTCCTTCGGTCACGCGGAATACTCCACCAAGTTCAGCTACGTCTTCGCCGAAGATCAAGACTTTGGAATCCTTTTGCATGGCTCTTTGCAGCCCGGCATTGATTGCCTTGGCAATAGCGAGTTCGCGATAGTTACTCATGCGACCCCATTTGATCCTCGTAAGCCCTGAGCCAAGCTTTTTGTTTGTCTATTTCAGGATGTGAATCTGAGTAGACGTTGTCGAAGATGTGCTCAAGTGGAGGTTTGCCCAGGGCAAAGATCTGCTCGCGGATTTCCTCAGCCAGCTTGTCTCCCGCGACGGCGACCTCTTCAAAGAAGCTGTCATCGACTCCCTGCCTTCTGAGAAATACCTCATACCTCTTTATTGGGTCTCTTGCCTTCCAAATCTCTACCTCTTCTTCTGATCGATACTTGGTTGGATCATCAGAGGTGGTGTGTGCGCCGATTCGGTAAGTGAGTGCCTCAAGCAGGTATGGTCCGCTGCCGGAGCGAATCTGGTCCATGTGATATTTGGTTGCGGCGTAGCAGGCGAGAACGTCGTTACCGTCAATTCGCAGTCCTGGCACTCCAAAGCCCTCGCCTCTTCTATATAGAGGAACCTTGGTTTGTGCATCGATGTTGGCAGATATCGCCCACTGGTTATTTTGAATAAAGAACATGATTGGTGATTCATTTACTGCTGCGAATAGCAGGGCCTCTGAGACATCGCCTTCGGCGGTTGCTCCATCCCCGAAGTAAGAGATAACTGCCAAATCTTCTTCTGGGTTACCGGTGCCGACTCGGCCATCAAGTTTGACCCCCATGGCATACCCGACAGCATGCAGAACCTGGGTGCCGAGGACAATCGCATATAGATGGAATCTGGTTTCTTCTGGATTCCAGCCACCGTGGTTAACCCCGCGCATCATCTTCAGAATTGAAATCAGCTCAACACCGTGGGTGATTGCCACCCCGTGCTCTCGGTAGCTTGGGAATATGTGGTCGTTTTTCCCAACCGCATAACCAGAACCAATTTGGGCTGCCTCTTGGCCAATTGCGGGAACCCACAGTCCCAGCTGCCCTTGGCGCTGAAGTGCGATGGCTTCTTGATCAAATCTTCTGATTCTGGCCATATCTCTATACAGCGTCTTCAGCTGAGCCTCAGATAAAGAGTCAATGATTGACCCGTAGCGCGTGAATTCCTTTTCGACGCTGTAGACGCCCTCTGGGCTCAGTAGCTGCAGCATCGGTTCGCCAGATTTGGGATTCACGAAGGCTAATCTAGCGAGTGCCTGAAAGAATTGGATTATGTTGCGTTTTATCATCACCTCACTGGTCAATGCCGTTGGGCTTTTCGTTGCCACCCGCCTAATCCCTCAGGTTCAGGTGGTTCCTTACGGAGGTGATGGGCTGTGGGAAACCATCGCCACCTTCCTGCTGCTCGGTGCTCTATTCGGAATCGTCAATGCCGTTATTGCACCGGTGATTAAGGTGCTGGCTTTCCCCCTCTACATCATCACCTTCGGGCTGATCTCCTTTGTCATCAATGGGGCCATGCTGCTGCTGGCCGCTTGGCTGAGCAGACTGATTGGCGTTGAGGTCCTAAGTATTGATGGCTTCACCCAGGAGGGTCTGGCGATTGAGTCACTTGGCTGGGCAATCCTTGCCGCAATCGTGATGGCAATCGCCGGTTTCTTCACCAGATTTGTTTTGAAGATCCTCAAGATTCGCTAGTCACAGGCCAGCAAACTGCAGGCAATGGGGCAAAATTGCCACGTGAGCAATCTTTCGCCGCAACCGATCAGTCCCCTTGATGGGCGCTATCGAGCGACAGTTGCACCACTGGCAGATTACTTCTCCGAGGCAGCACTCAACAAAGTCCGCATTCAAATAGAGGTCGAGTGGTTAATTTGGCTCGTTGAAAAAGACCTACTGGAAACAGGCAAGAGCATTAGTGAAGCAGAGAAGCTTTCTCTTCGAAAACTTTATGGCGAGTTTGATGACACAACAATTTCTAAACTGCAGATCCTCGAAAAGAAAACTCGCCACGATGTAAAGGCGGTTGAGTACTTCATCCGAGACAAGCTCAGTGAGCTGGGTAGGACAGACCTTAGTGAACTGGTTCACTTCGCCCTGACCTCGGAGGATGTCAACAATCTCAGCTATGCCATAAACATCCGCGATGGGTTTGACAATGTTTGGATACCTGCTGCCAGATGGGTCACCGATTCTCTGCGCGAAATGGCCAAAGCAAACGCAGATGTTGCGATGCTTTCAAGAACTCACGGACAACCCGCCACCCCCACCACGTTAGGCAAGGAGCTTGCTGTCTTTGTCCATCGACTGGATAGGCAACTAAAGAGAATTGACTCGCAGCCGCTGCTCGGAAAGTTTTCTGGCGCAACCGGAACCTTTGCCGCTCACTATGCCGCAAGTCCAACGGTCGACTGGCTAAAGCAGGCAGAAGATTTTCTGAAGAGCCTCGGTGTTGAGCTCAACCAATACACAACCCAGATTGAATCCCACGACTGGCAGTCGGAGCTATTCCAAAAGGTTTCTCACTTCAACAGAATCCTGCATAACCTAGCAACTGATATCTGGACTTACATCTCTCTTGGCTACTTCAAGCAAACGCCGCCTGCTGGTTCAACTGGCTCTTCGACCATGCCACACAAAATCAATCCGATTCGATTTGAGAATGCTGAATCAAACCTGGAGCTAGCAAACGCGATCTTGGATTCGCTGGCATCAACCCTGACAACCTCAAGGATGCAAAGAGATCTGAGTGATTCTTCCGCTCAGCGAAACATTGGTGTTGGTGTTGCTCACTCACTGCTCGCCATTGAAAACATCCGAGTTGGACTTGGAGAATTGGCAGTAAATGACGCCGCCCTGACCACAGACCTACTAGACAACTGGGAGATACTGGCCGAGGCGATTCAGACAGTGGTCAGAGCCGAGGTTGCCAGGGGCAATTCCAAAATTGAAGACCCCTACGCGCTGTTAAAAGAACTAACCAGAGGAAAGAGGGTCGATCAGGAGCAGCTGCTGGCCTTCATAAACGGACTGGATATATCTCAAGCCGCAAAAGACTCGCTTATGAAACTTCGCCCACAGACGTATGTCGGAATTTCCTACCGACTCGCTAAAGATATTTAACGAAGCTTAGGCCGATTGGGGTCTTGGTCATCTGGCTTATAGCTCAGATCTAATGTCGCCACGATGACAATTGAAAAAATAAACGCAACCAACGCACCGATGAGGGCGTGCTCGAGGGTTCGTGTGCCAAAGGCAACCAGCACCCCAACAAAAATTGCAGCGCCAAACGAGAAGACTAGATAAGCCCGAAGGTTTGCAAACTTGCGCATCGGAACAGCCTACTTCTTTCCTTCACCCGCAGCCGCGATGCCCCAGTGAACTCCAAGCAGAATCAAGTAGGCCCCAAAGAAACCAACGGCACTCACCACATCAGGCAGAGCAATCAGGAATAGCCCGCCAAGCGCAAGGGAGAAGATCGCGCTAATCAAATAATCCCTGCCCGCTCGCTCAGAAAAACCCTCGCGACTTGCCAGATAGAGCTCGATTGCCCCGAGAACTATTGCCCAGCCAGCAACAAGCATTAGGAAAACCAGCCTCGAAGAATCACTTTCGGTGCCAAGTGCCTGAGCGATTGCAACCAGGGCCATCCCGGCGGCAATCAGTGAAACGACAGATTGAATCAAAAGTTTTTTGGGTTTTTGTTTTCTCTCAATAAAAAGCGCGCCTAATGAACTAAGTAGAGCGAACATTGCAAATACAGCGAGACCAACAACGGCTGCGTGAGATTGGCTGAAGGTGATAAACAAGCCACCGGCTAGAGCGAAGATTGCCCTTGGAAGATGAATGATTCTCACGAAATTAGCTTGGCATATTCACAAAGCGCGAATACTGTCCCTGGAACGCAACAGTGACCGTTCCGGTGGGTCCGTTTCTCTGCTTTGCCAAAATCAGATCGGCTTCACCAGCACGTGGGTGATCTTTTTCGAATAGGCCCTCGCGATGCAAAAGAACTACAACGTCTGCGTCCTGTTCGAGTGAGCCCGACTCACGAAGGTGGGAGAGTTCTGGCCTTTTATCTTTGGTTTGTTCCGGCTGACGGTTGAGCTGGGAAAGAGCAACCACTGGAACATTTAGCTCCTTTGCCAAAAGCTTGAGAGCTCTGGAGAACTCCGAAACTTCCTGTTGCCTTGACTCAACTTTTTTACCACTCGACATCAACTGAATGTAGTCAATGACAACCATCTTCAGCTGAACTTGCTGCGCAAGACGTCGACACTTTGCGCGAATTTCAACCAGGGACATGTTTGGGCTGTCATCGATGTATAGCGGTGCGTCATTAATTTTGCCTCTGACAGCTGCGAGCTTTGCCCAATCACCTTCGGTCAATGTTCCCTTGCGCATGCTCTGCAGGTAAATGCCGCTCTCTGCACTGAGCATGCGCATCGCTATTTCAGATCTTCCCATTTCGAGTGAGAAAAATATTGTTGCGTTGTTGTTTCTAATTGCAGCGTTGCGAGCGATATCAAGAGCAAAGGTTGACTTACCAACTGATGGACGAGCAGCAACAATTACGAGCTGACCTGAGTGAAGTCCGTGAGTGTAGGTGTCGAGATTAGTAAATCCAGTTGGAATACCGGTGAGACCACCACCGCGGTTTTGCGCTAGTTCGATATCACGAATAGCAAAGTCAATGGATTCGCTCAGGCCAACGTAGTCATCCTTTGCAGTTTGACTGACAACAGCGAAGACTTCGGACTGGGCTTGGTTTACCAGATCCTCAACTTCTCCCTGGCTTTCATAACCAGACTGAGCAATTCTTGTTCCAGCGTTTATTAGTCTTCGAAGAATTGCTTTGTCAGAAACAATCTTCGCGTAGTAACCAGCACTGGCAGCGGTTGGAACAAAACTTGAAAGTGAGTGAAGGTAATCTGCGCCACCGGCTTTAAGAAGATTTCCCTGCTTGTTCAAGTGATCAGTAACTGCGATTACGTCAGTTGGTTCACCGCGACCAAAAAGATGAATGATTGCGTTAAAAATTAATTCGTGCTTTGGTGCATAAAAATCAGAACCAGCAACTACTTCAAGAACATCGGCAACTGCTTCTTGACTAAGCAGCATTCCACCAAGTGCGGACTGTTCGGCCTCAATGTTGTGCGGGACGACCCTCGCCTCACCAGCGGAAACCGGTGCCAACATCGACATTCTTTGCCCTCCAGATTGCTCAGAACTTGTATAGCTTGGGACTCTGACAACTAAGTATCAAATTGGCCTGTGGAAAACTGTGGATAACTCTGTGTAAACACGCCGATTAGCCCTGTGGATAACCTGTGGATAACTAGGGCCATGTGCCCTCTTGGCCAGTAAATTAGCGGGTTTTTGTGTGAATAAATTTTCCTGGAAAACTTTCAAGCCTTGCCTGAGGGTTGTGGATAACTCTCTCAGGAAAGGGAAAAGGCCGACACGCCAGCTGGCGGATCGGCCTTATCTTTAGCCCTTTGTTTACTTGGCGCTTACTACCTGGATTGTGGCCTTAGCAACAATCTCGCCGGTAAGGCGGATTGTCACCTCGTAGCGTCCAACGGTCCGGATAGAGGTGCCTAGTTCAATCTTTCGCTTGTCTAGCTCTCCATAACCAAGAGCTGAAACGGCAGCCACGATGTCGCTGGTCTTCACAGCACCGAATAGTCGGCCGTTCAGTCCTGAGCGCATGGTGATCTTGATTGGAGCCTGCTCCAGCTTTGCCTTCAGCGATTTAGCTTCGTCTTCGGTTGCGATTGCGCGGGCATTGCGGGCTGCTCTGATGGAAGCAACCTGCTTCTCTCCGCCCTTAGTCCAGGCAACAGCTAGACCATTTGGGATGAGGTAGTTGCGTGCGTAACCATCCTTCACATCAACCACATCGCCGGCGCTTCCGAGACCAGAGACTTCATTAGTCAGAATTAGTTTTGACATTTATTTCTCCTTAGCGTCCTGCGCCTGCGTATGGCAGAAGTGCCATCTCGCGTGCATTCTTAATCGCCTTTGCAATCTTGCGCTGATCCTGCACTGTTGCACCAGTGATGCGACGAGCACGGATCTTGCCTCGATCAGAGACGAACTTTCTTAGGGTAGCGACGTCTTTGTAGTCGATAACCTCGATCTTGATTGTTTTAACCGGTGCAAGCTTGAGGTTCTTAGCCATCATCTTCTTGCGGCGGTCTTGTCCTTTTCCAGCCATTTTGTTTTTCTCCTAAGTCTTTTTAGAACGGTGCTTCGTCAACTGCAGCTTCAGCTGGGTTTGCCCAAGCATCCGCTGGATTGTTGGTGGCCTTTTCGCCAGCCCATGGTGATTCAACAGCAGCAGCTGACTCGCGTGATCGACGTGTGACCGCTGCAGTTGCGTAGCGCAGGCTTGGTCCAATCTCGTCGATCTCGAGTTCAAGAGAAGCGCGTGCTTCGCCCTGTGCAGTTTGATATGCGCTCGGTGCCTTTAGGCGACCGGTGACTACAACGCGAGTTCCCTTGGAAAGTGACTGCGCAATGTTTTCAGCAGCTTCTCGCCATGCGGTGCAGCGAACCCAAACTGTGTCGCCATCCACCCACTCGTTGGTCTGGCGGTTGAAGGTGCGAGGAGTAGATCCAACGCGAACCGAAACAACTGCGATTCCATTCTGGGTGTAGCGAAGCTCTGGGTCATCGGCAAGGTTGCCGACAATCGTGACGTTAACTTCTCCGGCCATTACTTTGTCCTGGCTGGGCGCTTACCCGATGGGCGAGGAGCGCGTGGTGGTCTGGCGTCTGGAGTGAACTCCACTGGGTTGATGCTGAATACTGCATCCTCCAGTCTGAGCACCTTGGTGCGAAGAACTGACTCTGACAGCTTTAGCTGACGGTCGAGCTCAACAACCGCTTCGTATCCAGATGTGACGTTAATCACGACGTAGATACCTTCAGCGTGCTTTTTGATTTCGAAGGTCATCTTCCTGCGGCCCCAGATGTCAATCTTGTCTACGGTGCCACCAGCGGAGCTGATTACCTTGACGTAGTTGTTGACACTGGTAGCTACGGTCTTCTCATCAACGGTTGGGTCGAAAATGACCATTAGTTCATAGCTATGCATAGCTAACCCACCTCCTTCGGACTAAACGGTCACGGCCTTTCCGTGACAGGAGGGTATATGCAATGTTGCCTTGGGCAACCTGGCTACTTTAGCGAGCTTCCCACCAGCTAAGCAAGCGCTTTTTGGCTTCCTCGAGGCCAAGCTCGCCCTCATCCAGGCGCAGTTCCATCAGGAAGTTATAGGCCAGGCCAACCTCCTTGGAAGGTCCGATTCCAAGAATCTCCATGATCTGGTTGCCATCCAGGTCTGGCCTTATCGAGTCAAGCTCTTCCTGCTCCCTAAGCTCGGCAATTCTTCGCTCTAGATCGTCATAGGCGTGAGCCAATCGCTCAGCCTTCTTTTGATTTCTGGTTGTGACGTCTGCCCTGGTGAGAATGTGTAGTCGATCCAGCATTTCACCTGCATCCCTGACATATCTTCTTACGGCCGAATCACTCCACTGTGAATCTGAATAGCCAAAAAATCTCAGGTGCAATTCGATAAGCCTGGAAACAGAATCAATAACTTCGTTCGAAAATCTAAGTTCACTCAGTCGCTTCTTGGCTAACTTCGAACCAACCACATCGTGGTGATAGAAAGAGACAACATTTCCATCAAGTCTTCTGGTCGCAGGCTTTCCGATATCGTGCAGCAAGGCCGCTAGACGAATAATCAAATCCTTTTCCAGTCCGTAATTCTTCTCGTAGTCGATGGCTTGTCGAAGCACAGTTAGCGAATGCTGATAAACATCTTTGTGTCGCATGTGCTCATCAGTTTCAAGTTTTAGGGCAGTGAGCTCGGGCAGCACTATTGAAGCTACTCCGGAATCAACCAGCAGCTCAAGGCCGGTAGCGGGATTATCGGTCAACAGCAGTTTGCTGAACTCATCTCTGATTCGCTCTGCCGAAACTATTCGGATTCGATCTTTGAGTTCAACCATTGCATCGAATGCCTGCGGGTCAATCACCAAATCTAGCTGTGATGAAAATCTCGCCGCGCGCATCATGCGTAGTGGATCATCAGAAAAACTAATCTCTGGTGCACTCGGTGTTCGCAAGGTCCTTAGTTGCAGATCTCTGAGTCCCTCGTGTGGATCAACAAAAACTCTTTGCGGAAGTTTCAGTGCCATTGCATTAATGGTGAAGTCTCTGCGCTTTAGGTCATCTTCGAGGTTGTCTCCGAACTCGACAGTCGGTTTTCTAGTTTTCGCGTCGTAGGAATCAGCTCGGTAGGTAGTGATTTCAATTCTTTCGCCCGCTAGTTCAGCGGCGATGGTTCCAAATTCTCTTCCAACATCCCAGGTGGCACTGGCGTGAGGCTTCACGACCTTGAGAATCTGATCTGGATTCGCATTGGTGGTGAAGTCAAGATCAAAGGATTTCTTGCCAAGGAGTGCGTCTCGAACCGGACCCCCGACCAGAGCCAACTCGAAACCGGCATCAAAGAAGGCTTTGGACAGCAGTTCTATGACCGGATGCTGGGTGTTGTCGGCAAGGTTGGAAAGCGCTTTAGCCACCTCTTGCATGGGATTAGCTTGCCACAGCCCATTTCTTGCCCCCAAGTAGAGTTGGGGTATGACTCCGGGTCGGATCAGAACTCAAACCGAGATTTCCGCAGGCGGATTGGTTATTTCCGCCGATGACCCTGGCCTGGTCGCGCTAATCAGCCATCGAAACCGCGGGGGCGGTGAGGACTGGGTAATCCCAAAGGGACACCAGGAAAATGGTGAAGAGCTCCACACCACAGCGGTTCGAGAGGTCAGCGAAGAAACCGGGCTCGAGGCTGAAATCCTGGAGAAGATCGGCGAGATCACATATTCATTCCGCTTAGGAACCACTCGCATAAAGAAAACAGTTCACCACTTCCTAATGAAACAAGTTGGGGGAACCCTCAGTCACGAACAGGATCCAGCGGGAGAAGTTCTAAGGGTTTCCTGGTTTCCCATTTCACAACTCGATGAGGTTTTAGCTCACGAAAACGAACGAAAAGTGGCTCAGCGAGCTGTGGAGCTTTTGCCATGAAAAAGTTCTTGGCTGCGTTCGCGATTGTTCTTTTGTTTCCAGCACCTTCTTTGGCAGCAGCTGAGATAGTTCCGGGTTCAGTAATCAATCTGGTTGCCCGCGATGCCAGGATTCCGGTGACAATTTCTAATCCCGACGCCTTTCCGGTTGAAGTAACTCTGAGAGCTGAGAGCACCAGCTTTCGTCTTGAGGTGCAGGAAGAAGTAGCGGTAGCGATTCCTGCGCAGAGCACTGAAGTTGCCGAGCTTCCCGTCAGGGCCATAGCTAATGGGCCGGTGGAGGTCAGGGTTTGGTTAGAAGTAAATGGACAAAGAATTTCTGAAGATCAGTTACTAACCATCAATGTCAATTACGACGTTGAACTGTTTCTGCTGGTGAGTTTTGGCGTGGCTATGTTTGCACTAATGATTGTTGGAATCATTCGCACCACCATCAAGCTAAGACGGAGAAACATTGGCTGATCTGAATCCATCCGTCACCAAAAGTTCTGTGGTGATGGCGAGCGGAACCATAGTTTCCAGAATCCTTGGTTTTGCCAGAGCGGTTTTACTGGCTGTGGCGATTGGAGTCACAACCGATGCCGCTGACGCATTCGGTGTTGCTAACCAACTACCAAACTCTGTCTACGCCATCATCGTCGGCGGCGTTCTCAATGCGGTGATGGTGCCAACGCTTGTCAAAGCAAGATCAGCAAGCGATGGTGGAAAAGGATATGTCGATCGCTTCGTAACGCTGGCCATCACTGTCTTTTTTGTCAGCACCCTGGTCTTCACAATTGCCTCTCCGCTGCTGGTTCGGCTCTACACCTCTGGTTGGAGCGATGAGCAGCTAGCTCTGGCTACAGCCTTTGCCTACTGGTGTCTGCCGCAACTGTTTTTCTATGGTCTTTATTCGATCCTGGGTGAGGTGCTCAATTCCAGAAAGGCCTTTGGGCCCTTTATGTGGGCCCCTGTTCTAAACAATCTGGTTTCGCTGTTGGGTCTTGGTTTATTCATTCTGATCTTCTCCGCCGACCCAACTGGTTCGAGATCTATTAGCTCCTGGGGTCCGGATCAGATTGCTCTTCTGGCGGGAAGTGCAACAGCTGGCGTTGCAGCACAAGCGCTGATTCTTTTGGTCAGTTGGAAACGAATTGGACTGAAGTTAAATCTGAATTTCCGCTGGCGAGGTTTTGGTCTTGGTCCTGCACTTAAAGCAGCGTCTTGGTCGCTAGCGATGGTGTTGGTTTCACAAATCGGCGGACTGGTTCAAACAGCTGTTGCTTCAACCGCAGCGGTTGATCGCGGATCGGGTCAAGCTGTTGCATCGGTTGCTGCTGCGGCAATTGCCTGGCTTATTTTTATGCTCCCTCATTCGGTTGTGACAGTCTCTATTGCCACCGCCTACTTCACCCGCATGGCTGAGCATCAGCAAGCTGGACAGATAAATCAGTTCAAGCAAGATCTAACAACTGCGCTTCGTGTGATTGCGATGGTGAGTGTTATTGCTAGCGCAGTTTTGATTGTTCTTAGTTATCCGATAGCAAGAGTGTTTGTCGGTGAATATCCTGCGACTGCGGCGCTGGGAAATGTAATTGCTGCATTCATGATTGGACTGCTTCCATTTAGTTTTGTCTACATGATGCAGCGTGGATTCTTTGCCCTGGAAGACACCAAGACTCCTTTTATATTCACATCAATCCAAATTGGTATTCACATCGCTGGATCAATCACACTTGGTTTCGTTATGCCTAAGCAGTTCCTGGTTGTTTCGATTGCTCTGCTGACAGCATTTTCAATCTGTGTGCAGGGGTTGATTGCTTATTCAATGCTCAGAAAGAAGATTGGCAGCCTAAGTGGTTATGGGGTTTCTAGATCAACTCTCAAGTTTGTGTTAGCTGCCATTCCAGCGAGCGCCGCAGGAGTAATAGTGCTGATGGCGCTTGGCGGAATTGGCGAGGATTCATTTGCGCTGCAAAGTGTGCTGGGCGCTATTGCCTCTGCGGTAATTGTTGGTGGCATCATGGGAGTTAGTTATCTGCTGCTTCTTTGGTTACTAAAGTCGCAAGAGATTCAAGAGTTAAGCTCTGCGTTACGTGGCCGTTTTACAAGAAACGGCAACGGAGACTAGGCTGGGGAAAGAAATAAATAGATACTCATCTATGTTTAGATGACTGAAGGAAACACCTAAATGCGCGAAGTCATAATCATCGGTTCTGGGCCTGCCGGCTACACCGCCGCAATCTATGCGGCCAGAGCACAGCTGAATCCCCTGATGATTGCCTCCAGCGTTGAGCCCGGTGGCGAGCTGATGAAAACCACCGAGGTGGAGAACTTTCCTGGATTCCCCGAAGGACTCATGGGCCCTGATCTGATGGCTAACTTCCAGGCTCAGGCAGAAAGATTTGGCACCGAAATCCTCTTCGATGATGTGGTTGAGGTTGATCTCAAGGGCCCAGTCAAGAAGGTAAAGACCGGTGGTGGCAAAGAGTTTGAGGCTAAATCCGTGATCATTGCAACTGGCGCTGCCTATCGAGAGTTGGGCCTTCCTAAAGAGAAAGAGCTCAGTGGTCACGGTGTTAGCTGGTGTGCGACCTGTGATGGCTTTTTCTTCAGAGACAAGGTAATTGCGGTGGTTGGTGGTGGCGACTCAGCCATGGAGGAAGCGAACTTCCTCACCAAGTTTGCCTCCAAGGTCTACGTCATTCACCGCAGAGACAGCCTGAAGGCTTCAAAAATCATGCAGAAGCGCTCATTTGATAACCCCAAGATTGAATTCATCTGGAATTCGGCGGTCAGTGAGCTCAAGGGCGATGCCAAGCTCAGCGGCGTAGTTTTGGAAAACACCCAGACGGGTGAAAAGAGTGATTTGGCTCTGGATGGCCTATTTATAGCCATTGGAAATGACCCGAGGGTTTGGTTGGTTGAGAATCAGGTGGAGCTCACCGCTGATCGCTTTATTAAGGTGGAGGGAAGATCTTCCAAGACTTCGCTACCAGGTGTATTTGCCTGTGGCGATGTGATTGACCCAACTTACAGACAGGCGATTACAGCGGCGGGTTCTGGATGTGTAGCAGCCCTAGATGCCGAGCACTACCTAAGTTCGAAATAGGAGAAGTAATGCCAATCGACACCACAACAGCCAAGTTTGAGGCTGATGTCCTGCAAAGTGCCAAGCCAGTCATCGTCGATTTCTGGGCAGAGTGGTGTGGTCCGTGCCGAATGATTGCTCCCGTGTTAGCTGAAATCGCTGAGGAATATCGCGACAAAGTGACGGTTGCCAAGGTTAATGTCGACAATGAGCCAGATCTGGCTATGAAATACAACGTCACCGGTATTCCGCTACTGGGAGTTTTTAAAAACGGACAGATGGTAAAGCAGCTGGTAGGCGCACGGCCGAAGGCAGCTCTGGTCAGCGAACTCGCTGAATTTCTTAGCTAAGAACCAATAAAGCCATAGACTTTGCGCTAACCCCAAAGGAGCGCAAAATGGCTCAGTCGCGCCTGGAGCAGAGCTTTGATTTATTCAAAGATGCTTATGCGAAACGTGCCGAGAATCTCTCGGTCAGTGAAGTGCGCGCGCTGTTTGCCACTGTCTCGAGACCCGAGGTTGTCTCGCTTGCCGGCGGCATGCCGGATGTTTCCGCATTAGACAACGAGCTAATCAGAAAAGCCTTTGATTCGCTGATGGCTAATCGCTCCCAGTTTGCCCTGCAGTATGGTCCAGGTCAGGGAGATGCCAAGCTCAGGTCTCAGATTTTGGAAATCATGGCACTTGAAGGCATTGAGGGCAGTGTTGACAACCTGATGATTACAACTGGCAGTCAGCATGCGCTCGAGCTGATTGCAGATTTGTTTTTAGACCGAGCTGATGTCGCACTCGTTGAGTCTCCGAGTTATGTCGGAGCGGTTGGAATCTTCCGACACAAAGAGGCACAAATCGAACACGTCTATACAGACAGCGATGGAATTTCTCCGGATGCTGTTGCTGAAACTGCTGACCGGTTAGTGGCCCATGGGAAGAAGGTGAAGCTTCTTTATTTGGTCACTAACTTTGCCAATCCTTCTGGTGTCACTCTCAGTGAAGACAGACGAGATCGTCTGATTGAAGTTTGCAAATCACGCGGAATCTTGATTGTGGAAGACAATCCATATGGACTTCTTTACTTCGACGAGGCTCCGCCGAAGGCCCTTAGGTCTAGGGATGCGGACAGCGTTGTTTACCTTGGTTCATTCTCAAAGATTCTCTCCCCTGGACTGAGAGTCGGATACGTTCTTGCTCCCCCTGCCATCAGGGAGAAATTAATTCTTGCCAACGAGTCTGCGATTTTATCTCCTGCAACTTTTGCTCAAATGATGGTGTCTGAATATTTATCGATTTGCGATTGGCAACAGCAGATATCTGAATATCGTTCTTTGTATAGAACCAAGCGTGATGCTGCCATCTGGGCCCTTGGTGAATATCTTCCGAGTATTGAAACGACAAAGCCACGTGGTGGATTCTTCCTTTGGGTCAGCTTGCCTAGCGGAATCGATGGCAAAAAACTATTGCCGATTGCGGTTGAGGAACTTGTCGCATACACACCTGGCACAGCGTTCTATGGGGATGGACGCGGAAAAGAATTCATTCGAATTTGCTACTCACACCCAACCGCAGAGAATGTGAAGGTTGGAATTCAGAGGCTAGCTAAAGCTATAGAAAGATTTCAGGCTTAAGACTTAATCTCGTCTGCGATTCGTCTGAGGTCTGCCACAGATCCAAACTCAATGACAATCTGACCTTTTTGTCTTCCAAGCTTTATCTTCACAACGGTGTTCAGTTTGTCACCAAGTTCTTGAGCCAGCTCATGCAGCATGTCGGTTTTTCCACCTGGCTTTATAGTCGGCTTCTTTTTCTTGCCAACTCCACTTGCAATCAGTTCTTCAAGACCTCTTACTGAAAGTCCTTCTCGAATAACTCTTCCGGCCAGCTCGCTCATTAGTTCTTCGGAGTCTGCGGCAAGCAACGCCCTAGCGTGACCTGCGGTGAGTACACCGGCAACTAGTTTTTGCTGAACATCTATTGGCAGCCTGAGAAGCCTGAGGGTGTTGGTTATCTGTGGTCGAGATCTTCCTAAACGATCTGCAAGTTGCTCCTGAGTAATTCCGAAGTCTTCGAGTAGTTGCTTGTAAGCGCTCGCTTCTTCGAGTGGGTTGAGATCTGCTCTGTGAAGATTTTCTAACAACGCATCCCTGAGCATGTTCTCATCCGTGGTGTCTCGAATCACCGCAGGTATCGCAGTTAGACCTGCTTCCTTAGCGGCGCGAAAGCGGCGCTCTCCCATGATTAGTTCGAAGTCGTCTTGTCTTGGTCGAACAACGATTGGTTGCAGCACACCAAACTCTTTGATTGAGTGAACGAGTTCGGCGAGTGCTTCAGGTTCAAAAACTTTTCTTGGTTGCTGAGGATTTGGAATTATGCGACTGAGTTCCAAAAATGCGAGCTTGGCACCTGGCACTGCAACCAGACCCTGGCTATCAGAGCTAAAGAAAACATCGACCGCGTCACGCTGCCCAGCTGGAATCAGTGAGCCGATTCCTCTGCCGAGTCCGCCTCTTCTTTTATCCTCTGCCATTACTTCACTCCTTGTTGAGCTAGTTCAATCGCTGCTTCTTGATATGCAAGAGAGCCTGCATTCTTTGGGTCGTACTTGATTGCAGTTTGTCCAAAGCTAGGGGCTTCGGAAATTCTTACCGATCTAGGTATAACTGCCTTGAGAGTTTGATTTGGGAAAAAGTTCTTCACTTCGGCGGCAACATCCGAGCTCAACTTAGTCCGGCTGTCATACATCGTGAGCAAGATCGACGAAATAACGAGTGATGGATTAAGCGCCTGCTTAATCCTCTCGATGTTTGAGATCAGCTGGGTGACACCTTCTAATGCGTAGTACTCGCACTGAATCGGAACCATAACCTCAGTGGCTGCTACAAGTGCATTAACCGTTAGGAGTCCCAGGGAAGGGGGTGAGTCAATAAACACATAATCCTGAGGGTTTTGAATCAGATACTTGGATAAGGCCTCGGCCAGGATTCTTCTGGGGTTCTCGGCATTGACCAAATCAATTTCGGCTCCAGCAAGGTCAATTGTTGCTGGCAAACACAGAAGGTTTGGGTGCTCGGTGCTTGGGCGGACGGCTTCGGCAATCGAAGCCTCCCCCATCATGACTTCGTAGCTACTAAGGGTGCCGGTTTGGTGGGGAACACCAAGGGCGGTTGATGCGTTGCCCTGTGGATCAAGGTCAATAACTAGAACCCGCATACCCTTAGAGGCTAAGGCTGCAGCCAAGTTGACAGCCGTAGTCGTCTTTCCAACTCCTCCCTTTTGGTTGGAGATAGTGATGATTCTGGTTTTCCAGGGAGGAGTTAGAACAGTTGCGGCGACGCGCTTAGCACGCTCGTTGTTTTGCGTGAGTTCATTGAGTATGGGGGTTGCGTCCCGCTCACTGCTCAAATTTGACTCCAAATGTTTCACGTGAAACTACAGTCAAATTATCGTCCTTGACTCCTTGCCAACCGATAGGGGTTGGGCTCGTTTCCTCACGATTATTCGGGTAGCCCATCCCAGGTACCACTGTCGCAGGGGTTTCGGCTGTCTCTTCGGCTGGCTGATTCATGTGGAGACCATCATTTCAGAGAAGTTCTCACAACCGTGGCTGTTTCAGGGGCTTTGTTCAAACCGAGAGTCAGAATTTCTGGCTGTGAATAACCCATGTTTTCGAGCCTGCGCTGGGCCTCGGTTATCTCTTCTTGAGCCTTAGAGCCCTTCATGGCAATAATTGTGCGATTTTTTGAGTCTTTTATCAGAGGTGTGAGCAGCTTTAGCAGCTTATCCAGGGCTGCGACCGCCCTAGCGGTAGCAAAATCGAAGTCTGATTCCTTGACATCCTCGGCTCTTGCCCTGAGGACACGAACATTCTCAATGCCCAAATCTTTGATGACTGAGGAAAGCCAGCTCGCTCTTCTCTCCATGGGCTCTACCAGAGTAAATGTGGCATCGGGTTGAGCGATCGCCATCGGAATGCCCGGTAACCCGGCTCCACTGCCCACGTCTACAACCTTGCTGCCTGAGGGGATAAGTTCGGCGAGTAGTCCGCTATTAATGACATGTCTTGACCAGATTCGGGGGAGCTCCCTGGGGCCGAGTAGACCGAACGTTTCGGAGTCCTTGGCCAAGCGCTGGGCAAAAGCTCTTGCCTTGCCTATTTGGGGGCCGAAGAGCACGGCCGCGTATTCTGGCTCCCGCTCTAGGTCTTCCATCTCAGTCCCCATGTTTCACGTGAAACATTAGGGCTTGCTGACAACAATGTGGCGATCTCTGCCCTGGCCCTCGGATTCTGATGATAGGCCCGCTTCTGCCACCATGTCGTGGACCAATTTGCGGTCATAGCTGCTCATTGGCTTCAGGTGCTCTGGTTTACCCGATTCGTTAACCTTCTTAACGATCTTCTCCACAAGCTTCTTCAGCTGCTCGGTCTTGGCTTCTCGAGATCCGCCAATATCAAGGATCAGACGGCTTGGTTCGCCAGTTTTGGCCTGCACGGCCAGTCGGGTAATTTCCTGGATAGCCTGAGCTATTTCAGGGTCCGAAACTTTACCCAGATTAGATTCCCCTTCGCTGGAAACGGTCAAATAGACCCTCTCTTGGCGAAGTTCAATCTCTAGGTCGCCGTCTAAATCGGCTAAATCTAGGAATTCTTCAATGAAATCGGCTGCGATTTCACCCTCTTTTTCGAGCTGGTTTTCTTCGGTCATTTCTTTTTCTTCTTCTTTGCGCGATTCTTATTGACGGGTTGCTGCCTTTGGCCTGATTCTGGGGCTTTTTCTTCAGATTCAGCCTCAACTGCCTTGATTTCTGGCTCAGGATCGGTCAGTTTGCCCTTCTTTCTCAGCCTTTCCTGGCGGGCATGGTGGGCTGGAGAGCCTGGTTGAGGCATATTCCGGATGACAAAGAACTGCTGTCCCATGGTCCAGAAGTTTGAAACTAGCCAGTAGGTCATTACTCCCAGTGGGAAAGTGAGGCCAGAAATAAGGAAAACTAAGGGCAGAACATAGAGCAGGATCTTCTGGGTCTGCATGAACTGGCTGTTCTGAATGTCCGGGTTTTGGTTTTTGGTCATAATCTGCTTCTGGGTGATGAACTGGCTAGCAGACATCAGCACGATCATGACTCCGGCAATGATTTTGACGTTTAGTTCTGGGCTTCCGAAGAAGGTATCGGAGAGCTTTGCCCCCCACATTTCAGCCTGGGAAAAGGACTGGGCCAGGGCGGCGTCTAGGGGGCCGACACCCTTTTTGTTTGCTTGAGCATCGTTCAAAACGAAGAAAAGGCCCATAAATATGGGCATTTGCAGCAGTAGTGGCAGGCACGAGCTGAACGGGTTGGAGCCAGTCCTCTTATAGAGGTCCATCTGCTCCTTGGCCATCCGTTCGCGAGATTCTCGATCGGTCTTACCCCGGTACTTCTTCTGGAGTTTCAGCAGTTCTGGCTGGACCAACATCATGTTGCGCTGGCTACGGATCTGCTTGACGAAAACCGGAATCAGGGCAGCTCTGACCAACAAAACCAGGCCAACGATGGCTAGTACCCATGAAATTCCAGAGTCAAAACCAAGCCCCAGAGAGCTAAAGACGGTGTGGAAACTGACCAGAATAAACTCAATTAGCCACTTAATTGGCCATAAAAGATCCACTAGCTACCTCGCGTTGATAAAGCCGGACTTACAAATCCTAGTCTGCCGATCTGTATCCAGTTCGGCCCTTCGGGAACATCATCTACTCCACCTTTCGACCAGGGGTTGCAGCGAGCTATCCGCCAGATAGTCATGGGCACTCCGCGAACAACTCCGAAGCGCTGAACTGCTGCTAGCCCATAGGTTGAGCAGCTTGGGTGGTAGCGACAAACATTGCCATACAGGGGTGAGATGAGCTTTCTCCACAAAAGGATTGGAGCTATCAATAAGTTCCGAGGAATAAGCCAGATAGTCTTCAGAAATCTCACTGAATTTTCCCCAAAATTTCCCCGACTTCGGCCTTGAGTTGTTCAAAGGGTGCCTTGTCTGCACCAGGTCTCACACGAAAAACCCCGGAAATTGAGGGATTTTGACCCAAATGGCCCGCTAAAGCTGCCCGGAAACGGCGTTTTACTTGATTTCGCGTAACCGCCCCACCAACTGCCTTAGAAACCACAACTGCAAAGCGGTTAATTTCGGCTGGGAGATAGTGAAGTGTGACCAATTTGGTGGTGGATCGTTGACCCTTGTTTACGACTTCGCGAATTTCATCGCTTGAACGCAAGCGATTTACGCGGGGGAGCAATTTACCCCTAGGCGCTGAGCTCGGCGCGGCCCTTACGACGACGGGCTGCCAGGATGGCTCGGCCGGCACGGGTGCGCATGCGAGCACGGAAACCGTGGGTCTTCGCACGGCGGCGGTTGTTTGGTTGGAAAGTGCGCTTGGTCACTTCGAAACTCCTGAAAATTACGGGCTAGAGCCCTAGACAACCTCAACAATTTACGCTGTTGGGCCCAGTTAGTCAAGACGAAATTTAGGCTGTGGAAAACTCCTCAAAAACAGCCAAATTAGCGCCCGACACGCCGTCCCGATTTGATATCTATGGCCTCTGGGGGTTGAATGTTGCAGTCAAAAACAGTGGGTGCTTTATCCACAAGTTTTCCACAGCACTGTAAACCTTCTCCACAGGTAGAGGGTCCTGTGTAAAACTCTGTGGATAACTTTCGAAGGGAGTTGAGATGGCCGATACGGCTTTGACTACCTCCTGGAAGGGATTGGTCGCCAAAGTAGCTGCTAACCCCAACGTAACCCCACACCTAAAAGGGCACCTCGATCTGGCTGTTCCCAAGGGTGTTCTTGAAGACACTCTCTACATCGAAGTTCCAAACGAAGTCACGCGATCAATGTTGCAAGGAAGACTTCGCGACCAAATCCTTAACGCTCTCACGGAGCTCGCTGAAGTTGGTGGCCCAAAGAGTTTTGTTGCAATCACAAACGAGGATTTGCAAACTGCCATCCGAGTTGATGTTGTTCAAGAACAAGAAATTAAGTGGCCGGAGATTGATCCGGTTCTTCCAACTTCAATTCCAAGTGCTTCTGGATTAAATCCGAAATACAGTTTTGAAAGTTTTGTCACCGGTGGATCAAATCGATTTGCGCACGCAGCTGCATTCGCAGTAGCCGAAGCACCTGCCGAGGCTTACAACCCACTATTCATTTATGGATCGAGTGGTCTTGGTAAGACTCACCTTCTGCATGCAATTGGTCACTACGCACTCACCCTCAAGCCACGTCTCAAGGTGAGATATGTGTCGTCTGAAGAATTCACGAACGATTTCATCAATGCAATTCAGAACAACAAAACGGCTGAATTTCAGGCCCAATACAGGGATGTCGATATCTTGCTCGTTGATGACATTCAGTTCCTTCAAGGTAAGGACCAAACACAGGAAGCTTTCTTCCACACCTTCAACACACTTCATGATCACAACAAGCAGGTAGTTATAACTTCTGATCTGCGCCCAAAGCAGCTTGCTGGTTTCGAAGAGAGAATGCTGTCGAGATTTGAGTGGGGACTAATTACCGACATCCAGGCACCAGAGTTTGAAACCCGTGTTGCCATTCTTCGCAAAAAAGCAGCAATGGAAAGAATTCAGGTTCCTGACGAAGTAATCGAATACATGGCGGCAAGGGTTTCCTCCAACATAAGAGAATTGGAAGGAACACTCATTCGCGTGACAGCTTTCGCGAACCTGAATAGGCAACCGATCGACATGGACTTAATTCAGGTCGTCCTGAAGGACACGCTGTCGTTTGCGGGAGACAGCAACGTTTCCCCAATGTCGATAATTTCTGCAACAGCCGAGTATTACAAACTCAGTCCAGACGACATAACGGGAAGTGGAAGGCAGCAGGCAGTGGCCCTGGCTAGACAGATCGCCATGCATATCTGCAGAGAACTAACCGACCTGTCCCTGCCAAAAATTGGGCTCTACTTCGGCAATAGGGATCACACAACGGTTATGTACGCGACCAAGAAAATCAGCGAGCAGATGCGCGAGAGGCGCTACATCTACAACCAGGTGTCAGAAATCATCCAGAAAATCAAAGACAACGCCCGATAGGCCTGTGGATAAACAGGTCGAAATCTGTGGATAAGGGTCCACAATTTGTCCACAAGAACCCATTCTTGGCCTTTATTTCTATGGCTTTCCACAACCATATGGGTTATCCCCAGACTTATCCACAAGCTAATAAACAACTTACAAGGATGTAGTTTTTAGGTAATTTCTGGCCTTCGTCGACTTATCCCATATTCCACAGGTGCTTATTGTTGTTATTAAAGGGAGTTTAAATAGCTGGGGGTCTTGGGGGAAACTCAATTCTCAAGAAATCAGCCGGATGTGCCAAGATAAAAGGCCCGATTGAGGATAAAGATGAAATTCCAAGCAGATAAAGAAGTTCTTTCAGACGCTATTTCTTTTGTAGTGAGGCTTGTTTCTCCAAGACCGCAACTTCCTCAATTATCCGGTGTTGTGATCGAAGCATCACATAACGAGGTGACCCTCTCAATTTTTGATTATGAGGTTTCAGCAAAAGCGAAAATTTCTGCAAACGTAGAAAAACCAGGAAAAGTCTTAGTTCAGGCAAAGCTACTTTCCGAAATAGTTGCGAAGCTTCCTTCGGATTCGGTGGCTTTCGATAACACAGAATCCCGGGTTCAAATTAATTCTGGATCTAGCAAGTTTTCTCTCTCCCCAATGAGCATGGCGGAATATCCAAATGCACCCCAAAGTCCAGGGCCATCAGGAAAAGTTGCGGGTGACATTTTTTCCGAATCTATTTCCCAAGTTTCTGTAGCTGCATCTAAAGAAGAAGTAACACCAGTTCTTACTGCCGTGATGATCTCCGCAAATAATAAGAGTCTGTCTTTTATAGCAACCGACAGATTCAGGGTCGCAACAAAATCAACTCAATGGCAGAGCACAGCTGGTGACAAAGAGGTTTTGGTGCCCGCTCGAGTAATGGGAGAAATCTCGAAAACCTTTGCTCACGAAAAAGAAATTCAAATTGGTTTTGCAGACGGGGATAAAGAACTAATTAGCTTTTCCTCCGGAAACAAGTCCGTGACAACCTCAACAATAAAGGGCAAGTACCCCGCAGTTCTAACCCTGTTCCCAACCGAAACGCCACACTTCGCGGTGCTAAATACTCACGACCTTATGGACGCAACTCGAAGAGTTGGACTGGTTGTCGATAGAGACAAGCCACTGAGATACAAATTTTCAGCCAACGAAGTTGTTCTCGAGTCGATCGGCTCTGACGTAGCCGACGCAAGTGAACAAGTGTCTTGCTCCTTGACGGGGGACGAGAATGTTGTTTCCCTTAAGCCGCAGTATTTGATTGACGCACTATCTGGCGTCCAAACAGAAATGGTTTCTTTGGGCTTCACCTCAAATCCAAACAACCCGAATAAGCCTGGACCGGTTTTGATTACCCCTGTTGGATCAGATAATCAGTACAAATATCTGTTGCAACCTAACCTTCTTGTTTCTTAGGGGGCGGCTTTGTGGGTAAGCGAGCTACAGCTTGCTAATTTTCGAAATTACGCGCAGCTAACCCTTCCCCTAACCCAAGGAATAACCCTCTTCCACGGCCCCAATGGGGAGGGAAAAACAAACCTTGTAGAGGCCCTGGTTTACCTAAGCCAATTGAGCTCACACAGGCCAGGAAACCTAAAGTCACTAATTCAAAACGGCCAAGACCAGGCCGTCGTTTCGGCCACCGCCAACCACGCGGGTAGAAAGCTGGTTGTAGCAGCGGAGCTAAATCGCGAAGCACAGAATAGATATTTTCTGGGCGGAAACCAGCAAAAACGAGTCGGTGATTTTTTAGGAAACCTACCCGTAGTTCTCTTTGCTCCAGAGGATTTAGACATCGTTAGACGCGATCCGGAGGATCGCCGACACTTCCTAGACACCAACATGGCGCTGCTCAGACCAAGACTTGCCCAGTTGAAGCTCGATTACGACAAGGCACTGAAGCAAAGAAATGCCTTACTCAAAAGCGCAAAGCAGGTGAGAAACCCTGACCTCACAACGCTCGACATATGGGATGAGCAAATTGCAAATCTTGGAAGCAAGATAACCATCGCGAGACTCGATCTCATCTCACAGCTTTCCCCGCTGATTCAAGACTTCTATAACAAACTCTCCACCTCGAAAGAGCAAATCTCGATGAGACTTGTGTCTCTCAATAGCAAAGAAGAAGCAGAAGAGATTTCTCAGAAAGATCTCGAGCAGATGCTTCTGCAAAAACTGCAATCTTTACGCGAGCAAGAGCTCGAAAGAGGAATAACACTTGCCGGTCCGCATCGAGACGAATTACTAATTGAAAAAAACTCATTACCGGTTAGAAGTCAGGCATCGCAGGGCGAGGCATGGTCAATCGCTCTCGGTCTCAAACTTGCAATCGCACAGCTACTAAGAGAAAGCAGCCTTGGAGATCCAATCGTCGTTTTAGACGATGTTTTTTCTGTTCTAGATCCGGGTCGAAGGGCAAGAATGCTGGAGTTTGTTGTTGGTTTCGAACAGGTACTGATAACAGCCGCAGATTTAGGTCTTTCGCCCGAGCTAGAGTTGAGCGCAACTTATTCAGTAATGGGAGGCGAGCTCAGTGGAGATTAACTTCAACATGGCAGATCGCTTCTTCAAGGAGACGCTTAAATCAATTGGTCGAAAAACACGTGACCAAAAAAGACGTGAGGAAAAAGCAGAGCGTGGCTCAAGGCCTTTTGATAAAGGCAGGGAGCCAATATCGGCAGCGGAGGGAGTTGAAAAACTTCTGGATGATTTTGATTGGCAAAAGCGTGTCGATAAGGAATCACTGTTTCTCGATTGGGAAAGACTAGTTGGACCAGAAAATGCTGCCGCTTCAAAGCCGCAGGAGATTAGAAACGGCACCCTCAGCATCGGCTGTCGGTCCACGGCCTGGGCTACCCAACTAAGACTGTTAAAGGACCAAATTCTTGCCAGAATCCAGGAGCAGTATCCGGATCTTGGGGTCAAAGATTTGGTGTTTTTGGGCCCAGCTGCCCCGAGCTGGAAGAAGGGTCCCAGGAGCGTTCCGGGTCGTGGCCCGCGCGATACATATGGGTAGTTTTGCCCTGTAAATAAGCGGATTTGGACTAGAATTAGGGGGTTAGCCAACCCGAATATTAGTCAGTCTTAGGCCTGCATTTCTGTGGTGCTAACCCAAGTGGGAAGCAACTGAATATGTCTGAATCAAAAAAGAAATATGACGCCGGGGCGATCCAGGTCCTGGAGGGGCTGGAAGCGGTTCGCAAGCGCCCCGGAATGTACATAGGCTCTACCGGCCCCAGGGGCTTACACCACCTGGTCTATGAAATCGTTGATAACTCGGTTGACGAGGCCCTAGCTGGCTATTGCGACAACATCGACGTGACAATCACGAAATCCGGAGACATCAGAGTTAGCGACAATGGTCGCGGTATCCCAGTGGATATGCACCCGGTTGAGAAGAAACCAGCTGTCGAGGTCGTCCTCACGGTTCTTCATGCGGGAGGAAAGTTTGGTGGCGGAGGCTACGCAGTTTCAGGCGGTCTTCACGGAGTAGGCGCATCCGTTGTTAATGCACTGAGTAGCAAGCTCTCCGTTGATGTTCACCGCGATGGTTTTGTTTGGTCTCAGACATACACCATTGGTGTTCCTGACAAGCCTTTGAAGAAGGGCGTCAAGACAACTAAGACCGGCACAACAATCCAGTTCACACCCAGTAAAGATATTTTCGAAACCGTTGTCTTCGACTACGAAACTCTTCGCCAAAGATTTCAACAGATGTGTTTTTTGAACAAGGGTCTCAAGATCAATCTGGTTGATGAAAGAACTGGGGCAAACGATTCATATAAATATGATCGCGGTCTGATTGACTATGTCGAATACCTAAACTCTGCGAAAAAAGTTGAGGTTGTTCACGACGAGATTATTTCGATTGAATCAGAAACCAAAGACAAGAAAATGTCGGTGGAAATTGCCATGCAGTGGACCACCGGTTACAACGAGGGTGTTCACACCTATGCCAACACAATCAATACCCACGAGGGCGGAACTCATGAAGAAGGCTTCCGAGCAGCCATCACCTCACTGCTAAACAAATATGCAAGGGATAAAGGCCTGCTTAAAGAAAAGGACGAAAACCTAACGGGTGATGATGTTCGCGAAGGACTCACCGCAGTTATTTCCGTCAAGCTGGCAGAGCCTCAGTTTGAAGGTCAGACAAAAACCAAACTGGGAAACACCGAAGCTAAGACCTATGTTCAAAAGGTTGTTAGCGATCAGCTTGGCGACTGGTTCGAAAGAAACCCAGGTCAGGGTAAAGAGGTTGTTAGAAAAGCAATTCAAGCGGCTGCTGCACGACTAGCTGCAAGAAAAGCGCGAGAGGCAACCAGAAGAAAGAGCCTGCTGGAGTCCGGCGGAATGCCAGGCAAGCTTCGCGACTGTCAGTCGAGAGATCCAAAAGTGTCTGAGATTTACATCGTCGAGGGTGATTCGGCAGGTGGTTCAGCGGTTAGAGGAAGAGATCCCGAGACTCAAGCCATCTTGCCTCTGCGCGGAAAGATTTTGAATGTTGAAAAGGCAAGGCTTGACCGAGCACTAGCAAACACAGAGGTGCAATCGCTTATCACAGCCTTTGGCACCGGCATTGGCGAAGACTTTGATGTTGAAAAGATCAGGTATCACAAGTGCATTTTGATGGCTGATGCCGATGTCGATGGCCAACACATTCGAACACTGCTTCTAACACTTCTTTTCAGATACATGCGACCTTTGATTGAGCACGGCTATGTGTATATGGCCCAGCCACCGCTATACCGAATCAAATGGTCTAACTCAGAGCACGAGTACGCATTCTCCGATGCCGAGAGAGATTCGAAGATTGCCAAGGGCAACAAGGACGGCAAGAAGCTGCCAAAAGAGAACTCGATCCAGCGCTACAAAGGCCTTGGAGAGATGGACTACGACGAGCTGTGGCAGACAACCATGAATCCCGCCACCAGGACCCTTCTGCAGGTCACTCTGGATGATGCGGCGCTCGCCGACGAGATCTTCTCAACACTGATGGGCGAAGACGTCGACAGCAGAAGAACCTTTATTCAAAAGAACGCCAAAGACGTTAGATTCTTGGACATCTAGGAGTAATACGTGGCTGATCAAATAGACAAGATCGAACAGGTCGACCTCCAGGTCGAGATGCAGCGAAGCTATCTCGATTACGCAATGAGCGTGATTGTTGGAAGAGCGCTACCTGATGTTAGAGACGGACTAAAGCCAGTACACCGCAGAGTGCTTTATGCAATGTATGACGGTGGTTACCGACCAGACAAGCAGTTCTCCAAGTGTTCAAGAGTGGTCGGCGATGTCATGGGTCAGTATCACCCACACGGCGACGCCGCAATCTATGACACCTTGGTCAGACTGGTTCAGGACTGGAACATGCGCTATCCGCTGGTTGCAGGCCAGGGAAACTTCGGATCTCCAGGAAATGATCCAGCTGCTGCACCGCGATACACCGAGTGCAAGATGGCACCGCTCGCCATGGAGATGGTGCGCGACATCGATGAAGAAACCGTTGACTTCCAGGACAACTATGACGGAAGAACACAAGAGCCAACTATTCTTCCTTCCCGCTTCCCAAATCTTTTAGTTAACGGATCAATCGGTATCGCAGTTGGAATGGCAACTAACATCCCTCCGCACAACCTTCGTGAAATTGCGGAAGCAGCCAAGTATTCACTTCTCAATCCAGAGAAGAAAGGCGCAAAGCTTCTCAATGAACTAATCAAGATTGTTAAGGGCCCTGACTTTCCAACTGGAGCTCAGATTCTTGGTCGCAGTGGAATTGAAGAGGCCTACCGCACCGGACGCGGATCAATCACCATGCGTGCAGTTGTCACCGTCGAGGAGATTCACGGACGCGTCTGCCTGGTGGTAACCGAACTGCCCTATCAGGTCAACCCGGACAACTTAGCCTTGCGAATCGCAGAGTTGGTCAAGGAGGGCAAGCTCACCGGCATTGCCGACATCAGAGACGAGACCTCGGGTCGCACCGGACAGCGCTTAGTAATCGTTCTCAAAAAAGATGCCGTTGCCAGGGTTGTTCTAAACAACCTTTTCAAATACACCCAGCTGCAGGAAAACTTTGGTGCCAACATGCTGGCGCTAGTAGATGGGGTCCCAAGAACTCTGTCCCTAGACGGCTTCATCACCGCCTGGATAGAGCACCAGATTGAAATCATTCTTCGCCGCACCCAGTTCAGGCTGAAGAAGGCTGAAGAGCGTGCACACATCCTCCGCGGTTATCTGAAAGCCCTGGACGCACTCGACGCAGTCATCAAACTGATTCGTAAGAGTCAAACGGTTGATGATGCCAGAGACGGGCTGATGAAGCTACTCAAGATTGATGATCTGCAGGCTAGGGCGATTCTGAATATGCAGCTCAGGCAACTCGCTGCACTTGAGCGTCAGAAGATTATTGACGAGGCCGCTGAGCTGGAAGCAGAGATCAAGGGCTACAAAAAAATCATCAAGGACGAAGCGCTTCAGCGAAAAATCGTCATCGAAGAACTCGATGAGATAACTGAGAAATATGGTGACGATCGAAAGACAACCATCGCTATGGGATCCGATGGCGATGTTGGAGTTGAAGATCTAATCAAAGAAGAAGAAATGGTAGTGACCCTCACTGCCGGCGGCTACATCAAGCGAACCAAGAGCTCTAGCTACAGGGTTCAGCACCGCGGCGGCAGGGGAGTGAAAGGCGCAAGCCTAAGAGCAGACGATGTTGTTCAAAACTTCATTGTTTCAACCACTCATCACTGGCTTATGTTCTTCACCAACAAGGGACGCGTCTATCGCGCAAAGGTCCACGAGGTTCAGGAAGCATCGCGCGAAGCCAAGGGACAGCACGTCGCCAACCTGCTTGCTCTGCAGCCGGATGAGCGCGTGGTTGAGGTCTTAGATCTGAAGGACTACACCCAGGCCCCATACCTGGTCATCGCAACCAAAAACGGTCTCGTCAAGAAAACCGAACTTGAGCTTTATGACACAGCTCGCAGCGGCGGAATCATTGCCATCAAGCTTCGTAAAGACGATGAAGTTGTCAATGCCATGCTGGTTGAAGATGATAACCATCTGCTACTGGTGAGCAAGAAGGGAATGTCAATTTGTTTCTCTGCTGACAATGAATCTCTTCGACCAATGGGACGAGACACGTCAGGTGTCACTGGAATGAAATTCCGCAAGGGCGATGAGCTTCTTTCAGCCTGTGTGATTGGAAGCGCTGGATTCGTATTTGTTGTCACCGAGGGCGGATACGCCAAGCGCACCAGCGTCGACCAATACCGAGTCCAAAACCGCGGAGGCCTTGGAATCAAGGTAGCGAAGCTGGATGAGAAGCGCGGAGATCTGGTCGGCTCACAAATTGTTGACGAAACCGATGAAGTGCTAGTTGTATTGGCATCAGGAAAAGTAATGCGGACGCCAGCCAGCGAGGTGCCAGCCAAGGGCCGTGACACCATGGGCGTAGTGTTTGCTAGGTTTGAAGAGGGCGACTCTGTTCTGTCGCTTGCTAAGAACAAAGAGCGAAACTTAGAAAGCGAAGAGGTTTAGAAGTGGCCAAACTTTTTGAACGCAGCAGCAAGCCGCAGGAACCTCGCAAGCAAATCAAACTCAAGCTCAGGACAATCGATATTTGGTCAGCCACTAAGGTCGGCTTCTTTGTTGCACTAGCTGCTGCCATCGGAATCATCGTCACCTCACTGCTTCTCTGGGCAGTACTCTCAGCATCCGGGGCCCTTTCATCTCTCGGAGGACTGCTCAGCAGCGTCCTGGGCGATGGCAGTGGATTTAACCTTGAGAGTGAGTTCTCTTTCGGAAATGTGATGGGAACCGCGATCACCCTGTCACTTCTGAACTTAGTTCTAACCACCACGTTGGCGGCTGTGTACGCAGCAATCTTCAACCTAATTGCCAAGCTGGTTGGCGGTATTTCGCTGACCTTCACCAACAATTAGGCGGGGGTTTGTTTGCGAGGGCAATCTCTAGTAAGGTTTTGTTTGCTCTACGGGCCTATAGCTCAGGTGGTTAGAGCGCTTCACTGATAATGAAGAGGTCGGAGGTTCAAGTCCTCCTAGGCCCACGGTGAGCTCTTCCACTAAACGGGAGCACACCTGCGGGGACTTAGCTCAGCTGGTAGAGCACCTGCTTTGCAAGCAGGGGGTCAGGGGTTCGATCCCCCTAGTCTCCACAAAATCTCCCTCCAGAAATGGGGGGAGATTTCTTTTTTTGTGGAGATGGTCTGATTCATGGTCTGACTACACCTAACAGCCTTTGCCACCAAAAAAGCAAGGCAGCTCATCCACAAACAGAGTTACCCACGCAGTAAATGCAAACAACCCCACGAGAATTGCACCAAACTTAACAAACCTTCTCTTAGGTTTGCGACTAAACCCTTCGATTACAGAAGACGCAGCGATAAATGACATAGCTGTTAGAAATACGAAAACACCCCACGGCACACCTAGTGGATAGCCTCCTGAAAAAACAAACTCAATTCCCAACAACAATCCAGTAGAAACTAGAGACACCCACAAAGCTCTCGATAGCGTCTGTTTATCCATGAAAAAGAGTCTAATTATCATGAATATACGAGGCCGAAATAGTCTGAAGATACAAAACAGCCATCTAAAACTCCCGTGTTTACTAGGTCTCTAAACCCCCCTAGTCCCCACAAGACGCACCAGAACTGGCGGGTTTTTTTCTTTTGCGTCAGTAGATCTTTCTCTATTGTTGTCACATGGCGCAAATATCTGATCTCGTGAAGCAGTTTTATTTGCAGCTTTGGAATCAAAGAGATTATGAAATAGCTAATCAAATCCTGCAGGAGCAAGTAAATTTCAGAGGTTCTCTTGGTCCAGCCATGGTTGGTAGAGATAAGGTTTGCGAATATGTCAAAAGTGTCACAGATGCTCTTCAGAACTACACCTGCGAGATTCAAGAAATTGTGGTTGATGGCGAGAAGGCAGCTGCCAAAGTTTTGTTTAGAGGCATACACGTTGGTGAATTCATGGGCTTTGAACCAACGGGCAAAGAAGTTAGCTGGCTGGGAGCAGCTTTCTTCGAAAGTGAAAATGGATTGCTGACTACCATCTGGGTCTTAGGCGACATCCAAAGCCTCACTAGCAATCTTATGGAGAACAAGGCCTAGCTTGTTTTGCCCCTAGCTGCTGGGCTCTGGAATGACAGGCAGACCCTCAGTGATTGGGTCCTGTCCCGGGTTTCTAACCAGCAGCAAATAAATAACGGAAGATGCAATTAAAACAACTACCCCACAAGCAAAGATAGCCCAACGTATTCCGACGGCTTCTGCAAACAAACCAATTAGTGGTGATCCTATGGGAGTTCCGCCCATAAAGATCAATAGATATATCCCCATCACTCTTCCGCGCAGTTTCGGGTCAGAGTTTGTTTGCACATATGAGTTGGCTGAAATCAGTGTCAGAAGAGCCACACCACCAAGAACTGGAAGGATTGCGGCAAAGCTTCCGTAGTTTGGCATCCAGGCGGCAATTGTTAGCAGCAGACCAAACATCACGCCACCGGCCATGACGAATTTAGGAACGCGCAGATGCTCCAGCCGTGCCGAAACTAAAACACCGGTGAACGAACCTACCGCCAGGATGCTGCCCAAAAGTCCAAACTCCGCGGGTCCCAGACCAAACTCCTTGGTTGCCATAACAGCCATGAATATCTGGAAGTTAAGGCCAAAGGTCGTTGCGAAGAAAACCGCAATCATTACGAGTTTCAGTTCTCTTTTTTTCAGAACATACTGAACAGCCTGCTTTAGCTTTGCAGACGTGTCAGGCTTGGCCTCAATAAACAGCTTCTCTTTTTGCATCATCGACAGAGCAATCACCACTGCGACATAGGTGAGCGAGTTAACGATGAAGGAGATACCAGTTCCAAATAGAACAATCAGTAGTCCTGATGCTGCGGGTCCAATCAAGCGTCCGGCATTGAAGTTCGCGGAATTCAGGCTGATTGCGCTTGGGATGTCGCTTTTACCCACCAGCTCTGAATTAAAGCTTGTTCTAACTGGGGCATCCAGGGCACTGAAAACCCCAACGATAAAAGCAAGCAGGGCAACGTGCCAGATCTCAACGACCCCTGTCACCACCAGCAGACCCATGACTAAAGATCCAATGCCAGCCCCGATGTTTGTAACCATCAGCAAGGTTCGCTTATCAAATCGATCGGCTAGAACGCCACCGTAAAGGCTTAGAAGAAGAGATGGCAGAAATTGCAGTGCTGTTACTAGACCGAGCAGCTGAGCACTTCCAGTTAGTTCTAGTACCAGCCAGTCTTGAGCGATTCTTTGGGCCCAAGTCCCAATGTTTGATAAAACGCTGGCGGGAAAGAGGATTCGATAGTTGCGATGATTGAAGGCCCTGAGTGCACCTTCTCTATTCACCGTGTCAGTTTAGCGAGTAAACGGCTAGTGAATTTTCGACGGAATTTCGGTAGCTAGGCTGGATAAATGGAATCTCTTGCAGCACTGGTCGCATCAATCTTTGTCGGACTAATTGCTCTTTCCTTGGTCAACCTACTTCTCGTAGTGCTGGCACGAAAAGGCAAGATTAAATTGTGGATTGGAATTCTCTCTAACACGGTCACCGGGCTTGGAGCGATTGCGGGAATTAGTGGAGCGTGGGCTCTAGGTCTAGCACCGCTTTTGTCAGTCTTTATTGGAGCAATAGTTCTGACTCTTCCAAAGAAGCGTCAGTAGCGATCTTCTCTGACAACTTCTACTTCGCTCACCCAGCAGCTAATTGCATAGTGTGGAAAGTAGTTTGACTTAAGTTTTTCCAGGATAGCTTCGAGCACCGAGTCACTCACAACAGTTTCGATTCTGACATTTCCGCCTTCAATGTCTGAGCTTCGCTGATTTTTTGGACCAGCACCATGAGCAAGACTTGAGGTGAAACCCTTTGCTCCACACTCCAGTAAGTCCTCCTCTAGTCGGTGTGCCAGAGAAGTTTCGATGACGATTGTTACAAGCTTTCTTTTATTCAGCATCAGAGACCGACTCCTTCAAGCAACTGACTGATGGCAAGCATTGCAGGAATTCCAATCGTTAGGTTAAACGGAAAGGTTATTCCAAGTGACGCAGATAAATATATTCCAGGGGATGCTTCGGGTAGTGCGAGTCTGACAGCGGCAGGAGCTGCGATGTAAGAAGCAGATGCCGAAAGAATTCCTAGCGCTGCGCTTCCACCTACACTCATTCCGGTTACTTGTCCGACAAGTACACCTAGAGCTCCCGCCATTAGCGGGAACGATGTTCCAAATAGAAACAGCCCGACACCGGCCTGCTTCAAATCCTTAATTCTTCGCCCCGCCACCATTCCAAGCTCTAGGAGGAAAAGAGTAAGGACTCCGGTGAAAAGACCACCGAAGAAAATCTCAATCCGTGCATAGCCGGCAGATCCCGTGAGGAAGCCAAGTAAAACACCACCGGCAAGCAGGAAGATTGATTTACCCGTCAGGATCTCCCTAATGGATTCTCCCCAGCTCATCTGTCTATTAATTCCCCTGGATGCCAGTGCGAGACCGATGATGATTCCTGGTATTTCTAAAACCGCCAAGAGTGTGTTGACATAACCCTCAACTTGCATCTGCAGCGCTTCAAGAAAAACAATTCCAGCTGTGAAGGTAACAAGCGAGGTTGAACCGTAATGAGCAGCTAGAGCTCCGCGGTTCACTGCGTCTAACCGAGTAAAAAAGGAAAGAAGATAAAAGGCAGCGACTGGAACGACAACTCCCAGAATTAGTGTGCCAACCAGTGGTGCTGCCAACTCCTCAAAACTTGACTGCCCAAGTGCCACACCTCCCTTGATACCTATGCCAAGCAGAAGGTAGATGGACAGCGCTTGGTAGACAGCGTCAGGAAGCCTTAGGTCGGATCTAAGGGCAGTTGCTAGAAGACCCAGCGCGAACGCCAGTACTGGCGGTGATGTCAGATTGGTGATCGCTAGCTGAAGTCCGTCCACTTACCTACCGCGCTATCTGACCAAGGGCAGAGATGAGCTCGCCGATTGTGTGTTCACGTGAAGTCGAGTGTCTGAGCTGAGCCTTGAGATTGATTTCATAGTGATTGTTCCTGCCCTCGCGGCTTTTGACCAGATAGCCACCGTCCTCAAGATCCTTGAGAACATTGACAATCGATCGAGTTGTTAGACCAGCTATTTTTGCCAACTCCTCGATGGTTAGATTGGGATTCTCACTCAATGCCAGAAGCACGTGAGCGTGGTGAGATAAAAATGTCCAGTTCTTACTCATTCTTTCTTCTCTTCAATAGCGGTTCGACTTTGGACCAATCTTCGGCGCTCGCGCTCTCAAAGAATCTCTTGTTTTCAACCTCGACTTCGTGTCTTTTCTCTCCTCTGCTCTTTATTAGAGAGGCAATAACGGCTGTGGCGATAACGAGAATGATTACAGCAAGAGAAAGCGTGGTTGGGACTTTATAGATGTCGTGAAGCATCATCTTCACACCAACCCAGATCAGGATTACTGCCAAACCAACCTTGAGGTAGACAAACCTGTGGATTAGGTCCGACAGCAGGAAGTACATAGCTCTCAGTCCCAGCACAGCAAAAGCGTTAGCGGTGAAGACTAGGAATGGCTCATCAGTAACAGCAAAGATAGCTGGAATGGAGTCAACGGCAAAGATGATGTCCGTGAATTCCACTAGGGCTAGAACAATCAGAAGCGGAGTTGCAAAGACCACTCCACCAATACGAACAAACATCCTCTGTCCGTAAAGTTTGTCGGTTGTCTTTACCTTGCCACTAAACCATTTATAGAACTTCGACTTTGTAGGGTCGTAGTGCTCGTTTCTGGTTTGCAGCATTTTGAAACCGGTGTAGAGAAGGAAGACTGCAAACAAATACAAAATCCAGCTGAACTGATAAATAAGTGCGGCACCCAAGGCAATGAAGATTCCTCGGAAGACCAGTGCACCAACGACACCAAGGAATAGAACCCTGTGCTGGTACTCACGAGGTATTGAGAAGGCGGCAAAGATCATGGCCCAAACAAACACGTTGTCTACAGCCAACGACTTTTCAATTACGAAACCGGAGAAGTACTCCTGTGCTCTTTCAGCGCCAAACATCCACCAAACAACGAAACCGAATGCAACACCAAGCGACACCCAAATCGCTGACCATATCGCAGCTTCCTTTACCTCAATCACCTTTGCCTTGCGGTGAGCAAAAAGATCAATAGCGAGCATTAGAAGAATCAGGCCAAGGACAGCAAGCCAAAGCCAAAGTGGGACGTTCAAAGCACTCCTTATTAGAAAATAATTACTAGTATTTTATTTCTATAAATTATATTTCGCAAGTACGTAAAAAAGTCGTGTCGCCAGTTACCCAGAAGCCTGAATTTACAGGGTTTTTGGGCTTGTTTTGCTAAGTCCACCCTCCCTAGACAAAGTCTGTCTATCGTGGCTGAATAGGGCTTGTTAGGGTTGCAGCATGGAAGTCAAAGCAGAGTGCGAGAGAAAATCAGGCCAGTGGTGGGTCAAGGTCCCAGCTCTGGATGACCTAATGATTTCCAGTCGAAGGCTAGATCTCGCAGCTGAACAAATCAAAGACCTAATTTCCGAAAAAGAAGGCATCGAAAGATGTGACGTCATTCTTAAGGTCGAAACAACTATTCCGGGGATAATGTGCGATCTTGAAGCAGCACAAGAGAAAATGCGTGAGTCCCTAAAGCTTCAAGAAGAAGCATCTAGAGAAGTCAGAGACGTTGTTGCTCGACTTCGAAATGAGGGATTGAGCATGCGCGACATCGCAGTTCTTCTTCGAATATCTCCCCAACGAGTAGCACAGCTCACTGAAAGTGTTTAGAAAATCTTGACTAGCAAAGTAACGACTGAAAAATCTGGACACATTTTTCTTATCGGTCTGAATCGACCAGACAAGATGAATGCCGCTGATGAGGAATTGCTTCATGGACTTGCTCTTGCCTATGGGGAACTGGATAGAGACAAAGAGTTAAGAGTTGGCGTCCTATTCGCTCACGGGAATCACTTCACGGCTGGATTGGATCTTTTTGATGTCGGACCAAAAATGGAAAACGGAAAACTTGAAATGGTTCCAGATGGCGGATTAGATCCGTGGGGAATTCAAACTAGACAGGTTCTAAAACCTGTTGTAATGGCAACCAGGGGAAACTGTTTCACACTTGGAGTGGAGCTAGCCCTTGCAAGCGATGTAGTAATTGCATCGTCGGACTCGAGGTTTGCTCAGCTAGAAGTTTCCCGCGGCATTCTTCCATTTGGTGGAGGAACAATCCGCTTACCAAAAGTCGCTGGCCATCAGAAAGCAATGCGCTATCTACTCACCGGCGATAGTTGGAGTGCTAGTGAAGCACTCGAGATGGGCTTGGTAAACGAGATAGTCGAGCCCGGCGCAGAGGTTTCGCGAGCAATCGAGATTGCTCAGAAAATTGCTGAACAAGCCCCCTTGGCTGTGCAAGCAACTTTGGAATCATCACGAAACTCAGATCTTGAGTCAGAGAAGAATTTGCTGATGCAGCGCCTTGGAGTATTGATGAAAACGAAGGATGTCAAAAGAGGCATGCAGGCGTTTGCCACCAAGCAAAAGGCAGAGTTTTTAGGCGACTAGGTGCCAGACTCGACAAATTGAACCCCAATCTCTTGTAGTAAACATACAAAACCTCTTGGGCCCAAGTTTGAGTTGTTGTGGGCAGTCACGAATTTGGCGAAACCCATTCCAAGCCCTGTTTGCTGTGTTCTTAACTAGTAGTCGAGGTGAAAAGTGACTGATAACAATCTTCGTTTAGACATTGCTGAGGTAGGCGAAAGAATTCTTGGACGATGGGCAGACATTCGTCTACACACCAGAAAAGTCATCATTGAAAAGGAGCTATTCAAACCCGAAGGCGCTGCTATGGCTGACCACCGTGAGTGGGTACTGAGGTCTCTAAAGACTCTGGTTCGAGAAAACGCTACTCAATATGGTTTTCCAAAAGAACTTGGTGGACAAAGCAATCCAGCCGGATCCTTGTCTTCATTTGAGGAATTAGTTTTTGGAGACCCATCACTGCAAATCAAGTTTGGTGTTCAGTGGGGTCTTTTCGGTTCCGCCATTCTCTATCTAGGCACCGACTTTCACCACAAGAAGTTTCTACCCGGTGCAACCACACTTGAAACCCCAGGGGTTTTTGCAATGACCGAAACTGGACACGGTTCGGACGTTGCTTCGATCGGAACGACAGCTACATACGATCCGGAGACAGAAGAATTTATCATTCACACCCCCGATCGCCACAGCTACAAGGACTATCTTGGCAACGCTGCACTACACGGCGAGGCAGCCGTAGTTTTTGCTCAGCTGTATACGCAAGGTGAACATCACGGCGTCCACGCATTCTATGTTCCTATTCGACAACACGGAAGATTGCTCGCGGGTGTAGGTGCGCAGGATGATGGCCTGAAGGGTGGCCTCAACGGAATTGATAACGGCCGACTGTTTTTCAATCAGGTGAGAATACCCAGAGTAAATCTCTTGAATCGATACGCCGATGTGGATAAGAGTGGAAACTATTCATCTTCTATAGATTCACTGGGCCGAAGATTTTTCACGCAACTGGGCGCCCTGGTGCAGGGAAGAGTTTCGCTAACAGGAGCCGTGACAAATGCTCAAAAACTTGCTCTCGACATCGCCGTGCGCTACTCGCTTGCCCGAAAGCAGTTTCCAGGGGTAGATGGCAAAGAAACCACAATCATGGATTACGGTCGCCATCAAAGAAGACTCATACCTCTGATAGCCAGGACCTACGCACAGATCTTTACCCATCAGGAACTTTTGAATCAGTTTCACTCAGTGTTTACGGGGGAGAACGACACAGAGGAAACCAGGTCCGACCTTGAAACCGTTTCCGCAGCCAGCAAGGCCCTGAGTTCCTGGTATGCCCTCGACACTATTCAGCAGTGTCGAGAGGCTTGTGGGGGCCAGGGGTTTATGGCCGAACATAGACTCACTGGTCTGAGAGCAGACCTAGATGTTTATGCGACATTTGAAGGTGATAACAATGTGATGCTTCAACTTGTGGCCAAGAGGTTGCTTAGTGACTACAGCAAGGCATTCAAGTCTCCTGACTTCGGAACGCTCGCGCAGTATGTTGCTGGCCAGGTCGGTGAGGCAACCATTAATCGGGGAGGTCTGCGTGGACTCGCCCAGCAGATTACTGACTTTGGTTCAACAGCTCGTTCAGTCGGCTTCGTCAAAGAAGAAGCCCATCAGCACCAACTTTTGACCGATCGTGTTCACACAACAATCGCTTCAATCGCAAACAAACTAAAAGGTGCGGGTAGTGATAAAGAAAAACAGGCAGAGCTCTTCAATCGCTACCAAAATGATCTAATTGCAGCAGCGCGTGCGCACGGCGAATTGATTATGTGGGAAGCATTTACTTCGGCCCTGAAAGCAGTAAAGGACGCTGACTCACTTAAGATTCTTACCTGGCTCAGAGATCTATATGGATTCACACTTCTGGAAGAGAACCTATCTTGGTATCTAATCAATGGACGTCTTTCTGGGAGCAGGGCCGAGGCGATTACTGAATATATCGACAGTCGTTTGCTACCCAGACTCAGACCCCACGTCGAAGCTCTGGTTGACGCATTTTTACTTCCACCGGAACTTGTAAGAACGACACTCGCAAAAGATGAGCGAGAAAGACAACTTAATCGTCAAACGCTAGTGAGGAACTAATGCAATCCCAAGATGTTTACTTCATTGATGGAGTAAGAACGCCGTTTGGCAAAGCTGGAGACAAAGGTGTCTACTGGAATACTCGAGCCGATGACCTATCCGTCAAGACAGTTATTGGACTACTCGATCGCCATCCTGAATTGCCAAAGGAAGCAATTGATGATGTTGCTATTGCCGCGGCTAATCAAAAAGGAGATCAGGGACTGCAGCTGGGACGTTCGGTGAGCATTCTCGCCGGCCTACCGCTAACAGTTCCCGGATATGCAATTGACCGCTGGTGCGCAGGAGCAATGACCGCGGTTACAACCGTCTCTGGTGCAATCGGAATTGGAGCCTATGACATTGCTCTGGCCGGAGGCGTAGAGCACATGGGGCATCATCCCATGGGCGACGGGATGGATCCGAACCCGCGCTTTTTAGCGGAGAAACTAGTTGATCCGACGGCTTTAAATATGGGAAACACGGCAGAGAAAATCCATGACCGTTTCCCCCACTTGACTAAAGAACGCAGTGATCGTTTCGGAGTTTCCTCTCAGCAAAAAGCTGCCAAAGCCTACGCTGACGGGCACATTCAGCGGCACTTGATTCCAGTGAGTGCTGCATCGACCGAGGGCTGGAAACTTGTCACCCAAGACGAACTGCTCCGACCAGATTCGACTGTTGAAGGATTAAAGGATCTAAAAACCCCATTTAGACCTCACGGAAGAGTCACGGCTGGAAATGCTTCGCCACTGACCGATGGTGCAACTATGTCGCTGATTGCGGGCGATAGGGCCGTGAAGAAATTCAACCTCAAGCCAAAAATGAAAATGCTCAGTTTCGCATTTGCTGGCGTAGAGCCAGAAGTTATGGGTATTGGACCGATTCCTGCAACAGAAAAAGCTTTGCAGAAAGCGGGACTGCAAATTAACGATATCGGCCTGATCGAAATCAATGAGGCTTTCGCCATCCAGGTGTTAAGTTTCTTAGATCACTTTGGTATCGCCGATGATGATACTCGAATCAACCAATGGGGAGGCGCCATTGCAATGGGCCATCCACTTGCGGCAAGTGGAGTTAGATTAATGACCCAATTGGCTGGACAGTTTGAGATAAATCCAGATGTTCGATACGGCATGACCACAATGTGCATTGGTCTAGGAATGGGCGGAACCGTTGTTTGGGAGAACTCCAACTACGGAGGCAGGCGATGAATAGGTATGCGCCACTGCTTGAGAATGACGAGGTAATTACCCATTCCTATGTAAACGATGTAACCCTTGCATCGGGCAAAATCCTTGCACTGATAACTCTGGACAACGGTAAAGACCACACAAGACCCAACACCCTGGGCCCGAAAACCCTGATTGAGTTAGCAGAAAAACTCGATCTGCAAAAGGAACGTGCATCCCGAAACGAGATTCAAGGCGTAGCTGTTACTGGAAAACCTTACTTTCTTGCGGCAGGCGCAGACTTGTCCCACGTTCCTCAAATCAAAGAGCGTGAAACGGGACGTCTAATCGGAGAACTTGGCCACTATGCACTTGGGAAACTGTCTGAACTCGGAGTTCCAAGCTTTGTTTTCATAAATGGCTTGGCCCTCGGTGGCGGGCTGGAGATAGCGCTAAATGCCGACTTTAGAACGGTAAATCGTTCCGCTCCCGCGATCGCCTTGCCAGAGGTCTTTATCGGCTTGATACCGGGTTGGGGAGGGGCATATCTTCTGCCCAACTTGATTGGAATAAAGAATGCTCTGAAGGTGATTGTCGAAAACCCACTCAAGCAAAATCGAACTCTGAGCGCTGAAGAGGCATTCGAACTCGGAATTGCCGATGCAATCTTTGATTCCGCAAGATTCTTAGAGGACTCGCTGGCTTGGGCCGACCAGGTGCTAGCCGGGACGAAAGTGAAAAGAAAACACGAACCAAATGCAATTGAGAGAGCCACAATATGGGGCCCAGCTGTTTCGATTGCACGTAACATGGTTGAAGAAAAACTTGGCAAGGTTCCACTATCTCCATACAAGGCTCTCGATTTGATTGCCGCCGCAAAGAGCGGAACCAAAGCTGAAGGATTTGCGCGTGAGGATGATGCAATTGAAGAGATGATTGCCTCGGATCAGTTCCGGGCATCCATCTATGCATTTAATTTGGTGCAAAAGCACTCTAAGAAGCCAACTGGTGCTCCAGACAAAGAACTTGCTAGAAAAGTAACAAAGGTCGGCGTTGTCGGAGCAGGCCTGATGGCATCCCAGTTTGCTCTGCTTTTTCTAAGACGATTGCAGGTGCCGGTAGTTTTAACCGATGTCTCACAAGAGAAAATCGACAAGGGCATTCAATACATAAAAGATGAACTTGAGAAGCTAGTAGATAAGGGAAGACTTTCCACTGATGACAGAAATCGTCTGGTGGCGAACCTCTCCGGCTCACTTGATTACAAGGCATTTTCGGATTGCGATTGGGTTATTGAGGCTGTTTTTGAAGAACTAAGTATCAAGCACGATGTCTTTTCAAAGATTGAAGAGGTTGTGAATGCGGAATGCATTCTTGCCTCCAACACTTCTTCGCTATCGATTGATGCGATGGCTGCCAAACTTAAGAATCCAGATCGCCTCGTCGGTTTTCACTTCTTCAATCCAGTCGCGGTGATGCCCCTAGTGGAGGTGGTAAGAGCCGCCAAGAGTTCCGATCAGGCTGTTGCAACCGCAATGGAGGTTGCGAAGAGTTTGAAGAAAACTGCGGTGATTACGTCCGATGCAGCCGGTTTTGTCGTCAACAGAATTCTCGGTTATTTACTGGGTGAAGCAATGCGAGCGGTGGACGAGGGTGCGAGCTTCGAAGAGGTTGCCAATGCCATAGCACCGCTCGGTCTACCGATGAATCCATTCGATCTTCTGGAGCTGGTCGGCCTAAAGGTCGGTGCTCATGTTCTTGACTCAATGCATGCCTTTAACTCGGACCGTTTCTATGCCAGCAGCAACCTCCATAAGCTCGCTGAATACGGAAAGCTTTTGGACCGAGACGCGAAGGGGAAGATCAAGGGCTATGACAAAAAGGCAATCGAAATAGTGTCAGGCGGCACACAGGCCAGATCAGCTGCGGAAATCTTTGAAGGTCTGCAAGTAGGTCTAGCCCGGGAGATAAAGCTGATGCTCGACGAGAAGGTGGTCGGAACTGCGCAGGACATCGATTTGTGCATGATCATGGGAGCAGGCTGGCCCTTTCACCTCGGCGGAATTACCCCTTACCTAGATCGATGTGGCGCAAGTCAAAAAGCTTTTGGCGGATCTTTTCATGACCCAATGATTATTGGAGTTAGAGACTAGCCTTCAGCTCACTTTGCGATTGCTTGTAGAAAGGCAATCAGAATGGCTTTGCACCAACCTGCTCACTAATTTCAAATGCGGTTTCAATGTTGGCGATGGTGTCACGTGCTGTGTGCACAGGAGATTCATTTCTCCCCTCATCAACATATTTTGCAAACCACATCGCCTGATAACACAGCCCATCATGACCCTGAATTGATGATTCATCCCTCCACGACTGCTGCTTGAAGTAAAGGCTCTTGTCTCGAACTCTTATCCCTGATGGCACAAAGAAAGGCTCGTCAACCAAAACAACTCCATTTTCGAACGAGCAACTCGCTGTGGTGGGAAGAGTGGCTATTCCTGAGGAAGAAATCTGTGCTCTAGCACCACTTTCGTACTGAAAAACAGAGTGAGTCTCCTCATCTAATTCGTCTACATTTACCTTGCCAGTGGCAATTATGTTGACAGGGTTTCCCATGAACTGCTGCGCCATGGCAATTGTGTAAATGCCCATGTCGTAGATTATTCCTCCGCCACCTTTCTTCCACAGTCTTGGGATGTGGCGATTATCAATGCAGAAGCTTGCAGAAAACAGCTCTGGTTTTCCAAGCTCACCACCTTCAATAATCTTTCTTATTACTGAGGACTGCGGCAAGTATCTGGTCCACATAGCTTCCATGGCGAGTAGGTTTTTCTCCTTCGCACGAGCAAAAATCTGCTCTGCTTCCTCGGGAAGATAAGTAATTGGTTTTTCAACAAGGACGTGCTTACCTGCATTGAGCGCCAGCATCGCATGTTCAAAGTGATCCTTCTGCCAGGAAGAGATGTAGACAGCATCAATCTCGTCGGATTCAACAAGCTCCTGATAGTCACTGTGGACTCTTGCAATTTGGTGCTTTTTGGCAAACTGCTCCGCCTTGTTCGCAGTTCTAGAGGCAACTGAGACGAATCTTTGAGTTGTGTTCTTTAGGCAAGTCGAGACAAAAGATTCGGCTATTCGACCCGGTCCGATGACTCCCCATCTGAGGCTGGGCACAGATTCTGGGCTAATTAGTTCCGGTGCTGGGATGTTCATGGCATGAGTCTAGGCAGGTATTCTTTATCTGTCCTGATGGACTTATAGGCGCATAAACCTTGATGACTAACACGATTTCCCTGACGCAACCGATCCGCATCCCCTTTGATGCCAGATCGGACCGTTATCGCAAAGGAATACTCCTTGCCTATCCGGGCATCTTTTTACTGATGGCGGGAGACGCCGTCCGTTACTCAATTGGTTGGGTGGGATGGGGAATAGCCATAGGTCTCGGGATTTTGGCCACCATTGTTTTCCTAATTGCCTTTGATGCCAGATCCGCTTTGCGTCGAACTCCTGAACCACTCGCATTACTGCTGGTTCTTATGGGTTTGAGTCTGCTTTGGTCGCAGTATCGCCCGCAAACACTTCTGAGTTTCATCGTCCAGGTAGGAGCGACTCTATTCGGTTACTTTCTAGTAAACCAATTTGGATGGAGACAGCTGCTAAACATTTTTAGCAACACGATTCGATTCGTACTCGCTGTCTCACTTCTTTTCGAACTTTATGCATCAATCACGGGTCCGGTGGAACCACTATTTCCAAACTATGAAGGTGAACCGCCAGCTGCCGCATATTTATGGTCACAAGGCAATCTCTTTGAGGGCGAGAGAATCCAGGGAATTGTTGGTAACGCGAATCTGATTGCCTTCATTGCAGTTCTTGGGATGCTGTTATTCCTCATCGAATACATTGTCACAGCGCAGACCAAAGTGGTTCCGCTTCTCTCGTTTGTTTTATCTTTGGCAATGGCTCTTCTTGCTCAGAGCGCTGGAATGATTGTTGCGACGCTGCTGGTTAGTTTCGCTGCCGCTATCGCAATCATTGCTGAGGGTAAAGAGAAGACAATCCGGCGAAAAGTCTATGGAAGAGCAATTACCATCCTGGTGGCAATCGGCGTTGTCGCGGCAATCTTCCACAAAGAGCTCTTTGATCTTTTAGGTAGAAGTCCAGATGCTTCGGGACGATTTGACATCTGGCAAAAGGTTTTCACGCTGATTAATGAAAAGCCAATCGAGGGCTGGGGTTGGATTGGTTATTGGATTCCCGGTGTTGAGCCATGGGAAGGATTGATCACGATTAATTCGGTGCCGATGTATCAGGCACACAATGCACTAATTGATATTTGGGTTCAGCTTGGAATAGTCGGATTGTTTGCGATGATTTGGCTACTTCTGCAGAGCTTTGTTCGTCTTTGGCACATTGCCGTCAGACACACCAGCCCGCTTTATCTGTATCCGCTTTTTATCTTCCTAGTGATTGCTGCGCAATCACTAACCGAATCCAGATTGCTAATTGAAATCAGCTGGGTGCTGTTAGTCGTGGTTAGCGTGAAATCAAGAGAAGGATTCACATCACTTGAGCCCATGGGAACGTCAACCAAGCTCAGTAAATTGGCAAGGTCGGTTCGTCGCGCATTGCGACCAAGAAGAGTTAGCTAGCCCGCGTAGTAGCTCAGTAGTGGCGCCATGAATAGCGCGCCAATAATGATCATTGCTGGCATTAGTCCGATAAGGACTGCGATACCCCATGAGTTCATTTTGGCCTCCTGGGCTTATTCAACCCAAGGGGTCTTTTTTCATTCCCCGCTCTTTACGGGAGATCGAAGTGCCCACCAAATCAGCGGTATTTGGAGGGGGAGTCTGAGCCAAGCGACGAGAGCAATGTCGGGGTTTGAGCTAAGGGCATCAATCGCGAACCACCAATTGGCTGGCCAGACTGCTAATAGAACTAGCACGGTGAAGATGGGCGCCCACTTTTGCCTCAGTAGAAGACCAATCGCAGCAATCAGTTCCGCAATTCCTGAAAGGTAGATCAACAGGATTGGTTCTGGCAGCCAAGGAGGCATTAGGAACATAAATCCCGAAGGGTTGATTAGGTGAAAAACTCCGGACAGTAAGAATGCTGAAATTACTACCCAGCTGCCGACTGAGCGCTTTACCTTTTCGCTAGCCACAGCACAAATCTATCGAGCCATCTTCTTGGCACAACGTAGAAAATCAATTTCAGCACTCTCACATCCCAAGAGACCGGATAGTGAGCTTTGGGATTGTGAGCAGTTGCTGCTTGATACATTTTGAAAACAGTGTTGTTTGGTCCAGGAGAAATTCGATAGAGACCACCAAGCCACTTGTTTAGTCCCCGCATGACACCGTCGTATTCACTCAGGCTTCGTCCCTGATCAAGCAATCCAAATGCAACTGATCCAAAGCCTGTCTTCGAAGTTCCTGGTTCAACAGTGCTGACCGAAATTCCCAGGTGCTTCACTTCTTGACGCAAAGCATTTGCAACAGCTTTCACGGCATGCTTGGTTGCCGAATACCAACCAAGCCCTACCAGCGAGACGTGCGCGACCACGGAGGTTGTCATGATGATTCTTCCACTTAGCTGCTTGCGCATATGAGGAAGAACCTCCCTGACGCATCTTTCAACTCCAAAAACATTTACTTCGAATATCTCTCTGACCGCTTCCGGAGAAGTTTCTTCAACGGAAGAGAAGTTTCCAAATCCAGCATTTGCAACCAATAGGTCTATGCGCTTTTGTTCACGAATTATTTTCTTAACGCCGGCCTGCACAGATGCATCTGACGTGACATCCATAGTCAAAGGAATTGCACCTAGCTCAGCGGTGGCTTTGGCCGCCTTGGCATTTTTATCTGCGGCATATACTGTCCAGCCAGCGATAACCAGTTCTCTGGCCAATCCCTTACCAAAACCGGAACCGCCACCTGTAATCAAGGCAACTTTTTTCAAGCCAACTCACTTCCTCACTGAAGCTAGTCAATATCACGACGAAGGCTGGTCGCAATAGCAATTACCGCAAAAACTATTCCGTAGCCGAGCAGTACAAGCGTTGCTGTCAGAGCAGGTAGGTAATTGGTGGTGTCAAAACCCAACTCTGGCGCTGAAATATCGATTGAAAGCATGGCGGTAATCAGACCCGAAGGCAGCCACTTGCCAGTGTCTGGCCAGAGTGCCAGAAGGAGCGGATCAACAATAAACAGGTAAACCAACGCGCCAACAATAGCCAGCATCTGGTTTCTAACTAAGGTTCCAATTGCAACCCCAATTACAGCCAAGACAGCACCGCCAATAGCTGAGGCGACCATGGTGTTTAGAAACAGGTTTTCACTTGGCTCGGCGGCATCCTCAAATCCAAGCAGAACGATGTAGCCAGCGATCAGGGATAGACCAGTTGAGATAACCATGAAAGCAATCCCACCCAGTGCCGCCACGGTCAACTTCGCCGCGAGTACCACTGCGCGCTTAGGTGCTGTCAAGAAGGTAGCAACAGCTGTTCCGTGGCGAAATTCACCAGCCATCATCAGAATCCCCAGAATTATTGCAAAGACATATCCTGAGATGCCATTGGCATAGGTTGCATCAATAGCGGCTTGCTCTTCTAGTCCAAGTCCAAGTAGCTGTCCTCCTACCTGAGCATCAAGTATGAAAGGTGTAACTACAACAGATAGAACAGAAATAAAAGTTGCAGCTATCAGCAATCCCCAATTAGCTCGCACATAAATTAGCTTGCGCCACTCAGACCAAAAGAGATTAATCATTACTCAACCTCCGTCAGTCTCAAAAACGCATCTTCTAAAGTTCCATCTCCAATTACGGACTTCATATCACCGCTAGCAATCAGCTTGCCTCGATTGATAATCAAGACGTCATCTACCGTGTTTTGCATTTCAGCTAGTTGATGAGATGAAACCAAAATAGTTTTTCCTTCAGCCGCCATGGTTCGCAGAAATTTTCTTAGCCAGGCAATACCCGCCGGGTCTAGTCCATTAGCGGGCTCATCAAGAATCAAGATTTCTGGGTTCCCTAAAATCGCAGCCGCTAGAGAGAGCCGCTGTTTCATGCCTAGCGAATAGTTTTTTACTCGCTTTTTGGCAGCATCCGCTAGCTCGACCATGGAGAGAACTTCATCAATGCGATCGTCTTTTATCCCAGCCGCAGCGGCAACTACTTTTAGATTTTTTCTCCCAGATAAGGCGGGGTGGAATCCTCGACTATCAAGCACTGTTCCGACATAAGAAAGCGGGTTATCAAGATCTCGGTATCTTTTTCCAGCAATCTGAGCATCGCCACTGGTTGGGGACGCTAGGCCCACCAGGCACCTGAGAGTGGTCGACTTGCCGGCACCGTTTGGTCCAAGGAAACCTGTTATTCGACCCGAAACCACTTGGGCCGTCAAATTGTCTACAGCTGATTGCTTTCCATACTTTTTGACTAAAGAATCAAAGGTAATTGCTACTGACATTCGTCCCTTCCGCCTTATTCAGCCTACCGAGCTTGCCACGTTGGGATTTCTGCCACAATGGAGCAATGACATCACCGACATCTGTAGCAACTCTGCACACCAACCACGGAGCCATCAAGGTCAACCTTTTTGGACTTCATGCACCCAAGACCGTAGGCAACTTCGAGGGCCTGGCCACCGGCACCATTGAGTGGAAGCACCCTAGGACAGGGGCCACCCAGACCGGACCTCTATATAACGGCGTGATTTTCCACCGCGTAATCGAGGGCTTCATGATCCAGGGAGGAGACCCAACCGGAACAGGCATGGGAGGCCCTGGCTATCAGTTTGGTGATGAGATACACCCGGAACTGAACTTCAGCGAACCATACAAATTAGCGATGGCAAATGCGGGCCCGGGAACCAACGGTTCTCAGTTCTTTATCACCGTTGCCCCAACCACTTGGCTCCAGGGCAAACACACCATTTTCGGTGAAGTGGCGGATGAGGTAAGTCGTAAGGTTGTCGACAAGATTGCAACAACAGCCACCGGTGCTCAGGATCGACCACTCGACGATGTCGTGATCGAAACCATCACCATCGAAAAGATCTAGTGGCTAGAAGACTGGCGAGAGCAGCCGAGGCACCAATAACCTCGGCTCTTCTCATCGTCAATGTATTGATTTGGCTGGGGCAAATCTCCCCGCTCGGCTACATATTCACAAATCAGTTTTTCTTTGCTCCCGTTTTAGCAATCGTTGAGCCATGGCGCATGCTCACCGCTGGTTTTGTGCACGATTGGTCGGGACCAATGCACATCCTCTTCAACTCATATGCGATATGGCTCTTTGGTCGTGCACTTGAGCCGATGCTGGGTACCCTGAGATTTTTAGTTCTCTACATCACCTCCATCATTGGTGGTTCTGTTGCAGTTCTCTGGTTGTCTGATCCGCAGATGCCAGTCGTCGGCGCATCAGGCGGCCTCTTTGGTTTGATGGCTGCCTATTTTGTTGTCATCAGAACTTTGGGCGGCAATGGCAGTCAGATATTTATTTTGATTGCAATCAATTTTGCTCTTGGATTCGTAGTGTCTGGAATTTCTTGGCAGGGACACCTTGGGGGAATGGTTGCGGGACTTGTAATCGCAGGAATCTATGCCGCAACTAGAAAACCAAATCAGAAGATAGCCCAGTTTGTTGGGCTCGCAGGTTTTTGGTTTGTTTTGGTGGTGCTGACTCAGTGGAAAGTGAGTATGTGGCTCTAACTACTTCCAGCGAGTAGTCATGGAAAAGCCAATCATTGCAATTCCAAAACCAATCAGGATGTTCCAGTTGGAAAGATCAAGCGGTGTTGCGCTACCTAGCGGATAGCGTGCTGAAGAGATGTAGAAGACCAAAATCCAAATAAGACCCAGGACCATAAAGCCAAACATTGCAATTTTGTACCAGGTTGGGTTCTCTTCCTCGCCCTCCACCTGTGGCTTAGCTGGCTTGGATTTTCTCTTGTCGGCTCTTGATTCAGACATGGGTAGAAGTTTATTACCCAAAGGAGTGCCCAAATAACCCAATAGGCTAATTGCCAAATGGTAAAAATCCTCGTTTTAGACAACTACGACAGCTTCGTCTATACCCTGAACGGCTATCTGCAGCAGCTAGGCGCTGAAACTGAGGTGGTTAGAAACGACGCCTTTTCTGAGGCTGATATCCCAGAGGTGTTGGCCAAATATGATGCCGTTTTGATTTCTCCCGGCCCAGGAACGCCAGCCAGTGCAGGACTTTCTATCCCAACGGTGAAGTATGCACTTGATGCTAACTATCCCGTGTTTGGAGTTTGCCTTGGTCACCAGGCGATAGCGGAAGCAATGGGAGCAACAGTTACCAGTGCACCTGAGCTAATGCATGGAAAAACATCCAAGATCAATCATCAGAACTCGCAGATTTTTGCAGGACTGCCTCAGGGATTCACCGCGACCAGATATCACTCGCTGGCGGTAGTGAGAGAGACAGTGCCAAGTGATTTAGAAATCACAGGTCAAACTGACAGCGGTGTGATTATGAGTTTGCAGCACAAGTCAAAACCTATCTTCGGTGTGCAGTTCCATCCAGAGTCAGTGATGACCGAAGGTGGCTACATGATGCTGGCAAACTGGCTTGAATCTCTTGGGCTCAAGGGAGCTAGAGAAAAAGCAGCGACCTTATCTCCGAGAATTAATTCCCAGAGCTAGCTGGCACACACTCCACAAACAAAATCATGTTTTGTTTCTGCGGAGCTTTACCCGGAAGTATTGACTGATCCACAACTATGTTTCCAGGTGTACCAGTACAAGCTGAACCAGTTGTGATTTCAACCGATGCTGTGTAGCCAATTGCTGGATTAGTCAGAATATTTATCGCCTCTACAACCAGCAGGTTTCTAACGTCTGGAACCTGAACTGTTCCATCAGAGAGGATTAAATTCACCAGACTTCCCTGCGGCAACTTAGAGTTAGCAACCGGATCTGAAGTGATAACCACTCCCATAGGCACCGTTGGCGAACCGGCAACAGTTATTGAACCAACCGTAAGTCCATTCTGCTCAATCAGTGCCACAGCGGCCGATTCACTTATGCCAATCACATTTGGAACACTCACCTCAGTCGCACCCGATGAGACATAGACAGTGATTGGAGTTTTAGGAAGAACGAGTGTTCCTGCCTCTGGCTCTTGCCTGATGACTACACCTTCGGGAACAGTGTCACTCTTTTCATAGACCCTGAGCACCACAAGATCCTGGGCTGTCAAAGCTTCCAGGGCATCTTCGTAGAGCGAGCCCCCCACGTTTGCCACCAGTACGCCATTACCCGTTGGGGTTGGGGCAGGAGCGGAACCCAGGTTGAAGAGCCAGAAGATTAGGCCAACCAATATCACTGCAACACCAGTTCCAAGCCCCCACAGCACACCAACACCGACCTTGTTGGTGCTGACGGTGACGGTCTCGCTAGGGGCTGTTTCGAATCCCTCGAGCAAAGCAGTTGGCAGAGCCTCGGGTGTGCCAATTAATTCAGTGGCATCAACATCGACAGGCTTCATCTGAGTGACAGGCTTGGGTTGTGTGATTGGAGATCCGGTCTGCGCAGCCATCAGGTTCTCACGGAATTCTTCGGCCGATTGGAATCTTTCATCACGATCTTTTGCCATGGCCCGCATCACAACAGCATCAAGTTCTGGCGTGACGGCTGGATTAAAACTCGATGGCAGCGGAGCTTGCTCACTGACGTGCTGATAGGCAATTGATACTGCGCTCTCCCCGGTGAAGGGAGGACGACCAGCTAGAAGCTCATAGAGAATAACTCCGGTTGAGTACAGGTCGGTTCTTGAGTCAACCGCTTCTCCTCGGGCCTGTTCAGGCGAGAAATACTGTGCAGTGCCAACAATTCCTCCGGTTGATGCTTGCGTTGCGGAGTTATCGGAGACGGCTCTTGCAATGCCGAAGTCCATAACTTTGACAGCATCATTTTCAGCAATCATCACGTTTGCGGGTTTGATGTCTCGGTGGATTACACCGGAGCGGTGTGAAACTTCCAGTGCATTAAGAATTCCGACGACAAACTTTATTGCTTTTGCAGTATCAACACCACCGGAGTGAATCAGTTCTCGGAGCAGTTTTCCCTTAACCAGTTCCATAACTATGAAAGGCGTCTTTACCAGATTGCCATTCGAGTCAACGGTTTCCTCTTCACCTGCGTCATAGATTCTGACGATGCTGGGGTGTGCCATCTTGGCGCTGGCCTGTGCTTCACCACGGAACTTTGCCTCGAAGCTTGGATCGTTTGCCAGATCAGATTTGAGAAGCTTGATTGCAACGGTTCGGCCGAGACGGGTGTCATAACCCTCATAGACCTCAGCCATACCGCCGCGCCCAACTAGTGAGCCCATGCGGTAGCGTCCCGCAATCAATCTTTCGTTATTTATCAAAACTGCTCTTTCTCCTAGCAAAGTTTAGTTTTCGCTTATCTTTATTAGCGCCTAATACAGCCACTGTGTTACTACCCATTGCCACCACTTTCAGGAGAATCAGTCGAAGGCTGAGCGGGATCTGATTCGGTGGGTGGAATATCAACTGGAATATCTTGGAAATCACCAACGTAGTAGGTGATATCAATCGTGCTGCCCTTAGGGACTGAACCAGTTGGGGAGACTGCGTAGATGGTTCTGACCCTGGGGTCATCACCTGCAATCAGCTCACCTGGAATGGCATTTACTTCAAATCCAAGCTCAGTCAGTCGCGCTGTCACTGCACTCAGGTCCTGACCAATGATCTCCGAGCGAAGAAGCAGGATGTTCGCAGGCTCTTCAGTTTCAACCGGTGCTGACTCGGTCACAGTTTCACTCTGGGTTGGGGCCTCAGTTGGCGAAGGAGATGGATTTGTTGCCTGCGGCTCAGAAAGAATTGCTACCAACACCACAACTGTCAGTAGACCCAATAAACCAAGAGTTGCAATCCACGGCCAGACCACCGGCCCTCTTGGAAGTGGCGCGGTGTCGGTGCTGATTAGTTCAGTAAGTGGATCAACAGGACCAACAGTTATCGGCTTCGATCCCCGCTTTTCCCGAAGCAGCGCTTCGGCCCTAATGGCGAGCGAGGTAGCTGATTCGGGTCTTTGGTTAGGTTTTTTTGCTAGGCAACTGAGCACTAGGTTTTGCACTCTTGGATCAATGGTGTCTGGAAGTGCAGGGGGCATCTCGTTGATGTGGGCCATCGCAATGGCCATCTGGTTTTCACCAGTGAAAGGTCTTTTACCACTCAGTGCCTCGTAGGCAACTACTCCCAGTGAATACAGATCAGTGGCCGGAGTTGAAGCTTTACCGGTTGCCTGCTCAGGTGCCAAATACTGGACTGTTCCCATGACCTGTCCAGTCTTAGTAAGTGGAACTTGATCACCAACCCTGGCAATGCCAAAGTCAGTAATCTTCACCCGTCCATCAGGGGTGATTAGGAGATTGCCAGGCTTGATGTCTCGGTGGACAAGGCCTCTGGAGTGAGCCGCTGCCAGAGCACGTGATGTTTGAGCAATGATGTCAAGAACCTTGGCATCACTGAGTCTCTTTTCGCGCTCAATCACTCTCGATAGTGATTCACCTGGAACAAGTTCCATCACAAGATATGCGGAAGAGGAGTCCTCACCGTAGTCATAGACATTGGCAATACCTTCGTGCTCGACCAGGGCTGCTGACCTTGCTTCCGTCCTGAACCTCTCTAGGAAGTTTGGATCGCTGACGTATTCTTCCTTGAGAATCTTGATTGCAACTTGTCGCTGAATCAATTCATCTTCTGCTTGCCAAACCTCACCCATACCGCCAATGGCAATCTTTAGCTGCAGACGATATCTGTTTCCATAAAGCTGCCCTACTGCTGGTTTCATTTCAGAAGCGCCTCCAGCACAGCCTTGGCAATTGGGGCTGCAATCTGATTGCCAGTTCCGTTCTGACCAATTCCTCCGCCATCTTCAACGACGACAGTGACAACAAACCTCGGTGCTTCTGCTGGGGCAAACCCCGTGAACCAAAGGGTGAAGGGCTCTTCGGGTCCGTTCTCTGCTGTACCGGTTTTTCCCGCTACTGCAATTCCTGAAATGTTGGCCTTCCCGGCAACCCCCACCTCAACCGAGTCCACCATCATGCGGGTTAGGAAGCCGGCTGTTGTTCTGGAAATTGGAGATGAGTAAACAACTGGCTGTGGTTTTGAGAGCAGGTTTAAGTTGCTGGCAACAACCGATGAAATCAGCTGAGGCTTCATAACTACACCCTGATTGGCAATCGCTGCTGTCACCATTGCCATCTGCATTGGTGTCACCCTGACATCAAACTGACCAAAACCGGTAAGTGCAGTTTGCGCTTCATCCATACCTTCCGGATAGATGCTGGAGGCAACTGTGAGCGGTATTTCCATCGACTGGCCAAAGCCCATCAGCTCTGCCTGAGCGCGAATACGATCCTGGCCTAAATTGATAGCCATCATGGCGAATGGAATATTGCAAGATCTAATCAGCGCTGTTTCCAATGAAACAAAATCTCCGCTGCCGCATCTTCTGCCACCAGAGTTAGTAATGGCGGTTGTGGTTCCAGGAAGAATATATTCACTTAGGTTTTCAAATCTGCTACCTACTGTGTAGCGACCACTTTCTAGAGCAGCTGCAGCAACCACCAGCTTAAACACGGAGCCTGGGTGATACAGATCACCAGAGATGGCTCTGTTCACAAGTGGGTTTTCCGCACTATCTGCATAGTCTTGATAGGCATCGGTGACATCATCAAAGCGGTGGCTAGCCAGCAGATTGGCATCAAATGTTGGTTTTGAAACTAGCGCCAAGATTCTGCCAGTTGAGGGCTCCATTACAACAACTGCACCCTTGCGCGAGCCAAGTGCATCCCAGGCTGCTCTTTGCGCAACCGGATCAATAGTGAGCTCAACAGCAGCACCCGTCACAGGAGTTCCATCAAGGAGCGCATTGATTTGTTCAAAGAACTGGGCCGAGCTCTGACCAGAGATATAGCTGTTCATTGCTCTTTCAATGCCACTGGAGCCAGCAAAGATGCTGAAGTAACCGGTGACAGAGTTGTAGATCACATTTTCATATGCTCTTAGGTAGCGGTATTCATCATTTACTGGAATCGATGTGACAACTGGCACACCGCCAACAATGATTGCTCCTCTTAGAGTCTTATACGTCTCATAAGAGGCTCTAACATTGCGGGAGTCTTGATAGAGCTCGCCGGATCTCAAAACCTGGATGGAGGTGGCGGTTGCAAACAGCGCAATAAACATCAGCGTTAGCACCAGTCCAACTCTTCTCACCTGCTTGTTCACTTGGCACTCCTCAGGGAGGAGTCGCTGATGATTAGTAGCAGGGCAATGATTGACCAGTTAGCTAAGAGGGATGAACCACCAGCAGCTAAAAACGGAGTGGTTAGTCCCGTTAGCGGCAGAAGCCCCATCACTCCACCTGCCACCACAAAAACCTGCAGACCGATTACAAACGAAAGCCCAAGCGCAAGCAGCTTTGAGAAATCATCAGGGTGTGAGTTAGCAACCCTGAGCCCTCGATAGACGAGCAGAAGATAGACAGCGAGCATGACAAATATGCCCGCCAGACCAAGCTCCTCACCCAAGGCTGCGAATATAAAGTCGCTCTCAGCCAGAGGGATCAGCTGCGGGAACCCACCACCGAGACCAGTACCAATCACATCGCCGTGAGCAATGCCAAAAAGCGCTTGAACTAGCTGATAGCTACCACCAACAGCGTTGTAGTTGTCTGGAGAAAAAGGATTTAGCCAGGCGTCAAATCTGCCACCGACATAGTCAAAGAGTCTTGATGCAACCAGGCTGCCCGAGACCATCATCACCAGTCCCGCTCCGACATAGAAACCACGACCAGTAGCGGCGTAGATCATCACCAGAAACAAGCTGAAATAAAGAATGGAAGTCCCAAGGTCTCTCTGAATTACTAAGACCGCTAAAGACGCAAACCAGAAAAGCAGAATTGGTCCCAGGTCTTTAGCTCTGGGAACCCTCACTCCAAGAACCCGAGATCCAATCTCAGCCAGCGAGCTCTGTCTAGAAACCAGGTATCCGGCGAAGAATATAGCTAGCAGAATCTTGGCAATTTCACCTGGCTGGAAACTAATCTCATTTGTTCCAACCCAAAGGGTTGCCCCATTCACAGTCCTGCCAATAAATGGAGCAGCCGGTAGAACAAGCAGAATGATTGCAGCCAGACCAGATATGAACGGGAATCTTCTCAGCGTTAGGTGATCCGGCACCCACCTGACTACAGCTGCGGCAATAAGCATCGCAAAGCAGCTGAGCCAAACTTGTCTCAGTGCATAGGTGTCAGTTCCACCACTTGCCATCTCGGCAAGATCTAGTCGATAGATCATCGCTATACCAAGACCATTGAGTAGGAAAGCAAGCGGCAGCATAAGCCCGTCTGCCTTTAGCGCTCTTCTTCGAAGGACCCAGTGCAGAAGCATTGCGGTCAAAGTGGGAGGAGCCCAGTAGAGCAGCAGTTCAAATGTCATTACCTGCAGAATCGACAGCTGAATTTGCGAGAGTGCATATGCGTGAATGCCTGAAACCCAGAACAGCAGCACTGCCTCAAAGTTTCGTGATCTAGGAACTGTTTTTAGTAGCGCGGGGATTGCTCCGGTCAGGCTGAGATTACTCACCGAGGCTCGCCTCCAACTGGGAGAGAATGCGCTCAGCGTCTTCCAGCGATTCAGCTGAAATGGATCTTGAGATCAACTCCTGTTGGAACGGAGATAAATCATCGGTTGATATCTCGCTCACCTGATAGGGAGAAGAGAACTTAAAGGGACCAAGCTGCTCGCGAATACCCTGGAAGATTGTCACCTGTCCTTCAAACTCTGCAACGTAGTAGCGAGTTTGGGTATAGGCATATGCAAGATAACCAACACCTGCGGCAGCTAAACCAATCAGCACCCAGGCTGTGATGGTTCTGGCCGTGCGCCAGCGAATCTTCCGCTTGGTCTCGGCCAGAATCTTCTCCAATGCCTCTTCAGACTCTGGCTGGTATTCGGTTGGGTCCTCCGGTGTTTGCAGCAGCTCGAGCAGGCTCAGTGGATTGAGTAGTTTCAGAATCTTGCTGCCACGTCTGTCTTCAATTACAACTTCACTCGCAGCCGAGCCCACAAAGTGGGCATAGGGTTCGTACTCTGTCTGTACCGATGCCCGCACCACATCCGTGATGACAACGGTGACATTGTCTGGAGCACCAAACTCCAGCGCCTCACCAACCAGTAGCTCAGCTGCTTCGTCTGGGGCAATGTTGCTGGTGAGGATTCTTTCCATAACCTCATCTGGAACCACTCCGGATAAACCATCACTGCAGATCATCCAGCGGTCACCTGCCACAGCATCAAACAGCGCTATGTCAATCTCGGGTTCGCCAACCACATCGCCAAGCACCCTCATTAACACACTGCGTCTTGGATGAACCAGTGCTTCCTCGGGGGAGATTCTTCCCATTTCAACTAGACGCTGAACGAAGGTGTGGTCAGTGGTGATTTGTCTAACTTCACCATCTCTAACGAGGTAGATGCGCGAGTCACCGATGTGTGCGGTGATGATTTGGTTTCCCTGCACCAGCATTCCGGAGAAGGTTGTTCCCATACCTTCTAGTTCGGGGTGCTCACCAACCGTTGCTGACAGCATGCCATTGGCTTCCAGGATTCCCTTGCGCAGAGTTTCTATGGCTTCATCAATGGTGTCGTAGCGAGCATCGGTCAGCGCAACTCGCTGTGAGGTAATAGCAGATGCGATGTCACCACCGGCGTGACCACCCATTCCATCAGCGACGAAGTAGAGCTGATAACCGGCATAACCAGAGTCTTGATTTGATGAGCGATGCTTACCGATGTCGCTTGCTGCATAGCTGAGCGTCTTTATTGACATTTAGCTCACCTCAGATCAAAGGTGGTGGTGCCGATTCTCACCGTTGCGCCAGCTCGCATTGTCATCGGAGTGGTAACCCGCTTGCCATCAAGGAAAGTTCCGTTGGTTGAGTTCAGATCCTGAAGGATCCACTCGTCTCCCACCGAAACCAGCTTGGCGTGCATGTTGGAGGCGAATTCGTCAGAGATTACTAGATCAGCACTTGGTGATCGTCCAATCACTATTTCTTTTCTGCCATCGAGATCAACTCTCAGTCCGGCATTTCTGCCAGTCAGCATCTGAATAAAGGTTGGTTCAAAGCTGTCACTATCTTCAACTTCAAGTTCAGCAACCGGTGCTGCTTGGGCTAGTTGCGGCGCTCGCGATTTGGTTAGTCTGCTAATCACTCTCCTGCCATACAGATCAGCCCTGATTACTGACAGCAGGCTTAGAACAAAAATCCACAGCACCGCCACAAAGCCGATGCGAACTAGGAACAGCGCTAGTTCACTCACTTACTTCACCAGCCTGCAGTTGGAATTCAAATTCACTCCGCCCAGCGGTTATCTTGCTGCCTGACTGCAACACAATCTCGTTAACTCTTACGCCATCAACAAATGTTCCATTGGTTGACTGCAAATCTCTAACCGCGCCGGTTTCACCATTCCAGGCCACTTCGAAGTGGAAGCGGGAAAGCCCTCGGTCATCCACCGTGATATCAGCCTTCTCATCCCTACCAACGGTGTTGGAACCTCGCTTGAGCCTGTATTCAATACCGCCTATTACCAATACCGGCACCCAGTTCACTGATTTTTCAACGGGCTGTGAACCAACCCGAACTGATCCCCTGGTGATGCGGTCGTCAATTGAAACGTTTAGTTCTATCTCTCCAATTAGGCGATAGCTTCGCTCCGATACATATCTATTGAGCTCCGAGCGGATGGCCCCCAGCATGGCTGGAGTCACCTTGTCGGCATCGGTTGAGTTGATCAGGATTAGGTAGCGGTGGGGGACCAGGGTTGCTCCGACGGGATCGGTCTTGGCTGCCAAATCCATGGCTGAGCGGATGGCTTGGCTAACCTCTACTGGCTGGAGCTGAGCTTTGGAGAATTTTGCAAACAGAGAGCTGACGGCTGATTCAATCTTCTCTTCTGCCTTGTCCAAAAAGCCCACTCGCTCCACCTTTTCCTGGGTTGCCCTGGGTTAGCTAAGTCTATTCGCAGCCTTATTAGAAGCCTGAAACTCTGCTAACCTGCTGTATTCGCAAGACACCGCGCGAGTGGCGAAATGGCAGACGCGCTGGCTTCAGGTGCCAGTGTTCGCAAGGACGTGGGGGTTCAAGTCCCCCCTCGCGCACCACTTACCTCTTATATGCACTCGCTGCGGAAACTAAAGCCTCGAACAACCTAAGGTCCTCAAGGGTTTGCTCCGGATGCCACTGAACAGCCAGCCCAAAGGGGTGGTTCTTCAGCTCGACCGCCTGGATGATGCCATCTGGCGAGTGGGCAGTTACCTCGAGGCCCTCACCGACCTGGTCAATGGCCTGGTGGTGGTAAAGGGCGCAGTTTTCGATTGATGGACCTACTAAAGCCGCAAGCTTGCTACCGGCCTCAACCTGCATCGTCATTTTGGCAAAGTTTCCGCCACCTGGTTGATAGCGGTTGTCACCAACTACATCTGGAAGATGCTGAATAAGTGAACCACCGCGGTTTACGTTCAGCACCTGGGCTCCGCGACAGATACCAAGAAATGGAAGCTTCATTTCTATTGCTGCTGAGATCAGCTGATCTTCCAAAAGATCCCTTAGGGAGTCAGGCTTTTCTGCCATTTCGTGGGGCGTTTGGTCATATCTACTGGATTCCACATCTCGACCACCAGTAATAATTAGCCCATCAAGACCTGCCAGCAACCGCTTGGCATCAGAAACACTAACTTGTTGAGGCGGCACAATAACGGCTAGCCCGCCTGCTCTTGAGACTCCCTCGAGATAAAAGGCAGGCAGCATAGCCATCTCAGTGTCCCAGACACCGGTCTGTCCTCTTTGGCGATAACAGCTAAGGCCAATCGTTGGTTTCATATCCATCAACTTACCCCCACCTGCCCTGTGCTCAGTTCAGTAGAATTGCATACGCATTGCATACGGAGGCATATGAGAGCAAAGACTGTTGGTTTTGCTATTTCTGATAGTGATCGTGAACTGCTGGATCGGCTGGTTGAGCACTATGGATTGGGAAATCGAAGCGAATTTCTTCGAGTGGCAATGCGTCGAATGGAGCACGACAGGCTGGCCGAACGTTTCGAGGAAACCAGGGCCATGGTTAGGGAGGAGCTAGGAGGCAAGGTTTTTTCCGAAGAGGAAATTGATGAACTTATTGCCCGAGTCGTGAAGTCGTGACGCTTAGGGTGACGTTTGATATAAACGTCTGGATTACGGGAATCCTTGGCCCAGGGACAGAGTATCCCTACCTTCCGCTTGTTCCTCCAACGGGAGAGAATCCAAGTGCAGACTGTCTATCGATGGCTTTTGACGGAGAAAGATTTAAAGTTTTTCTCTCCCCACATATCATTAAGAACATTTTTGAAATAGTCAGAGCCGCTGGTGTTAGTCAACAAAACGCTCAGCGAGTAATAGACGATGTAACCGACATGGCACTGCTCTCCGGCGGATCTGTGATTGAACCTAAACGCTCAGCACTTATTCAAAAAGACTTTGGGGATAACTTGATACTCGATTTGGCATATCAAACAAATTCACAGATTCTAGTGACCAGAGATCAAGAGCTGCTTGAGGCCTCTGGTTGGAAAGGCATTGCAATTCTTGAACCCAAGGTTTTTGTAAACCTTGTGCTTCGTACAAAACCAAGTAGCCTGAGCTAGAGGAAAAATTGGAATTTCAAAACTTACTTCTCTCGATTGAGGCCCTAGGGGTAATAGCCTTTGCTGTATCTGGGATTATCGAGGCTGCTCGCAAGAAATTTGATCTTGTCGGGGTGGTAATGGTTGGCGCGATTGCGGCCTTTGGCGGAGGAACGCTTCGCGATGTTCTGCTAGATCGCAGACCTTTCTTCTGGGTCGAGCAAGAGTTCTGGGTCTGGGTTCTTATTGTTGCAGCGATACTGCTGCCTTTCTTCTTCAAGGCTCGTCACATTGAACTAAGTGAAAAAGCCATGCTGGTTCCAGATGCCTTTGGACTGGGAATCTTTGCAGCAGGCGGAACACACCTTGCTCTGGTTGCCGGCCAAACTCCGCTGGTGTCAGTTTTGATGGGAGTCATTACGGCTGTTGCCGGAGGAATCCTCAGGGACGTATTAGTCAATGAGGTGCCAAGGGCTTTCCATGACTTTCAGCCGTATGGGGTGATCGCCTTTGCCGGTGGCTGGCTGGTTGTCCTGCTCAACCTGACAACCATCCCTGACTACCTGACGGTGCTGATTGGCGCATCAGTAATGGTCCTGGTCAGACTCTTGGCCGTGCGATTTGGCTGGGAGCTCAAGCGCTGGAGATTTCTCTAGTCTGGGAAAAACCTGCCAGCTTTATCCCAGAACCCTGATTTTTAGGCAATTCTGAAGCACGAAAGCTTAACCTCTTCTCATACCTTTCGGTCCAGCTTAGGAATAGTTTCTTGGGTTCATAAGTTGGGAAGAAGGAACCCAGATACCAAAGCAATCGCTTTAGTTCTGTCTCCTCCTTTGGTGCCTCAAAAGGGCACAAATTCGGCAAAAGAGAAGCCCCCTCCCCCCGGGGGCTTTTCTTCTTTAACGACTTGGGCCGAGCAGGTTTGCCATCTGCTTATAAATCAGATTGGCAGCTGCAACCGGGTTGAGTCTTGAGAAACGGTCCATGAACTTAGCGTCGGAACCGATAGTGATTCTCGGCTTGTTCTGCTCAATTGCATCAACCATTTGCCTGGCGGCCAGATCTGCGGCAGTTGCCTTCATTTTTGAATTCTCAGCAGCTCCAGCGGGAACTTCCATGCCAGAGTTTTGCGCAATGTTGGTTGCAACCGCGCCCGGGAAGACAATGGTCACACCAACACCAGTCCCCATCAGCTCTGAGCGAAGACCTTCGGTGAGAAGTTTGAGTGCTGCCTTAGATGCACCATAAACACTTTGACCTGGAACTGGAGCATAAGCACCCATCGAGGAAACATTCAATAAGTGAGCTTCTGACTTCTTCATAAGGCCTGGCAGAAAAGCTTTAATAAGCATCAGGGGGCCATCGAAGTTAACCTTCATAACTCGCATGGCGTCTTCCATGGCCAGGTCATTAACTTTGACAAACTTCTGAATAATTCCAGCGTTATTTATTAGTGCATCGGCTGATCCAAGATCAGCCTCTACTTTTGCAGGAAGCTCACTCACTGCTTGAGCATTAGTGACATCGAGGATGTAGGTGGCGACTTTGCCACCTAGTTTTTCAGCAAGGCTCTTTGTCTCAGCAAGCGTCTCTGCACGCATATCAACCGCAGCGACCTTGGCCCCTCTGCGAACAAGTTCCAGTGTTAGTTCTCGACCCATGCCGGAACCGGCACCAGTAACAACAACAACTTTTCCCGCAACCTTCATCTTTGTTCCCTCTGAACTCAGGCATCGTGAAGCTAAGTTCACTTTCAGGCTACTCCTGACCGAGGAGTCTCGGAAACGAGGTTATCCACAGGGCCTTGAGACAAAGACTCAGAAATCCGCGAAAATCTTGAGGTTAAGGTAGCGCGTAAAGTGCTACATTGTAGAACATGGAGAGTCGAGTGGGAATCCGAGAGCTAAAGCAAAACGCCTCGAAGGTTATTCAAGAAGTTAAGGACGGCGAAGTCATCACAGTTACTGAGCATGGAGTGCCGGTGGCAAAGATTATCCCTATAGCCAATGACAGGTATTTAGAACTGATTCAAGAAGGCACAATTCAACCAGGAACTGGAACCATTGACCTGAGCACTATCAAGCCCGTCAAGCTTCCAGAGGGTATGACCATCGAGCAAATACTGCGAGATTCAAGGGGTCAATACTGATGCACTACTACCTAGATACTTCCTCGGTGCTAAAGCTTCTTCTTCACGAGCGAGAGACCCCGGCTTTTCGCAAGTTTGTTAGAACCCTCGAACCAAACAGCGTTCACTATAGCTTTATGACCAAAGTCGAAACGCTCAGGAACCTCAGAAACTTTGGCATTGATCCAGAGCCAGCCGCCCGCTTGTTTGAGGGCTGGACGGCCATAAGAGCAAACCGAGAGATATTGAAACTAGCTGAGCAGGTTAATCCCAGAGAGCTTAGAACCCCAGATGCAATTCATCTGGCATTTGCCCTGATACTTTCTCCGTTGAAAGTCGCAATGGTCACATACGATAAGCAGTTGGCCAAGGCATCCGTCGCCTCCGGAATAGAGGCTATTTCCCCAGGGAGTTAGTGTCGGCTAGCTAGCTTAGGCTAGTGCCATAGCTCATTAGGGGGAGCAAATGAAAGTGCAACAACTCAAGCAGTGAGACGCCTACCCAAAGAGGCCTACATCGCAATTGGCGTTGCGATTATCATTTCGCCCCTTTTCTCGCTCTTCCCCTCAAGCCCGGATGCCCCTCAACAAACCACTCAGAACAGTAGTCAGACACCTTCCCCGTCGCCTACCCCAACTGAAACCCAAGTGGCTGAGACGGTTTCTCCCGCTACCCAATCACCTGAAGAAAACACCACTCCGGTAGCAGAGGAAGATACCACCGAGGAAAACCCGCTGGCAGAACTGCTCTCACAGCTGACACTCGCTCCTGAAAGACCTGAAGGATACGACAGAGACCTCTTTCGTCACTGGGTTGATAACGATGGGGATGGCTGCAACACCAGACGAGAAGTTCTGATTCTTGAAGCAGTTCAGAGACCGCAAGTTAGCGGAGATTGCGATCTAATTGGCGGTCAGTGGTATTCGGTTTATGACGGTGTCACTACAAACGATCCCTCAGACTTTGACATCGATCATCTGATTGCACTGAAAGAAGCTTGGGATTCAGGAGCACACAGCTGGAGTGCATCACAGCGCAGAGCATTTGCTAATGATTTAGGGAATCCAGAGGCACTAATCGCCGTCACTGCATCATCAAATAGATCAAAATCAGATAGAGATCCTGCAGACTGGCTGCCTCCCAACCAGAGTTATCACTGCCAATACATAAAGGACTGGATGAAGATAAAGATTTTTTGGAATCTAAGTGTCGATGAAAGAGAGTTCCAAGCGCTCAGGAGAGTTGCTTCCGGTTGCTAAAA
>VFQT010000184.1_pt1 | contig 101582 bp, 96 predicted proteins | sample 3512381 | NCBI WGS metagenome assembly VFQT01 (sample SAMN10412376, study PRJNA504923) | tailings metagenome | isolation source: Relicate 2 Philex TSF3 active mining site | place: Philippines: Tuba, Benguet | collected 2017-08-29
TCCCGAAAGAGTTTGATCGAGGACAGGTAGTTGCCCAGAGGGTCGCCGTCTGGCTCGTGGGCCCAGACCGACATGTTGGTGGAGATGCGCGGCAGCAGCATGTCACCGGAGATTAATAGGTTCTTGTCGGCGCAGTAGAGCGAGGCATGCTCGGGAGAGTGCCCATAGCCCGGGATCACCCGCCAGTCACACCCGCCCATCTGAAAGGTCTGGCCACCGAGCAGACGCTTGTAGCGCTGAGGTACCCGAGGCACCAGTCCCGTGAAATAGTCTTTGCGCTGAAGCGTCTTTTGGTAGTCCTCTTCGCTGGTCATGCCGTGACGTTTGAAATGTTCGGCCATGGTGGCGCGCGGCCCGTCTGGGGCGGCCTCGGTCTCGTTGGCCATGCCCCTGGAGGCAAAGATGCGACCGGTGCTGTACTCGCCCAAGGTCATCCACAGGGGCGCCTCCCAGGCGCCTTCTGGGTGGGGGCCGGTATTGGCGGCTGGGGTGTCTTCACCCTGCCACATGCCTTCGGTGAGCCAGTAGGCCAGGCCCATGTGGTCGGGGTGCATGTGGGTGCAGATCACGCGAACGATTGGCTTGCCGTCGAAGTACTGGTCTTTGATCTGACGCCAGAGGGCCTTGGTCTGGGCGGTGGAGACGCCTGTGTCGATTACGGTGAAGCCGTCGACCCCTTCAAATTGGTCTTCGATCAGCCAGAGGTTGATGTGGTCCAGGGCAAAGGGCAGCGGCATGCGCAGCCACCAGACGCCTGGCGCAATGGCCGTGCGCTGTCCGGGCTGGGGAATGTCGAGGACTGGGTAATGGATCTGGGCTTCAGCGGGGTTCATGCCCAGATTTTAGGCTGATCAGGTCAACACAGCCTGCAAGGGCCGGATTTCCTTTTTAATCTCCGCTGATAGGGCAGTCTCGGCTACCTTCAGGTCATACGCCAACTGAAGGTTTAACCACGACCGAGGGTCTCCTCCGAAATAACGCGATAGGCGTAAAGCAGTGTCTGGGGTGACGCCTCGCTTTTCTCTAACAATCTCATTGATACGAGCAGGCGTAACATGTAGGGCCTTCGCCAGTGCATTAGGAGTCATTTCAAGGGGAACCAGATACTCCTCGCGAAGTACTTCTCCGGGGTGTACAGGTCTCATTCCGTCTTTTTTACTCATTCCTTATTTTATCGTTTATCGATAAACGTCAACCCCGAGGGCTAAGCCCCGGTCACATTCCCCCGCTAGAATCGGGGTTATCTCTTTTATTCAAATAGGTTGTTGCGGTTATGAAGATCTCAATTGTTGGCACGGGCTATGTTGGACTGGTTACCGGAGCCTGTCTGGCCGATGCGGGCAACGACGTGCTCTGCCTGGATCTGGATGAATCCAAGATCAAGATCCTGAAGGACGGCGGCATCCCTATTCATGAGCCAGGCCTGCTCGACATCGTCCGCAAGAACGTTGCTGCCGGCCGCCTGCGCTTTACCACCAGCGTGGAAGAGTCCGTGGCCTTTGGACTGGTCCAGTTCATTGCTGTTGGCACACCTCCCGATGAGGACGGCTCCGCAGACCTCAAATACGTACTGGCGGCTGCTCGCAACATTGGCCGCCACATGACCAGCGAGAAGGTGGTGGTCGACAAGAGCACGGTGCCTGTGGGAACAGCCGACAAGGTACGAGCGGCTATTGCCGACGAACTGGCTCAACGCAAATCTGATCTGCCCTTCCACGTTGTGTCTAACCCAGAGTTCTTGAAGGAGGGTGCTGCGGTTGAGGACTTCCAGCGGCCCGACCGCATCGTGGTGGGTGTGGACTCTGCCAGAGCCACCGACGTCATGCGTCAGATCTATGCGCCCTTCCAACGCAATCACGACAAACTCATGGTCATGGATGTTCGCTCCGCCGAGCTCACCAAGTACGCTGCCAACGCCATGTTGGCCACGCGTATTTCTTTTATGAATGAGCTGGCCAATCTGGCAGAGACTCTGGGCGCAGACATTGAACAGGTGCGCATGGGCATTGGCTCCGACTCGCGCATTGGCTACTCTTTCCTTTACGCCGGTTGCGGCTATGGCGGATCATGCTTCCCGAAAGACGTGAAGGCCCTCATCAAGACAGCCTCTGAAAACGGCCATACACTGCAAGTGCTCACAGCCGTCGAGGATGCAAATGAGGCACAAAAGTCGGTCCTGGTGAACAAGGTCACCAAGGCCTTTGGCAATGACCTCAAAGGCAAGCGGTTTGCACTCTGGGGCCTGGCCTTTAAGCCCAACACAGATGACATGCGCGAAGCCCCCAGCCGCGTCATCATCGACGCGTTGCTGGCCCGCGGCGCGACCGTCTGCGCCTACGATCCAGTGGCCATTGACGAGGCCAAGCGTGTTTTGGGAACGAGCATTGACTATGCCAATCGTGCGGTGGATGCCATCGAAGGGGCCGACGCACTGGTGATCGTCACGGAGTGGAAGGAATTTAGAAGCCCAAGCTTTGACCTACTGGCCGAGAAGCTCAAGACCAAGCGGATCTTTGATGGTCGCAATCTATACGACCCGGCGATGCCAGCTCAATACGGACTCATTTACGAGGCAATTGGCCGGAAGATTTGAGTCCCGCGGTCGCGCCGGTGATGACTGCCTCCCGCATCTTTTGCACGGAGACCGGATCAGCGGGCGGTTTTATGCGCCCTTTCAGATTTTTAATCGAATAAGTTGCATCCCTTCTGGGTTGCATCTTTTCTGGAATAATTTTCTGTTTCATCTTTGCCTCCCAATTTGATCTGCAAAGAAATCAAATTCAGCCTAAACCGAGAGCGCCGCACGGAAGGGCAGGTTTTTTTGGGCCAGCTTTTTTGAGCCGCCCAAGAACGCAATCTCGAGGAGAGTCAGCGCACCGCAGACTCTGGCCCCTGCCATTTCAATGAGTTGTTTGCTAGCCATTAGCGTGCCACCGGTGGCCAGCACATCGTCGACGATCAAAACCCGGTGAGTGGGCTGAAGGAGTCCCTTTCGGATTTCCAGGTGGTCGCTGCCGTATTCCAACTCGTAGCTCACCCGCAGAGTCTCAGGTGGCAGCTTGTTGGCCTTGCGAATCATGACGAATGGCTTGCCTGTCTGGCGGGCTAGGGCTGTTCCAAAAATAAACCCGCGTGAATCAATACCGGCGATGACGTCATAGTCCGACTGCCCGAACTGGTCATTGAGGAGGTCCATAGCCTTGGAAAAGGCAGCTGGGTTGGCCAGTAGCGGGGAGACATCCCGAAAGCCCACACCGGGCTTTGGAAAGTCTTGGACAATGGGAATGTAATCAAGCAAATTCATGGAGGTCACCCGATGTCTGGTTCGATTCTGATCGTGACGGCCTTGCCGCAGGAACTGGATGACAGTCTGCCACCGAATGACCTGCCTGTTGTGTTCACAGGGGTGGGCAAGGTCAATGCAGCGCTGGCGGTCTTGGATGCGATCGCTGTCTATCGGCCCCAGTTAATTGTGAACTTTGGTACGGCCGGTCGGGTATCGGATCGGGTGCATGGCCTGGTTGAGGTCGCTCGGGTGATTCAGCGAGACATGAATGCAGAGCCGCTTGCGCCCCGGGGCCAGACGCCTTTTCAGGATGATCGCCACGGGTTTCACTCGGGTCAGTCTGGCGTGATCTGTGCAACCGGCGATAGTTTCGTGACGAGCCGAGACCCCTGGCTGGTGGAGCAGGGTGTTGACCTGGTGGACATGGAACTCTTTGCGATTGCAGCGGCCTGTGAGCGTGCGGGTGTGTCCTGGCGCTCCTTCAAATACATCACCGATGATGCCAACGAGGACTCTGGTGACCATTGGGAGACCAATGTCCACCTGGGCCGTGATTTGTTTTTTGAGAAGCTCGCGACGCTCTAAGGTTTAAAGCAGCGTGATGTCGTACCCACCTGGTGGGTACTCGCCCTCGACGGACAGGGTGATGGGCTTGCCCACCTCATCGATCAGGGCGTTCAGGAACGCGGCCTCTTCTTCCAGGAAGCGCTCGATGATCTCCGGTCCCGCCAGAATCCGAAACTCCTTGGGATTGAACTGGTGGGCCATGCGGGCGATCTCGCGAAGGATTTCGTAGCAAGTGGTCTGCGCCGTCTTGATGCGACCCTGACCATCACAGGTCGGACAGGTCTGCATAAGCTGCTGGGCCAAAGAATCCCGAGTTCGCTTGCGGGTGAGCTCCACCAGGCCCAATGAGGTAAAGCCACTGATGCGCACCTTGGTGCGGTCGTCTTCTAGAGCGTGGGCGAGTTCCTGGTGGACCTGTATACGGTGGTCCTCGTCCTGCATATCGATGAAGTCGACCAGAATAATGCCGCCGATGTTGCGCAGTCGAAGCTGCCGGGCGATGGCCTGGGCTGCTTCCAGATTGGTCTTGAAGATGGTGTCCGAGAAGCTGCGGCCCGATACATAGCCACCCGTGTTCACATCAATGGTGGTCATGGCCTCGGTGTGGTCGATGATGAGGTACCCACCGCTCTTGAGGTCCACCCGGCGTTTCAAGGCCGACGTGATCTCTTGCTCGATGTTGTGCAACTCGAACAACGGTCGCTCGCCGACAAAGTTCTCAATGCGCGGCATGACACTGGGCATGTACTGCTGGGCAAAGCTGCGCAGGCCGTCAATGCGATAAGGGTCATCGACCAGCACCCGCGTGGTTCGGTCGCCGACCCAGTCCCGCAGGACGCGTTGGGCCAGGTTGAGCTCTCGATAGAGGACGGTGCCAGGTGTAGCCGATTTGCTGGCGGCCAGAATCTCATTCCAGCGCTGCTTAAGATACTGAATGTCATTGGCCAGGGCCTCTTGGCTGGCGTCTTCTGCCTGGGTGCGGGCAATGAAGCTGCCATGCTCGTCGCTGGGGATTAGCGCCAGCAGTCGGGCCTTAAGGGCGTCTCTGGCCTCAGGATCCTCGATGCGCTGACTGATGCCAACCCGCGGTTCGTTGCTGGTGGGGTCGGGTTTGGTGTCGTAGGGCAGGTAGACCAGGTAGCGGCCGGCAATGGATAACTGTGTGGAGAGCCGCGCACCTTTACTGCCCACCGGGTCTTTGAGCACCTGGACCAGGAACTGCTGACTGTCGTAGAGGACCTTTTCAATGGGGCGAGGGGTCTCGAGCCGCTCGCCGTCGAGCAGCTTGGCCTGCCAGACATCGGCGACGTGCAGAAAGCCTGTCCGCGCAAAGCCTGCATCGATAAAAGCGGCCTGCATGCCTGGTAGGACCCGGCTGACTTTGCCCATGACGATGTTGCCCACCGCACCACGCTGCAGGGTGCGCTCGACCTCGATCTCTTGGACCACACCTTGAATCAGGCGAACCGCCCGCGCCTCGAAGGGTGTGGCCTGAAGGAAGATCTCTTCGGGGTGTGGGGTGAGTTGGGTCATGACTGGAATCTTATGTGTCTGGCTCCAGTTTGGATGGCCTTTAAGTCGATTTTTAAGAATTAACTTTACAAAAAGTCGCGACTAATTAAATTTATTGTTTAAAATAGTCGACATGAAGCGTTATCTAGACGATCTCATCGAAAAAGATCTATCCACCAAGATGGTGCTGGTCTCTGGTCCCCGCCAGGTGGGCAAGACCACGCTATGCCGACAGTTGATGGCTGGATTTGAGCCTCACCAATACCTCAATTGGGATGTCGCGCTGGATCGTTCGATTATTCAGGGGCATCGTTGGAGTCGAGATACACAGCTGCTCGTGTTCGATGAGATTCACAAGAAGCCAGATTGGAAGTCATGGCTCAAGGGTGTCTACGATGGCCGGTCCAAGGGTCAATCGGTTCTGGTCACGGGTAGTGCCCGAATGGACACCTTTCGCCAGAGCGGTGAATCGCTGGCTGGTCGCTATTTTGCTTATCGCTTGCATCCGGTCTCCGTCAAAGAGTGGGTGGCCCACAGTGGGCAGACACCTCAGCAGGCCTTGGATCGACTGATGGCGCGAGGAGGGTTTCCAGAGCCTTGCCTGGCAGAGGATTCTGTGATGGCAGATCGTTGGCGTCGTCAGTACGCCACCGATTTGATTCGCGAGGATGTCCTGGAGTTTTCTCGACTGCAGGAGGTCAAGGTCATGCAACTCTTGGTGGAAATGCTCAGAGAGCGAGTCGGATCGCCACTGTCTTACGCTTCTTTGGCCCGGGATTTGGCTGTGTCTCCGGCGACGATCAAACGTTACGTGGATATTCTGCAGGCCCTGTTCATTGTCTTTTTGCTGCCGCCTTGGCATCGCAACGTGGCGCGTGCGCTGATTTCTGCGCCCAAGCTTTATTTCTATGACACCGGGATGGTGGTGGACGACCCAGCCAAACGATTTGAGAACGCGATGGCCTGCATGCTGCTCAAGCATGTTCACTTTCAGCAAGACACCCAAGGCCAGGATTTGGATCTTTATTACCTGAGGACCAAAGATGGCAGCGAGGTGGACTTTGTTCTGGCGACCAAAGATGCGCCGACCCACCTCCTGGAGTGCAAGCTAACCGATGGGTCAGCCCACCGTGCACTGACTCAGCAGGCCCAGCGTTTCCCCGATGCACAGGCGATACAGCTTGTGAAAGACTGCTACCAAGAGCAGACCAAGGGCTTGATCGAGATTCGACGAGCGTCTGATTGGCTGGCTCGCTTGGCAGCTTAGTGTCGATAACGTGAGAGTGTCACCCATGAACGAGCGTAGGCTTTTCGACGGCAAGACCATCCTGGTGACTGGTGCTTCCAGTGGCCTGGGCGCTCATTTCTGCGCTTATTTGAAATCGCAGGGCGCTCGGGTGATTGGACTGGCCCGGCGGGATGTCAGTGCCAATCGAAACATCGATCTGGCGATCACGGCCGATGTCAGCGACGCCCAGTCGGTTGCTCAGGCGATCAAGGCCGCACTCGGAGAGCCCGGTGCGGGTCAAGCGGTTTATGGATTGATCAACAACGCCGGTGTCGCGGTCACGGCCGCCTTACATGAGACGACACCCGAAGATGAGGCCAGAGTCTTGTCCACCAACTTAGTGGGCACAACCAACATGACCCGTGCATTGGTGCCCTACCTGCGGGCCGCAGCGGCTGGATCCAAGGATGGTGCCGTGATGGTGAATGTAGCCTCGGTGCTCGGCCTGCGTCCTTTGAAGAATGTGGCCACCTATGCCGCGACCAAGGCTGCGGTTATTCAGATGACCCGATCAAGTGCGATTGAACTGGCCCGAGATGGTATTCGCGTGAATGCACTCGCACCGGGCTATGTGCGCACCGACCTGAATGCTGAGCTGTTGGATGGACCTGCGGGCGATGCCCTTAAAAAGAAGACCCCGTTGCGCCGCTTCGCAGAGTTAAACGAATTAGATGCCCCCTTGCGCTGCCTGCTGGATCCCGCCAACAGCTACATGACCGGCTCGGTCCTGTTGGTGGATGGCGGCATGAGCGCAGGCCTTTAAAGGAAAGACATGGACTTCAATGTATCTGCCGAACACCAGAGGCTGATGGCCCAGGTCGATGCCTTTGTGGCCGATCGACTGCTGCCACTGGAGCAAGACCCCGCGAGCTTCGATGAACACGAGAACATTCGGGAGGATCTGCTGGATGTCTTGCGAGGTGAGGTGAAGGCGATGGGCCTTTTCTCACCACAGATGCCCCGTGAGCGGGGTGGCCTGGGGCTGGGCCCTGTTGGACAGGCCCTGCTCTACGAGCGGATGAACCGGTCCATCTTTGGGCCGGTCTGCTTCAACTGCGCGGCACCGGATGACGGCAACATGTCGGTGCTCTCTAAAGTGGCCACTGAGGCCCAGAAGGACCGATGGCTGCAGCCGATTGTCGATGGCAAGGTGCGCTCCTCTTTCATCATGACCGAGCCACACCCGGGCGGCGGTTCAGACCCCGGCATGATTCGCACGCGGGCCGAGAAAAAAGGCGACCGCTGGGTGGTTCACGGTCACAAGTGGTACATCACGGGGGCTGGCGTGGCGAGCCACTTCATTCTGATTGCTAAGACTGGAGAGGGCTCGCGAGATGGGCTCACCGCCTTTGTCTTTCACAAGGATGATCCGGGCTGGCAGATTATTCGACGCATCCCCATCATGGGGCCCGAGGAGCACGGTGGTCATTGCGAACTGACCTTCGATGGCCTGGAGATTCCTGATGAGAATCGGTTGATGGAAGTCGGCCAGGGTCTAAAGCTCACCCAGATTCGTCTGGGCTTGGCACGCTTGACCCACTGCATGCGTTGGCTGGGATTGGCGCAGCGGTGTATGGAGATTGCCAATGCCTACGTGGCCAAGCGCGAGGGCTTTGGCATCAAGCTGGCTGATCGCGAGAGCGTGCAGATGCAGCTGGGTCGTGTGGCCATGGCCATTGACACCGGACGACTGCTCACCATGCGGGCGGCCTGGCGTTTGGAGCAGGGCCAAAAGGCTCGGCCCGACATCTCGATGGCCAAAATCCAGGTGGCCGACACCCTGCATCTGGCGGCAGACATAGCCATTCAACTCTGCGGCGCCCTGGGCTACAGCCAAGACACCAAGCTCGAGTGGATCTATCGCTATGCCCGTCAGGCCCGCCTGGTCGATGGCGCCAGTGAGGTCCATCAGATGGTCATCAGCCGGGCCTACCAGGGTGCCCAAACAAAAGGCCAGGATTTCTTTGCCTGGGGCCTGGGGAATGACTGAGCAGCGATGAGCCAGAAAGAGATCGACCCCTCAGTCTGCTCGGCCGTTCAGGCTGCTCTGACAAAGTTGGGATGTGTGGGTTGGCAGCTGATCAGTGCCACACGATTGTCGGGTGGCGCGATTAATCAGAACTTCTTGATTGAATTACAAGACGAACAGTCCCAAGCCATTCGTTGGGTCATGCGTCGGGGCCAGAGTGCCGGCATTCCGGGCACCCATGGTCGTGCAGATGAATACGCTCTCTTTGAATTTGCCCATGCCCTTGGCCTCACGGTGCCCAAGCCGATTGCCTTGGTGCAGACCGACGATGGCCTGGTGGGCTTTTTTGAATTCCGTTCAGGCCAGGCCGATGGCCGAAAACTGGTGCATTGGGTGGGGACTGGGTCTGAGGCGTCCGCGCAGACGGCCAGAGCCATCACCCGTCAACTGGGTGCGGAGCTGGGTCGTCTGCATGGTGTGAGCGCCAGTAAGTTGGCAGCCCAGACGCTGGCCAAGACCCTGGGGGCGCGACCAGCCCATTCCATCGAAGCAGCCATGGTCTTGGTGGAAAAGAGTTTTGCCTGCGTCAGGCAGCCGACGTCCTACTTGACATATGCCACCCAGCAGGTGCTGCAAGAGGGCCGAGCCTTGGCCGCTCAATTGACCGAGTCGACAGCTACTGTCTGTCACAATGATTTTCGTCTGGGCAATCTGATGATGGATTCAGAGTCCGGTCGGCTCACAGCGGTGCTGGATTGGGAGTTCGCCGCCTGGGGTGATGTCATGGCCGACATCGGCTGGCTCACAGCGCCCTGCTGGCGGTTTGGCGGATCTAGGCCAGTGGCTGGGTTTGGTGAGTTGGCTGACTTGGTCAGCGGGCTGTCCTCAACGATGGATGCTACGCAGGCGCATCGCCTGCAGACTCGACTTCAACACGAGCTCGCCTTTTGGCAACGCTATGCCCACCTGCGCTGGGCGGTCATTGCCGCTCAGCAGGGTGAGCGGGCGGTGCCAGGCGATGTGGAGGCCCTGGAATTGGTGATCACCGGCGCCATGTCGGCCAGCCTGGCCGAGCCGGTGGTGTCGCATTACAAAGGTCAGGACATCGCGGGGATGGCCAAGGTGACGGATACAACGACGACCACAATGACAAGCACAACGACGGGTGCGGACGGCTCGGCGGGGGTCTCGTCAGACCGTTCCACAGCAGACCGACTGCTCGCTGAGGCGGCCGCGCATCTGAAACTCCACCTGGCCCCACAACTCTCGGGTGCTCAGAAATACAGCGCCTTGATGGCGGCCAATGCCATTCGACTGGCCCGCGGTGCGCTGGCTTCTGCCAGTCACCGCGCTGCAGCAAAAAATGCAGACCAAGATGCTGTGATGGATGACCTGATTCGCGATCTGCAGGTCTGGTCTTTTAAAGGCTGACCATCGATCAGATAGCTGCTTTTCAACCCACACAGACTCTGCTCTGAAGTCGCGGGTTTTTCCTGAGGGGCTTGCGGTCGATCACAATAGCTTCTCAGGTTATAAAGGCAGTCATGACGCACGCGACCGACTTCGTGATCGAGACCAAGGGCCTGACCAAGGAGTTTCTGGGCTTTGTGGCCGTCAATGATGTCAACCTGAAAGTCAAGCGCCACACCATTCACGCCATCATCGGCCCCAACGGCGCCGGTAAGAGCACCTGCTTCAACCTGATCACCAAGTTTCATGCACCAACGCGTGGTCAGATTCTGTTTAACGGCAACGACATTACTGGCCACAGCCCCTCGCAGATCGCGCGCGAGGGTGTGGTGCGGTCCTTCCAGATCTCGGCGGTGTTCCCACACATGACGGCCCTGGAAAACGTGCGCATAGGCCTGCAGCGTCGGCTGGGCACTTCGTTCCACTTCTGGAAGAGTGACAAGACCCTGAGCATCCTGAACGATCGGGCCATGGACGCCTTGGAGCGCGTGGGTTTGGGAGAATTTGCGGAAGAACTCGCCGTGAATTTGCCCTACGGCCGCAAGCGCGCTCTTGAGATCGCCACAACAGTTGCCATGAATCCCGAGGTCATGCTGCTAGACGAGCCCACCCAGGGCATGGGCCACGAGGACGTGGACCGTGTCACCCAATTGATCAAGAAGGTCTCTGAAGGTCGTACCGTGATCATGGTGGAACACAACATGAAGGTGGTGGCGAACATTGCCGACACGATCAGCGTCCTTCAGCGCGGCGAGCTGATTGCCGAGGGCAATTACGACACCGTCTCCAACAACCCGCAGGTCATGGAAGCCTATATGGGCTCGGCCGATGCGGAGTTGGCTGGTCACTAACTGAAACAAGAAGACTCTCAACGCATGTCACAGCCGGTCCTTGAAATCTCGAACCTGAACGCCTGGTACGGGGAATCCCATGTGCTTCATGGTATTGATCTGTCGGTGGCTAAAGGCGAGGTGGTCTGTCTGCTGGGCCGAAACGGGGCAGGCCGCACCTCCACGCTTCGCGCGGTGATGGGTCTCACAGGCAATCGCACAGGATCGATCAAGGTCAATGGCCAGGAGGTTATTGGCATGCCCACCCACCAGGTGGCACAGCTGGGCATTGGCTACTGCCCCGAAGAGCGAGGCGTCTTTGCGAGCCTGACCTGCGAGCAGAATCTGCTGCTGCCCCCTAAGGTGGGTGAGGGCGTGGCGCTGAGCCTAGATGAAATCTACGAGATGTTTCCCAACCTGCTCGAGCGTCGCAACAGCCCGGGCGGCCGGCTCTCTGGCGGTGAGCAGCAGATGCTGGCCATCGCTCGCATTCTGCGCACCGGTGCGAGCCTGCTGCTGCTCGATGAGATCACCGAGGGCCTGGCCCCGGTGATCGTGCAGAAGCTGGGCCAGGTGGTTGGCGCCCTGCGTGAGAGGGGATTCACGATTGTGTTGGTTGAACAGAATTTCCGGTTTGCTTCCAAGCTCGCTGATCGTAACTACGTGATCGAGCATGGGCAGGTCGTGAAGGTGGTCGCAAGAGATGAACTTGAGGCCAGCCAAGACGAGCTCAAGAGCCTGCTTGGCGTCTAGTGACGTTTGATGACTTTGGTGCAGTGACAACCGCTTTTTGGCGAGGAGACAACATGAAGAAGACGATGATTGCAAAACTGGTGGCGGCTAGCCTGGTCGCTGGTATGAGTGCAGCCCAGGCGCAGACCATCTCGGACAACGAGGTGCGGATTGGCGTGTTGACCGACCTGTCGGGTATTTACTCTGCGATTGAGGGCCCCGGCGCAGTCGTGGCTGCCAAGATGGCCGTAAAAGACTTTGGTGGCAAGGTCCTGGGCAAGAACATTGTCGTGACCTCGGCCGATACCCAGTCCAAGGCCGACCTGTCTGGCTCTAAAGCCCGCGAGATGTTCGAAAAAGACAAGGTCGACATGATCACGGGTAACGTCTCGACCGCCTCTGCATTGGCAGCCATGGAAGTGGCCGAGCAAAAGGGCAAGATCTCCATCGTGACGGGCGCTGCCTCTCTGCCCATCACCAACGAGAAGTGCCACGCCACCAATATTCATTACGTCTATGACACCTATGCCCTGTCCCGCGGTACCGGCAAGGCCGTGGTGGATACCGGCAAGAAGACCTGGTTCTTCGTAACGGCTGACTACGCCTTTGGCCACACCCTGGAGCGCGACACCACCGAGGTGATCAACGCCAGCGGCGGTAAGGTTTTGGGATCGGTCAAGCACCCCATCAGCACCCAAGATTTTTCCAGCTTCATGGCCCAGGCTCAGGCCTCTGGCGCACAGGTCATTGGTCTGGCCAACGCTGGTGGTGACACCATCGGCTCGGTCAAGCAGGCTGCCGAGCTGGGCATCATGGGTTCCAAGCAGACGGTTGTGCCTCTTCTGATGTTCATCTCCGACGTGCAGGCGCTGGGTCTGAAGGCAACGGCCGGCATGAACTTTACCGTCGGCTGGTACTGGGACTACAACGACAACAACCGTAAGTTTGCCCAGCGCTTCATGAAGGAATTCAATGGCAAGGCGCCTACTTCGGTTCAGGCCGGTGTCTATTCCTCGACCATGCAGTACCTGAAGGCCATTGAGGCCACCAAGACCGATGATGCAGCAGCCGTGATGAAGCATCTGAAGTCCATCGAGATCGATGATGGCCTCTTCAAGGGCAAGATCCGTGCAGACGGCAAGTTCGAGCACGACATGTACTTGCTTCAGGTGAAGGCCCCCAACGAGTCTAAAAACAAGAACGACGTGGCCAAGGTGGTGAAAGTCATTGCCGCCAAGGACGCCACGCTGCCCCTGTCGGAGTCCAAGTGCAAGCTGGTCAAGAAGTAATCCAGCTGTGGGTCTAGGAACGAGGAACGATTATGTTTGAGCTTCTGGGGATCACCCCGCAGTCATTGGTGGCGCAGCTGCTGATTGGCCTGATCAATGGGTCTTTCTATGCACTGCTCAGCCTGGGACTGGCGGTGATCTTCGGGCTGCTCAACGTGATCAACTTCACCCATGGCGCTCAGTACATGCTGGGCGCCATGCTGACCTGGATTGGTTTGAATGAGCTCGGTAACTGGCTGGAGATCGAAAACGGTTTTCAGATCAGTTACTTTGCGATGTTGTTCATTGCGCCCTTGTTGGTGGGGGCCTTTTCGATTGTGCTTGAGAAGACCATGCTCAAGCGGCTCTATCACCTGGATCATTTGTATGGCTTGCTGCTGACCTTTGGCTGCGCTCTGGTGATTGAAGGCCTGTTCCGCCATTGGTATGGCGTATTGGGGGAGTCTTACCCCGTTCCAGAAATGCTCGAAGGCGGACTGCGGGTCTCCGGGCTTTACCTGCCCTACTACCGGCTGTGGGTTGTCGCACTGGCGCTGATCGTCTGCTTTGGTACCTGGTACTTCATTGAGAGGACCAAGCTCGGCAGCATGCTGCGTGCGGGTACCGAGAACCCCAAGCTCTTGCAGGCCTTTGGCGTCAACGTTCCCCTGATGATCACCCTGACCTATGGCGCGGGCTGTGCCCTGGCGGCCTTCGCGGGAGTGCTGGCTGCGCCGATCTATCAGGTGACGGCGGTCATGGGCTCTAATTTGATTATTGTGGTTTTTGCCGTGGTGGTGATCGGCGGCATGGGATCGATTGCAGGATCCATCGTGACTGGCTTGGCTCTGGGTGTCATTGAGGGTTTGACCAAGGTCTTTTACCCCGAGGCCTCGTCGGTTTCGATCTTCGTCATCATGATTCTGGTGCTTCTCTTTAAGCCTGCGGGCCTGTTTGGAAAGGTTCGTTAAGCCCATGCAGACCAAACCCATGCCCTTTGGTCTGGACAAGACCACCATCGTGATCTTGGCCTTGCTGGCCCTGGTGCCCCTGCAGACCCTTGTCTACGACCTTTTTATGATGAAGGTCTTCTGCTTTGCCATCTTTGCCATGTCGCTCAACCTGCTGTTGGGCTATACCGGTCTGCTGTCTTTTGGGCATGCCGCTTTCTTTGGTTCGGCTGCCTATGTCACCTCCCACGTGGTGAAGGAGTGGGGACTGACGCCTGAGCTCGGACTGTTGGTGGGTGTCGCCGTATCTGCGGGGTTGGGCTATGTCTTTGGCTCCTTGGCGATTCGCCGCCAGGGCATTTACTTCGCCATGATCACGCTGGCCCTGGCCCAGGTGATCTATTTCTTGGCCACACAGCTGCCTTTTACCAATGGTGAAGATGGCATTCAGGGGGTCCCACGTGGAGCGCTCTTCGGATTAATCGACCTGTCCGATTCCACGCCCATGTACTACTTCAGCCTGGCGGTCTTTGCACTGGCGTTTCTGTTGATTCGTCGGATTGTGAATTCCCCCTTTGGCCAGGTTTTGAAGTCGATTCGTGAAAACGAGCCACGTGCCATTTCGCTGGGTTTTGATGTCGACCGCTACAAGTTGGTGGCCTTTGTTTTGTCAGCCGGCTTCGCCGGATTGGCCGGTGGACTGAAAGCCTACGTGCTGCAGCTGGCCTCCCTCAGCGATGTCCATTGGCATACCTCGGGTGAGGTGGTGTTGATGACCATTCTGGGTGGAATCGGCACCCTGTGGGGCCCTGTTGCGGGTGCGGCGATTGTCGTGAATCTGAACAACTACCTGGCCAACCTGGGCGGCTGGAGCACCATCACCATGGGCGTGATCTTTGTGGTCTGCGTGCTGGCCTTCCGGCGGGGCATTGTGGGCGAGATCGCCCACCGACTCAAGATCAAGCTCTAGCCTATCCAGCCTCATTTCAAACCCACCGAATCGGCTGATCGGTGGGTTTTTTGTTTTTGGATTTGACGCTTTTCGGTTATCTTTTGTGAATGCTAAAAGTAACAATTTCAAAGCACGGTGAGGATCTCGTGATTCGCATTCCTGCTGAGTTGGGTCGTGACCTTGATTTGTCCGAGGGAGACGAATTCCACCTTGCTGTTCGGCAGGACGGTGTTATGGAACTTACTAGACCGCCCTTCGATAACGCTCGTTTTTTTAGGGACCTACGAACTTTTGTCAGCGCTTCGAAACGAAGCGATCCTATTGGACGCTCGTTGGTGGATGGAAGTCGCTATTAGTGAGCCTTTTAGCTTTGATTGAAGCTGGCCACTGTGGGCCGGTCTAGCCGACCAGCATCTTCACGGCAAAACCCAAAAAGAAGACCCCCACGATCCCCATGCCGGTGGCAGCCCAGCGCGGGTGGTCTTCAAACTGTCGGCGCAGTCCGACGCCAGCCACTATCAGCATCCACAGGTAGAGCAGGCTGCAGATCTGGACAACAACCCCAAGACTGAAATACGCCAGGACCACCGATGGTGCATCGGTTCTCACGAACTGGGTGAAGAAGGCCAAGAAAAACAAGATGGCCTTTGGGTTGGTGAGCGACAAGGTCAATGCTCGCCAATAGGGATGTGGTGCATCCATGGCTGGATTGCTGGTGGCGAGTGTCTGGTGGGCATCGCCCTCGGTTTCGGCTAGTACTTCGTCCTCATCCCGCTCAACTGATCCCCGCCACCGCGAGAAGGCCTCGCGCATCAGCTGAAGCCCAATCCAACCCAGATAGACCGCGCCAATCGCTTTGACGACCAGGAAAGCAGTCGGAAAGAGCACCATCAGAGAGGCCGCGCCCGAGGCGGTGGCAACCATGAGAAGGGTGTCCCCCGTGAAAATACCCCAGGCAGCCAGCCAACCGCCAGCATGACCATGCCTGGCCGCCGCAGTGATGACATACAGGGAGTTGGGGCCCGGCAGTAACACGATGATGATCGTGCCGATCAAGAACTGCCAGAATCCGTGGATACCGAGGTCGATCATGCGCGCTTTGGGTTCAGAGGAGGTCTCAGGCTGGCCCAGATGGCTGCCATCACGATCATGCCACCGCCGACCCATTCGGCAACGGTGAGGACCTTGCCTGCAAACCAGGCGGCAGAGACCGCTGCAAAGACAATCTCGCTCAGCATGATCAGGCTGGTGACCTGTGTCGGCAGGCGAGAGCCACCGTATTGCAGACTGTAATTGGCCAAGCCCAGGCCAAGGGCCAGCAGGGGGACGATGAGCCAAGCCTGCGCGGCGGCTTGCAGAGGCGATGACAGGGACGGAAACTGCATGCTGTTCTGAAAGACCACCAGATTGATCAAGGCCATGATGCTGAGGACACCCAACGGTACGACCCCCGATCCGAGGTACATGGTCAGAGTGCGTTGATAGGCTGTGGCGGATTCAAACTTGCGCAAATAGACGTTGGCCAAGCCAAAGAAGAGGCCACCGGCGATTGAGAGTAGATCGGCCAGCAGCTGCTGTCCTGAAAAGGTGTTGGCTGTCTGCGTGTGCAGTCCATCCCAGCCGAGTACCACCCCTGCACCTGCGAGCGCCAGAACCAGCCTGGCCAGTCCTTCGCCAGAGAGCCTCTCCTTCAGAATCAGGCGAGCAAAGATCGCCGACCAGACCGGCATCAGATAGAAGAGCAGCACCACACGAACCACATCACCCAGAGCCAGGGCCCAGTTAAAACAGGTGTTGGTCAGGCCGTAGAACAGGCCCATCACCCAGAGTCCCTTTCCAAGCGACAAACTATCCTGAGAACCCAAGCCCACCACGGCGGCAAATGCCCCGGGCCTGGCCAAGGCCAGCGCAGCAGTGGCGAGCATATAGGCCAGTGCTGTGGCCCAGAGAATCGACAGGCCTTGAGACTCCAGCCACTTATAGGGCAGCCAGGAGACTCCCCAGATAAAGGCGTTGAAGACCAGGGCGAGATGGGCCAGTGACATGCGGTGTATCGAATCTTTCAGTCAATTTGAATGCTGTGGTGAAACGTCGAGACCGGTGGGCAGGCTGGCCTGATCACAATGTCAGACAGTCCAACACCGAACCGCAGACTTTTGATCAGCCTGTGGTTAACCAGGAGTCTCTCATGATTGAACTGCGTCCATCTCTTCAGCGCGGCTATGCCGAGCACGGCTGGCTAAAGTCTTTTCACAGCTTTTCGTTTGCCGATTATTACGATCCCCAGCATGTGCAGTTCGGCAACCTGCGGGTGATCAACGAGGACTGGATTGCGCCGGGCATGGGCTTTGGCACTCACCCCCATCGGGACATGGAGATCGTGACCTATGTCCTGGAGGGTGCGTTGGCCCACAAAGACTCTCTGGGCAATGGGGCCGCCATTCTGCCGGGAGAAGTCCAGCGCATGAGTGCGGGCACCGGCATTGCCCACAGTGAATACAACCACTCCCGCTCAGAGACGACACACCTGCTGCAGATCTGGATTCACCCGAGTCAGCGCGGTGTGATGCCGGGCTATGAGCAGAAGGCCTTTGGGACCGAGGAGAAGCGCGGTCGACTTCGGCTGGTGGCCTCGCCGGATGGTGAGCAGGGCTCGGTCTCCTTCTCGGCCGATGCCAAGATCTATGCTGGGCTGTTTGACGGACATGAGTCTGCAGACCTACAGGTGCCAGCAGGCCGGCTGGTCTATGTGCATCTGGCCAAAGGAGAGTTGACCGTCAATGGACAGGCCTTGAAGGCCGGCGATGCCTTGAAGATGGCCGATGAATCGATGGTCCAGGTCTCCGAGGGGCGGAACGCAGAGGTTTTGGTCTTTGATTTGGCTGCATAGTGGAGAGTGCTAGAGTCTCGCCATGACTCAAGCCACACCACAGGCCGTTAACAACAACCGCCTCTCGACCACCCTCTGGATCATGGTGGTCGCTGGCTGCCTGATCGGCCTGCTGGCCTTTGGGATCCGGTCGAGCTTCGGCCTGTTTGTCGACCCCATATCTGGCAAGGGCGAGGACGCCTTTGGGTTTGGCCGAGAGGCCTTTGCCTTTGCCCTGGCTATTCAGAACCTGGCCTGGGGTATTGGTCAGCCGATTGCGGGGGCCTTGGCCGATAAGTACGGACCCTGGCGTGTCTTGGCCGGCGGTGGGGTGATCTTTGCATCGGGCCTGGGTCTGATGACTATTTCGTCTGACACCACCAGTTTCACGATTACAGCGGGTCTGTTGATTGGCCTGGGCATGAGTGGGGCTGGGCACAACACGGTGCTGGCGGCCTTTGGTCAGCTAATGCCACCCGAGAGACGCGCTTGGGCCATGGGCTTGGGCACGGCTACCGCCAGCCTGGGACAGTTTCTGGTGGTACCGGTGGGTCAGGCCTTTATCGAGGCCTACGGCTGGGCGGGTGCGGTCAGCATCATGGCCATTGCCATGGCGCTCACACCGGGTTTGGCCCTGGCACTGCGCCCGAGAAAACTCAAGGAGGGCCAGGCGCCCAGGCCTATTCAGCCGACAACGAGCACAGCCATGTCTCTGCCCCAGGCGCTGCAGCAGGCCTTTGGCTATGGCAGTTACTGGCTGCTGATTTCCGGCTTTTTTGTCTGCGGCTTTCAGCTGGCCTTCATCACGGTTCACCTGCCGCCCTATCTGAATGACCTGGGTATCTCCGCCCGCACGGCGAGTTGGGCGATTGCCCTGATTGGTCTCTTCAATGTGGTTGGTGGCTACGCCAGCGGCATGATCAGTGCGCGCTACTCCCGTCGCTTGTTTCTGTTTTGGATTTACATCGCGCGGGCGGTTGTGACGGCCGCCTTTTTGCTGCTGCCCGTCTCCAACTTCAACACCCTGCTTTTCGGTGCCGCCATGGGCCTTCTCTGGCTGTCCACGGTGCCGCCCACGGTTCAACTGGTCGGCGTGATGTTTGGCAATCGATACCTGTCGACCTTGTTTGGTTTTGTGTTCCTGTCACACCAGATCGGCGCCTTTGTAGGGGTCTGGGCCGGTGGCCTGCTCTACACAGCCACAGGGCACTACGACCTGGTCTGGTGGGCCAGCGTTGGGCTTGCAGTCTTTGCCGCAGTGGTTCACCTTCCCATCTATGAAAAGCTCTACCCCAAGGCCAACCCTGCGCCAGCCCCATCTTCGGTCGCTTAGTCTGCTGCTAATCGTTGCGGTGGTGATGACGGCCATCTGGTTCTGGGTCCAGTCCTTGCGACAAGAGCCCTTGCCCAGCCTGGTCTGGGCACCGGATGTGACCGATGAGGCGATGTTGGGATTAGGGCCTGCAGTCTTGGACAAGCGCTCCGGCGGTTGGTGGTGGATCGAGGCGACGCCCCTAGAGCGCGACAAATTGCGCGGATTGGGCGCTCGCATGGCCATTGCGTTGCCCCAGCCCATTGCCCAGATGGCGGGCTGTAACAGCGAGCTACCTGTAGATCCCGAGACGATTCGTCAGCGGCGACTGCCTCAGCCCTGACAATTTAGGCCTGTCCCAGGGCGCCACGCAGCGTGGGGAAGACCCGCTTCTCACCAAAGTGACTGATCAGGCCCCATCGGGTCATGGTGGAGAGCACCACCGGTCGAATGTGGGTCAGTCGCAGCTCCACGCCGCGAGCGGCCAGGCTTTCGTCCAGGGTCTTGATGGCGTCGATGCCGGTGCTGTCAATGGCGAGCAGGGCCCTCAGATCCAATACCACCACCGGCGCGAATTTTCTTCTTGGGTCTAACAGCGGCTCGATCTTGCTGACGGCCGCAAAGAACAAGACACCAGTGAGTCGCTTGACCTCGGTATTGATCAGATGCGTGGTGTCAATGCCTTCGGCCTCGAGCTCCTCTCGGCTAACGTGTTCGACCTTGGTGAGCTGCGACATGCGTCGAATGAAGAAGATGCCGGCCAAGAGCAGACCCACCTCGACGGCCACGGTGATGTCGATGATGACCGTCAGCGCAAAGGTGGTGAGCAGGGTGATGCGATAGGGTGGGCTGTACTGCTTCATGTTGGCAAAGGAATGCCACTCGCCCATGTTGTAGGCCACCACCAATGCAGTCGCAGCCAGTGAGACCAGCGGAATCATTTCGGCCAAAGGCGCCGCACCGAGCACAATGGCCAGCAAGGCCAGCGCATGGACCAGGCCGGCTACCGGTGTCCGCGCACCGGACTTGATGTTGGTGACCGTTCTGGCGATGGTGCCCGTTGCACAAAAGCCCCCAAATAGCGGGCTCGCGATGTTGGCTACCCCTTGGGCGATGAGCTCCTGGTTGGGGTCGTGACGCTCCTTGGTCAGGCCATCGGCCACGCGGGCACACAGCAGAGACTCAATGCTGCCGAGCAAGGCAATGGTGATGATGGGCCCGACCAGGAACTGAACTGTGCCCCAGTCAAAGTCCGGCAGAGAGGGCATGGGCAGTCCTGTTGGAATGGCCCCAAAGCGTTGACCCACGGTTTCAACGGGCAGCTGCAGCACCGCGACCGTCACCGTGCTGAGCACAATGGCTACCAGGCTGCCAGGCATGCGAGAGAAGGCCCGGCCAAAGAGACTGGCCTGAGATTGGTTGCTCTTGGGCCACAACGCAATGATGGCCAGGCAGACCATGCCCAGGCCAACGGTGGTCCAGTTGGTGGTGGGCATCATCGACCAGAGTGCTGCCAGTTTCGCGAAGAACTCTGCGGGTAGAGCCGGCCCACTCAAGCCGAAAAATTCTTTGATCTGGGACAGACCAATCAAGACCGCAATCCCGCTGGTAAAACCACTGACGATGCTGATTGGGATGAGCCGAATCAGGTTACCTAGGCGCAGAGCGCCCATGATCATCATGAGCACTCCAGCACAGGCCGTGGCAATGAGGAGGTTGGGCACACCATAGCGCTCGACAATCGCGTAGACCACCACAATGAAGGCACCCGCTGGCCCGCCGATCTGAGCGGAGGAGCCCCCCAACAGCGAGATCAGGAAGCCCGCGATGATGGCAGTGAAGAGACCTGACTGCGGAGGCAGCCCTGAGGCGATGGCAAAGGTCATAGCCAGGGGCAGGGCGACAAAACTGACCGTCAAGCCCGCTGATACATCGGCGGCAAAGTGCTGGCGGGAGTAGCCGGGCAGGTGGTCCAGCAGCCGCGGTCTAAATTGTCGGAAGACGGACACCAACTGGTCGGCCGTCATGCTTGGGATTCCCCTTATCTTTTTGTCTTTGTCAGCACCGTTACCGGGTGTCTGGTTATGACATTATGCGCTCGTGAACGCCTCTGTCAGCATTCTTGCCGCCCACGTCTTTTCCATGCTCGGGTTCTCGAGCTATGCCGTGAGCCTGGTGGAGCTCAAAGCCCTTTGGGCCATGACCAATACCGAGGCGGGTCTGGTGGCCAGTGGTTTCTTCATGGGCTACATGGCCTGCGTATCCATGTGGAACGCCATGACCGATCGACACGATGCCAGAGGCATTTATTTTCTGGGTTGTGTCTTGTCCGCGATGGGCAGCCTGGGCTTTGGTCTGCTGGCCAATGGATTCTTCAGCGGACTGTTCTTTCAGCTGCTCCTGGGCGCCGGGGTGTCTGCCACCTACATGCCGGGCTTGCGGATTCTGTCGGAGCGACTGACCGGTGCCACCCAGTCTCGCTATGTCTCTTTCTACACCGCCTTCTTTGGCATTGGTGTCGCGGGGTCTTTGATTCTGTCGGGCTGGGCTACCGATGCTTTGGGCTGGCGATACTCCTTTGCCTTTGCTGCGCTTGGCCCTGTCGTTGCGTTGGCCTTGGTCTGGCTGGCCACCCGGCATGACGCGCCACATAAGCCACAGACCGAGGCCGAACAAGCCAAGGCCAGGCCCATGGGCCACCACGCCTTTTTTGACATGGTCTTTCCGATTCAGTCCTGGAGGATCGCCCTTCAAGAAAAGGCGGTGGTCGGGTTCATGATTGGCTATGCGGTGCATTGCATGGAGCTCTTTGGCACGCGGGCCTGGACGGTGGCTTTCTTGACCTTCTCGATCAGCCTGCAGGCCGAGGTGCCGCCGCTTCAGGCCGCCTCGCTGGCAGCGATTGTGAACCTGGTATCGACTCCCGCATCGATCCTGGGCAATGAGATGGCACTCAAGCTTGGAAGACGAGCCTGGATTGTCTTGGTGATGACCAGCGGCTCGGTGGTGGGCATCTTGATGAGCCTGTTGGCCGGATCCCCCTGGTGGCTGGTGCTGATTCTGGTGGGCCTGCAGTCCATGCTGATCATGGCCGACAGCGCAACGCTGACCGCAGGCCTGGTGGCCAGTGCACCCAAAGAGGTCAAGGGCGCAGCCATGGGTCTGTATTCCTTGCTGGGCTTTGGCGCAGGAGCCGTGGGTCCTGCGGTCTTTGGCGCCGCCTTGGACATTGCAGGTGGTGGGACCTCGATCTACGCCTGGGCTGCGGCTTTCTTGGCCATTGGCCTGGGCTGTCTGGCCTTTCCGTTCATTGATCGGCGGCTCTTTGGCAGCAGCCCGTTTCAGAAAAACGCCTAGCCCGTATTGCGCAGCCCCGCTGCAATGCCGTTGATCGAGATGTGAATGCCGCGCTCGGTGCGCTCATCGCGCTGACCGGCCCGCCACCGACGAATGAGTTCCACCTGCAGGTGATTGAGCGGATCCAGGTAGGGGAAGCGATGGGCAATGGACTCTGCCAACACAGGGTCGCTGGCCAACCGGGTCTTCTGGCCGGTGAGCAGGTCAATGGCCTTGCGGGTCTTGTCGAACTCTGACTCGATCTCTTTGAAGATGCGTTTGGCCAGGCGTTGATCCTCTAACAGGCCGGCATAGCGGGCCGCGACCTTGAGGTCCATCTTGGCCAGCACCATGTCCACATTAGAGACCACAGCCGCAAAGAAGGGCCAGGTCTTGACCATCTGAAGCAGCAGGTCTCGGTTGGTCTTGGGGGAGGCTTTGATGAAGGCCTCGATGGCGCTGCCCAGACCGTACCAGCCCGGTAGGTTCACACGACTCTGGCCCCAGGAGAAGCCCCAGGGAATGGCCCGCAGGCTCTCGATGCTGCGAGGCTTGCCGCCGGCACCTGGACGAGAAGCGGGACGCGAGCCGATGTTGAGCGCGGCAATCTCGTTGATGGGGGTGGCCCCAAAGAAATAATCTGCAAAGCCCTCGGTCTGATAGACCGTCTGTCGATAGCGTTCACGGCTGAGTTGGCTGATGGTCTGGGCTGCCTGCAGAAACGGTGCGGGCACGGGCTTGCTCGGCAGAATCAGGCTGGCCTCTAGCGTGGCGGCCACCAGGGTTTCTAGGTTGCGACGACCCAGCAGGGGTTCTGCGTATTTGCTGGTGATGATCTCGCCCTGTTCCGTCAGACGAATCTGACCACCAACCGTGCCAGGTGGCTGGGCCAGGATGGCCTGATAGCTGGGGCCACCGCCGCGGCCCACTGTACCGCCGCGGCCGTGGAAGAGCCGAAGCGAGATGCCTTTGACATCTTTGAACAGGTTCACCAGGCGAGTCGAGGCCTGATAGAGCGACCAGGTGCTGGTGAAGACACCACCGTCTTTGTTGCTGTCGGAGTAACCCAGCATGATGTCTTGCTCACCACCCGACCGACGCATCAGGGCTGCTACACCCGGCAGCGCATAGAAGGTGCGCATGATGGGCTCGGCCTGCTCCAGATCTTCGATGGTCTCAAAGAGTGGGGCGACGATCAGCGCCAGCTTGGCCTGTGGCAGGGGGCCGTCGAGCAGTCCCACTTCTTTTTGAAGAATCAATACCTCTAGCAGGTCGCTGACGGTCTCGGTGTGACTGATGATGCAGTGACGAATGGTCTGGGGACCAAAGGTCTCTCGAATCTGAAAGGCCTTTTCGAAGATGGCGAGCTCAGACTGGGTCTGGGCCGAGTACTGCGCCTTGGCCACGCGCAGGCCGCGTGGCTCATGGAGCAGGGCCAAGAGCATGGCACATCGGTCAAGCTCTGACAGGCTGGGGTAATCCACGCAGATGCCAGAGACCGCGAGCAGTTCCGCGACCGTCGCCTCGTGAATGTCTGAGCACTGGCGCAGATCAACAGTAGCCAGATGAAAGCCAAAGACGCGGGCTGCACGAATCAGGGGACGCAGACGCTCGGTGGCCAGGCGGGCGGCCTTGTTGCGGATGAGTGCGGCTTCGATGGTCTTGAGATCATCGATGAACTCGCTGACATCGACATAGGGAATCGTTGGTGCGATCGCATGGCGCAGGGCCTGGGTACCCGTGAGCTGCTCCAGGGTAGCCGCCAGTCGAGCGTACAGGCCAATTAAAGCCATGCGGTAGGGCTCGTCCTGGCGGTGGGCATTGGTGTCGCCAGCGCGTTTGGCCAAGGCCTGTAGGGCCGGTGTGGTCCCACGCAGCAGCTTGGAGACTGAGAGTTCTGCCCCCAACTCGTGGACCTGCGTTAGGTAATGCCGTAGCGCGGTCTCGGCATGTCGCTTGACGGAGAAGTCCAGCGTATCGGCCGTGACGTTGGGGTTGCCATCTCGGTCGCCACCAATCCAGTTGCCCATGCGCAAGAAGGCCGGCAATTCACTCTGCCCGAGTTGATCTTCGAGCATGGCGTAGACCGCTGGGATTTGTTGCAAGAAGGTGGTCTTGTAGAACGACAGGGCGTTTTCAATTTCATCTCGAACCGAGAGCTTGTTGGTCCGGAGCATGCGGGTCTGCCAGAGCTGGGTGATGCGGGCGCGAAGGGCGTCCTCGTTTTGTTTGAGCGCGGTTTTTCGCTTGAGGGCTAGCAGTTGATGACGCTCAGTCAGCAGCAGGGCAATGCGACGTTCGGCATCCATAACGCTCTTGCGCTGGACCTCGGTGGGATGGGCTGTGAGGACCGGCGAGAGCAGGCCTTGACGAAGAAGCCCGAGTACCTGGGTCTTGCTGACTTTTGCTCTTCTGAGCCGCTCGAAGCTGTGGGCCAAGGTACCTGGCGTCTGGTCGGCTCTGTCGTTGTCTTCCAGCGCCTCGGCCTGTCGCAACCGAATCTGGTCTTCCACAATATTGGCCAGGTGCGAAAAGTAACTAAAAGAGCGAATGACCATGACCGCTTCGTCTGCGGTGAGTTTCTTGAGCTTGGCATCCAGGGCCCGTCCGGCCCGTGCATCCCCCTTGCCCCGATAGGCTACGCTGAGCTGGCGGATGGTCTCGATCAGGTCGTAGGTGGCCTGGCCTTCTTGCTCCCGTAGGACGTCGCCGAGCAGGCGGCCCAAGAAGCGGATATCTTCACGAAATGAGCGCATGGCTCGATTATTATGGAAAACCCTGACGGATGCTGACCAATGCCTGCCAATGACGCCAGTCCTCTAACCCCAGAGGCCCTGATGCTGGTCCGCCTGATCGCCGAGAAAGGCAGTTTTGCGGCGGCGGCCCGTGAACTCGGTCGTGTGCCCTCTGCGCTGACCTACAGCATTCGGCAGCTGGAAGAGGCCTTGGATGTGTTGCTCTTTGATCGCAAGAGCCGCCAGGCCAAACTCACCCCAGCTGGCGAGGAGTTGGTCCGAGAGGGCATTCGGCTACTGTCCGAATTGGAGTTGGTAGCTCAGCGGGTCAAGCGCGTCTCCACCGGCTGGGAATCGACCTTTACCATTGCGGTCGACATGATCTGCCGCATGCCGGTGGTCTTGGATTTGATTGCTGAGTTTCAGAAGCTCAACGCACCGACCCGCATTCGGATTCGTCGAGAGACGCTCTCGGGCACCTGGGAAACACTGGCCAGGGGCCATGTGGAACTTGCCATTGGCGTGATCAGCGAGTATGCCCAGGTAGCGGGTGTGCAGTCAGCACCTCTGGGCATGGTGCCCTTTGTCTTTGTGGTCTCACCAGACCATGAGCTGGCTAGGCTTCCCGATCCTATTAGCGATAACGATCTTTTGCGGCATACCGCTGTCGTGGTGGCTGACAGCGCCCAGCATGGCCCAGCCATTACCGTGGGCGTCTTAGCGGGTCAGCCCACGCTGACCATGCCCAGTCTGGAGCTCAAACGTCAGGCGCAGGTTCGGGGTCTGGGCGTGGGCTTTCTGCCTCAGCACTTGGTCGTTCAAGACATCGCAGAGGGCCGTTTGATTGAGAAGCGCCTGGAGCGAACGGGACGACTGTCCCATGCGGCCTACGCCTGGCGCGTGCCAAAGTCCAATACCAGTGGACGTCCAGCGCCTTTGGGTCCTGCCTTGAGTTGGTGGTTGGAGAGGCTGGAGAAGCCAGCCACGCGCAAGGCGCTCATCGGGTAGACCGATAGAACGTTCCTTGCCTGTAACGCCGAGCCCGTAGAGCCTTCCCCTGCTAAAACTTCTCGAAAGGCCCCAGCCGGCGCCACTGACCGACGGGCAGGTTACCCAGCGGGATGCGGCCCATGCGAATGCGTTTGAGACCGACGACCTTCAGGCCCACCAGTTCACACATGCGTCGAATCTGCCGCTTCTTGCCTTCGCGAAGCACGAACCTTAGCTGGTCCTCGTTCTGCCAAGAGACCTTTGCTGGCTTGAGCGCTTTGCCATCCAGAGACAGGCCATGGTTGAGCAGACGCAGGCCTTTGTCATCTAGCGAGCCGACGACGCGGACCAGGTATTCCTTTTCGATCAACGAGTCTTCACCGATCAAGACACGGGCGATACGGCCATCCTGAGTGAGCACCAACATGCCAGTGGAATCGATGTCCAGACGGCCGGCCGGCGCAAGGCCTCGAGTGTTCAAGCGTGGGGGACGAGAGGGTGTCCCGTGCTTCCCGCGGTGGCCGCCTGATGAATCTGAGCCTGCGGTCTTGGGGTCCATCCACTCGTTGTCAGCGGTGATCAGGGTGACAGCCGGAGGGTATTGCTGGTCGTCGTCGGCCTGCGAGACATAGCCGATGGGCTTGTTCAGGATGACGGTGAGTCGGGCCTGCTGTTGAAGCTGAGCACCGGGGGCGAGCGCAACGGTCTGGCTTGGCAGGGCGCGGGTTCCGAGTTCGGTCACTGGCTGGCCATCCAAGAGCACCAGACCTTGTTCAATGTACTGATCGGCTTCTCGCCGGGAGCAGATGCCCCGCTCGGCTAGTAGTTTCGAGACTCGAACTTTTTCCATGAGGGGCCAACAATACACCCATGGGACAAAGACTTCAGGTGGTCTGGTTTAAGCGCGATCTGCGTCTGACAGATCATGCGGCGCTCTGCGCGGCTGTCGGCCGTGGACCGACCGTGGGTCTTGTGGTCTATGAGCCAAGCCTCTGGTCTTTGCAGGATGCGAGTGGGCGGCATGCCGCCTTTTATGCAGAGGCTCTAGCGGATCTATTGAAGGACGCTCAAGCCCATGGTCTGCCCATGCTGGTGGTCCAGGGCGAGATGCTGGAGGTCTTGCAGAGACTGCTGGCTGGGAGCGGTGAGGGGTTTGATCTGCACAGTCACGAAGAGACGGGGAACTGGGCGAGCTTTGAGCGCGACAAGGCAGTCGTGAGGTGGTGTCGAGCTAACGGCGTTGATTGGACTGAGTTGCCGCAGAACAACGTCGTTCGGCGTTTGAAGGATCGGGATCAGTGGGCGCGACACTGGGATGAGCGAATGACGCAGTCGATTCTGCCAACGCCTGCAGACGCCATTCGAGCAAAGCCCTTGCCAAAGAGGTTTATTCAGGGGATCGATCGGCAGTTTCCGAATGGCCTCTTCGATCAAACCAAGTTAGACCAGTGGTTGGCGCCGTGGCTAGAGAGGGCTGCCACCGATGACTGTCCTGGGCGGCAGGTGGCTGGTCGAGCCCAGGCGCAGGAGCGGTTGAGGAGTTTTTTGGACGGACGTGGACTGCGTTATCGAGGCCATATGAGCAGTCCAGGTACATCGGAGACCTCTTGCTCAAGACTGTCTGCAGATATGGCCTGGGGGGTCTTGTCGATTCGTGAGGTGGTGCAGGCCGTCTGGGCCGCACGCGCCAGGTGGCAGTCGGAGCTGATGACCCCCGGGCTGCCGCATCCCGATGCCAAGGCCATGCTGATGAGTCTGAAGAGTTTTGAGAGCAGGCTGCATTGGCGTTGCCACTTTATTCAGAAGCTGGAGACCGAACCCGAGATGGAATTTCGTTGCCTGCATCCGGCTACGCGTGGTCTTCGGAATGAAGGAGACTTAAATCAGGAAGAGTCGCGACGACTGACGGCCTGGATGGAGGGCCGAACGGGTTATGCATTTGTCGATGCCTGCATGCGCTATTTGCAGCACAACGGCTGGATCAACTTTCGGATGCGGGCCATGCTGATTTCTTTCGCCAGTCAGCATCTGTGGCTGCACTGGCGGCAGACAGGCGAGCATTTGGCCCGGCTCTACACCGACTATGAACCGGGCATTCACTGGCCTCAGATTCAGATGCAGAGCGGCACCACCGGGATCAACACCATTCGCATCTACAACCCCGTCAAGCAGGCGCTTGACCAAGACCCGACCGGTGTCTTTGTTGCCCGTTGGGCGCCTGAGTATTCGGAATTGATGGAGCAGCTACCTGCTCCGGTTGTGGACCATTTAGAAGCAGCCAAGTCTGCCCGGGACCGACTCTGGGCCCTCAGAAAGGATGGTCAGGCCAAGGCCCAGGCTCGGCAGATCTTTGAGAAACATGGCAGCCGAAATCCGCACCGGGAGGGGCGGCCGAAACGTACCGGTGGTCTGGTCAAGAGGCTAAAAGCCCCTGCGGCGGGCCATTCAGATCTGGAAGGTCTTTTAGATGGCGTTCAACTAAAGATGTTTGATGCGTGATGTTTGATGATATAGTATGAACCATGCGCACAACACTAGATTTAGATGACGACATTCTGCAGGCCGCCAAGGAATTGGCTCGGGCCGAAGGAAAGACCATGGGTCAATTGGTGAGTGAGTGGGCGAGGTCCGGTCTTCATCAGTCCACGGGGGTATGGCAGGTCCAGGACGTTGCCGCAGATGAGGCCAAGGATTCAAGAACGCCAGAGCAACTGGCCTATCAACAAGCCAAAGAGCAGTTGGCTCAGATGGGCATTGTTCCGATCCCCTCGCGTGGAGGGGTGGTCACGAATGAATTGGTCCGTCGCATTCTGGATGATGAGGGGCTGTAGTTGATCTACCTATTGGATGTCAACGTGTTGATCGCGTTGATGGATGAGCAGCACATTCATCACAGTCGAGTCATGCAATGGTTCTCGCGATCAAAAGACTTGCGATTTGCAACTTGTGCGATCACGCAAATGGGATTTGTTAGGGTCATCTCTCAGGCCACTTACCTCAATCCGATTGGCCTGTCACGGGCCTTTCAGGCGATCTCACGTCTGGCCTCGTCTTCTCGACACGTCTGGTGGCCACAACATCTCCAGATCCATGACAAGACAATCTTTGATCACTCGCGAATTCACGGTCATCGGCAACTCACGGATCTCATGCTACTTGCGCTCGCCGTTCAGAATGAGGGCCGCTTGGTGACACTCGACGCCAAGCTACCTTTGGCGGCTGTGGTCGGAGCAAGACCACAGCACTTGCTGGTGATCTGAGCCTAGCGGTTCACATCCACCACCAGTCGGCCGCGTACCTGCCCCGCCAAAATCTTTTCCGCCATGGGAATGGCATCGGCCAGCCCCACTTCATGGGTCATGGCATCGAGCTTGCCCATGTCCAGATCAATGGTGAGTTGGGTCCAGGCGGCCTCTCGCCGCTCGCGAGGCACGAGCACACTGTTGACGCCATAGAGCGTCACCCCTCTCAAAATGAAGGGCGCAACGGTTGCCGGAAAATCCAGACCCTGGGCCAGTCCACAGGCAGCCACCGCACCAAACATCTTGGTCTGTGCGCAGGCATTGACCAGGGTATGGCTACCCACGCTGTCGACCACTGCGGCCCAACGCTCTTTCTGAAGGGGCTTGCCGGGTTCAGATAATTCTTTGCGGTCCATGACGCTGGCCGCGCCAATGCTCTTCAGGTAGTCGGCCTCCTCGAGCCGGCCGGTTGAGGCGACCACGTTAAATCCAAGCTTTGCCAGTAAAGCGATGGCCACCGACCCCACACCACCCGCAGCACCGGTGACCAAGACCTCGCCGTCGGCCGGCTTGGTGCCATGCCGCTGAATGGCCTGGACGCAGAGCATGGCGGTGTAGCCAGCCGTTCCGATGGCCATGGCCTGGCGAGTGCTGAAGGCCTTGGGCAGGTGGATCAGCCAGTCGCCTTTGACGCGCGCTTTTTGAGCCAAGCCACCCCAGTGGCCCTCGCCCACGCCCCAGCCATTGAGCACCACCTTGTCGCCCTTCTTGAAGGTGGGGTCGTCGCTCTCCAGAACTGTTCCGGCGAAGTCGATGCCTGGCACCATGGGAAAACTGCGAACCACCGGGGCCCGGCCTGCGGGGGTGCCCCCTGTAATCGCCAGGCCATCTTTGAAGTTGATGGTGGAGTAGTCGACCTTGACCAATACGTCTTTGTCCGCAGTGGCAGGGAGTTGGTCCTCTTTAACGGAGGTGACTTCGGCCTGGCTGGCTGCCTCGGGGCTGGGCTTGGTGAGCAGGATGGCTTTGAACATGAGTGGACTCCAAGATAAATACAGACCCCTTGAGTGGCTTGGCGCTTTGGCCCAGCCTCTGGGGTTCAAAAAGGGTTTACGGACCAGAGCCAATCCTAGGGCCAAAACCCACTAAGATGAATGGATGGAAACCACAATCCTTCCCAACGAACAAAAAATAGCCTTTGATTTCCCGCGGCAGGACGCCCTGGGCGGGGTCTGCACGGCTTCGGCCTGGGCCAAAGTCCCTGAGCCCTTGGCTGCGGCTGCCCGCGAGCCATTGGTCAACGAGATCAAGGCCTTGCTGAAGGCCCGAAATGCTGTTTTGGTCGCCCACTACTACGTGGATGGCGCCTTGCAGGACCTGGCCTGGCAGACGGGGGGCTTTGTTGCAGACTCCCTGGAGATGGCCCGGTTTGGCAAGAACCACGCCGCCCAGACTCTGGTGGTCGCCGGTGTGCGCTTTATGGGGGAGACGGCCAAGATTCTCTCGCCTGAGAAGACGGTGCTCATGCCCGATCTGGATGCGACCTGCTCACTCGACCTGGGCTGCCCTGCTGACGACTTTGCCCGTTTTTGTGATGCCCACCCGGATCGACAGGTGGTGGTCTATGCCAATACCAGTGCAGCCGTGAAGGCCAGGGCCGACTGGATGGTGACCAGCTCCTGTGCCCTGGCGATTGTTCACGAACTGCATCAGCAGGGTCAGAAGATCCTCTTCGCACCCGATCGCCACCTGGGCCGATACATCGCCGACCAGACCGGCGCCGACATGCTGCTCTGGGAAGGCCACTGCGTGGTCCACGACGAATTCAAGGCGGCCGAGCTGGTGACCTTGAAGGCCAAGCATCCCAAGGCCAAGATCTTGGTGCACCCGGAGTCCCCGGCATCGGTGACCGAGTTGGCAGATGTGGTGGGCTCGACCAGCGCCATGATCAAGGCTGTGGTGGACGGGCCGGGCGATGAGTTCATCGTCGCCACCGACCAGGGCATCCTGCACCGCATGCGTCAGCTGGCACCGGGTAAGAAGCTGATTGAGGCCCCCACCGCTGGTAACAGTGCCACCTGCAAGAGCTGCGCCCATTGCCCCTGGATGGCGATGAATGGCCTGGTGGGTGTAAAGGCCTGCCTGAGTTTTGATCGTCCAGGGCCCAGCCCGTTCGAGGTTCAGGTCGACCCCGCCCTGGGCCTAAAGGCCAAGCACTGTATTGATCGCATGCTGGACTTCACCGCACATAACCCGGACAAACTGGCCCGCGCGCAGCACGGCTTTGTGAAGAACATCGGCGCGGCCTGATCGGTTCCCTGCGTGTTCAAGCCGACTGCTGCCAACGAGACGCTCGAGCTTGCTCGGGCCCGTAACATTGCCGATGCCCTCGCTGAGGATGTCGGCGTGTGTGATTACACCGCCCAGCTGGTCCCGGATGAGCCCAAGTCCGCTCGGCTAGTTGTTCGCGAGGCGGCAGTGCTCTGTGGACGCGACTGGTTTGAGGGCTGCTTCAAGGCCTTGGACCCTGAGGCCCGGATCGACTGGTCGTTTGAGGAGGGCGATGAGATGTCGCCTGGCGATGTGGTCTGCAGCATTCGCTGTCAGGCTCGGGCCATGCTCACCGCAGAGCGACCTGCGATGAACTTTCTGCAGACCCTGTCGGCTGTGGCCACACTCACCCGTCAGTATGCAAAGGCTATTGAAGGCGCAAGCCCCAATCCCAGGGGCTGCCATGTACTCGATACCCGCAAGACCCTGCCGGGCCTGCGGCAGGCGCAGAAGTATGCGGTTCGCATCGGCGGCGGACAGAACCAGCGCATGGCCCTGTGGGACGGTATCTTGATCAAGGAGAACCACATCGCCGCAGCCGGTGGTGTGACGGCTGCCCTGCGAGCGGCGGAGTCTCTCAACAGCAGTCTCCAAGCGGGTGTCTCGATTCAGATTGAGGTTGAGACCTTCCAGGAACTGCAAGAGGCCTTGGCCGCTGGTGCGACCAGTCTGCTGATTGACAACTTCACACCGGATCAGATGCGACAGGCCGTGGCTATGACCCAAGCCATCTGTGCCGAGCGGGGACGAGAACCTGCTTTTATTGAGGCCAGTGGTGGTATTGGTCTCGAAGGGCTGCGCGAGATTGCGGCCACAGGTGTGGACCGCATCTCGATTGGTCGTTTGACCAAAGACATCAAAGCGGTTGACTACTCCCTGCGCGTCGTTTGATCGGCGTGAGGATGGTAGGGTAAGAGACCGGCCAGGTCTTGGGATAGTCCCTACTGAAGTGCAGACCCCGGCTTTCTTTGCGCATCAAAGCGCTGCGCACGATCAGATCGGCACACTCCAATAGATTTCGCAGCTCCAACAGGTCTCGGCTGACCTTGAAGTTGGCGTAATAGTCTTGCACCTCGTCTTTGAGTAACTCAATCCGGTGTAGGGCCCGCTCCAGGCGACGGTTGGTACGGACAATGCCCACGTAGTTCCACATCAGCAGCCGCAGCTCGTCCCAGTTGTGGGAGATCACGACGGCCTCATCGGCGTCCTCCACCAGGCTCTCGTCCCAAGGCAGCACGGCGGCCGTCTGGGTGGGGGCCGTCTGGACAATGGTCTTGGCTGCATGCTGGCCCACCACCACACACTCCAGCAAAGAGTTACTGGCAAGCCGATTGGCACCATGCAGTCCGGTGTAACCACACTCACCCACGGCAAAGAGATGGGGCAGGTCGGTCTGACCCTGCAGGTCGGTGACCACACCGCCACAGGTGTAGTGGGCTGCTGGCACCACTGGAATGGGTCGTTTGCTGATGTCAATGCCCAGGGCCAGGCAACGCGCATAGATGTTGGGGAAGTGTTCCTTGAGAAAGGCCTCGCCCAGGTGCGTGGCGTTCAGGTTCACATAGTCCAGGCCATGCTTTTTCATCTCGAAGTCAATGGCACGGGCCACGATGTCTCGGGGGGCGAGCTCTGCGCGTGGGTCGTGCTCGGGCATGAATCGGGTGCCATCGGGTAGTTCTAGCTTGGCTCCCTCGCCCCGCAGGGCCTCGGTGATCAGGAAGGTGCGGTCTTGGGAGTGGTACAGACAGGTGGGGTGAAACTGAATGAACTCCATATTGGCCACCCGACAACCAGCCCGCCAGGCCATGGCAATGCCATCGCCGGTCGCGGTCTCGGGGTTGCTGGTGTAGCGATAGACTTTGCCAGCACCGCCGGTCGCGAGCACCACTGCGCTGGCTGCCATGGCCTCTACACGACCCGTGTTCAGATTGAGGGCATAGACGCCGTAACAGCCCGCCTGCGGACGGGGGTGGCCTGGCTGGCGTTCGTAGGCGAGGTGCTTGCGCACCACCAGGTCCACGGCCATGTAGCCTTGTAGCAGGCTGATGTTGGGGTGCGCCTGGGCCTTGTCTAACAAGACCTCGTGAATGGCCTTGCCCGTGGCATCTGCCGCATGGGCAATGCGCCGATGGCTGTGTCCGCCTTCTTTGACCAGGTGCAGGCCTTTGGGACCCGTTGGGTCTGAGGTAAAGGGCACGCCTTGGTTGATCAGCCAGTCAATGGCTGCCGCACTTTCCATGGCAATTTGACGGGCGACGGGTTCCACCACCAGGCCAGCGCCCGCATCGAGTGTGTCAGCCACATGGGCTTCGACATCGTCGGCTTCATCGATGACCCCCACGATGCCACCCTGAGCCCAGGCGGTGGCTGATTCAGAGAGGTCTCGTTTGGCCAGCATGACCACCGGTCGGTGATCGGCGACCTCAAGGGCCACCGTGAGGCCGGCCAAGCCTGAGCCGATGATGATGACGGGCAGTTCAGAAGAGGGGGATGAATTCAAGGCTGAAGGCCTTTGTCTGATGTCGGGGAAATAGGTGGGTTGCCCATGGCACCAAAGGCGTCTCCCGAACCATGCGGTTCAGGTGGGCGAAGTCAGCGAAGTTTCGGGTTCATCTAACGAGAGACGATCACGCCCACTTCGCAATTTCTAAGCCCTAGCACGAGGCTTATCGGTTCAGAAAATATGCCTTCAGACCATGAGCCCCTTAAGCTTAGGCTTAGTCGGCCAGCAGTTCAAGCAGGTCTTTGCCTTGATGGGCGATCGCATCGGCGCCCCAGTCGGCCACAGGTCGATCACTGGAGCAAAAACCAAAGGCGGCGGCAATGTTGTAGCAGCCGGCATTGAATCCACTCTGCACATCCCGGAAGTCATCGCCCACATAGATCACCGCCTCGGCTGGCAGACCCAGCAGGCCAATCGCATGTTTGAGGGGTTGGGGGTGGGGCTTGGCAAAGGGCGTGGTGTCACCACAGACCGTGACAGCAGCGCGCTTGTCTAGGCGCAGGTCTCGCAGCAAAGGATGGGTGAAGCGCTCGTACTTGTTGGTGACAATGCCCCAAGGCAGATGACGGGCTTCTAAGTCTGCAATCACCAATTCCAGGTCGGGCATGAATCGGGTATGGCGGCTGAGGTCTTGCTGGTAGATGTCCAGGAACTCAGTGCGCAGGGCCTCGAACTCCGGCGCATTCCACTCCACGCCCAGAGCCTTTTGCAGCATGCCGCGTGCGCCCTTGGAGGCATAGGGCCGCAGCTCCGAAATGGGCAAGGCGGGCAGGCCTCGGTTTTCTCGCATGGTGTTGGCCACACCTCCCAAGTCAGCGGCTGTGTCCAGCAAGGTGCCATCTAGGTCAAAGAGCACGGCCCGTCTGGACTGAGCAGTCCAACGGCCCCGCCAGTCAGCGCGGGCTACCGGCATGGGCCAGTCGGCGGTCTGAAGGTCTGGGTTGGTCGCGAGTGAGGGCTGCGCTGGGGGCTGGGCAGTCATGGCTAGGCAGCAGGCTTGGTGAAGGCCATGATGTAGTTCACATCCGTGTCGCGGTTGAGGGCATAGACCTTGGTGATGGGGTTGTAGGTCATGCCGATCAGCTGGCGCAGCTCAAGCCCGGCCGCACGCGCGTAGCTGGCGAGCTCGGAGGGCTTGATGAACTTGGCGTACTCGTGTGTGCCCTTGGGCAGGAGTTTCAGAATGTATTCCGCACCGACGATGGCAAAGAGAAAACTCTTGGGATTTCGGTTGAGCGTCGAGAAGACCAGCGTCGCCCCGGGCTTGGCCAGCTTGGCGCAGGCCGCGACCACTGCACTGGGATCTGGTACGTGCTCGAGCATTTCCATGCAGGTCACCAGGTCGTACTGCGCCGGTTCGCGATCGGCGATGGCCTCTGTGGCAATCACCTCGTAGTCGACCGCAACGCCGGATTCCAGGCCATGTAACTTGGCCACCCCGATGGATTTTTCGGCCAGATCGATGCCTTTGACAGTGGCGCCTTTGCGGGCCATGGACTCGGCCAGGATGCCACCACCGCATCCGACATCAATGACTTTTTGACCGGCCAGGGGACAGATGCCATCAATCCAATCGAGCCGCAGGGGATTGATCTGGTGAAGTGGGCGGAACTCGCTGTTGGGATCCCACCACCTACTGGCCAGGGCGCTGAATTTCTCGAGTTCGCTGAGGTCGACGTTCTGTGTCATACCGGCATTATCGCTTGATGCGGCTGCCCAAGAACTCCACGACCACGCGGCGGTTCTGGGCGCGACCCTCACGGGTCTTGTTGTCGGCAATTGGCTGGGTCTCGCCAAATCCTTCGGTGATGATTTTGCTGGGCGGCGCACCCAGTTCGACCAATACCCGTTTGACGGCATCGGCCCTGCGCTCTGACAGGCCCTGGTTGTAGACCGTGGGGCCGGTGGCATCGGTGTGGCCTTCAACTCGGATCTGCTCAAGGTCTGCTCCCTTGGCCTGGTTCATCATGGCCTGAAGCGCCTGACGACCCGCTGGCTTGACCACGGACTGGTCAAAGTCAAAGAAGCTGCTGGCTTTGTAGGTGACCTGCTGAGGGGCTGGTGTCACCTCGGGGATCTTGGGACCAGCAGGCAGGTTGCCGGTGGCTGATGGTGTGGCTGGTGGAGTGGCTGATGACTTGGCTTTGGTTGCGGGACCCGCGCATTCATCGGTGGCGAGTGCTGGAGTGTAAAAGCCACTGACCACGCAGCCGCCAAAGCCATCTCGAACCACCTGACCTTGGCTGTCACGCCAGTAGGCCGAGCCGGGCTTTGGCTCTGGTGCCTTGGCGTTGGCGTTCAAGGCGATGGTGCCTGCGATGGCAAGGCTGAGGAGCTTGATGGTGTTCATGATGTAACCCTCCTTAAGGGTTGGTCCGCAGAACTTTGTTGGGGTTCAAAATATTTTTTGGGTCCAGCGCCTGCTTGATTCTGCGCATCAGGTCCATCTCGATGGATGACTTGTAGTGGGCCGCTTCGTCACGACGCAGAATGCCCAGGCCATGCTCTGCACTGATGGAGCCTTGTCTGGCCACGACCTCATCGTGAATGATGCGCCGAATACCGTCCTCGTTGGCCTTGACATACTGGCGACAGGCGTCATGACGGCCCTGGCGATCGAGTCCTTCAAACAGCTCAGCAGGTGCGGCCACATTGAAGTGCAGGTTGCCGTCACCCAGGTGACCAAAGTTAGACAGGCGAATGCCGGGGTAGGCCTGGCGAAGCTTGTCCTCGGTGACCCGACAGAACTCGGCAATCGAAGAGATGGGCAGTGCGATGTCGAACTTCACCTGCAGGCCATCCTCGGCGGCCGCCATGGTGATGTGCTCGCGCAGGTCCCAGAAGGCCTGGGCCTGCTGCATGCTCTGGGCGACCAGGGCATCGACCACCAAGTCTTGTTCCATGGCGACCTCCAGGACCCGCTCGAGCAGGGCCGTGGCGGCCTGCTCACTCTCCGCATGCGAGACCTCAAGCAAGACACAAGACTGCTCGGGTGTGCCGAGGCCGGTTGGCCTGGCGAACTGGGGGTAGTAGTCCGACACCGGGTTCATCGATGACGGTGTCATGAACTCAAAACCGGTGAGGCTGGCATTGCAGTGCTGCTGGGCGATCTGCAGCAAGGCGACGGCCTGAGCGGCTGCCTTGGCAGGTACTGGATCGGGCAGGCAGGCCAAGGCGGTCATCACCCCGGCAGGCTTGGGATGCAGGGCCATGACGGCGCCGGTGATGATGCCCAGGGTGCCCTCGGCCCCTACGAACAAGTCACGCAGGTCATAGCCGGTGTTGTCCTTGCGAAGGCCGCGCAGACCGTCCCAGATCTGGCCGTCGGCGGTGACCACTTCGACGCCCAGACACAGGGCTCGGGCGTTGCCATAGCGCAGCACAGCGGTACCGCCCGCATTGGTCGACAGGTTGCCGCCAATGGTGGCCGTACCCCGTGCGGTCAGGTTGAGCGGAAAGGTGAGCCCCATCTTGTCGGCCTCTTCCTGCACAGTCTGCATGGTGACGCCGGCATCGACGGTGATGGTCTTGTTGTCTTGGTCTCTGGCCCGAATACGGGTCATGCGAGACAGGTTCAGGATGACTTGTCGGCCGGTGTCATCGGGGGTGGCGCCACCGGAGAGTCCGGTGTTGCCCCCCTGGGGGACCAGGGCGACTTCGTGCGTGTTGGCCAGGCGCACCAGTTGGGCCACCTGCTCCGTGCTGCTGGCAAAGACCACTGCAGCAGGCTTGCCAAAAAACTTCTGCCGCCAGTCATTGGCGTAGGGGGCAAAGCCCTCTGCATCGGTGAGGACTGCGCGATCACCGAGCAGTTCGCGCGCCTGGCTGAGAAAGGTGGATAGCGATGGATCGGTGGTCATGGTTACCAACGGGCTTGAAATTGTTTTTTGAGGGCCAGGATGTCGCTGCTGGACAACGACGCCACGGGTTGGCCTTGCGTGAGGACGGCGAGCTTGGCGGTTTCTTCGAGCTCCTCCAGAACCGCCATGGCGGCAGCAGGCGTCTCATGCCAGACGTTGGGCCCAAGCCTTGAGAGCATGACCGCCCGAATGGGCCGACCCGCCTGACCATAGTCATCAATGGCCTGAGCCACGGCCTGTGCGACGGCGGGTGAGCCGGGACGGTCATAGCCGATATGCGGCACATGTCCCACCTTCATCACAAAGTAGGGCGTGAGGGCCGGCAGCAGTTCGGGCTCGGCCGAGTCTTGCAACAGCAGGCTACGAGCCACGCAATAACTGCTGTGGGTGTGAATCACACAGCGGGTGTTGGGGTCAAAAGCCGCAGCAGCTGAATAGATGGCCTGGTGAAGGGCGATGGTCTTACTCGCCTTGTCGCCACTGATCTGCTGGCCTTGCGGGTCGAGCTTGGCCAAACGGGCTGGCTCGAGTGTCCCCAGGCAGGCATCGGTGGGCGTGATCAGAAAGCCATCGTCGAGTCGAACACTGATGTTGCCGGCGGTCGCGTGGACATACCCTCGGTCAAAGAGGCTTTTCCCCACACGACAGATCTCCTCGCGGGCCTGGGCCTCGGAGAGGACTGGTCGACTGGTGGGGACCTGGGGGCTTGATGGGCGAGAGGAAGAGGACATAACCCATCTACTTTACCGATGGAGTGGTGCTTTGGGTTACAGCAGTTTGAAGGCTTTGGTGAAAAAGTCGTCGGTGCCGAAGTTGCCCGACTTGAGGGCCAGGTGCAGGCCACCAGCCCGAGGGCCTGCTGAGCTGAGTTGGCTGAAGCACCAGGGCACGCCGGGATCAATCTGAGGGCCAATCTGCATCTGTTCAATGGCCAGGGCCTGCACGCAGGCACCCGAGGTCTCGCCACCGGCGACTACCAACTGATCCACACCGTCTTCCACCAGGTCTTGCGCGACCTTGCCGAGCAGCTGTTCGATGCGACTGCCCAGCAGGTGAGCATCGCACTGCTGTTGCAGGCGCGATACGGTCTGGGCATCCGCTGTGGCGTAGACCAGGATGGGGTTGTCTTGGTTGAGCAGCGGCCTGGCCCATTGCCGGATGTGCGCGACCAGGCTGGCCACATCGGCAAGGTCCTGCATGAGCGGGGTTGGGTCGATGCCAAAGCTGGCCAGTCCAGCTTGTTTGAAATGGGCGACTTGTCGGTTGCTGGCCAGTGAACAGCTACCCGACACAATGGCCTTGAATCCAGAGGCGGCGGGCAGGGCACTGGCCTGGGCCGATGGCGTTAAGCCAAAGTTCTGGGCCAGGCCAATGGCCACCCCGGAGCCAGCGGTCACCAGGGGCATGCCCTTGAGGGCTCGGCCGAGGGTGATCAGGTCCTCGTTGGTCACGGCATCAACAATGGCCATCCCAATGCCCTGGGTGCGCAGTTCGGAGAACTTCTGCGAGATGGCTTGTGAGCCGGCCGCAATCGCCTTGTGGTCGACCAGACCAACCCGATGACTGGTCTGATCCTGCAGCACCTTGACCAGGTTGGACTCCCGCATGGGGGTTAAGGGGTGGTCCTTCATGCCGCTGTCACTCAGCAGCTGATCGCCCACGAAGAGGTGGCCCTTGAAGACGGTGCGCCCGTTGTCTGGGAAAGCCGGCGTGGCAACGGTGAAGTCGGTCTTGAGTTCGGCCATCAGGGCCTGTGCGACCGGCCCAATGTTGCCGGCCGGCGTGCTGTCAAAGGTGGAGCAGTACTTAAAGTAAATCTGTTGTGCGCCGTGATGTTGCAGCCAATGCAAGGCCGCGAGCGACTGCTCAATGGCCTGGCCGGCAGCAATGGTTCGGGACTTCAGGGCAATGACCACAGCATCGGCTTCTACAGACAGCGGCTTGGTCGGCACGCCATTGATCTGCGTGACCCGAAACCCGGTGCGCACGAGGTTGTTGGCCAGATCGGTGGCACCCGTGAAGTCATCTGCAATGCAGCCCAGGAGAATGGTGTTTGTCATGGTGAGACCGTGATCTTTTCGTCTGCGATGAAGGCCCGAATGATGGCATCAAAGTTCTCATCGGCCTGTAAGCCCAGTCCTTTGGCACGATCAAAAGTGAGAGAACCCGGCCAGCCACCGACCACGCGGGTGATCAGTGGATCGACCTGCCACGAGAGACGAGCTGCTACTTCGGGGCCGGCGACTCGAGCCAGGGCCTGGGCCATCTCGCCAACAGTGGTCGACAGAGAGGGCAGGTTCAGTGCAACCAAGGGTCCCCAGTCAGCATCGCTGGCCGTCGCTGCGCGAATGAGACCTTCGATGGCTTTGGCCGGTGACGAGAGAGCCACGCGGGTCTCGGGCGCCACTGGGACCACAGTGGCCTGACCCTGCAGTGGTTCGCGGATCATGCCGGATAGAAAGCTGGAGGCCGCTGCGTTTGGTCTGCCGGGTCGCACGCTCACGGTCATGAGCCGAACGCTGCGCGCCCGAATGAACTGCTTGCGACCATAGTCGGCCATAAGCTGCTCACCCATGAACTTCTGAATGCCATAGCTGTTCTGCGGCATGGGCAGGCTGGTGTCGGTGACCGGCTCTTGTTTGGTCATGCCGGCTGGTGTGCCAAAGACTGCCACGGAACTGGAGAAGACCACGGTGGGACAGTGGCGAGCCTGTCGACAGGCTTCCAACAAAGCATGGGTGGTCTGCAGGTTGCTGCGCAGGCCCAAGTCAAAGTTGGCCTCGCATTCGCCACTGACCGCTGCCGCCAGGTGGTAGACCAGATCACAGTCCGCCAAGGGCAGTTTGTTTTGCTGAAGTTGATCCAGCAGGTCGCCCGTCAGCACCTTGACCTTGGGATGGTTGGCCAGGTCTGCCAGGTGCGGACCCGCTGCCACCTGGTCCACCAAGATGATCTGATCGACGGGCTGCGGGGCCTGTCCGTTGAAGGCCAGTGTTTCAGACGCCAGCAGGGTTCGAGCCAGTCGGGCGCCCAGAAAACCCAGGCCTCCGGTGATGAGAATCTTCATGAGGATTTCTTGGGTAGGTTGATGCCAGGGAAAATTTTGATCACCGCACTATCCCCCTCGGCGCCATGGCCAGCGGTGGAGGCCTGCATGAACATCTGGTGGGCAATGGAGGCAATGGGCAGCGGGAATTTGCTGGCACGCGCCGTGTCAAGCACCAGCCCCAGGTCTTTGACAAAGATGTCGACGGCGGACCAGGGGGCATAGTCACCTGAGACCACCTGCTGCATGCGGTTTTCAAACATCCAACTGTTGCCGGCACTGTTGGTGATGACCTCGTAGAGTTGAGCGGGGTCGAGTCCCTCTCGGATGCCCAGGGCCATGGCCTCTGCGGCGGCTGCAATGTGAACGCCAGCGAGCAGTTGGTTGACGATCTTGACCTTGGTGCCGGCGCCCGCAGGGCCAAGCTTGTAGATCTTGGCGGCCATGGCCTGCATAAAAGGTTCGGCCTTTTCGTAGGCCTGGGGCTGGCCACCGGTCATCATGGTGATCTCGCCGTTGGCGGCCCGAACGGAACCACCGGAGATGGGGGAGTCCAGGTAGAGCAGGCCCATATCAGCCAGGCGCTTTTCCAGAGCAGCAGACCAGTTGGGATCGACGGTGGAGCACATAACAAACACAGCACCAGGCCTCATGTGGTCTGCGAGGCCGTCTTGTCCGAACAGGATGGATTCGGTCTGGGCCGCATTCACCACCACACTGAAGATGACCTCGCAATGCTGGGCCATGTGGCTGAGGCTGTCACAGGCATGGCCACCGTCTTTGGCAAAGGACTGTGCGACCTCTTTGCGAATGTCAAAGACATGGGGCGCAAAGCCGGCGCGCCGAAGAGACTGCGCCATGCCAAGACCCATGGCGCCAAGGCCAATCAGGCCAACAGCAGAAGGGGTGGAGGTGCTCATGTGCTCGCGCTCGCTTTCTTGTTGTGAAGGTTATTGGAAGTCTGGCCTGCCTGGACCAGCAGCCAGATGCCCGTCACGACAATCGCCGTGCCGATGATCTGAAGCCAGGTGATCTGCTCACCCAGGAAAAACCAGCCCAGGAAAATGGTGGCCACAGGACCGATGGCGCCGGCTTGAGAGGCCACGTTGGAGCCCAGTCGCTTGATGGCCATCATGACCGCTGTCATCGGCACGACGGTGCAGATCGTGGCATTGACCAGAGACAGACCATAGACCGCAAGGGGCTGGCTGAACATGGCCGGCGGGTCGACAACCAGCGCCTGAATCACGCAGCAGACCGCAGAGGCCGTGCTGGCATAGACCACCAGCCGAATGCTGCCCATTCTTTCGACCATCTCGCCAGCCAAGACCAGGTAGACGGCGTAGCTGATCGCGCTGCCAAAGACCAGCAGGGTTCCGATGAGCAGGCCGTCGCTGGAGACCGACAGGTCGTGCCAATAGACAAAGACCACCCCTATGTAGGCGATCACCATGGCGGCGAACTGCATGGGGGTGATGCGCTTGCGCAAAAAGATGGCGGAGAGCAGCAGGACGATGGCTGGGTTGAGATAGAGGATGACCCGCTCAAGGCCAACGGTGATGTATTGCAACCCCAGAAAATCCAGATAGCTGGCCAGGTAGTAACCGATGGCGCCGAGCAGCGTGACCTGTAGCCAGTCTTTGAGCCGCATATCTGGCTTGGGCTTTTTCTCAAACCAATGCAGCACCAGTAGAAAAAAGGGAAAGGCAAAGGCCATGCGAAGGCCGAGCAGGGTCTCGGCGGTCGGCCCATAGGGGTAAGACAGCTTGATCACAATCGCCTTGCTCGAGAACAAGACCGCGCCAATCGCAGCCAAGACGATGCCTTGGTGGTAGTCAGACCAGGCGGCAATGGTTTTTCTCATTTAAAAGAGCAGGCCCTTTTCGTGCAGCATGGCCTTGAGGTCTTTCTTGACGATCTTGCCGTAGCCAGACTTGGGCATCTCGGTCCAGAAGAACCAATGACGTGGCCAACGGTATTTGGCCAGGCGTCCCTCTAAAAAGGTCTCCAGGGCCTGCTGGCTGGGTGGGTCTTTTGGATCTTTGGCAACAACAACAGCGACGCCCGTTTCTCCCCAGTCGGGGTCTTCGATGCCAAAGATGGCGACTTCACTGACCTGTGGATGGGTGAGCAGGACTTCCTCGGCTTCCTTGGGATAGACATTGGAGCCACCTGAGATGTACATGTCTGACTGGCGACCGGTGATGGTGAGGAATCCTCGTTCGTCGAGTTTTCCGAGGTCGCCCGTGTGGAACCAGCCGCCCCGAAGGGCCTTGGCGGTCGCCTCGGGGTTGTTGTAATAACCAGAAAAGACGGCGGGCCCTCGGACACAGATTTCCCCGATCTGGCCGGTGGGCAGCCGTTGGCAGTCCTCATCTAGGATGGCGACCTCCATGCCCGTCCGGGGGTAGCCACAGGATCCAATGTTGGCATTGGGATCGTTGTCGTCGGCACTGTGCATGTGTGGTGGCAAGACGGTGATGCAGCCGGTGACCTCCCCCAGACCGAAGTACTGCACCAGGACGGGCCCGAGTGTCTCCAACGCCTTTCGCTGATCAGCCCGGTACATGGGCGCACCCGCATAGATGACATAGCGCAGGCTGCTGTGGTCATACTGATCCACGCTGGGGTCTTCGACCAACCGTTTGACGATGGTGGGCACGGTGAAGAGGTTGCTCACTCGGTGTTGCTCGACCAGAGACCAGACAGTGGGTGGGTCTAGCTTTTCATTGGGGAGCAGGACCGTGGCGGCCCCGCGGGCTACATTCAACAGCATGTGAATGCCGGCCCCGTGAGACAGTGGTGCTACGGCAATCGAGACATCCTCTTCGGTGGTGCCTGGAATGAGATCTGCCAGATGGTTGGTGACCACGAAGGCCATCTGACCGTGGGTGAGCATGCCTGCCTTGGGGTGACCGGTGGTGCCGCTGGTGTAGAAGAACCATAGTGGGTCATCCGCCGAGACCGTTGCTGGTTTCGCCGACAGCCCCTCTCGCTTGGATGGATCGGACTGCCCCGTCATGGCGAGTGCCTGATCAATCAGGGCAGGCCAACCCTCTTCAACCGATAGCACCTGCTGCAGATCTGGGGCTGCGGCGCGTATCGCCTGGAGGTGCTCTTCAAAAACAGATTCGATCAGGAGCGCTCTGGCGTGGCTGGACTGGGCCAGGTAACTGACCTCGGGCGGGGTGAGTCTGAAGTTACAGGGCACCCAGACCAGACCCATGCGAAAGGCCACCCAGGCCGATTCAAAGAGGGCTTGGTTGTTGCGAGAGAGGACCAGCAGCTTGTCGCCCTTTTTCAAACCCCGCTCACCTAGACCAAGAACAGCGGCATTCACCCGTTGATCGAGGGTCTGCCAGTTCACAGACTGGCCGTTCTGAATCAGGCCGGCTCTCGTGGGAAACCGCTTTGCCGTCTGGGCCAGTAGTTCCCCCAGGTTCATCACCTGTGCAGGGTTCATACCGCCTGCAGGATGCTGAGGTAGTTGGCCACCGCGGTGCCACCCATGTTGAAGACCGCGGCTCTGCTGGCGTTTTGGATTTGCATGTCGCCGGCTGTGTGACTGAGTTGCAGGCAGGCCATGACGTGCATGGACACGCCTGTGGCCCCAATCGGATGGCCCTTGGATTTGAGTCCACCCGATGGGTTGACGGGCAGTGGACCAGATTTGGTGGTGAGCCCCTCTGCAATCACCCTTGCTCCCTGACCATGTGGTGCGAGACCCATGGCCTCGTAATGCATGAGCTCGGCGATGGTGAAGCAGTCGTGGGTCTCGATCAGGCTGAGATCTCGGAGGCCAAGCTTGGCATCGGCCAAGCCCGTCTGCCACGCCCGAGACGCCCCCTCAAACCAGGTGGGGTCCTTCATGCGCATCGGCATGTAGTCATTGGTCTGAGTGGCACTGAGCCATTTCACGGCAGGACGTGGTGAACCCTGTTGGCTGGGGCCCGGTTGGGAACTGATGACCAAAGCGGCTGCACCATCGGAGACCATGGAGCAGTCGGTCCGACGCAGGGGACCCGCCACCTGAGGGTTTTTTTCGCTGACGGTATTGCAAAACTCAAAGCCCAGATCTTTGCGCAGCTGGGCATAAGGGTTGCCGACCCCATTGGCATGGTTCTTGGCGGCAATCTGCGCCAGGGCAATCCTTTGGTCTCCAAACCGGTCGAAGTACTGTTCGGCGATCCGACCAAAGATGCCTGCGAATCCACCTGGGACGTTGGCCTCCTCCGAGACGTACGAGCACCGAAGCAGAATATCGCCAATGGCTTGGCCGTCGCGCTCGGTCATTTTTTCGAAGCCCACGACCAGGGCGTTGCGGACTCGCCCAGCGGTGATCGCATCACGAGCAGCCCAGATGGCAGCAGACCCGGTGGCGCAGGCATTCTCTAGTCGCGTAGCTGGCGTAAACCGAAGCGCGGGCAGGGCCAGGGCCACCAAGGGCGCGGTAAAGTCCTGTCCGACAAAGCCCCCGTTGAAGTGGCCTACGAAGACAGCATCGATGTCTTTTGGTTCGAGGCCGGCCTGATCAAGAGCCTGTTGACTGGCCTCTAAAATGAGGTCGGTCAGCAGGCGCTCGGTTTGCTTGCCAAAGGCTGTATGCCCCCAGCCGATGATCAGCGGTGCTTCCATCCCCGCGTCATTTAGCTCAGAGCTTTACCCATCAGCAAATCGGGCAGGAAGGTCGAAATGATTGGGATATAGGTCACGATGACCAGGAAGATCAGCAGGATGCTCAACCAAGGCATCGCAGCCCGAACCACGGCCATCAGTGACATCCCCGTGATGCCAGAGGTCACAAAGAGGTTGAGACCTACCGGTGGGGTGATCATGCCAATCTCCATGTTGACCACCATGATGATGCCCAGGTGAATGGGATCAATACCAAGTTGCGTGGCGATGGGGAAGAAGATGGGCGCCAGGATCAGGATGATGGCCGTCGGCTCCATGAAGTTGCCAGCGATCAACAGGATGATGTTGACCACGATGAGGAACTGCCAGGGCTCCATGCCGATTGCTACGATCTGCTCCGCAATCAACTGCGGAATGCGCTCGGTGGTGAGTACATGGGCAAAAAGCATGGCATTGGCGATGATGAACATCAGCATGACCGTGGTTTTACTGGCCTCGATGAAGGTGTGCGGTAGAGCCTTAAAGCTCAGATCTTTGTAGATGAAGACTGAGACGATTACCGCGTAGATGGCAGCGACTGCTGCTGCCTCCGTTGGCGTAAAGACGCCGCCGTAGATACCGCCCATGATGATGACCAGGAGAAGGAAACCCCAGACCGCTTCTTTCGCTGCCTGGAAAACCTCGCTCATCGACGCTCTAGGTTGGGCAGGGAGTTTAATCATCCTGGCCCGAACGTATATCGCAACCATCAGCAGCAGGGCGAGCAAAATACCCGGGATGATGCCGGCTAGAAATAGTCGGCCGACCGAAATTTCTGTTACGGCGCAGTAGACCACCATGACGATCGAGGGCGGGATCAAGATGCCAAGTGTCCCCGCGTTGGCCAGTACTCCGGCTGAGAATGATTGGCTGTAACCTGCCTTCATCATTCCGGCGATCATGATCGAGCCGATTGCAACCACTGTGGCGGGTGAGGATCCAGAGACCGCCGCAAAAAACGTACAGGCCAGAACGGCTGCAATGGCCAGGCCACCACGAATGTGCCCGACGCAGGCAACTGCGAACCGAACCAGGCGCTTGGCTACCCCTCCAGTACTCATCAAGGCACCGCCCAGGATGAAGTAGGGGATGGCCATGAGGGTGTAGTGCTCGGAGGTCTCAAAGAGCTTGATCGCAAGAGAGGCCAGCGAGTCTTGGGCAAACATCAGAATGGTCAGCAGGCTGGACAGGCCCAAGGCAATCGAGATGGGCATGCCCAGGAACATGAAGGCAAAGAGCAACAGAAAAAGAATGACGGAATTCACGACTTTACCCCCTGCTTCTCTTCGACTTTGAAGGCATCGATGGCGTCTTTGGCCTCGTCGGCCAGGTTGAAGGTGGTGCGTTTGCCAGTGATGACATCACGCAACAATTGCAGCAACCGGTAGATCACCAGCGCATAGCCCAGCGGCAAGACGAAGCGGGGCATCCACTGGGGCAGCCAATGTATGTCTTGGCTCATGATCCCGATGTCATACATCTTGTAAACATAAACGGTCCCACCGTAGAGCACGATGCTGGCGTAGAGAATGCAGCAGAGAATGGCGATGAGGGTCGCAAGACGCTGGCGGGCAGGAGAGAGCAATTTGACAACGGCGTCTACCCCAATGTGCGCGCCCAGCTTCACTCCCCAGGCTGCACCAATAAAAATCAGAGCCGCAAATAGGAAAGTCGTGAATTCGAAGGCCCAGTCGATGCTGGCACCCAGGACGTAGCGGAAGAAGACGTTGATACAAGTGATCACCGTCATCAGGGCGAGGAGCGAGGCGACAAAGTATTCCTCTAAGTGATCTAGGAGAGATTTCATGGATGCTGGCCTGCTAGGTTGGAGTTGCGTTTTGGAGAGGCTCTAGAAAAAAAGGCCGGCGTCGTTTGACGTCGGCCCCTCTTTCACTTGATCGGGCCTTGCAGGGTGACTGAAAGGCCGCGAACGGTGGTTACTTGTTGGCGGCCTGAGCTGCTTTGATCAGATCGGCCCCGATACCGGGCTCAAACTGCTTCCAGACTGGAGCCATGGCTTTTTGCCAGGCGGCCAGCTGTTCTTTGTTCAGCTTGATGATCTTGGCTTTGTTGTCGGCCACAATCTTCTTGCGGTCGTTTTGGTTAATGGACTCAGCCAGGTCGTTGCCGTACTTGGTGGCTTCGTCCATGGCTTCACGCAGACCCTTTTGGATGTCGGCGGGTAGCTTCTTCCACCAGCCCGCGTTGGTTACCACCATGTAGTCGATCGTGCCGTGGTTGGTTTCCAGGATGGTCTTTTGAACTTCATGGAATTTCTTGGAGTAGATGTTGGACCAGGTGTTTTCTTGGCCATCGACCACGCCGGTCTGCAGACCCTGATAGACCTCAGCAAAGGCCATCTTCTGGGGGCTGGAGCCCAATGCCTTGAACTGAGCCTCTAGGACGTCGGAGGCCTGAATGCGGAACTTGAGACCCTTGACACTCTCGGGCAGCAGGATGTCTTTGTTGGCTGACAGCTGCTTCATGCCGTTGTGCCAGTAGGCCAGTCCGATGATGCCTTTGGATTCCATAACGGTCAGTAGCTTCTGGCCCTCTTTGGAGGCCTGGAAACGGTCCACTGCGGCGATATCCTGGAACAGGAAGGGCAGATCGAACACAGCAATTTTCTTGGTGTAGCGATCAAACTTGGACAGAGAGGGGGCGATGAACTGGACGTCACCCAGCAGCAGGGCTTCCATTTCTTTGCCGTCGCCGAAGAGCTGCGAGTTGGGGAAGACTTGAACCTGGACTTTGCCGGGTAGCTTTTTCTCAGCGAGTTCTTTGAACTTGAGGGCAGCCAAGCCTTTCGGCGTTTGATCAGCTACCACGTGGCTGAATTTGATCACGATGGGGGCAGCCATGAGGTTGGCCGAGAACAGGCCAGCGGCAGCCAGCATTGCGATGCGAGACATTTTCTTCATTGTCATCCTCGTAGGTGTTATCAAACAGAGAGGCCACATGATAAGCCGAATGCATCGGCTATTTGGTTGGGGTATCCGCGTAGTTGCGGATCATTTCAACCAAGGCCTGGGCGTGTTCGGGTAAACCCTCATCGCTGCGTACGACGATGGACCGCTCGCGAACGGCCCAAGGGTCTGTGAGTGCCACGATGTGAAAAGGCGGCATTGATGGGCCTTGCGCGATGAGCCTTCTGGCCACCGACTCTGGCACGACCGCCACCCCGACATTGCCGGCCACCATGTTGCAGATGGCGGGAAAGCTGCCCAGCTGAATGCGAAGGCGCAGCTCTTTGCCCATCGCCCGAACCACTTGAGAGAGAAACGTCTGGATGCTGCTCGACGACCGCATGCCGACAAAGTTGTTGTCCAAGGCATCTGCGAAAGGCAGGCTCTTGCGTTTGGCCAAGGGGTGCTTGAGGGGCGTGATGAGCACCAGTTGATCGGTCGAGAAATGCAGGGTGTCCAGGCCGGGCACCTGAAGCATGGCGCTGACAATGCCAATGTCCGTGCGTCGCTCCAAGACGGCGCGAACGATGTCGCCGTTTTCGTGCTCTTGCAGATCGATGCTGACGTCAGGGTTCTGACTCAAAAACGCTGACAACATATTGGGCAGGAAGTCGGTGACCGCCGTGGTGTTGGCGTGAATGCGAACATGGCCGCGCAGGCCCTGGGCCAACTCGGTCAGGTCGCTTTTCATGGCGTCGAGTTGCTGCAGCATCTGACGGGCATGAAAGACCACCGCCTCGCCGGCCTGGGTCAGACGCACACCGCGGGGCAGTCGATCGAGCAAGACCGTGCCGAGTTGCTCCTCCATGGATTTGATACGCCCACTGGCAGCGGACAGCGAGAGGTGTAGTCGACCAGCCGCCTCGGTGATGTTCTGGGCATCGGCGATCTCGCGCAGCAGCCGAAGGTCGGTGGTGTGCAGATGAATGGCTTGCATGGACTGATGGTAGCGGTTTTTGGCCAAAGCCTACGGATAAACCGAAGGATGGGGCTGAAAAATTAGAATTGCGAGGCATAGCCTTCGGGCGCAGCATATTCATCCATGTTCTTTGTGGATTGGAATTAACGATGCCGTCTTTCGATTTTTCGGACTGGGTGGGCCGCAGCGAGCGCCAATCGGACCAGTTGGGCGTGACGCCGGCCAGGGCCTTGGCGGCCACCCTAGATCGCGAGGAGTCTTACGAGTGCGGAGATGTCCTGCCTGGCCTGTGGCATTGGCTCTATTTCCTGCCCTTGCATCGACAGTCTGTGCTCGGCGTGGATGGGCATGCCAAGCGCGGCGGATTTTTGCCGCCTGTTCCGTTGCCGCGTCGCATGTGGGCGGGTGGTCAATTGAATTGGCTGGCACCTTTGCATCTGGGAGAGACCGTTGAGCGGGTCTCAACCATCAAGAGCGTGACTCACAAGAGTGGTAAGACGGGTGACCTCGTCTTTGTCGCAGTGGAACATGCGATCTCTAACCAGGCTGGTCTGGCCATGACCGAGGTCCATGACATTGTTTATCGCGATAACCCTCCAGCCAGTGCGCATGGTGCTCCCATCGCTGCGGGTGAGCCTGCACCAACCGATGCCGACTTCGAGCGGAGCCTGACGCCGGATGATGTGCTGCTGTTTCGCTACTCCGCTTTGACGTTCAATGGCCATCGCATTCACTACGACCGCCGCTATGTCACCACCGAGGAAGGCTATCCCGGCTTGGTGGTTCACGGCCCCTTGATTGCAACCCTCTTGGTGGATTTGGTGCGTCGACAGCCCGGCCTTGGACCGTTGAGCTCTTTTGATTTTCGGGCGATTCGGCCCACCTTTGATGGCCATGCCATGAAGGTCTGCGGCAAGGCTGAGGGCAACGGTCGTCTGACGTTGTGGGCTCAGGACTACCAGGGCTTTGTGACCATGAAAGCCAACGCCCAGCTCGCGGGCTGAGCCAGCTGACCGCAACGATTTCATTCTTGGAGAGATGTGATGCATGAGATTCCCGCCGCTGACGCCCACCAGGACCTTCGTGAGGCCCTTCGTGACCTGTGTGCCCAGTTTGATTCCAAGTACTGGCAGGAGGTGGATGATGCCCGGGGCTATCCCGAGGCCTTTGTGAATGCGTTGACCGACGCAGGTTGGCTGGCGGCTTTGATTCCCACTGAGTACGGCGGCTCTGGATTGGGGTTGACCGAAGCCTCGGTGATCATGGAAGAGATCAATCGCTCTGGTGGCAATGCGGGCAGCTGTCACGGACAGATGTACAACATGGGCACCATTCTTCGACATGGCTCTGCTGAGCAAAAGCAGTTCTATCTGCCCAAGATTGCGACGGGGGAACTGCGGCTACAGAGCATGGCCGTGACCGAGCCAACGACCGGGACAGACACCACCAAACTCAAGACCACGGCGGTCAAAAAAGGCGATCGCTACGTGGTCAACGGTCAGAAGGTCTGGATCTCGCGGATTCAGCACTCGGATTTGATGGTGCTGCTCGCTCGCACCACGCCGCTGGATCAGGTGGCCAAGAAGAGCGAGGGCATGAGCATTTTCTTGGTGGATCTGCACCAGGCCATTGGCAAGGGCATGACCGTTCAGCCCATTCGCAACATGGTCAACCACGAGACCAATGAGGTGTTCTTCGACAACCTGGAAATCCCTGCCGAGAATCTGATCGGCGAGGAAGGCAAGGGGTTTAAATACATCCTCGATGGCCTCAATGCTGAGCGCGCCCTGATTGCAGCCGAGTGCATTGGCGATGCCTACTGGTGCATTGATCGCGCCCGCAAGTACGCCAGCGAGCGCGTGGTCTTTGGAAAGCCGATTGGTCAGAACCAAGGCATTCAGTTCCCAATCGCCCAGGCCTTTATCGAGACCGAGGCCGCCAATCTCATGCGCTTTAAAGCCTGTGAGTTGTTTGATGCAGGCAAGCCCTGCGGCGCTGAAGCCAACATGGCTAAGCATTTGGCTGCCAAGGCCTCCTTCGAAGCAGCAGACATTTGTCTGCAGACCCACGGTGGCTTTGGCTTTGCCTGCGAGTACGATGTGGAGCGCAAGTTCAGAGAGACGCGTCTTTATCAGGTGGCGCCGATCTCCTCGAACCTGATTTATTCCTATGTGGCGGAGCATCTGTTGGGCCTGCCACGTTCGTTCTAATCTGAATCTAAAGGCAGGTGGCTGCGCCTGACGTTTACTGAAGGACTCTCTTTGTGACCAAGCCTGAATCTGGTGTGCTGCCCCTGTCGGGCGTTACGGTTGTCTCGTTGGAGCATGCGATTGCGGCTCCGTTTGCCTCTCGCCAGCTAGGTGACCTGGGGGCGCGCGTCATCAAGGTGGAGCGTCCCGGCGAAGGTGACTTCGCCCGTCGGTACGACGAACGGGTGGATGGGCTGGCCTCGCACTTTGTCTGGGTGAACCGCTCCAAAGAAAGCCTGACGCTGGACCTAAAAAACGACCAGGCCATGGCAGCCCTACGAAAGCTGTTGGCCAAGGCCGATGTGCTCATCCAGAACCTGGCGCCGGGTGCGGCGGCCAGGATGGGCCTGTCTTATGAGCAACTCAAGGATGAGTTCCCGCGACTCATCGTCTGTGACATCTCTGGCTATGGGGCCGATGGCCCGCATCGGGACCGCAAGGCCTATGACTTGCTCATTCAGAGTGAGGCGGGTTTCTTGTCGATCACCGGTACGCCAGACACACCGAGCAAGGCTGGCTGCTCCATTGCCGACATCGCAGCAGGCATGTACGCCTTCACCTCGATTCAGTCTGCCTTGCTGCTTCGGGCCAAGACCGGCCATGGCAGCGGCATTGATGTGAGCATGCTGGAGTCGCTGTCCGAGTGGATGGGCTATCCGCTGTATTACGCCTATAAGGACGCGCCGCCGCCGGTTCGGGCGGGTGCCTCGCATGCCACGATCTTTCCCTACGGACCTTTTAAAGCGGGCGATGGCCGCAGTGTCATGCTGGGCCTTCAGAACGAACGCGAGTGGTTAGCCTTTTGCGAGAAGGTTTTGCAGGACGGCGGCTTGGCAACCGATGCCCGTTTTGCCACCAACGCCCAACGCAGTGCCAACCGTGTCGAGCTGACAGCCCTGATTGAGCAGACCTTTTCCAGCCTGACCGCCGCACAGGTGGCCCAGCGATTGGATGCGGCAGGTATTGCCAATGCCAACATGAACGATATGCACGACCTCTGGGATCACGAGCAGTTGAAGGCCCGTGACCGGTGGGTACCGGTGGGCACCACGGTTGGTCCTGTGCCGGCCCTCAAGCCACCCGGCCGCAGCACTGCGTTTGAGCCCATCATGAAGGCTGTTCCAGGTGTGGGCGAGCAGACCGAGTCGATTCTTAAAGAATTGGGATTCGATGCCGCTGCCATTGAGGCGATGCGTTCGGCCAGAGCCATCTGATGGCGTGACTGAATCCGTGCCCATTTGATTGATCGTTTGTTTTGGAAGGTGTCCGATGAACGCTGCAACCCCTGACCATCTGCTCAACCCCACCGCCCAGCTGGCGGAGTTTGCTGCGAGCCTTCAGCCGACTGAGATTCCGGAGGAAGTCTTTCGGCGATGTGAAGACCTCTTCGTGGATTGGGTAGCTTCCGCACTGGCTGGCTACAACGCCCGTGCGGTGGCGGCCATCAGAGAGGTGGCACTCGCGCAGGGACCAGACGCGGGTCCGTGTGAGATTGTGGGGAGCATCGAGACCAGCTCACCGTTTTGTGCGGCCATGGCCAATGCGGCTGCCTCGCATGTCGTGGAGCAAGACGACCTGCACAACTCCTCGGTCTTGCACCCGGCCACCGTGGTCTTTCCGCCTGCACTGGCTGCAGCCCAGTCGATGGGTGCCACTGGCAAGGAATTCCTGACCGCCTGTGTGGTGGGCTACGAGGTGGGGATTCGGGTGGGCGAGTTTCTGGGACGTTCGCACTACAAGATTTTCCACACCACGGCGACGGTTGGCACGCTGGCTGCCGCCGCCGCAGTGGGTCGTCTCTTGCGTTTGTCTGCTGGGCAGATGCTCAATGCCTTTGGTTCTGCGGGCACCCAAGCAGCAGGGCTCTGGGCCTTCCTGCGGGATGCGGCCGACTCCAAACAACTGCACACGGCGCATGCGAGTGGAGCTGGCCTGATGGCAGCCTACATGGCTCAAAAGGGGGTCACGGGTGCACAGGACATTTTGATGGGTAAGCAGGGCATGGCCCAGGGCATGTCCACCGATTCAGATCCCAACAAACTCACCGATCGCCTCGGCGAGCGGTGGGCACTCATGGAGACGTCCTTTAAGTACCACGCGTCTTGTCGTCATACCCATCCGGCCGTCGATGCGCTCTTGAAAGTCATGCAAGACCAGGGTCTGACGCCGGCTGACATTGAGTCGGTGGTGACCCGTGTTCACCAGGGGGCGATTGATGTGCTCGGGCCGGTAACCGATCCGCAGACGGTTCACCAGAGCAAGTTCTCGATGGGTACGGTGCTGGCTTTGGCGGCCCACTATGGCTTTGCTGGTCTGGATGAGTTTGAGGCGCATTTCAAAGATGCGGACACCGTCTCGTTTCGAGATCGTGTGACCATGGTCCTGGACGAAGAGGTGGATGCGGCTTATCCCGCTCGATGGATTGGCAAGGTGACGGTTAAGACCCGCGATGGCCGCGAGTTTGATGGCCGGGTAGACGACCCCAAAGGGGATCCGGGCAACACGCTGAGTCGCTCTGAGCTGCAGGCCAAGATGCATCGCCTGTCCGAGTATGGTGACCGCATTGACGAGGCTGCGACCGATCGGCTGTTAACGCGTCTGTGGGCGATTGCCTCGACTGCGCGTATCGAACGCCTGGTGCCAGTGGAGGACCTGTAATGGATCTCAACGCCCTGCAGGCTTTTTGGGATGAGCGCTATGCGGGCGCGGAATTTGCATTTGGTGAGGCACCGAACGATTTTCTGGTGGCCCAACTGGCAGCCCACCCCCCTTTGGCTCAGGCGGGCGGTACTGCGCTGCCGATGACGGCCTTGGCTCTGGCCGATGGCGAGGGTCGCAATGGCGTCTGGCTCGCCGAGCAGGGCTATGCGGTGACCTCGATTGATGTCTCCCCCAAAGGATTGGCCAAGGCCAAGCGCCTGGCCCAGGACCGCAAGGTGTCCATCCAGACCGTGCTGGCAGATCTGACCGGATACGCTTTTGGTGAGTGGGCCTGGTCGGTGGTGGCCAGTATTTTTCTGCACCTGCCGCCGGAGAAGCGTCGGGAGGTGAACCGTCGCGCGGTGGAGGCCCTTCAGCCAGGAGGGGTTTTTGTTTTCGAGGGCTACGGCAAGGATCAACTGAAGTATGGCACCGGGGGACCCAAAGATTTGGCGTTGCTTTATGAACTGTCTGAGCTGAGGGCCGATTTCGATGGTTTGCCAGCGCAGCTGGTCCATGAATTCAGTGGAGAACGACTGGTCCAGGAGGGGGTTCGCCATACTGGACTGGCCTCGGTGGTCCAGGTTACTGTCCGCCGGTATGCGGACTGACATCAAAGCGGCCCCCTTCCAACGACACTTTTCATCGCCAGGCCAGACCCTGTTGTCTGCATTGCGTCTGGCTATCTCGAGTCAACGAGGTGGCCAGTTCTCTGCTGGCTTTGATGACACCACTGGCTTTGTCTCTCGTAAGGACCTGGTCAAGCGTGCGCTGGGCGCAGCCCGCATAGCCGCTCAGCTCAGTCAGTCAGGCCAAACCATTGGGCTGCTGTTACCCAATGTCGCGGGAGCCGTGGCAGCACTCCTGGGCATTGGTGCGGCCGGCCGCGTACCTGCTTTGCTGAATTATTCCGCTGGGCCTGAGGTCATGCGTGAGGCCTGTCAGGTGGCCCAAGTCGTTTGTGTGCTGACTTCCCGCGCCTTTGTCGAGAAGGCTAACCTGCAGGCCTCGGTCCAGGCACTTCCGTGCCCAGTCTTTTATGTGGAAGACCTGCGGGCCAGGCTGACCATCGTTGATAAGTTGTGGGTTGCAGCAGCCTTGCTTATGCCAGATCGAATACTGCCCAAGGTCTCCAGCGCATCTACTGCCGCCATTCTGTTCACCTCGGGCTCCGAGGGCAATCCCAAGGCGGTGGCTCTGTCTCATCAGGCCTTGTTGTCCAATGTAGATCAGATTCTGCAGGCGCTCAGCCTGAGTTCTAGCCACAAGATTTTTAATGCGCTACCGATCTTCCATTGCTTTGGTCTGACCGCAGGTGCCTTGCTACCACTCTATGTGGGGATGCGCAGTGTGCTGTACGTCAGTCCCCTGCATTACAAGGAGATTCCCAAGCTGATTGGCGAGCATCGGGCCACGATCTTGTTTGGGACCAGCAGCTTTTTGGCACAATACGCGGCTCATGCACAGCCGGCGGACCTCAAGAGTCTCGAGTTGGTCGTCGCTGGAGCGGAGCGATTGACTGACGAGGTTCGGCAGACCTGGCGGGCACGTTTTGGATTGGAGATATATGAGGGCTATGGCTGTACCGAGACGGCACCGGTTCTAGCCGTCAACCTGCCCGGGGCCAACCGGCCTGGTAGCGTAGGTCGACTATTGCCCGGGATCGAGGCGCGATTGGTTGAGGCGCAGGATATGAGTGGGCAGTGCAGTTTGCATGTGTGTGGCCCCAATCTGATGACCGGTTATTTGGACGATCAGGCCGTCGCCAGAATGCCGGCCACCGCATTGGGGACGGACTGGTACGACACGGGCGACATTGTTCGCATTGACGACGAAGGTTTTGTCTTTATCGAGGGCCGGGCCAAGCGTTTTGCCAAGGTGGCTGGCGAGAGTGTCTCCTTGGCCTGGACGGAACGCATCGCAGGAAGGGCTTATCCCAATGCGCTGCACGCTGCAGCCCGTGCACCCGACACGCAGCGAGGCGAGCGGGTTGTTTTGTTCACCACGCAGCCTGATGCCCGGCGAGAGGACCTGGTAGCGGCCGCGCACGCAGAGGGGCTCCCCGAGATCGCCTTGCCTCGGCTGATTCAGGTGGTTGACGAACTGCCTTTGCTGGGGACCGGTAAAGTAGATCATCAGGTCCTGCAACGCATGGCCACCGAACTCAACGATTAAGGTTTAGAGAGAGAACTACGCATGGCAGACAAGGGATTTGATCGGATTGGCACGCCCCTGTCACCCAGCGCAACGCGGGTGATGTTTTTAGGTTCAGGCGAGTTGGGCAAGGAGGTGGTCATTGCCTTTCAGCGCTTGGGAGTGGAAGTGATTGCAGTCGATCGCTATGAGAATGCACCAGGCCACCAGGTGGCTCATAAGGCCGTGGTGATTGACATGTCGGATCCCAAGGCTTTGCGAGAGCTCATCGAGCGAGAAAAGCCGCATCGAGTGATCCCTGAGATCGAGGCGATTGCGACGCCGGTGTTGGTGGAGCTTGAGAAGGATGGCTTACAGGTTATCCCGACGGCCAGGGCCGCCTTTCTGACCATGAATCGAGAGGGCATTCGTCGACTAGCTGCGGAGGAACTTGGTCTGCCAACATCGGGGTACCAGTTTGCCCAGTCGGAGTCCGAGATGACGGCTGCGGCCAATGCGTTGGGGTATCCCTGCTTTGTAAAGCCCATCATGTCGTCTTCCGGTAAGGGTCAGTCCCGGCTGACCGGCGCATCGGATTGCGCGGAGGCGTGGGCCAAGGCTAAGTCGGCGGCGCGTGTCGATATGCAAAAGGTCATTGTTGAAGCGTCTATTGACTTTGACTTCGAGATCACGCTGCTCACGGTTCGAAGCCTGGATGAGAGTGGCCAGCCTATGGTGTCGTTCTGTGACCCAGTGGGGCATGTGCAGGTCAGTGGGGACTATGTTGAATCCTGGCAGCCCCAGCCCATGTCGACCGTCGCACTGAAGCTGGCTCAGGAGATTGCGTCCAAAGTGGTAAACGCCCTGGGTGGCTTGGGTCTCTTTGGTGTGGAGTTGTTCGTGAGGGATGATCAGGTCTGGTTCAGTGAAGTCAGTCCTCGTCCTCACGATACCGGCATGGTCACTATGTGTTCGCAGGTTCAGAGCGAGTTCGAGCTACATGCCCGAGCGATTCTCGGCTTGCCCGTGAACACGGCTCTGCGACGCCCAGGGGCCTCAGCAGTGATCTATGGGGGCATGGAAGAAAAGGGCATTGCTTTTGAGGGTGTTGCGGACGCTCTGCGGGTGCCCGAGAGTGACCTGCGTCTCTTTGGCAAGCCGGAGTCCTTTGCCAAGCGACGCATGGGTGTCGCACTGGCGAATGCCGATTCGGTCGACGAGGCCCGCGAGAGAGCCCAATTGGCGGCCAGCCGGGTGAAGCCGGTGAAGGGTTAGTACTTTTTTATAAGGGACATTGAGCATGCGTTTTTTACACACGATGATTCGAGTGGGCGATCTCGAACGATCCATTCAGTTTTACACCCAGGTCTTGGGAATGAGCCTGATTCGAACGTCTGACCGCCCCGAGCAGAAATACACCACGGCTTTTCTTGGGTTTGGAACGGGAAATGCGGAGGGTCAAGCCGAGATTGAGTTGACTTACAACTATCGGGTGACGTCCTACGATCACGGGTCAGCCTATGGGCACATCGCCATTGCAGTCCCAAGCGCCGCCGAGGCTTGCGACAAAATTCGCCAAGCTGGTGGAAATGTGACCCGGGAGGCCGGTCCTGTCAAAGGCGGTACCACGGTGATCGCCTTCGTCCAGGACCCAGACGGCTACAAGATTGAACTGATTGAGCGCGGGGTTTAAAAAAGCCCCGTCAGTTCATGGCACCAAGGCAAAAATACTTTTTATGAAGGTATTCGTTGATGCCGTGATGAGAGCCCTCAATGCCAAATCCTGACTCTTTGATCCCACCAAAAGGAGCGACTTCATTTGAGATGAGGCCATCGTTCAAGCCAACCATGCCGAACTCAAGGTCTTCCGCGACTCTCCAGGCGCGGGAGATATCGCGAGTGTAAAAATATGCTGCGAGCCCATACGGCGTATCGTTCGCCAGACCGACCACCTCAGCCTCTGTCGTAAATTTTTGAATGATCGCAACCGGCCCAAAGATCTCTTCCCTCGATATTCGCATTTTGCTGGTCACGCCAGTAATCACGGTCGGTTCGAAGAAGGTGCCTGGGCCTTGTAAAGCCTTGCCACCAATCTCTACTCGTGCTCCGTGGTTCTGAGCATCTGTGATGAGTGCTTCTACTTTGTCTAACGCCGCAGGATTGATGAGCGGACCAATCGTTGTCTGCGGGACAAGTCCATGGCCCACGACCAGTTCGGAGACTCTCTGTGTGAGTCGGTCTACAAAAGCCTCGTAGATTACAGACTGGACCAGCATACGGTTCGCGCATACGCAGGTCTGCCCAGCATTTCTAAATTTTGATAACAATGCTCCTTCAACTGCAAGGTCGAGATCTGCATCGTCAAATACGATAAATGGTGCATTCCCTCCCAGTTCAAGTGAAAGCCTTTTGACGGTGGAGGATGCGAGAGACATCAGTTTTTTCCCAACAGCGGTAGAGCCAGTGAAAGACAACTTCCGGACCAAAGGATGAGATGCAAGTAGTTCGCCAACGCGCGCTGGTCGAGAGGTGGGAATGATGTTGAGCACACCAGCTGGGATTCCGGCTCGCTGAGCCAGCTCGCCAAGCGCTAGGGCTGAGAGGGGCGTTGCCTCGGCCGGTTTTATAACAGAGGTGCATCCAGCGGCCAATGCTGGGGAAACTTTTCGGGTAATCATGGCAACCGGAAAGTTCCAGGGCGTGATGGCCGCAGTAACCCCCAAAGGCAAGTTCAGAACCGTAATTTTTTTGGAGACTGCGGGAGAGGGAATGATTTCTCCATAAGTTCTCTTGGCTTCTTCTGAGAAAAATTCTACAAATGAGGCGCCATAAATGATTTCCGCTCTGGCCTCAGACAAGGGCTTTCCTTGTTCGCTGGTTAGGACCTTCGCGAGGTCCTCTTGGTGCATCAAGATAAGGTCATACCAATTTCGAAGGAGCCTGCTGCGGTCCTTTGCTGTTCGAGATTTCCAGTCTCTGAATGCAACTGCCGCGGCTTGGATCGCCTCTTCGGTCTCCTCCTGGTCCAAGTCCGACACATGGGCGAGAGGTCTTGCTGTTCCCGGGTCGTTTACCTCGAAACGAGCCCCTTTATTTGACTCTTTCCAGAGGCCATTTATCAGACCGCATGTTCGGAGGAGAGTGGAATCCTTTAAGTCGGTGATCATGCGTTGGCCCTTAGATGTAGTTTGGTGGTACGACGCGGCATTGCAGTAGATTGCCGAACGACAAGAGCCGTTGGAGACGAGATCAGACGATCGACGGTGCACCCATTAATGCGCTGGATGAGACTCTCTGCAGCTTGGGCCCACATGTTGACAGCGTCGTATCGAATTGTTGTGAGTGCGGGATTAAGGTGTTGCGAAAATTCGAGGTCATCGAATCCAACTATGGACAAATCGTTCGGAATGTTTAGTCCTAGGTCAGTTGCTTGGAGCAAGGCGCCATATGCGAGCACGTCTTGACCGCAGATGACAGCGGTGGATGTGGGGTTTTGGCAGATCAAGGACTCAAAAGCAGAGCGAGCAGCACCAATGTTGTAGGGTACCTCTCTGACCTGTCGGTCTAGGAGACCAATGGAGTTGGCCTTCAGAAGGTCGCGAACCCCTCTCAGCCGACTGGTTGCTCGATCATTGTTTTGGGTGATACCGGTGAGCATGCAGAAACGTCGGTGCCCCTGATCCAGCAGGTGTTGTACGCCTGCTTGAATGGCTTTGACATTGTCAAAGCCACAGGCGTGTCCTCGGCGTGGCGGACTCAGGGTGCCCAAATGAATGTAGGGAATATTTCTATCGATTAGAAGCTTGGTCGCAGAGGTGGTCTGTGAGGCGCCCCACAGCGCAATGGCCTCAACTCCTCGAAGCAGCAGATTCTTTATTTGAACCTCTTCAATGGCGGGATCATAGTTGCAACTCGCAACGATCAATTGATAGCCCGCCTTTGCAACGGACGACTGAAAACACTCCAGGCCCTTGGAGAAAATGGCGTTGTCCAGTGTGGGAACGACAGCGCCGACGGTCTCCGATCGGCCGCGGGTCAGCGCTCGTGCCGATGCATTGGGAAGGTAGCCAAGTTTGCTGATGGCGACCTGAATAAGTTTTTGCGTAGCTGGCTTGACCGACGTTGGCGAATTGAGGGCACGCGACACAGTGGCCGAGGACACACCGGCGTATTTGGCGACGTCCTCGATTCTTACTGCGATGCTATTTTTCTTGGCTGCCATTGCTGCGGTGCGAAAAAAATTTCTCCGTTAGGTGGCTTGGGATCTGTTGGAAAAATACCGTAAAAAAAGTTGTTTTTTTTTTGATTTTGCGCCAGGATAAAAAAAAATGAAAGCGCTTACATTGTGAGCGAACAAAAGGAGCAACGTGGGAATTTATCGCCAAACGTTTCACAGCATCGCGGTATTGGCTGCATTTGTAGTGGCGTGGTTTGGTCTTACTCAATGGACTGGATGGATCTCTCCCGCTCGGTTTCCGAGTCCCGCAGAGACGCTTGACGCGCTCCGACTCATCTCCCTAGAGGGCTACAGCAACGGGCGTCTCCACCAGCATGTCTTGCAGAGCATTCTGTTGGTCACGCTCGGTTTTATTGTGTCGTCGACGTTTGGGGTCGTGACCGGCATTCTGATGGGTGCGAACAAGACGATTGAGGCGATGGTAAACCCGATTTTTTCGTTGCTTCGCCCGATTCCACCGCTTGCTTGGATCCCGCTGGCAATCGTGTGGCTGGGTCTGGAAAACGGATCGAAAATCTTGGTGATCTTTGTGGCTGCCTACGTACCAAGTGTCATCAATACGTTTGCAGGTATTCGCTCGTTGGAGTTGCCTCAGCGAGAGGCAGCCGCGATGCTTGGTTTGTCCCGGCGAGCTTATTACGTGGAGGTTCTGATTCCCGCTGCTTTGCCCATGATTTTCACTGGAATGAGACTTTCTCTCCAAGCGTCATGGACCACGCTGGTTGCATCGGAGCTCGTTGGCGCTATGAGAGGCCTCGGTTCTATTTTGAATCAAGCTGCTCAGGACATTCAGCCCCCTATGATTTTGGTGGGAATGGTCAGTGTCGCCATTTGTGGTTGGGTCATGACGCAGGGTCTGGGCTTCATTGAGCGCCGCGTGATGCCGTGGAGGAGTGTATGAGCTTCTCTCAAAGAAATCTTACCCGTCGAGAGGCAGTCGCTCTGGCTGCAGTTGGTATCGCTGTATTTCTGTTGATCTGGTACGGAGCCGTCTGGTCTGGTGTGACGCCCAGAAAATTTCTTCCAACGCCATTAGAGGTTCTTGGAGAGTTTTACCGGTTGTCGGTTGAGCCATTTGTGGGCTACACGCTGCTGGAGCACTTGGTATCTAGTTTTAAGCGCTTTTTCTATGGCTTTGCCCTGGCGGTAACTCTGGCTGCGCCACTTGGGCTCCTCATGGCTCTGTCAAAGCCTGTACGCGTCATCGTTTCTCCCATATTTGAGAGTGTTCGTTTTGTCGCACCAATTGCCTGGGTGCCATTTGCGGCATTGTGGTTCGGTACTGGGATTGGCGGCCCACTGTTGGTGATTTTTATGGGCGCATTTCCGCCCATGTTGATCAATTCGTTTCGCGGCGCTCTGTATGTCGATCAAAAGTACCTTGAGGCTGCGCGGATGCTGGGAGCTGGTCCCCTTCGGCAAATGATTGAGGTTCTGCTTCCCGCTGCCGCGCCCTCCATAGTGGCAGGGCTGCGAATTTCTGCAGGGCTCGGCTGGCAGTCCCTTGTAGGCGCTGAGTTGATTGTGGCCTCCAGTGGTGTCGGTTACATGATGGTCAAAGGACAGGCAGGTATCCAGACGGCGACTGTCATGTCAGGAATGATCGCGATTGGCTTGGTCGGGTTGGTCATTGACTTCACGCTCAGGCAACTGGAGAGGCGCATGGGACGTTACAAGGAGACGTTTTAATGGCGGATATTGTTTTTGAAGGCGTCCAGAGGAAATTTGTTCAGGGCGGTAAGGAGTTTCTGGCGGTTGGGGGTGTTGACTTGGTTGTCAGCGACAAGGAGTTTGTAGCCATCGTCGGACCCTCTGGATGTGGCAAGACGACCTGTATGCGCATGGTTGCAGGGCTGGAGACTCCAACCAGTGGGCGTGTATTGGTCGGCGGCAGACAAGTGACTCAGCCGGGACCTGATCGCGCTGTTGTGTTTCAGCAATTCGCGCTGTTTCCTTGGAAAACAGTCCGGGGGAATGTCGAGTTTGGCCTCCGCGCCCTGGGGCTTGCCGCGGACCAACGGCAAGAGCGGGTTGCACAGTCATTGGCCTTGATGGGGTTAAACGGCTACGAGGACGCCTATCCGCATCAATTGTCTGGTGGCATGCAACAAAGGGTAGCCATCGCCCGAGCATATGTTTTACACCCCGACGTTTTATTGATGGATGAGCCATTTGGCGCACTTGATGCACAGACCCGTGTGGTCATGCAGGAGGAATTGGTACGACTGGCTCGAAAGAATCCCAAGACCGTACTGTTTATTACTCATGCCGTTGAAGAGGCGGTCTATCTTGCCGATCGTGTGGTCGTAATGTCGCGCCGGCCCGGATTGATCAGAGAAATTATTGATGTCAAGTCAACTCGTATTGCAGAGCGATGGGATGACCATGCTCGCATTGAAGATGTGATGGATCTGAACTCTTTTGTTCACATGAGAAGTCACATTTGGCGTTTGCTGCGTGAGCAGCATCTTGGTGATGATCAGTAGGTTAATTCAGGAGACAAACATGAAATTTAGACGAAAAGCAGTTACCGCTCTGGCGGTTGTTGGTGTGATGTTTGGTGCACCTGCCCATGCGCAGAGTGGGCTGACTGAAATTAAAGTGAGTTATCAACCGGCTCTTTACTGGTCGTTGCCATTCTTCGTCGCCACCGAAAAAAATTGGTGGGCTGAGGTTGGTCTTAAGCCAGTCTTCAGTACCTTTCCAGCGGGTGTCCCCCAGATTGCCGCGTCGGCCTCGAAATCCTGGGACGTTGGCGGAACCGGTGGTGTGCCGGCCGTGTTGGGTCACGTTCGATTCGGAATCAAGACAATCGGTATTGGCAACGACGAGTCGGCTGGAAACGCCCTGGTGGCAACCCCTAGGGGTGCGGCAGCATTCGCAGCCAATCCTCAGTCTCTAAAAGGTAAAACAATCGTATTGACAGCCAATTCGACTGGTGACTATGCCGTGCAGTCTTGTCTGCGCAAATATGGTTTATCCAAATCGGATGTCACTTTGCGAAACATGGGCCAGGCAGAAATTATCTCGGCGATGGCATCCGACAACGCGGAGTACGGCGGTCTTTGGGCACCTAACATTTACACGGTAGAGGAAAAATCAAATGGCAAGGTGCTCTGCAGTGGGCGTGATTCCGGCGCAATTGTTCCCGGTGCATTGATTGCTCGGGGTGATTACGCAAAAGAGAACCCTCAGAACGTTGCCAAGTTTCTCGCCGTGTATTTGCGCGCCTGGAAATGGCTCAATTCAAACTCTAACGAAGCCATTGACATGATGAAAAAGTTCTACGCAATTGGCGGCGTCAATATCTCTGAGGCGTCAATGCGCAAAGAATTTGCCACTCGTCCTACTTTTGATCTAGAGAGTCAACTCAAAATTATGGATCGTTCAAAGGGCGCATCTTCTGTTGATGGTTGGTTTACATCGATGTCTGAGTTTATGCGGACAACCGGTGCAATCACGGCAGTTCCGCCAACAAAAGACTACATCACAGACGATTTCATGAAGCTTGTGAACTCAGATCCCAAGCTGAAAGAGTTTGCGAACAGGACGAAGTAAGTTGGGTAGATTGGGTGGATCTTGTTAGATCCACCCTTTTTAAAAAGGGTAAGAGATGGCGGTAACGTATTTAAAAAAAGCAACCAAGACACCAGCCACCGAGACGGCCACTGCGCAGAAAGTGGCCTCGGAGATGTTGAACGATATTCGACTGAACGGTGAGTCCGCCGTTAGAAGGTACGCCAAAGACCTCGACCACTGGCAGGACGACATTGTTTTGAGTACCGATAAAATTTCTGTGATTACCGCCGATATTCCGGCTTCGGTTAAACGAGACATAGACTTTGCAGCTCGCCAAGTTTTTGATTTCGCCTCAGCACAGCGCGATAGCCTCAAGAACTTCGACGTTGAGTTGCACCCCGGTGTTAGGGCGGGTCAACGGGTCATTCCGGTCAATGTGGTCGGCTGTTATGCACCCGCCGGGCGCTACGCTCACATCGCATCGGCTTACATGACAGTTGCAACGGCGAAGGCCGCCGGTGTAAAGACGATCGTAGCCTGCTCCAGTCCATTCCGCGGGGGTGGGATTCACCCCTATGTACTCTATGCGTTTAAAGCAGCTGGCGCGGACATCGTCATGACTCTTGGTGGCGTACAGGCCATTGCGACCATGGCATACGGACTTTTTACTGGGAAGCCCGCTGATGTCGTTGTTGGGCCGGGAAATAAATTTGTTGCAGAAGCAAAACGCATGTTGTTTGGTGAGGTTGGGATCGATGTGTTTGCCGGCCCCTCCGAGGTTGCGGTGATTGCAGACGATTCTGCCGACCCGGCGATTGTTGCCAGCGACCTGGTTGGACAGGCGGAGCATGGCCATGAGTCGCCAGCATGGCTGTTTACGACCTCTCGCACTTTGGCAGAGGATGTGATGCGTCGCGTGCCACTTCTGATTGATGCCCTGCCGCCGATCGCAAAGGATGCAGCAGGCGCTGCTTGGCGAGATTACGGCGAAATTATCGTGTGTGACACACGCGAGGAGGTGGCGGCTGTTTCCGACCAGTATGCCAGTGAGCACCTCGAAGTACACGCAGCCGATCTTGACTGGTGGCTTGAACACCTGACAGCTTATGGGTCACTTTTCCTCGGGGAAGAGACGACCGTTGCTTATGGTGATAAAGCCAGTGGCCCAAACCATGTATTGCCGACAAAGGGAGCCGCAAAGTATTCCGGTGGGCTGTCTGTTCACAAGTTTATGAAAACGTTGACCTGGCAGAGGATGTCAAAGATGGCTAGCCGGGACATTGGGGAGGTCACTGCCCGCATCAGTCGTCTCGAGGGTATGGAGGCCCACGCCAGAACAGCTGATGATCGTTTACAGAAGTACTTCCCTGAGCAGTCCTTTAACCTTGGAGTACCTGTTCAGGTATGAACCCATCCCAGCTTTTCGATCTCTCTGGTCGGGTCGCTGTCGTCACAGGGGGCAGCAGCGGCATTGGAGCGTCTTTGGGGCATGCCCTTGGGCTAGCAGGAGCCTCCGTGGTACTGATTGCGCGACGTCAATCCGACCTCGAGAACACTGCGGTAGAGCTCCTAGGTCAGGGTATCGAGGTCGAGACGGTGGTCGCCGATCTGTCTCACCCGGGGTCCATCAGTGAGGCGTCGATTGCGGCACTGGCTTGTTTTGGACGTGTCGATATTTTAGTGAATGCAGCGGGCGTCAACTTGAGAGAGCCCTTTGAGGAGGTTAGTCTCGATACCTGGTCACAACAGCTTCACCTGCACCTGACCGCTCCCATGTTTCTAACCCAGGCTTTCGCTCCAAAAATGGAGGAGAGGGGGTGGGGTCGTATTCTCAATATAGCCTCTTTGCAGAGTTTTCGGGCATTCCCAAACAGCGCGCCCTACGGGGCCGCCAAGGGAGGAATCGTACAGTTGACCCGTGCGATCGCGCAGGCCTGGTCTTCAAAAGGTATTACGTGTAACGCGATAGGCCCTGGATTCTTTCCGACTAAGTTGACGGCAAAAGTTTTTGAAGACGAGGTATTAGCGGAGCAGCACGCCAAGCAGACTGCAATCGGTCGAAATGGAAAATTAAGTGATTTATGGGGTCCTGCTTTGTTTTTGTGTAGCGATGCCTCCGGGTATGTCACAGGACAAACGTTAATGGTCGATGGTGGGTATACCGCCAAGTAATCCTTAGGGGTTCGCTTATGAAAGCACTGGTCTATACAAAGCCAAATGCAGTTGAAATTCAAGAGTATGCAGATCCGCAACTAGTTGACGATGAGGTCATTTTGCGTATTGAAGCGGTTGGGATCTGCGGTAGCGATATGCATGCCTACCACGGACATGATCCCAGACGGCAACCAGGGCTTGTGCTTGGGCATGAGTTCGCCGGCGTTGTGGTCCAAAGTAAGTCAGGACTTTTTAGCGAGGGCATCAGGGTTACTGGAAATCCACTGATTACCTGTGGACGCTGCAGCTACTGCCTTCAGGGGCGCAACAACTTGTGCGCCAACCGTAGCATGGTTGGGATGACTAGACCAGGTGCGTTTGCTGAGTGGATGAGCATCCCTGCTTCTAGTCTGATTACTTTGCCAGATCAAATGAATTTGGAGTTAGCCGCACTGACGGAACCCGCTGCTACAGCCGTCCATGCAATTGATTTGTCTCGGAGAGCCCTGTATGCGGACTCGTTAGACGTACCCATTTTGGTAATTGGTGGTGGGGCCATAGGCTTGCTCAGTGCCTTGTATATGCGCTCTCTGGGTGCGCGCCATCTAGCCGTCACCGAAGTCAACGATCATCGTCGTGCCACTGTTAGTCATGTGGTTGGCTGTCAAGTCATTGATCCGAAGGCTGAGTCGGTTCAGTCCAGCCAGTACGAATTGGTGTTGGACTGCGTGGGCTCAGCTCTGACCAGGAAGGTGGCCATTGAATCCGTTAGACCAGGCGGTGTCGTGATGCATGTCGGCTTACAGGATTGGGCCAGTGAAATTGATATGAGAAAGTTGACACTCGCAGAAATTACCTTGCTAGGAACTTACACATACACAACAGAAGATCTCAGACGCACCGTCACTTTGTTAAGTGAGGGCGCCTTTGGTGACTGCCAGTGGGTGGAGGCTCGTACCTTACAAGAGGGACCGAGTGCCTTCTCTGATTTGCATCATGGACGGACTGCCTCAGCCAAAATTATTCTCAGGCCTCACGCCTGAGTACCTTGATCGATCTAGACCCCGGAAGCCACCATGTCATTTATTAATTACCTCACTCAGATCAAAATTGACTTTGGAGTCATCTCCGCTCTGCCAGAGGAATGCGAACGCCTTGCTATTCGACGTCCGTTAATTGTGACTGATGTTGGTGTGCAGCAGGCTGGCGTTTTGCAGGTTGCCTTGGATGCACTTGGCTCTATTCCTGCTGTCGTATTTGATCGGACACCCTCTAACCCGACGGAGATGTCCATTCGGGAGGCAACTGCTCTGTACCAGGCAAATCGATGCGATGGATTAATTGCGGTTGGGGGCGGCTCTCCAATTGACTGCGCAAAAGGGGTGGCAATCGCATGCTCGCATGAGGGGCCGCTGAAGACCTACGCGACTATTGAGGGTGGATCAAGTCTCATCACAGAGCGGGTGGCTCCTGTTATCGCTGTGCCCACCACGGCCGGAACGGGCAGTGAGGTGGCCAGAGGAGCCATTGTGATCGTTGACGACGGCCGTAAATTGGGTTTTCACTCTTGGAATCTCGTTCCAAAAGCTGCGTTGCTAGACCCAGAGTTGACAATTGGACTCCCACCTCATCTGACGGCTGCTACCGGGATGGATGCCATAGCGCATTGCCTGGAAACGTTTATGGCTGCACCGTTCAACCCCCCCGCGGATGGTATCGCGCTTGATGGCCTGGCCAGAGGCTGGGCCCACATTGAGCGCGCAACGCAATCGGGTGACGATCGGGAGGCTAGGTTACAGATGATGAGTGCCTCGATGCAAGGAGCATTGGCCTTCCAAAAAGGCCTCGGGTGCGTCCATTCATTGAGCCATAGCTTAGGGGGGGTTAACCCACGTTTGCACCACGGCACCCTGAATGCAGTTTTCCTTCCCGCTGTGATTCGATTTAACGCGCATGCTACTTCGGTTAGGACTGATCGAAGAATGCAACGGATCGCTCAAGCCATGGATCTCGGTCATTTCGAAGATGGCTTTGAGGCGGCTGACCGGATCGCTGACGCGATTGCTGATATGAACCAACGGCTTGGGCTTCCTGCCGGGCTCTCTGCTCTTGGCGTGACAGAGAAGCACTTTGCTGATGTGATCGATGGAGCCTTGTTGGATCATTGCCATAAGCTAAATCCACGTATCGCCTCCGCAGATCATTATCGCGACTTGCTGGAGAGCAGTCTGTAGTTCGCTTTTTGATCGAAGCTCTAGTCTGGGTCGTTTTAGGAGAAATTTTTTGAAAACGTCGTTAGACGCTTTTTGGATGCCATTCACACCAAACCGGCAGTTCAAAGAGGCTCCCAGAATAGTGACATCCGCGTCCGGTATCCGTTACCGGACAGAAGAGGGACGTGAGATTCTTGATGGAACCTCCGGGCTCTGGTGCGTGGGGGCGGGACACCGACACCCCCGAATTACGGAGGCGATGAAGCGTCAACTGGACGAACTCGACTTTGCATCGAGCTTTCAGGTGGGGCATCCGGGTGCATTCAGACTTGCCGAGCGCCTTGGTGATCTTGCACCGGCTGGTATGGACCGTGTCTTCCTCGTTAACAGCGGTAGTGAGGCCGTTGATACCGCACTCAAGGTGGCCCTTGCCCACGCTCGCGCCACCGGTCAGGGGCAGAAAACCCTATTCATAGGGCGGGAGAGAGGATTCCATGGCGTTGGCTTCGGAGGGATCTCGGTTGGTGGTATGACCAATAACCGCCGCGCTTTTGGAGGTGGCTTGTTACGGACGGATCACCTCAGAAGCACGTGGGATCCACAGACGCAGGCGTTTGTCAAAGGCCAACCGTTGTCCGGTGGTGCCGAAATGGCCAATGAGCTGGAGCGATTGATCGAACTTCATGACGCATCAAACATTGCTGGGGTGGTGATTGAACCTTTTGCCGGATCAACAGGAGTGTTGGTTCCGCCGGTCGGTTACCTTCAGAGACTACGAGAGATCTGTGATCGTCACCAACTTTTGCTTATTTTTGACGAAGTCATTACCGGATTTGGCAGGATGGGCGCGATGTTTGCCAGCCAATCGCTGGGCGTAACGCCAGACATGATTATCTTTGCGAAGACGATCACCAACGGTGCTGCGCCACTAGGCGGCGTAATTGTTCGGCGTGAGATTCATGATTCGATCATGCGAGGGCCACGTCATTTATCTGAACTCATGCATGGATATACCTGCTCTGGGCATCCACTGTCCTGTGCAGCGAGTCTGGCGATGCTGGATGTCCTGGATGATGAGCGGCTTGTCGCGCGGGTTCGTGATTTATCCCCCGTTTTTGAATCGCTTGTGCACGAACTTGCTAGCGCTCCGGGTGTGGTTAGTGTTCGAAACCTTGGGTTGGCCGCTGGCATCGAGTTAGCAGCCGAGGCGGAGGGTGCGGGACTGAGAGGCGCTAGAGCACAGGCCGCTGCATTTGATCGCGGTATTCTGACGCGAGCGCCTGGGGACACGTTGATCCTGGCCCCGCCCTTTGTCAGCAGCACCGAGGACCTTCGTGAGATGGTTGATCGCCTTCGTTTGGCGATTGAGGATGTTTTCTAGAATCCTCTTGGCCAAAAACACAAAAAGCCCACGAGGGGCTTTTTGTGTTTTTGGTGGAGCCGGCGGGAATCGAACCCGCGTCCGCAAGTCTTCCAAAGACAGTTCTACATACTTAGTCGCTTTACTTGGATTTAACCGAACTGATTAGCCAAACGACAGGCCGGCAGTCAGCGATCCGCTTGTTTTAGGTACCCGACCCACGGCTTGACGGGTGACGATCTGATGTAAATGACACTGCTGCGGGTTTTACCCCGCCTGGCCCATCAGAGAACCAGTGCAGCGCCCGCCGGGTTTAAGCGGCGAGAGCGAAACGCTCGTCGTTGGCGTTTGTTAATTTCCGAATGGATTTACGAGGGAATCGGTCCTCGGTATGCCCTGTTCTCCTTCACTACCCACGTCGAAACCAGGTCGGCCCCAATGTCAGAAGACAGGCGTGCAGTATGCGCCCGTTGAAACCCAGATTCAAGGCTTTCTTTGACTTCAATTGATTTGAACGCTGTGGTGAAGTCGGTACGGGGTTTTGAGGGGGTTCAACCGGCATGATGCACCCCTGTAAAGACCCGCCCAATGGTTGCAAATCACTCAACGAACAGGAGCAAACAAGTGCCCACCATTTTTGATGCAGTCTCCCTGGATGACTTGAACTTGGCCAACCGCATGGTGATGGCACCACTCACGCGAAGTCGTGCAGGTGCCGGGAACGTGCCAACCGATCTGATGGCGACCTATTACAGTCAGCGCGCCTCTGCTGGCCTCATCATCACCGAAGCCAGTCAGGTCAGCCCGCAGGGTCAGGGCTATATCGCTACTCCGGGTATTCATTCTGCTGAACAGATGGCTGGCTGGAAAAAGGTGAACCAGTCGGTTCATGCCGCGGGCGGCAAGACCTGTCTGCAGCTCTGGCATGTGGGGCGCATCTCGCACAGCTTCTTTCAGCCCAACGGCGCCGCACCGGTAGCCCCTTCGGCCATACAGCCGGCCATGAAGGCTTATACCGACAAAGGTTTCGAAGACTGTCCGATGCCACGCGCTCTGGAGACGGCTGAGGTGCAGGCTTTGGTCGAGACCTATCGACAGGCTGCCCAGAACGCCAAAGCGGCTGGCTTTGACATGGTGGAGGTCCATGCAGCCAACGGCTATCTGATCGACCAGTTTCTGCGAGACAAGACCAATCAGCGCACCGACGTCTATGGCGGTTCGATTGAGAACCGTGCGCGCTTCCTGATCGAGGTGGTCAAGGCCGTTTTGCAGGTCTACCCAGCCCATCGTGTGGGCTGTCGTATCTCCCCGGTGTCTCAGTTCAACGACATCGATGACAGCAATCCGGCTGCTTTGTTTGGCTATGCGGCGCAGCAACTGGGTTCGCTCAAACTCGGCTACCTGCATATCATTGAAGGGCAGACTGGTGGTTCGCGTGATGCGGATAAACGGGTCGATTTTGCGGGGCTCCGCCAGTCGTTCAAACAAGCTGGTGGCCGACTCACGATGGTCAACAATGGCTACACCAAGGAGATGGCGCAGTCGGCTGTCTCTTCGGGGTCTGCTGATCTGGTCGCCTTTGGTGTGCCCTTCTTAGCCAATCCTGACCTGGTGTCTCGCTTTCAGCATGGTCACCCCTTGAACACCCCCGATCAGGCGACTTTCTATGGCGGCGGGGAAAAGGGTTATACCGACTACCCGGCCTACGCGGGATAAGTCAGGCTGGCCGGCATGAAAAAGCTGGTAATTCTCACGGGCCACAGCCGTGGCCTGGGGGCAGCGTTGACCGACGTGTTGCTCGGGCGCGGCTGTTCGGTCATTGGGTTGTCTCGCAAAGGCTTGGTGCCCAAATCGACTCCCAAGCCCGGCGCCTTCTTCGATCAGGTGGCCATCGACCTGGCGGATTCGCAGGCCTTGACCCATTTGCTGGCCGACTACTGTCTGAGCAAACCGGTCCGAGACGCTGAGGCGGTTGTGTTGATCAACAACGCAGGACTCTTGAATCCCGTCGGCCTGGTGGGTGAGCAGTCACCAACTGATATTGGGCACGCGGTTGCGGTCAACGTGACTGCAGCCCTTGTGCTGACCAATTGGTTTGTCAGAGCGTCCAAAGGCAAGGCAGACCGTCGCGTGGTGCAGATCTCCAGTGGCGCAGCCCGTAGTGCCTACGCCGGCTGGAACGTCTACTGTGCGACCAAGGCCGCCCTGGACCACCACGCTCGCTGCCTGGCCCTGGAGGCCCAGCAGGCTGGGTCGGTCTCCACTGGGCTCAGAATCTGCAGTCTGGCGCCGGGTGTCATTGACACCGATATGCAGGCCCAGGTCAGGGCCAGCGAGCTGACCTCTTTCCCCATGCGACCGAAGTTTGATGAACTGAAAAGCACCGGTGGATTGGCCAGCCCATCGGATGTGGCCCAGAGGCTCTGCAACCACTTGTTTTCAGACAGTTTTGGCGGGGACCCGGTCGCCGATTTGCGGTCTATCGGCTGATTTGAGCGGTTTTGACCCCCGGCCCGAAGGGGGGTACGGCAGCCGGCATCAGGGGCTTTAAACCGGTAAAATAGCGGGATTCTAAAAATTCGCCTGACTTGATCAGGATGCCAGAGCCCCCATGGATTCATTCGCCAAAGAAACACTCCCCGTCAGCCTAGAACAAGAGATGCGCAAGTCCTATCTGGACTATGCGATGAGTGTGATTGTTGGTCGTGCGCTGCCAGACGTTCGAGACGGTCTGAAGCCGGTTCACCGTCGTGTGTTGTTTGCCATGCACGAACTGAACAACGATTGGAACCGCGCCTATAAGAAGTCAGCTCGTATCGTCGGTGACGTCATCGGTAAATATCACCCCCACGGCGACTCCGCGGTGTACGACACGATCGTCCGCATGGCCCAGGACTTCTCGCTGCGCTACATGCTGGTCGATGGTCAGGGTAACTTTGGTTCGGTCGATGGCGACAACGCGGCGGCCATGCGATACACCGAGATTCGTCTGGCCAAGGTGGCGCATGAATTGCTCGAAGACCTGGACAAAGAGACGGTCGACTTTGGGCCCAACTACGATGGGTCGGAAAAAGAGCCCCTCATCATGCCGGCTCGGATTCCCAACCTGCTGATCAATGGCTCGTCCGGCATTGCAGTGGGCATGGCCACCAATATTCCACCGCACAATCTGAACGAGGTCGTTGCGGGCTGTCTGCATTTGCTGGCCAATCCAGAGGCGACGGTCGATGACCTGATGGAGCTGATTCCAGCCCCTGACTTCCCAACGGCCGGCATTATTTATGGCATCGAAGGTGTTCGTCAGGGCTATCGCACCGGACGTGGCCGTTGCGTCATGCGAGCCCGTACCCACTTCGAGGACATCGACAAGGGCTCGCGTCAGGCAATCATCGTCGATGAGCTGCCCTATCAGGTGAACAAGCGCTCGCTGCTTGAGCGCATTGCGGAGCTGGTCAATGAGAAGCGCCTAGAGGGCATATCAGACATCCGCGACGAATCCGACAAGTCCGGCATGCGTGTGGTCATTGAACTCAAGCGCGGTGAGCTGCCCGAGGTCGTGCTCAATAACCTTTACAAGAACACCCAGCTGCAAGACAGCTTTGGCATGAACATGGTGGCCCTGGTCGACGGCCAGCCCCGTACCCTCAACCTCAAGCAAATGCTCGAGGCCTTTTTGTCCCATCGCCGTGAGGTCGTTACGCGTCGCACGGTATTCGAGCTTCGCAAGGCACGAGAGCGTGGCCACGTCTTGGAGGGCCTGGCGGTTGCCGTGTCCAACATGGACGACATGATTGCTTTGATCAAGGCCTCGCCAACGCCAGTTGAGGCCCGTGAAGGCCTGATGAACCGAACCTGGAAGGCTGATCTGGTCCGTGAACTCTTGGCACGGGCCACAGAGACGACCGTGGCCGAGGCCTTCCGTCCTGACAACGTCACCGAGGGTACCGGCCTGGTCGCTGACGGCTATCGACTGAGTGAGACTCAGGCCCAAGAGATTCTGCAGATGCGTCTGCAGCGCCTGACGGGTCTGGAGCAAGACAAGATCGTTGGCGAGTACAAAGAGATCATCGAGAAGATCGCCGATCTGCTGGATATTCTGGCCAAGCCGGCTCGCATCACGGCTATCATTAACGAAGAACTGGAGTCGGTCTCCAAAGAGTTCTCGGACAAGCGCCGCTCGACCATTGAACTCAATGCAGAAGAGCTACAGACCGAAGACCTGATTACCCCACAAGAGATGGTGGTCACCCTGACGCACGGTGGTTACATCAAGAGCCAGCCGCTGTCGGAGTACCAGGCCCAGCGGCGTGGTGGTCGTGGCAAGACGGCAACCGCCACCAAGGAAGACGACTGGATTGATCAGCTCTTCATTGCCAACACCCACGACATGATCCTGGCCTTCTCCAATCGCGGACGGGTCTATTGGCTCAAGGTCTGGGAGGTGCCCCAGGGCTCCCGAGCCTCTCGAGGCAAACCTCTGGTCAACGTCTGGCCGCTGGAGGAAAATGAAAAGATCAACGTGGTCCTGCCGGTCAAGGCCTTTGATGACGAGCATTTTGTCTTCATGGCGACTTCCATGGGAACCGTCAAAAAGACACCGCTGTCCGCCTTCTCACGTCCCATGAAGCGCGGCATCATCGCCTGCTCCCTGGACGAGGGTGATGTCTTGATTGGTGCGGCGCTGACCGATGGCCAGCACGACATCATGCTGTTCTCCAGTGCGGGCAAGGCCGTTCGATTTGCGGAGTCCGATGTCCGACCCATGGGTCGAGAGGCGCGTGGTGTGCGCGGTATGAACTTGGAAGCGGGTCAGGAGTTGATCAGCATGATTGCCACCGCCGATGACCAAGCCTACGTGCTGACGGCCACTGAAAACGGATACGGCAAGCGCACGCTGGTCTCTGAGCACACCCGTCATGGTCGTGGCACCAAAGGCATGATCGCGATCGCTGAGAGCGGTCGGAACGGCAAAGTGGTCTCAGCCTGCCTGGTTCAGGAGACAGATGAAATCATGCTGATTACCGACCGGGCTGTGGTCGTCCGCACGCGAGTCTCTGAGGTGCGCGCTTTGGGTCGCGCGACCCAAGGGGTCACGCTGATTTCCGTTGATGAAGGCAGCAAGCTGGTTGGCGTGCAGCGGATCGCTGAGGCCGATGGTGTCGAGGCGCTAGACCTAGGCGAAGAGGCCCCGCTCGATCCAGATCAAGAGCAGCACAACGACGAGTAAGAAGAGGGTATTGGCGACCAGCATCAGCATAGGTCGCCAACCCAGTGAGGCCAACTCTCTCAGGCTGGTCTTGACGCCAAGTCCTGCGACGGCCAGCAGGATCAGCGTCCGTGAGGCGGTCGATCCCGCAGCAATGACCTCTGTGGGAACCGCTACAAAGTTCACCAGAGCGAACAGGGCGAAGAACCCCACCAGAAACATCGGGATCAGGGCGCTTTTTGCACCAGCTTGGTCTGCTTGATTGGCCTTGCTGGTGATGAAGATCCCAACGCCCAGCACCACCGGGGCCAGCATGGCAACGCGGAGGAGTTTCACGTAGGAGGCCATTTCTGCAGAGCCTTCTCCACCATGAACCAAAGCCGCACCCACCACCTGGGCGACATCGTGAATGGTTCCTCCGAAAAGCATCGCAGACTCAGCACTGGTGAGCTGTAAGGCATTGGCCAGCATGGGGTAGAGCACCATGGCCACTGTCGATAGGGCCGTCACACCGACCACGGTGAAAAGGGTCATTCGCTCTTTATCTGGGTGGTTGGGCAGGGCAGCAGAGATCGCCATCGCCGCACTGGCGCCACAGATGGACACCGCGCCGCAGGCCAAGATGCCCTCGTCTTTGGTGCGGCCCAGCCATTTGGCCAGCATCATGCCGAAGACGATGGTGAGCGAGATGCCGCCAATGACGGTGATGAAGGGTGCTGCACCCAGACTTTCGACCATATCCAGTGACAGCCGTAGGCCCATCAAGGCGACACCCAGCCTCAGGAGCGTTTTGGTGGTGAAGGTGATACCGGTGGCCAGCTTTGAGCCGGCCAGAATGCTGTTGAAGGCCATTCCCAAGAGCAGGGCATAGAGAAACAGCGGGCCCCCATAGCTTTGAGAGATGAGCGTAGAAGTGGCTGCAATCAGGCCACAAAGCAGAACGCCCGGTAGGCGGGCTAGGGCCCATTGTGATCCTGTGGGGAGTGATTTAAGTTGGTTCACTGGTTTATTTAAAAGTTCAAGTGTTATTGGGGTCGACTGAAACGACACCTCAAGAGAGCATTCAATTATTGAAATACACGTGGCGCTATGCTGATGGCGCTAAATATCAGAATCAATGAAAAAACTTTTTTGAACGTATTTTGCTCAAGACGCCTCTGAAGGCGAGACCCCACTATGACAGCTAAAACTGCAAAAGGAATGAGGGTGAGCGTCCTCAGTAAATTTTGTTGTGTCAGCAATAGCCCTACAAGACTGAGCGTAGCCAGTCGAAACCAGACATTCATGAAGATGATGGCGGACATTGTTGCTCGCATAACCTGCGCGTTTGCAATTCGTTTGCTCAGGTAGATCGCATAAATGGGTCCACCTGTCCCATAGAGTGCCGAGAATCCACCGGCGATTAGCCCAGTGGGAGCACTCCAAAATTGATGACAAGTCGCGTGAGACCTATGGGGAGTTAAAAGCCCTTTCACTCCATTGAATAGCGTAAAAATGGCCAGCACACTGAGTAAAAGACCGCTCGGGGCCTTTATGAGCAAGGTTACACCGACCACCATCCCCATCAAGGCAAATGGCATCAGCCATTTCAGTTCCTGGGTGGCAATGTCCTTAAAACTCCTACGCCCAATGAGAAATGCAGTGATGGCATCCAAAATGACGATCTGCGGAACCGCCTCCTGTATAGACAGTACATGGGTGAGCAGAGGGACCGCCACAATCGCAGACCCAAATCCAGAGATGCCAAAAACGAAGTAAGCCAGCAGGATAACCCCTGTGACAAACAACATTTCTGGAACTGATATGCCGAGATCTGGCATCGATCAGCTGGATAGGACAGGTTCTGGCTGCAGTAAAGTCTGACCGGGTTCTACGCGAGTGAATTCTACGAGTCTTGAGCGAATTTTGATCCGGTCATTTTCTAAGGTTGCGCAGGTATAGGCTGAACCCTGAAGATCCCCGGCGTCCTGGAAGTCTTCTCGATAGTGTGCACCGCGAGAGTTCTCGCGAATCTGCGCGGCCTGAATGATGACCTGACTAACCTGCATGAGATTATGCAAATTAAGCCAATCGTGCCAACCCAGATTGAAGGCGCGATTGGTGTTTGCCAGGCCCACATTTTGAAGTTCGTCTTGAAGTTGAGTGACGGTCGCTCTGGCTTCGGAGAGATCTGACCCGTTTCGTAGAATGCCAGCTTTGTCCCACATCACCTTGTGAAGCGCCTCTCGGATTGGAGAGAGGCTAGCGGGCTTTGCTGCAAACGGTCGGTCCTGCCAGGTCATGCTGTTGGAGACAGCCTGCCAGTCTGGGTCTGGGTGTCCAGGATGGCTCTTCACGAATCTGGCCATTGCATCGCCTGCGATTCCGCCAAAGACCGTGGAGTTTGCAACGCCATTTCCACCAAGTCGGTTCGCACCGTGCACACCACCAGTATCCTCCCCTGCCGCGAAAAGTCTTGGTAACTCCGTCTGACAGTCACCGTCAAAAATGACGCCACCCATCATGTAATGAGCGGTCGGAACGACCTCAACTTTTCCGCCAGCGAGGTCGAAGCCGCAATCGCGGCATCGATCAACCATACCTTTGAACTGCCGCCTCACTTTGTCTGGACCTAGATGCGCCATAGTGATGTAAACACCGCCATTTGGACTTGTACGGCCAGCTCGCATTTCGCTGTAGATGCCCCGCGATACGATGTCTCGTGTCGCCCTTTCGTTTCGGGGATCATAGTTAGACATAAAGCGATTGCCTTCGCCATTTAGAAGCCAGCCCCCGGCTCCGCGCAACCCCTCCTCAATGATGGTTCCGGTAATTCGGGTGTGTTCACCAGCAATAAGCCCGGTTGGGTGAAATTGAACCATCTCCATATCTCGGAGCGTCAGTCCACTGCGCAGACCCATGGCTAGGCCGTCACAGCTTTTATCGCCAGAGGGCGTGTGGTATTTGTACATGGTGGGACCGCCACCGGTCGCGAGGAGGACCGCTTTTGCTCGAACCAGTTTGTAATCGCCGGTGCGCATGTCGATCATCAGGACCCCCGCTAATTCCTGACCGGACCGGTCGCGAATTAATTCAATTGCGCGGTGCTCCTCCAACCGATGAATCTGCCTGGCCCAGACCTGCTCGGCTAAACGGTTAATAATTTCAATCCCGGTAAGGTCGCCTTTGTGAACAGTGCGATCGAAGGTCTGACCAGCAAAAGCTTTCTGGTGCATTGTGCCGTCTGGATTTCGGTCGAAAAAGCAGCCTAATTCGTTCTCCAGTTCATGAATGCGCTCAACGGCCTTTTCACATAGAGTCCAGGCCAATTCTTGGTTAGGAAGCCATTTGCCACCCTCTATGGTATCCATAAAATGTCGAGTGACTGAGTCGCCCTCAGCCAGTGCCACGTTGTACCCACCTTGAACCATTCTGGTACAGCCAGATTTTCCAAGCAGTCCCTTTACAGCGACTGTAATGTGAAGATTGGGATCAGCCCGATGAGCATGCAGGGCAGCGAACAACCCCGCACCTCCACTCCCCAGTATCAAAATATCGGTCTTGTGTTCAACGGGTCGTTGGTTCATGGCTGGAGTCCTAGGGCACGATAGACAGTATTTTTGTTTTCGGAGGTAACGGCTTGTACCGCGTCGTACAAGCTTCCCCCATGGCTATCCATGGCTACGAGTAAAGGTCCAAAGCCTCTGATGCGGAATTTCCACAGTGACTCCGGGTTGAGGTCATCTAGGTCAACTGCCTCTATGGCGTCCACCCAAGTCGTTTCGAGCGCCGCAGTTCCGCCGATGATGGCCAGATAGACGCCACCGATCTCGGAGAAGGCTTTAACAGACGATGGCCCGAGGCCCCCTTTGCCGACGACTGCCCGCACACCATATTCGCGCATGAGCGGTTCTGTAAATCGCTCCATTCTCATGCTCGTGGTGGTGCCGACACAAATGGGACGATAGCCTGCTGGATACTGCTCTGAGACGGGAACCTTTTCCACATTTGGCGCGGTGTGAATGACCGCATGCCCCTGTAGGTCAAATGTTGTCCTCCGACCACGATCAAACATGTGTATCTGTGTCGCATCGCGGATGCCGAAAAGGGTATCTTCGAGGGTAACCGTGTCGTTAATCCGAAGACTTCGGACTTGATCCTCGGAAATTGGCATTTGCAGAACATAATGGGTCATGATTTAAAATCCGTATTTGACGCCGGCAGGTAAAAACTCGGCTGCTGCTCTGCGTGCTGAATGGCATTGCATGTTGACCGCAACGGGATTCATCGTGATGTGTGTTGCGGCCGTTTCGACATGAACAGCAAATGCAGTGCTGTAACCACCCAGGCCTTGAGGGCCGATCCCTAGTTGGTTTACTGCCACCGATAGTTCCTGCTCCAATTTGGCACCCTCCGCGTCTTGGCACTTGCTACCGAGCGGTCGGGTTGCCGCAATTTTTGCCAAGTGGCTACATAGGTCTGAGGTGCCGCCCACACCGACGCCGACAATGGTGGGTGGACAGGTTTTTCCGCCTGCGTTGACGACGCAATCGATGACAAACGTCTTAATCGCATTGATCCCATCGGCGGGAATCGCCATCTTGAGCCAGGAATTATTCTCCGAACCGCTGCCCTTTGGGATCATCTCGAGCCGAACATAGTCAGACCGCGAGCTGAAATCAATGTGGATGACCGGTACCCGCTCACCACATGAAGTGTGTTGATTGACTCGAGTAATTGGGTGTACCACAGATGAGCGAAGAGGGTGCTCCCTTGTCGCTCGCTCACATCCAAGCCTAATTGCTTGTAGGACCGCTGCCCCGTCGAATTCAACATTACAGCCAATTGTGAGGTTGTAGATGGGTATGCCTGTATCTTGACAGAGTAAATTATCGTGTTGCTCAGCGACAGCGATGTTCGTCACCATGGTGCTTAAAATCGTCTTTGCGGTGACGTTTGACTCCCGCTCTCTCAACTGGTCAATCCCCGCCTTGATGTCGTCCGGTAGGCGCTTAAGTGATCTGATGTAGAGGTCTTTGGCTGCATCTTCTACAAGTCTTAGATCCAGTTTCATTGCTGCATGCCCCATTTACGTACTGTTGCGATTTCGATGTTTCTGAAAATGAGATTCTCGACGACTAGACCGATCAGGATGACGCTGAACAGTCCGGCGAAAACCGAGGGAATCTCCAGATTATTTTTGTTCTCATAGATGAACCATCCAAGACCACCGGATCCAGATGAAACGCCGAATACCAACTCCGCCGCGATCAGTGTCCGCCATGCGAAGGCCCAACCAATTTTTAGCCCCGTTAGGATGCTTGGAAACGCCGCTGGGATCAAAATTTGGCTGACGTACCGGAATCCCCCAAGCCCATAGTTTTTTCCGACCATTCGGAGCGTCGATGAGACGCTCATGAATCCGGAATGTGTATTCAGTGCAACCGCCCAAAGCACTGAGTGTATGAGAACGAACACGATGCTTCCGTTTCCAAGGCCAAACCAGATGAGAGCGAGTGGTAAGAGTGCGATGGCTGGGAGTGGGTTGAACATGCTTGTGAGCGTCTCCAGAAAATCCGCACCGACCCGTGTTGTTATAGCGAAGATGGTGAGGATCGCCGCAAGTGCGAGTCCGGCAAAATAGCCCATGAGCAAGATCTTTACCGAATAGCCGGCCTTCAGAATGAGCCCACCAGTTGAGATGCCGTCGGCGAAGGCTCTTAAGGTGTCGACAAATGTGGGGAATAAGAGTGGATTGTTTAGATTTCTTGCATAAAGCTCCCAAACGGTCGCGAGCAGGAGCAGGAGAAGTGTTTTCCGTATAAAGCCCTGATTGAATATTTTCTCGCTCAGAGTCAACGGTTTTTCAACAACACCAAACGCTTGGCTGAGTTCCTCTTTAACGAATTCTGGTCGGTTGACTTGAACATTACCCATGCACCGGCTCCTGCTCTTCAACGTCGTCTACAAAGAGCATATTGTGAATCCTGTCGGAGAGTTTCTGGCCATCGGGCCCAACGGAATCAGATCCATCGCTATTAAGTTCGGCCTTGACCTGTCCGGGATGCGGCGACAACAGCAGAATCCGATTGCCAATTTTGATTGCCTCAGGGATGGAATGCGTGACAAAAAGAACTGTGAACTTAGTGTCTTCCCATAGCCGCAAGATTTCGTCTTGCATTTTTCTTCTGGTGAGAGCATCTAGCGCCGCAAATGGCTCATCCATGAGAAGAACGTCCGGTTCCATGGCCATACCTCTCGCAATTGCAACGCGTTGCTTCATCCCACCAGACAGTTGATGTGGATAGCTGTTTGCAAACTTTGAGAGATTGACTTTCTCGATGTAATGGAGGGCTTTTTCTTCAGCTGCCTTGCCAGACATTCTGCCAGAAGCCTCCAGAGCAAAAGTCACATTTTGTCTGACGGTTTTCCAGGGCAGCAACTGGTCAAACTCTTGAAAAACCATGACGCGGTCGGCACCTGGCTTTTTGACGATTTGACCCTTGAGCGAGATCTGACCCTCCACCGGATTGATATACCCACCAATGGCCTTTAACAGGGTTGACTTTCCGCAACCAGACGGGCCAAGTAGGATGAACCGATCAGAGGGGTAAACGTCGAAGCTCACCCGGAATGTCGCGGTGATGAGACTTGATGAGGTTTTGTACTGTAACGAGACCGAATCAACCGACAACAAGGGCAGATTTGTTGACATGCATTTATCTCCGCAATTAGGGGGGGCGGTGTCGTCTCACTAGATAGACCAACACCCCCCCTTTTACGTTTTAACTTCCCTGAAGGTTGTGGACGTCCGGGAAGAACATGTCCTTCCATGAGCCTGGCTTTATCTTGATCGACTGAATCTCATACATAAAGTCGGAATACTTGGTCGTATTGTTTGGCGTCAGGGTGAATGTGACCTGCGGATCATTCAAGATCTTCATGATGAGAGCCTTGTCACCCTTAAAGTTCTCCCATTTGATGTAGTTGTCGGCTGCAGCTGATTTGTCTTTGTTAATCAGTTCCATTGCTTCTCGGTATGCATTTAAAAAGGCACCGTATGCTTTGGGATTTTCGGTTCGAAATTTATTGGTTGCCCACACCACATTAAAAGTGGCTGGTCCCCCGAGGACCTCATAGGAATTCAAGATGGTTCGGATGCCCTTTGTGTTGAGTTGCTCATATTGAAAGGGAGGCGAGCTAAAGTGGCCGGTAATCTCGCTTTTCTCCGACAGCAAGGCTGCCATGCCGTCCGGGTGCTTCATGGTCACCGTAAACTTGTCGAGCGCGTCAAACTTGTCTTTTCCAAAGGCTTTTGCAGCAGCCATCTGTAGCGTCACCGCCTGGATCGACACTTTCACCGCAGGCAAAGCAATCTTGTCTTTTTCGGTCAGGTCTTTGATTGACTTAACGTTCGGGTTACGTACGTTCAGATATAGCGGCATAGAGTTCATGGCCGCGACCCCTTTGACGTCCAAATTCCCTTTGGTTTTTTCCCAAATTTTTACCAGAGGACCAACACCGCCCGAGGCAAAATGTAGACTTCCTGACAGAAGAGCATCGTTCATTACGTTGCCACCTGCAAATTTTGCCCAACTGACTTTGAGGTCCTTCAATCCCGCAGACGTCGCATGTTTTTCTACGAGTTTCAAATTCTCCATGTACATCAAGGGCAGGTAGCTAATTCCAAATTGCTGGGCAATTTTTAACTCTGCAACCTCAGCCCTTGCGATCACTGGCGAGAGTCCCATACCCAACGCAAGAGCAGCACAGAGTAGAGATCTTTGCATCAATTTTCGTTTCGTATTCATTGTTATGTCTCCTTTGGTTATAGGCGTCTAGAAATAGACTTTCTGTAATTCATACTAGGAACGATTGCCGCACTTGACGAGAGCGGGGATTCACCTATCTGATTCACCTCTACATCACTGTTGACAGCAAGAACATCAGTACTGCGGTGAGGCCAAAACCAATTGCTGCTAAGGCCATAAACTCGTGACGACGGATCTGTCCAGTTTTCTCGATAATGAGCAGCCTGAGGCCTAACGCTAGGTGGAGGCTCAGACTTAATACCAATCCAAGTTCGCTGAGTTTAAGAAGGGGATGCTCTGTCCAATTGAGGCTGGACTGCAGGGCACTTTCTCCACCTAATGCGGTACCCAGAAGAAGAAAGTGTGCCGGTAAGAAAAGGCTCAACAACAATCCACTGATGCGATGTGCAACAAAGGCGAAGTAGCCAATGTCCATTCGGTTACGGCTGTCGTTCGTGAGACCTTGCTCGATCGCCATTAGATAGCCCCCCCTGAGAAGACGGCCCAGCAGGCCCTTGTGCCAAGTACCACGATGAGTCCAGCGTAGACCCAGGTAACGGCATCAATGAGCTTGGCATTGAGTCTGACTTGCTCACGAAGGATGTTACGGATGCCGATAGGGGCGTGCACTGACGTTAAGACGACAAACCCCAAATAGAACAAGAACCATCCAATATGCCCTTGAGTGCGGTTTAGGATCTCCGAGGCGGTCAAGCCGTTCTGCACGGCATAAATCATCAGACCTAGGTGCACAAACACAAATAAGACCAGTACATGTGCGGAAGTACGCTGGAGGCGCCATAGGGTTCTCGCGGAGTTGTTGGTCACGGCTTATCCTCTGAGCATACGTTTTAATCCAGCAATGCTGGATGTTGGTGCAAGCTCTTTGGGACAACGTTTAGAGCATGTGGTGTGGGTATGACAGGCCGTGCACCCAGCATCTGTAAGGACTTCAGCCAATCGGCTCGCTTGGCTGCGATCACGCTCGTCGTTGACCAGAGTCCACGCACGGTTGAGTGCTGCTGGCCCGAGGTAATTTGGCCGCCAGCTGACCACATCGCAAGAGGAGTAGCAGACGCCACAACCAATGCATTCAATGGCTTGATCTACAGCCAACCGTTTCGGGCTATCGGGCCTAACCGTTGCAAAGTCATCGTCTCTTGTTTGGTCTCCGGTGAAGTAACCTCGTGCCCTCGTCCACTTCTCGAAGAACACCGTCATGTCTGTGACCAAGTCTTTTACGATCGGTAAATTCCGCAGTGGCAGGATCTCTAGGTGCCCCGTTGCGTCAACCACCTTGGAGACGTGTGTTCTGCATGTCCAACGCGCCACGCCGTTGACGACCATTGCGCACGAGCCACAGACACCGACTCGGCAAGCAAAACGATAGGAGAGACTGGAGTCGAGTTCTCTTTGGATATATGTGATGGCATCGAGTACCGTCTGAGATGGCATTCGGGGAACTTCAAAGGTTTGGGTCTCCCCGTCTGAATTGCCGCGCCAGACTGAGACACGGAGGATTTCAGTAGACATTTTTTAGCGCCTCCATATTGTCTGGGCCGTTACTTGCAAAAAACCAAATTTGGGTTGGGGTTTTGTCACTGTGGATCCGCTGGACCATTCCCCCCGCTTGCCGCACGTGCAATTCACCGGCTGTAACGTCCCAGTCGGCTAAGTTGAGTCCTGCGAACGCATCAAGCCGCCCAGCCGCTAGCCAAGCCAAGTCAAGAGCCATGGCTCCTGATCGGCGGAATCCGCCAAACGTACTCAGTGGACGTTGAAGCCATGCGAAGAAAGGGCTTGTGGCCTCTGAGTTTGGCTTGGGAGTGACTGCCGCCAGCAGTGATTGCTGTTGCGCATGGGAACTGACCCTTTGGACCTGCCCGTTACAGAGCGTTTGGCCAAACTTTGTGGTGGTATATGTCTCCCGTCTGCATGCGTCAACGGTAACCGCGGCGAGAGTCTCTGAGACGTCACCATCGGAACACAGAAGGCTTACCACGGTCGCAAAGTGTGGAATTCCGCGAACAAAGTTAGCTGAACCGTCAATCGGATCAACGAGCCAAATCATCTCTCCTTGGCCTTTACTCCCACCCTCTTCGCCAATGAATTTGGCTTGGGGCAGTATCCGGCTGAGATCCTCTTGTAAAAGATGTTCAATGTAAGCGTCAGCAAGGCTGGACCAGTCGCCCGGTGATTTTTCTATGAGGCTTTGTCGCTCAGAAAAAAGCTTTAGTGATTCACTCGCGGCTTTTTCAGCCACATAAATCACGTCCCGTAAGAGATCTTCGAGGGTCTCAGGCGTCAGGTTCATGATTTAACTCGACAACTCGCTGAAGTACTCGTATCGATCCGTGCAAATAAAGGACTCCCGCCACTCAATGGGGTCGTCGTGAAATCCTAGGGCGATTCGACGAATCCAGAGCAGCGGGTGACCGAGAGGCACTCGCAAGAGTTCTGACTGTAATGCGGTTGCTGCGGTTGCACGAAGACGTTCGCTTGCTTTCACAACTGTCTGGTCGAAACCGGTCTGGTACAAGTTGTAAATTGAACTGGGGCGACCGACGAACTTCTGCTGAGTGAGACCCTTGAATCGGGCCGCTTCGATCGAGATGACATCCACCAAAATAGGCTCCCCATCCAAGCTGAGAAGGTTGGTGATCTGGATAATCTTGTCACCGACCACAAGTCGAAGTTTGCCCGCCTGGTCACGTGATGCTCTCTCTGACTTAAAACTGATCAATTGCACTTTTGGCGTCACCTTCCGACCATCGTGACGCACAATATGAAAGAAGTAGTAGAGCAAGCGGTCGTTGTCATGCTGTGCTACAAACGTTCCGCGTCCTTGTTGACGGATCAAAATACCGTCAGAGACTAGTTCGTCGACCGCTTTTCTGAGAGTTCCGATCGAGACACCATACTGGGACGCCAGTGTCTTTTCGGCTGGCAGGACGCTCCCCGCAGGATAAATCCCCTCGGAGAGCGCCTGGATGATGCGGCGCTTGATTACCTGATAGGCGGGTTGCCCACGCATCACCATTGGTTCCAACCGACTATTAGGCTGATTCGAAGAGTCGGGTTAGCACAAACTCCCGATGACCCAATAATTCGGCAGCAGTCATTTGCCCATTTGCGGTCGCGAGCATGCACTCCAGCAACTTGTCGCCTGCATCGTCCATGTTTTCCTCACGGCGCAACAGAGCAGAGACATCGACGTCGATGTGCTCCGTCATCAGTCGAACAGTCTTGGGGTTTGCACAAATCTTTATGACTGGCACGATGGGGTTTCCAATAACGTTGCCCTGGCCCGTTGGAAAGAAGTGCACCGCAAACCCAGAGGCTGCGCAGAGTGTCACCATCTCAGCTGCAGCGCTAGACGAATCCATGAACCACAGACCTGAATGGGTTGGTACTTCAGCCTTGTCCAAGACGCCGTCGACGACACATTTTTTGCCGATTTTTTGGATGTTGCCGAGGGCTTTTTCCTCGATGGTGGTTAGACCGCCAGCGATATTGCCTTTGGTGGGCTGGCTTTCCGAGAGATCGCTGGTTTTGTGACGATTGATCATGTCCTGATAGCGGTTGAACATGAACATGAATCGGTCCTTGACCTCAGGCGTGCGGCAACGGGATGCTACTAAGTGCTCACCGCCCGTGATTTCGGAAGTTTCACCGAATACCAGGGTTGAACCGATTTCGTACAACTTATCGAAGGCATTACCGACAGTCGGGTTGGCACCGCAACCAGAAGTGGTGTCAGATTCACCGCATTTCGTTGATACCCACAGTTCGCCTAAAGGTGCTTCAACACGAGTCTGGCCAGAGGCACGCTTGAGGAACTTGTATGCGGCTCTGCTGGCATTTGCAATCGTTGCGATATCACCATTGCCTTCAATCCAGAATCCCTCCACAGGTTTTCCGGTTTTTGCAATACCTTCGACGACCTTGCCGGTCCAACCTGGCTCGATGCCAATCACCACTACAGCCGATACGTTGGGATTCGAGCCTGCGCCGATCAGGGTCTGGAAGTGCAGATCCAAGTCAGCGCCGAACTGCAGGCGACCGTATGGGTGGGGGATCGCCATGACCCCTTTAATGTTGTTTGCGACTGCCTCGGCTGCGGCGTTCGATAGGTCGTCGAGTGGCAGGATGATGACGTGGTTGCGCACACCCATCCGCCCGTTTTCACGACGATAGCCCATGAAAGTTTTGTTTTTCAGATTCATATTTTTCCTCGAGTGAATGCTTACCAGCGTTTGGTTTTTACGTTTTGAACGTGGAGGTGCTCGCCTTTTTTGATGGGCGCGACGACCTTACCGATATCCACGCCGTATTTGATGACGGTGTCACCAGGCTGGAAATCTTTGAGAGCGATCTTGTGACCGATGGGGATGTCACTGACGGATTTGAAAGTCAGAGTGCCGTCGCCTTCCATGACCCAACCAGTCAAGTCATTGCCAGCCTGAACACCCTCTACGACGACAACGCCTACGCCATCGCCTGGTTCGTGCACCACAAAGTGAATCATGCTTCTTTCTCCTTTAAAAATTTTTGAATTGCGGCCAAAACAGCGTCACTGACGTCAATCCCCAGTTCTTCGGCTTTTCGTCTCAGAGCGAACCGCCGACTTCCTGGCAGACGAACGGACTGGTCTTGACACATCACGGTGATCAGGTCCTCGAGCCGATTTTGGAAAATCCCTTGGCCGGCGATCTGCGGATCGATTGCAATGATGAGCTGGGCAATTCTTGGCCGATTGCCCTCAAGCTCGAAGAACGAGTCCGCCTCGTAGCCGAAGGAAGATCCGGTGAGACCCACCACCAGCACCTCGATCATGAGCGCCAGCATGGCGCCTTTGGCACCGCCAGCCGGAACCATCATGCCGGCCAAGCCAGCCTTGGGATCGGTGGTGGGTTGGCCCTGTGCATCAAGTGCCCACCCCTCGGGGATGGACTCTCCTTTTTGAGCAGCGACCATCAATTTGCCCCGCGCAACTGCCGACAGCGAAAGGTCGATCACCAGGGGGTCTTGGTTGGGTCGTGGAAAAGCAGCGGCGATGGGATTGGTCCCGAAGAGCGGACGGCTACCTCCCCACATGGGCATTGCAGCGGGCGAATTGCCCATGACAATGGCGATGAATCCCTGTCGAGCCAGGTCCTCTGCAATGTGGCCTGCGACCCCGAAGTGATGGCTGTTGCCAACAGCGGCCAGGCCGATTCCAGTGTCCTTAGCCTTTTGTGCTGCCTGGCGAGCGGCCAATTGTAGACCCGGAAACGCTAGTCCCTCCTGAGCGTCGATCACAACTGCGGCGGGTCTGTCATGTCGGACAGTGGGGATGGCGTTGGGGTTGACCCTTCCGACTTTAACGTGGCCACAGTATTGACTGACCCTGGAAAGCCCATGCGAGGCCATGCCGTCGGCCTCTGCTCTGACCAACGCCGCAGCCGAAATTCGGGCTTGCTCTGGCGGGATGCCCACCGACTCAAACGCGCTTTGGGCCAGAGTTTGGGCGTCGTGTAGGCTGATTTTCATATGGTGCCCGCGAAGTGCTGAAGGATGACGTCTACGATCATGTCACTGACACGCTGGTTGCTGTCTTGGGTGACGCCCGCGACGTGCGGCGTCAAGGTGACGTTTTCACAAGCCATCAATGGGGAGCGAGTCTTCGAGGGTTCGTCGGCAAAGACGTCGATCGCCGCACCGCCAACATGTCCGGACTGAAGGGCGTCCAGAAGGGCCGCTTCGTCGATGATGCTGCCGCGAGCGGTATTGACGAGGATACAGCCAGGCTTGAGGCTCCGAATGACGTCGCGGTTCAGCAGATCACGGGTCTGCTCCGTGAGAGGCACGTGGAGGCTAATGACGTCGGACTGAGTCAGTACTGTGTCGAGATCGACCAGTTGCACATCGGGGTGTTTAATTTTGGGGGTCGGGTCATAGGCGAGCACCCTAAATCCAAGTGCCAGTCCCAACTTGGCGGTTCGATACCCGATGTCACCAAACCCGATTAGCCCTAGCAGCCTCCCCGGCGCCTCACGGCCATTGCTACAAGAGGCCCTGGGCCATGGTTCCCCCGCCATAAGTCGGTGACTTCGTGGGAATTGTCTGAGGAGTGAGATGGCGTTGACGATTACGTATTCAGCCACACTGTCTGCATTGGCACCTGTCGCGGGATAGACTCGGATTTTTCGGTCTGTACACGCTTGAAGGTCAATGTTGTCGAGCCCCACGCCAAGGCGCCCAATGGCGACTAGGTCTGGTGCCCGATCAATCAGTTCTCGGTTAACTTGGGTGAGATTGCGAACAATCAGGGCGTCAGCTGCAGCGGCTGCTTTTTTTAAGGCATCTGGATCTCGATAGAACTGAGGATTAAATTGAACGTGATGGACCTGCGCTAACCTTGCGAGGGCTTTTTCGCTCATGAATTCGGTGACAACGATATTTGCCATAAGGTCAATCATATAGATGAGTTGTATCAATTTGCAACCGGCTGAGCCCGCTGCGGTGGTAACAGAGCCTTTGGCATGACCGACGCCCTGCTTCAGGTCTTCTTGATCATCGGTGTCGGGGTCCTGGTGGCCTGGCTGGGTTGGATCGATGAGCAGGCCACACAGGTCTTCTCAGGCCTCATTACCAGAGTCTTTCTGCCAGCCTTGTTGTTTCGGGCTATGGCCTCGGTTGATTTTCAGACCCTCAGCATCGGCCCTATTCTGGCTTACCTGTTCGCGACCCTCTCGGTCTTCATCCTGGTTTATCTCCTGGCGGCCCGTTATGCCCACTGGTTTGGTGCTGCTGGCGGGGCTGGCACGGCTACAGCAGCGCCTGGTCCAGTCGGCGGCGTTCATTCAGACACGGCCGCCGGTGTAGCAGCCTCCGCCGCCATTTCGGCCACCTTCTCCAACAACGTCATGATTGGCATTCCACTGGTCAAGCTCTTTTATGGGCCGGAAGGCTTGGTGGTATTGCTCACGGTGCTGACCATGCATTCCCTGGTCATGCTGGGCGCTGGCATCGTGGGCTTTGAGATGGCGGTTCGGGGACGTTCGCGACGCTCCAAGTTGATGACCCTCAAGCACCTTGTTCAGAGCGCGGTCCTTCACCCCATCGTCATTCCCATCTACCTGGGGTTGGTGGTCAGCCTGATGGGCTGGGAGTTGCCCGTTTTGATTGACAGCACCCTGGCCTCGATGGGCAATGTGGCGGTTCCGGCTTGCTTGGTTTTGCTGGGGGCCTCGGTTTTTCAGTCTCGGCATCAGGTCAGACCCAAGGGTGTTGCGCCGGTCTTGGTTTTTAAGCTGGTCATCCACCCCCTGTTGGTCTTTTCGGCGGCTCAGTTTGTACTCCAGCTGCCGCCCATGACGGTCGCCGTGCTGACGACCATGGCCAGCCTGCCGACCGGATCTAATCCCTATTTGTTGTCTCAACGGTACAACCAGGGGGTCTCGCTGGCAGCCACGGCGGTGGTTGCGACCACAGCAATGACCGCAATTTCGTTACCCTATGTCCTTTCCCTCTTTTCTTCGATTCGATAGGTGACCCACCGTGGCGCAACGACGGCCTTATAACTTCGCTCCTGGACCTGCAGCCCTGCCTGAGGCGGTCCTTGAAAAAGCCGCGGCAGAAATGCTGGATTGGCGGGGTACGGGCATGTCCGTGATGGAGATGAGCCATCGAGGCCCCCAGTTCCTGTCGATCTTTGAGAAGACGGTAGAGGACTTTCGTAAGCTGCTGGGGCTGGCGCCCGAGCACAAAATTCTCTTTATGCAAGGCGGCGCCACCGCCCAGAATGCGATTGTTCCGCTCAACCTGCTGGCGGGGAATCCCAAGTGCGACTACGTGCACACCGGACATTGGTCTGCCAAGTCTCTGAAAGAGGCGCAGCGATACGGTGACATGCACCTAGCCGCCAGTGCTGAGCAGCCCCGTGACATCGACGGTGCGATGGCCCCTTCATTCGGCTACATACCACCGGTAGACGAATGGCAGGTTCGCCCCGATGCGGCCTATCTGCACATCTGTGGCAACGAGACGATTGGCGGGGTGGAGTATCACCAGTGGCCGGACATGGCTGCCCTGGGTGCGCCCGATGTGCCCTTGGTGATTGACATGTCTTCGCACATCCTGTCGCGGCCTATGGATTTCTCCAAGGTAGCCCTGGCTTATGGGGGCGCTCAGAAGAACATCGGCCCATCTGGCCTGACCTTTGTCATTCTTCAGGAAGACTTGATCCGTGAGCGTGCTCCCAGAGCAATGGCAGCCTGCCCCAGTGTCTTTGATTACCGTGGGGTGCTGGACAACGATTCCATGCTGAATACGCCATCCACCTACCCAATTTACATCGCGGGATTGGTCTTTGAGTGGTTGTTGCAGCAGGGTGGGGTTGAGGCCATGGGCCGGATCAATGCCCAAAAGGCCGCACTGCTTTACAGCGCTTTTGATGGATCTGACTTCTACCAGACCAAGGTCGCTCGCGGCAGCCGGTCTTGGATGAATGTGCCCTTTTACCTGCCGGACGACCGACTTTACGAGCCCTTCTTGGTACAGGCCAAGGCCCGAGGTCTGCTGAGTCTGAAAGGACACAAGGCGGTGGGCGGACTGCGCGCCAGCATCTACAACGCCATGCCGCTTGAGGGTGTGCAGGCCTTGGTGGCCTTCCTGGCTGATTTTGAGAAGGAGCAGGCATGACCCCTGAACAGCTCAAAGGATTCCGAGATCGCATCGATGCGCTAGACGACGAGATCATCAAACTGCTGGTGGAGCGTGCCGGTGTCGTCCAAGAGGTTGGGCGCAACAAGCACAAGGTTGGTGCGGCGGTGTTTCGTCCCGAGCGTGAGGTGGCCATCATCGAGCGCATGTGCGAGTCCAACAAGGCGCTGGGTGGCCCTTTGCCCGATCAGTCGATTGCGGCGATCTGGCTAGAGATTATCTCTGGCTGCCGTGCCCTTGAGCGCGTGATGCGGGTGTCTTATCTTGGCCCTGCCGGCACCTACAGTGAGCAGGCCGTTCGCACACTCTTTGGTCACCGGGTGGAGTTCTTTCCCTGTGCCAGTCTGGATGAGGCTTTGTCGCTTGCCGAAAAAGGCACGACTGACTGCGCCTTGCTGCCCATTGAGAACTCGATTGAAGGCACGGTGGGACGCAGCCTGGACCTGCTACTCAACACCTCGCTGCAAATTAGCGCCGAGGTCTCAATTCCCATTCACCACAGCCTGCTACACAAGACGGGTGATGCCAAACAGGTTAAGCAGATTGCAGCGCACGCTCAGGCTCTGGCTCAGTGTCAGCGTTGGCTGGATACCCACATGCCCGACGTGCCGCGCGTGCCAGTGGCCAGTAATGGTCACGCCGCTGAATTGGCCGCCAAAGATCCCGCCGTGGCAGCAATTGCCGGTCAGACCGCTGCCCAGCACTATGGTTTGAGTGCTCTGGCCGAGCGCATTGAGGACGACCCCAGCAACCGCACCCGTTTTGCAGCGCTGGGCAACTTCCAGCCGGATGGCTGCGGTGTGGACCAGACCTCTTTGATTCTGTCGGTGCCGGACAAGGCTGGGGCCATGCTCTCGCTCATCGAGCCATTGGCGCGTCATGGGGTGTCCATGAAGCGATTCGAATCCCGCCCGGCCCGACAACTAGGCTCCGGCAAGACTGGCTGGGAATACTTTTTCTATGTTGATCTGGTGGGGCACAAGACAGACCCCAAGGTGGCTCTGGCCCTGGCGGAGATTCAGTCCAAGGCCGGGCTCTTTAAGCTGCTTGGCTCCTACCCGCTGTTTGAAAAGTTAACCGCACCGGCCATGCCCGCTGATGACAGCCAGGGAGAAGCTTGATGTCCAACGACCTCGCCCAGCGTGCACCCGACTACATTCGTGCGATTGCGCCTTATCAAGGCGGCCGACCGATTGGTGAGATTGCCCGTCGGTTTGGCTTTCGGGAAGACCAGATCGTCAAACTGGCCTCTAATGAGAATCCCCTCGGCATGAGTCCAAAGGCTAGGCAGGCGATGCTCGATGCCAGCCAAGATTTGGGTCGTTACCCGGATGGCAACGGCTTCGAGCTCAAACAGGCGATTGCCAAGAAGTTTGGTCTGCCCGAGAACACCATCACCTTGGGCAATGGCAGCAACGACATTCTGGAGTTGGTCGCACACACTTTTCTCAAGCCTGGTGTCGAGTCGGTCTATTCGGACCATTCATTTGCGGTCTATGCCTTGGCGACTCAGGCCGTGGGTGGCCACTCCGTTGTCGTGCCCGCCAATCCCAAGAACCTGGGCAATGATCTGGCAGCGCTGTCAGCAGCGATTACCGCCAAGACCGGCGTGATCTGGCTGGCCAACCCCAACAACCCAACCGGTAGTTTTCTGCCGGGCGCAGAGATCCGGGCTTTCCTGAAAGACTTGCCCGCCTCGGTGCTGCTGGTGCTGGACGAGGCTTATACGGAGTTCTTGTCACCGGCCGATCGTTACAACGCCTTTGATTGGATTGCTGACTGCCCCAATCTGCTGGTCTCGCGCTCGTTCTCTAAGGCCTATGGACTCGCAGGTTTGCGGGTGGGCTACGGTGTGGCCCATCCAGACGTCACCGATTTGTTGAACCGGGTTCGTCAGCCGTTTAACGTCAACAGCCTGGCGCAGGCGGCTGCGACAGCGGCCTTGTTTGATGAGGACTTTCTACAAGAGTCTTATGACTGCAACCAGGCTGGTCTCGTCCAACTGACCAAAGGCCTGGAGGCGATCGGCTTTGGTGTAATGCCCTCTCGGGGTAATTTTGTCTTGGTGGATCTGTCGACGCGTCAGTCCAATGCCAAGCCCAGTGACGCGCTGGGGGGCAAGGTCTTTGAGGCTCTGCTAGCCCAAGGCGTGATCACCCGTCCGGTCGGTAACTACGGCCTGCCCAATCATCTGCGGGTGTCCATTGGCACGGCTGCCGAGAACGAAGCCTTTCTGAAGGCAATGGCCCAGGTGGTCCAGACGCTGTGGCCATGATCGACGAATTGGTCATTGTTGGTGTGGGTTTGATCGGGGGCTCTATGGCCCGCGGAGCCCGTCAACATGCATTGGCCAAGCGAATCGTTGGCATTGACGCGCATGCTGCTCAGACAATTGTGGACTTGGGCTTGGTCGACGAGAGCTACACCAGTCTGCAGGGGTATGCCAAGCAGTCTGCCCATGATCACTCAGCGGATCACAAGAACAAGATCCAGCGCGTCTTGGTTTTGGCGGCACCACCAACCGTCTGTGCCACTCTGCTGGCCGATGTTGTGGATGGATTCGGCCACAAATACTGGTCGGCTGTCACCGATGTGAGCAGCACCAAGCATGCCTTGGTCACGGCCTTGGCAGAGCTTCAGGCCTCGGTGCAGTCAGAGAGGGACGACCATACGCAAAAACGGTTGGTGCATCTTCTCGAGGTTTACGTGTCCTCTCACCCCATGGCCGGATCGGAGCTCAATGGACCGGCGGCCTCGCGGGCTGACCTGTTCTCAGGGGCACGTGTCTTTATCTCGGACTTGTCTCAGACGCACGAGTCGGCCACCGCCTTGGTGGAAGGGCTCTGGCTGGGCCTGGGGGGTCTGCCGGCCAAGTTACCGATGCGGGACCACGATGCACTTTTGGCCGCCATCAGCCACTTTCCGCATCTGGTCTCGTTTGTCTTGGCAGACATGATCTCAAGGAGCGCTCAAGCGTCTGCGGCTCAGAGCCTTCACGGGGGTGGGCTGCGAGATACCACCCGAATCGCGGGGTCGTCACCGACCCTATGGGCTGATATTTTGTTGGACAACCGCGATGAGATTTTGCAGTTGATTCCGCAGTGGCAACTGGCTTTGAGCGAGCTGGTCTCCAGCCTTCAGGCCGGCGACCGAGATGGTCTGGTTCAAATTCTGAGTCAAGCCTCTCAGTGGCGGCGCCAGTTTTCATAGTGGTTTAGCAGCTTGATGACTTCGCCCTCTTATTCACTCGATCTTCGACACGCTGCTCGAGGCGAGATCCGCCTGCCGGGTAGCAAGAGCCTGTCAAACCGGGCCTTGTTATTGGCAGCTTTGGCGAAGGGCTCGACGAAGATTCGTGGCCTTCTGGACTCAGATGACACAGCGGTCATGATCGAGTCGCTCAGACGGCTGGGGGTTCATCTGCAGTTGGAGGGCAGCGAGCAGGCCGCGGATAGCGGGTCGGACGATCCTGTTTGGGTGGTGGATGGCACCTGGGGTCGATTCTCGAACATCGGTACAGCTGACAAGCCCATCGATTGTTTTATTGGCAACTCGGGTCTCACCATTCGTACGCTGTTGCCGGCCATCGTGGCGGCTCAGGCTGGCACAGGCTCGGTGACTGTGTTACGTGGAGTGGATCGCATGCATGAGCGGCCCATCAAGGATTTGGTCGATGGTCTTCGACAACTCGGCGCGCAGATCGATTACCTGGGGCAGGAGGGCTATCCACCCTTGCGTATCACGGGTGTGGCGCTTCAGCCGAAGTCAGAGATCGTCGTCAAGGGTAATACGTCGAGCCAGTTTCTGACCGGGTTGCTGCAGGCTGCGCCTCAGCTCAGTCGCCAGTGGCAGCAGCCGGTGGTGGTTCGCGTGGAGGGTGAGCTCATCAGCCGCCCCTATGTTGACTTGTCGATCGGCATGCTGCGCCAGTTCGGCGTGGCGATTCACGAGTTAGAGCCCAATCGATTTGAGGTGGCGCCTCGTGACTTGGTGAGCCCAGGTGAGTTGTTTGTCGAGGGGGATGCCTCATCGGCCTCTTATTTTCTGGCGGCTGGGCTCTTGGGCGGTGGACCCATACGTGTGGTCGGCGCCGGGCGCAGCAGTCTCCAGGGCGATGTTCAGTTTGCCCATGCGCTGGCCCAGATGGGCGCGCAGATAACCTGGGGCGAGGACTACATTGAAAGCCGAGCGGCTGAGTTCGACGCGAACGGTCTGCCCGTGGTTCAGGCGGTGGACCTGGACTGCAATCACATTCCAGATGCCGCGATGACGCTGGTGGCGGTGGCCCTCTATGCCAAGAAGCCCACTCGGTTGCGCAACATCGGATCGTGGCGGGTGAAGGAGACCGACCGCATTGCCGCCATGGCCGCGGAGGCTCGCAAGCTCGGCGCAACAGTGGAAGAGGGCCCGGACTTTATCGTTGTGACACCGCCGGCGCAGCTGCGCACTGCCTCGATTCACACCTACGATGATCACCGCGTGGCGATGTCGTTCGCGTTGACGAGCTTTGTTCACGCCGGCGATATGGAAGGCGAGGGGGTTAATGCCCCCGGCGGGGAGGCCGTGATTCCATCGGCCGAGACGCGGGGGCATTCTCCCGAGCCCAGGTCGGGGGCATTAACTCCTTCGGCTGATTTCCGATCATCAGCATCACCCGCGCGCGCGGTGACCATCGAGGATCCCGCCTGCGTGAACAAGACCTTCCCCACTTACTTTGAAGAGTTTGCAGCGGTCTGCGCCCAGGCTGTACCGGTGATTGCCATTGATGGGCCCACGGCATCGGGTAAAGGCACCGTGGCCAGTCGAGTCGCCCGAGCGCTTGGCTATGCCTACCTGGACAGTGGGGCGCTCTACCGGCTGGTGGCCCTGCAGAGCTTGGAGCAGAACGTCGCAGCCGATGATGCCAAGCAGCTGAGTGCCCTGGCCCTGCAGATGCAGCTGCGGTTTGAGGGTGACCAGGTCTGGCTCAACGGCCGGGATGTGAGCCTGGCCATTCGGACGGAGGCGGTGGGTAATCGGGCTTCACAGATCGCGACGCAGCCCCTGCTTCGACAGGCCTTGCTGCGCCGTCAGCGAGACTTTGCTCGACTGCCGGGCCTGGTGGCCGATGGCCGTGACATGGGGTCGGTGGTCTTCCCTAAGGCCAGCCTGAAGGTCTTCCTCACCGCCTCGGCGGAGATTCGGGCCGAAAGACGTGTTCTGCAACTCCGGGCCCGAGGGGAGTCGGCTGACTTGCAAGCGATTACCGCTGATCTTGAGGCGCGCGACGCGCGGGACGTCGCTCGACCGGTGGCCCCGCTAAAGTTCCTTCCAAATCAAGGGGTTCAATACTTGGATTCTTCCGAGTTGGGAATTGAACAGGCCGTCGCCCAGGTGCTCTCCTGGCGTTCCCCCCAGGCCTAGACCGATCGGGCCGGCTCAGGTCCGCGCCAAGCCGCTTGCTGTCGTTTAACTGTTTGATCTCGTTAGCCTTTTGGAATAGACTGGCAGGCTAGCCGGTTTTTGGGCTGGGCCTAGCCCGGTCAAAAAACCATTTGTCGGCAAAGGGCAGCACCGGTTTCACCGGTATGCCTGGCGTCATCACTCCACTGCCGGAGAGTCCGGTGGTGTGTTTTTGGAAACCTAACCTAATGTCCGTTCAATCCACTCAACAGGCTGCTCCCGCAGCTGATTCATTTGCCGCGCTGTTTGCGGAATCCATTGCCCGTCAAGAAATGCGTGCTGGTGAGGTCATCACCGCCGAAGTTCTGCGTATTGATCAAAACCATGTGGTCGTTAATGCTGGGCTTAAGTCTGAAAGCTTTATTCCCGTCGAAGAATTCCACAATGACCAGGGCGAGCTCGACGTCAAAGAAGGCGACTTTGTATCCGTTGCCATTGAATCGCTCGAAGATGGTCGTGGTGAAACCCGTCTGTCGCGTGACCGCGCCAAGCGTCTGGCCTCCTGGGTCAGCCTGGAGCAGGCCCTGGAGTCTGGCGAGCTCGTGACTGGCGCCGTGACTGGCAAGGTCAAGGGCGGCCTGACCGTGATGGTCAATGGCATCCGCGCCTTCCTGCCCGGTTCGCTGGTCGACACGCGTCCCATCAAGGACACCTCCCACATCGAGGGCAAGACCCTTGAGTTCAAGGTGATCAAGCTGGATCGCAAGCGCAACAACGTCGTGCTGTCCCGCCGTGCAGTCGTTGAGACCAGCATGGGCGAGGAGCGCACCAAGCTGCTCGAGAATCTGAAAGAAGGCTCCACCGTGACCGGCGTGGTCAAGAACATCACCGACTACGGTGCGTTCGTTGATCTGGGCGGAATCGATGGCCTGCTGCACATCACCGACATGGCTTGGCGCCGTGTCCGTCACCCCTCTGAGGTGCTGACGGTTGGTCAGGAAGTCACGGCCAAGGTCCTGCGCTTTGACCAAGAGAAGAACCGTGTCTCGCTGGGCATCAAACAGCTGGGCGATGACCCATGGGATGGCATTGCTCGTCGTTACCCCCAGGGCACCCGTCTGTTCGGCAAGGTCACCAACATCACCGACTACGGTGCATTTGTTGAGATCGAACCCGGTATCGAAGGTCTGGTGCACGTCTCTGAGATGGACTGGACCAACAAGAACGTCAATCCCGCCAAGGTGGTTCAGGTCGGTGACGAGACCGAAGTCATGGTTCTCGAGATCGATGGCGACCGTCGTCGTATCTCCCTGGGCATGAAGCAGTGCCGTGCCAACCCATGGCAAGAGTTCGCTGGCAGCATGAACAAGGGTGACAAGGTCTCTGGTCAGATCAAGTCGATCACCGACTTCGGCGTCTTTGTTGGCCTGCCCGGTAACATCGATGGCCTGGTTCACCTGTCCGACCTTTCCTGGAGCGAGGCTGGCGAAGAGGCCGTTCGCAACTTCAAGAAGGGTGATGAGGTCGAGGCTGTTGTGCTGGCCATTGACGTCGAGCGTGAGCGCATCTCCCTGGGCATCAAGCAGCTCTCCGGTGACCCGGTTGCTGGCTACACCAGCCAGTTTGAAAAGGGTGCTGTGGTCACGGGTACGGTCAAGTCGGTGGATGCCAAAGGCGCCATCATTGCCCTGTCCGATGACGTCGAAGGCTACCTGCGTGCCTCTGACATCTCTCGCGATCGCGTGGAAGACGCCCGTACCCACCTGAAGGAAGGTGACACGGTCGAGGCCATGATCGTCAACGTGGATCGCAAGACCCGTGGCATCAACCTGTCGATCAAGGCCAAGGACAACGCTGACACGGCTGATGTGATGCAGAAGATGGCCGCCGAGAGTGTAGGTACCTCGGGCACCACCAACCTCGGTGCGTTGCTCAAGGCCAAGCTCGAAGGCGACAAGCAGTAAACCCGTCGAATCGCTCGGTCATGACCAAGTCTGAACTCATTCTTCGTCTGACCGAGCGGCTCAACAATCCCATGCTGGGCCTCAATGCCCAGTTGGTTCAGAAGGACTGCGAAGTCTCGGTCAAGCTGCTGCTGGATGCGATGACCGATGCGCTGATCGCTGGTCACCGCATTGAAATTCGCGGCTTCGGTACCTTTTCAATCAGTGAGCGACCCCCACGCGTGGGTCGTAACCCCAAGTCTGGCGAAGAAGTCTCGGTGCCAGCCAAACGGGTTCCCCATTTCAAGCCTGGTAAAGAGTTGCGCTACCGGGTCAACAAATCTTCCTCCTAGGCTTAACGCCCCCATCGGCCGTTGATTCCCATCGACCCACTCTGGCTCCTGGTGCTGCCCCTGCTGTTTGCCATGGGCTGGTTTGCCGCGAGGCTCGAGCTGCGTCAGGGCCAGGCCCGTCAGAGGACTGACTTCGATGAATTGGCTGCAGGCGTCGAGGCGCTGCTCGAGGACAACAGCCAGGAGGCCATGAACCGTCTGCTGGCGGCCATTCGTCAAAACCCAGAGGCGTTGGGTTTGCAAAAGGCCCTGGGCCGTTACTACCGCCAGAAGGGCCTTCCGGATCGGGCCATTGAGGTGCATCTGGCCCTGCTGGGCCGCACCCAACTGAGCGACAGTCTGCGAGAGCAGCTGGTCTTGGAGTTGGCCCATGACTACATGGCAGCAGGCATTTTTGATCGTGCAGAACAGTCTTTGGATTTGCTGCGAACGGGCACTCTGGCGCAGCAAGCCCTGGTACTCAAACTCGACCTGATGCAGCGCCAAAGGCGGTGGGCCGATGCGCTGACCATTGCCCAGCAGCTCAGTCAGGCCGCCAATGACCCGCAGGCCTATCGAATCGAGCGGTTTCATTTCCTGATGGAGTTGGGTGAGACCGCCAAGGCGGCCGAACTCATCTCAGACCATCCCCGCCTGCAGGCTGGTTCAGAGCCGGTCTTGGGCCTTCACGTCTGCGGTGTCTGCGGCTTTCAGACCCGACGACATTATTGGCAGTGTCCTGGCTGTCACAGCTGGGATGGACTCCACCCCATTCAATAGAGCGTCACGATGAACCCACAAGCCTTTGCAGATGTCCGTGTTCTGGTGGTCGGTGATCTGATGCTCGACCGGTACTGGTGGGGTGAGGTGGACCGCATCTCGCCTGAGGCGCCGGTGCCGATTGTTCGGGTGGGACAGGCCGAAGATCGCCTGGGCGGTGCAGCCAACGTGGCCCGCAATATTGCGAGCCTGGGTGCCAAGGCGGTCCTCATGGGCGTGGTGGGAGCCGACCAGGTGGGCCGGGAACTGCGGGCTCTGTTAACCCAGGAGGGCATCGAGGACCGTCTGCTGGAGGACCCGCAGATTCAGACCACGCTCAAGCTTCGCGTCCTGGGGCGTCAGCAGCAGCTCATCAGATTGGACTTTGAGGCCCAGCCAACCCACGAGGTCTTGAAGAACAAGCAGGCCGAGTTTCGCAGAGCCCTGGATCAGGTCGATCTGGTGGTCATGTCGGATTACGGCAAGGGCGGCCTGACTCACATCAAGGACCTGATTGCCTTGGCCCGAGAGATGGGCAAGCCCATCTTGGTGGACCCCAAGGGCGATGACTATGATCGGTATGCGGGTGCCACTTTGCTGACCCCCAACCGCAGTGAATTTTTTCAGGTGGCAGGTCGTGCGAGCGACGAGGCTGATTTTGAGCATCGGGCGCAGGCCTTGCGAGCCAAGCTACAGCTGGCCCATCTGTTGGTGACCCGAAGCGAAGAGGGCATGACCCTGTTTTCAGCAACCGAGCCCAAGCTTCATGTGCATGCCCAGGCCAGGGAAGTGTTTGATGTCAGCGGTGCGGGCGATACGGTGATTGCCACCTTGGCGGTTGGATTGGGATCCGGCCTGGACATTCAGTCTTCGGTTCGGCTGGCCAATCGAGCGGGCGGCATTGTGGTGGGCAAGCTGGGCACGGCTACTCTGACCGCTGACGAGTTATTTGCAAAGGAATAAGGCCATGACGATCGTCGTGACGGGTGCAGCAGGATTTATCGGTAGCAATTTGGTGAAGGCACTCAATGATCGTGGTGAGCGAGACATCGTGGTGGTCGATGACCTGACTGACGCCGATCGTTTTTTGAACCTAGTGGACTGCGAGGTCGCCGACTACCTGGACAAGGACGAATTCCTGGATCTGGTCGAGACCAATGCGCTCGATGACTATCTGCAGAGCCTCAATGCTGGCTTGGGTCCCGTGCAAGCCGTGCTGCATCAAGGGGCCTGCTCGGACACCATGGAGACCGATGGCCAGTTCATGATGGAGAACAACTACCGCTATACGC